>Ga0209570_1001780_pt1 | contig 10500 bp, 7 predicted proteins | sample EBPBio172007_DNA_FD_185861 | JGI IMG/M metagenome (GOLD analysis project Ga0209570, IMG submission 185861) | Wastewater treatment Type I Accumulibacter community from EBPR Bioreactor in Madison, WI, USA - Reactor 1_9/17/2007_ DNA (SPAdes)... | ecosystem: Engineered > Bioreactor > EBPR >... | reverse complement strand
TGAAACAATCAATTTTTGCAATATGCTTTCTGGCTTTTGGTTTGGCGTGTCAGTCTCAACCACAAGACAAAAGTGCCCAAGCAACACCTAGCACCACTACCGGAAAGGCATTTACGATAAAAGGCAAGCTAAACAACTCGGTTTCGGGGAAGGTTTATCTTGAAAGAATGAACGATAGAAACATTCCGTTGAAAATAGACTCGGTTGATGTAGCTGCCGATAAAACCTTCTCTTTTAAGGGTACTATTGCAGAGCCTGGCATTTATCAGGTAAACATTGCCAACCAACAGGTTATTGGGCTGATAATGGACGGAGGCGAAAACCTTAACGTAGTAGCCGATGGTGTAAGTACACCTGACAAAGCCGCTACTTTTAGTGTAGATGGGTCTCCTACTATGGCAAAATTCAATCAGGTAGTAGCCGAAGCACAGAAATTCCGCCAAACCCAGACAAGTCTGCAAGAGCAATTTGACGCCATTAAAAAAGACGATAAGAAGAAAAAAGAATTGCAAACGCAATACATGGCAGCCGAAGAGAGCTATTATAACACTATTAAGCCTATCATAGCCGACTTGGGTACTTCATTGGCTGGTTTAATTGCTACCAACAATTTTCTGAACCCTGAGCGTGATTATGATATTTTTGCAAAAACAGCCGCTCAGCTCGAAAAAGAAGGCCAGAATCACTTCTTCGCCAAATTGTTTATACAAGATGTAAAACGCAGAAGCGCAGGCTCAGTAGGTTCAGAAGCACCTGATTTCTCACTGGTTGACTTAGCTGGTAAAACTGTGAAACTTTCAGAACTGAAAGGCAAAGTAGTTATTCTTGATTTCTGGGCTACTTGGTGCGGGCCGTGTATCATGTCGTTTCCGGGTATGAAACAGGCTATGGAAAAATATAAAGATAACCCAAAGGTACAGTTCTTGTTTGTAAACACTTACGAAAGAGTAGAACAAAGCCAATGGAAAACAACTGTTAACAACTTTGTGAATCAGAGAGGTTTCAATACTTTCCCTATCATTTTTGACATTGGTGGTGAAGTAGCCGGAAACTATGGTGTAAATGGTATTCCTGCTAAATTTTGTATTGACAAAGAAGGAAAAATCAAGTTTAAAAGTACTGGTTATATGGGCTCTAACGACCTAATAGTACAAGAAATGACCAAGTGGATTGACGAAGCCGTGAAGTAACGAGCGGTATTTGTGATATATCAAAAAAGGGAAGATTTTGAAAATCTTCCCTTTTTTGATGGCTTATAATCTGGTTACACCTTTGCGTTTTAGTGCCAAATCATGGGCTGTATCGTAGTACGAACGTAGATTTGTCCAATCGAATATCTCCGAGATGTTCTCTACCCTATTACGCTGCATAATACGGTCACGGCGGTTCATTGTTACGAAGTTAAACAAAATATCGGCCAATTGGTCGGCAGCCTCATCATAGCTCTTCGTTTTACGATTCACCACATATACACCTACACTATCATAATCTTTCATTAATTGAATCATAAAATCACCAAAGCCCGATAAATCACTTGTTACGGTCGGAATCCCCCTCACTACACATTCAAGTGGTGTATAACCCCAAGGCTCATAATAGCTCGGGAAAATACCCAGGTGGCAACCTCTCACAAACTGGCTGTATTCCATACCAAAGAGCGGGTTTGTAGGTGAGATAAAATCAGGGTGATAAACAAACTTCACCCGGTCTTGCTGATGGTTTTGCAGGTTTGTATATCTCAGATAGTTTGTAATATCATCTTCCTGTTTCAGCAAGTGTGTTACAGTATGAGGCAATTTCTTGGTTTTCCAGGTCTGAATAGTGCGGCGCAATCTTAATCGCCAGTATTCATCAACAAACTCGTTCAAATCTGGCAGATTAGGATTCTCGTCAGCCGCCGATGCATGGAATAAGTGCTCCCCTACTTGCTTCTCAATTGCTTCGCAGGTTTCTCTTATTTCTTCCATTACGGCTCTCGACTGTAACACCTCAGGGTTGATAGAATACACCGGATTTTTAGTGATTATAAACATCACAATGGTAGTATCAAGCCCGGCCTGTACAATCTTGAAGTTTAGCCTTTTCAGGGCTTCAAGCGTCAGGTCATAGCCTTTGTTTCTGAACTCATAACGGCCTGATGTAAAGAAATAAAGTGTATTATCTAAATCCCAAGAGTAACTCTGGAAAAAATTCCCCATCACAAACTGGTGGATTTTCTCTTTATATTTCAAATGAAGATTCTGGAACTCGTGCGTTGCAGCAAAGCGTGTTACATTCAATCCGTTTGGTAATATTAAATCGCAATTACGGCCAAAAAATACTTCACACTCCTTGGCTGTTACATCACTTACTGTTGTAAGCACGTGGCTTTTCTGCGCTGCAAAACGCTCAATTTTAGCTTGTGCTTCTACACCATAGTGGCGAGCCTCGTGTTCCCAGTTATAGTATGGTAGTTTTTCGTAAAAATCGGGCTCGTTTCCAGCTATATAGCGGCCAAGCATGGTAGCATGCGTAGTAAATACAGTAGAGATAGGCACATTATCTGTACGAATATCAATCAAGGCTGTTGCCACCATCCACTCATGAAAATGCGCTACTATGTCATTCTTATGCCCATAGGTTTCGCCAAACTCACTCAGAAACACTCTTATCATTTCGCCTAATACAATCACCTGATCAACCAATGGTTCTGCATTTAAAGTCGAAATCTGGTGGCGATTCCACAAATTGTGCTTAAAGTCGTTACTTTTATATAAAAGGTTTTTAAAATCAAGTAAAACTATTCTGGGCTTTCCGGTTACGAGCCAGCGGCCATAATGAGCATCAAAACCCATTTCACGCATGCGCTTAACAGTTTTACCAAAATATGATTCATCTAGGTCTTCAATAGGCTCAAACTCTACAACAGCAGTATTATGAAAATATGGGCCTATCAGGCAATAATTATCTCCCCATTCTTCAACCATCGAAGGTACCTTAGAACGGATAACCGTATAAATTCCACCAACTTGGTTACATACTTCCCAAGCTATTTCCATCAATAAAGGCTTTTTTTGCTCACGGGGTTGAATACTAACAGTTTCTTCTGATTCTTTTCTAAGTTTTTTGGACGTTACCATGTGGGTTAATTAATTTAATCTATTCCGAATGAGTGAATTATGCAATAATTTTTAACAATAACAATGAAAAATTTAACTTTTCAAATATTCGTGAACTAAAAGCCGAGACGCAATGTAAAAAATAAAAACAAAGCTATCATTTTTACCTTTTTGAAAGCCATAAGGTAAGTTATTTTTTATGACAGACCGCACAAAGTACTTGATTGGGGCATTTTTGGTATTTGGAGCGGCTTTTGGTTTTGCCTTAAAAGGTATTTTTATTAAGTCTGCTTTTCAATACGGCATTGATTCCATTTCTCTCTTATCGTTAAGGTTCTTGTTTTCTGCCCCTTTTTATTTGGTCATTATTTTCCGGAAAAGATTAAAAGAAGAGGCTACTCCGGTTATCTCGGGCAAAGTATGGCTACAAGTAGCTTTTATTGGTTTTATAGGCTATTATGTATCGGCCTATGTCAATTTCCTGGGGCTTGAATACATCTCGGCCAACCTAGAGCGCATCTTGTTATTTATATACCCTACTTTTGTTTTGTTAATCAATGCATTCTTGGTAAAGAAAAAAGTAAGCCGTTTACAATGGCTGGCACTTTTGATAACCTATGCAGGAATATTTGTGGCATTTTTAAGACATTTTGAGGCCCATCAGCAAAAAAATATTGCTCTAGGGGCTTTTCTGGTTATTCTGAGCGGGTTTACTTATTCGTTTTATCTGGTTGGTAGCGATAAACTCGTTTCTAAAATAGGCACTACCCGTTTTACTTCGTGGGCTATGCTATCGGCATTGGTGCCAACGCTTATACATTCTTTTTTCTATAATAGATTAGATATTTTTCAATTTCCGGCTCAAGTTTACGTTATTGCTTTAGCAATGGCCATTTTTTCTACTGTTCTGCCAACCTTCATGTTTTCAGAGGGTATCAAGCGGGTGGGCTCCGGAAACGCTTCAATCATTGCAAGTATCGGGCCTATTTTCACTATTGTGCTGGCAAGCTTATTTTTGCATGAACCTATTTGGGCAGAACAAATAGTAGGCACGATTTTGGTATTAACAGGAGTATTTCTGGTAAGCTGGAAAAGCAAAAAATAGCATTACGCAGCTCCGGCTTTCGGTTTGCAACTAAGAAATGCTTATTGAACCCAGAAATATCGTCTTTTGCATCAATTACTTCTTAAATTTGAGATTTAATTTAGCAAGGAGATTTTATTGACTAAATTTGAACGTTATTTTACGAAACCGATTTTTATGAGATACGTGTACTTCCTTTTAGGAGTCCTGCTTCTGGCATCCTGTAACGACAAAAACACTAATCGCCAATTACAACTTTGTGACGACATCAACTTCAAACAGTATTGGAATACCCAAAACGCCGAAATCAGTAGCTATAGTTTACAACAAGCTCAGTTTGGACATCTGAATGAGGGTGAAGCCATTATGGTTTTTAATACTGAAGACTTCCGCAAAGATAAACACGTAAAGCTGGAGTCAAATGCCAAAGATAAAGCTATAAAGGTAATGAAACTCAATTTCATCAAACGCTTTATTACAGGTGTGCATGATTTTTCGATTTATACCTCTGTTTTTACACCAGTGCAAGCACAAGATTTTCCGTCTACCTTAAAGGTTTCTAATACAAATCAAGATTGGAGCGGGCAAACATTCCTACAATTGAATTTCCGTCAGAATGGCTATCAAGTATTGGGTAAATCTTATTTTGAAGAAGAAATAGAAGACGATTATCATATCGATAAAGCCATTTTAGAAGATGAACTCTGGACACGCATCCGTCTGGTACCGTGCAAAGAACTACCTGTTGGTAAGGTTATTCTGATACCGAGCCTTGGTTCGTTGCGTTTAAGACGTGAAAAAGCAGCTCCTGCCATTGCCGATGTTACACTAGAGCCCTACAAAGGAGATTCGACTTTCAGAGGCGACTCTTTGTTTGACTATAAGGTAAATTATATAGAAAGTAAAAGAAGCCTGAGAATCATTTTTGAGAAGAATTTTCCACATACGATTGTTGGTTGGGAAGAGAGCTACTACGACCAGAAGAAATTACTTACTTCAAGAGCTGTGCTGAAGGCTACCATTCGAAATCCTTATTGGCAGAATAATATGCCTGCTGATACCATTTATAGAAAAAAGCTAAATTTGAAGTTCTGATTTGAGTATATTTAAATGTTGTTTTTCAGGCCAAAGAAATACCTTTGCGTGGCGAAGCTATATTATATAATTTTGTTTCGGATTTTACGTTGAAGGTTCTGTATTTGGTTCATATCTAAGAACATAACTCAATTTTAATGAAAAAGAGCAATTTTGTTTTTTTAATCGCTACTTCCTTTTTTCTTTCTTTAGTTTTTACTTCATGCGGAGACAAAGAAAACAAAAAAACTGATACCCAAGCCAATAGTCCGAGTATTCATACTTTGATTTTTATTGATAAAACTGCCAGTGTTGATGTGCAAAAACCTTTTGTTGCACAAAAATATCAACAAGCACTTACCTCTATTATAGAGCAGAATTTCAGAAAAGCAGGCGATACCTTCGAGATTTATTATATTCATGAAAATACCTCAAAGGCCCGTACACTCTCGCTAAGCTGCCGTACTGAAATGGAAGATACTGAAGGCGTAAATGCTACCGATTTGGAGGCTATAAAAACCAATTACGATTTATCTATCCGTAAAGAAAGAAACTTCGTTATTAAACAAGCATTAAACCGCCTTCAAACGCAGAACGATAATGCCTCTAACCTTGAAACCAATATCACAGCCAGTATTCCGGTAATTGCCCGATTGACAGAAATGCCAGGCGACACAAAGGTTTATTACCTGAGCGATATGGTTGAAAGCGTAAAAAATGGAAGAGATTTTCAGATACGCCCACCTAAAGATGATGCTCAGGCAGAAGAATGGGCACAAGCCGATGCCGAAAAGTTGAAAACCTACACATTGAATAATCCTGAAATTTCGATGATTCTGCCTTTTGAACCTACGAGTTCATCAAAAGAAAATAACCCGACAGTAACACACTACTGGCAAAAACTCTTTGAAACTTTGGGGGTAATGACCGTAACAGAAAACTAACAATAGATAGCCTAGCTATAAAATAAAAATGGTGAGCCTAAAGACTCACCATTTTCTTTATAAACCATATAAGAGATTATTCTCCTTTCAAAGCTTCGGCACCACCTACAATCTCCAAAATCTCTTTGGTAATTGCTGCCTGACGGCTACGGTTGTACTCGATTTTTAACGAACGAAGCAACTCATTTGCGTTGTCGGTTGCTTTATCCATTGCTGTCATACGTGCACCATGTTCAGAAGCGTTCGATTCCAACACAGCCTTAAACAATTGCATTTTAATTGCCTTTGGTATCAACTCCAATACAATCTCTTCTTCCGAAGGCTCAAAAATGTAATCAATTTTGCTGGCTTTTGCCGAATCATTTTTCTTATCAACCAATGGCAACATCTGTTCAACACGAAGAATCTGCGTAGCAACGTTTTTAAACTCGTTGTAAACTAATTCAACTACATCGTATTTACCTTCAGTAAAGGCAGTCATGATTGTTTCAGCAGCCGAACGAGCATGAGCAAAGTTCAGATTCTGAAAAATACCCATGTAAGTATCGTTTACTTTGAAATTACGGCGTTGTAGAGCCTCTCCACCTTTCTTTCCTAATGCCAATATCTCTACATTGCCTTTAGCTGCCTGCGAAGGGTACTTTTCATTAATAGCCGCCAAAGCTGCTTTAATGATATTTGAATTGAACGCACCGCAAAGTCCACGGTCTGATGTAACCACTACTACCAGAACTTTCTCTACCGAGCGCACACTTGTATAAGGGCTGTTAGCACCTACTTCAGTATTTGCCGATACGGTAGCAATAAGCTCATTTAGTTTGGTAGCATACGGACGCATCTGAAGAATAGCGTCTTGTGCTCTACGCAACTTCGCCGCAGATACCATTTTCATGGCTTTTGTGATCTGTGTCGTTGAGTTTACCGAGACAATTCTATTTCTAACTTCTTTTAATGAAGGCATTTTTCTATAAAATTAAGAATGAAGAGCGGTGTTACACGCTCTTCATTCTATAGTATTAAGCATATTTTTGAGATAACTCTTTGCCAATTTTCTTGATGGTGTCAGTTACTGCATCATCTAATTTACCAGCGGCAAGGCTTTTCAATGCATCTGGGTGTTGCGCATTCAATAATGTTACAAATTCCGATTCGTATTCTTTTACTCTGTTTACCGGAACTTTGTCTAACACACCATTGATTGAAGCATAGATAATAGCTACCTGCTCAGCAACCGGCGATGGAGAGAACTGCGCTTGTTTCAGAATCTCCTGGTTACGACGACCACGCTCGATAGTTAATTTAGTAGCGGCATCAAGGTCTGAACCAAACTTAGCGAAGGCTTCCAATTCACGGAACTGCGCCTGGTCTAGTTTCAAGGTACCAGCTACTTTTTTCATTGATTTAATCTGAGCATTACCACCCACGCGTGATACCGAGATACCTACGTTGATAGCCGGACGGATACCTGCGTTGAATAGGTTTGACTCAAGGAAAATCTGACCATCAGTAATCGAGATTACGTTAGTCGGGATATAAGCCGAAACGTCACCCGCTTGTGTTTCAATAATCGGAAGGGCTGTTAATGAACCACCACCTTTTACTTTTCCTTTTAATGAAGGAGGAAGGTCATTCATATTTTGCGCAATCTCGTCATTGGCAGTAATTTTAGCGGCACGCTCCAACAAACGGCTATGTAAGTAGAATACGTCTCCTGGGTAAGCCTCACGTCCTGGAGGACGACGAAGTAACAATGATACCTCACGGTAAGCAACCGCTTGTTTCGACAAGTCATCATAAACAACCAATGCCGGACGACCAGTATCACGGAAGTACTCACCAATGGCAGCACCTGTAAATGGCGCAAAGAACTGCATCGGAGATGGGTCTGAAGCACCTGCTGCTACGATTACTGTATAATCCATAGCACCATATTTACGCAATGTTTGCTCAACAGCTTTGATAGTAGAGGCTTTCTGGCCACAAGCTACATAAATACAGAATACAGGCTCGCCTTTATCGTAAAATTCTTTTTGGTTAATAATGGCGTCAATACAAACCGCAGTTTTTCCGGTTTGACGGTCACCGATTACTAACTCACGTTGTCCACGACCAATCGGAATCATGGCATCAATAGCTTTGATACCTGTTTGAAGTGGCTCTGTTACAGGCTGACGGAAGATAACACCCGGCGCTTTACGTTCTACAGGCATTTCAAAAGTTTCGCCTTGAATCGGGCCATTACCATCGATTGGCTCTGCTAGTGTATTTACAACACGTCCTACAATACCATCACCTACTTTCACAGAAGCGATTTCGCCAGTACGTTTTACGGTTGCACCTTCTTTGATACCTGTTGAATCTCCTAAAAGTACCGCACCTACGTTATCTTCTTCAAGGTTTAGTGCAAGTGCTTTTAAGCCGTTTTCAAAAGCCAGCAATTCACCGGCCTGTACTTTTGATAATCCATATATACGTGCTACACCGTCGCCGATTTGTAGCACAGTACCTACTTCTTCGAGTTCCGCTTCGGTTTTTGAACCTGCTAGTTGTTCACGTAGAATAGCCGAAACTTCATCTGGTCTGACTGATGCCATATTATATTTTGATGAGTTTTTAAATGTAGATTTGAAAAACGGGCTTTATACCTTGATTTTTCGGGTGCAAAAGTACGATACATTTTTCATAATTCCGATATTTTAGCAAAAAAAGATATGAAAAAGTAGGACTATTTTTAGAAAGGCGCAAAAAAATGGACAAAAAAATACTTGCCCATTCAATTAGATTTAGATATACGCATTATCCAAAAATTAAAGAGTTTTTGGATAATGCGTGCTTATTAAAGAAGCTAATCCTTAAGAAGCAGTGAATATTCCAAGGCCGTCATCACCTGGAGAAGCGGAACCTTTAATGATATCATCAGACAAAATAACTAATTCAGGAGTTGACCAAACTTTTTTTTCATTTGGCAAGTCTACAGAGATTGTGTCAATACTAAAGTTGTTTTCCATAACTGAAAAAGATTAAAAGTTAATACAATACTTAAATGTTAGATAGCATAGTTCTTGTTTTCGAGCCAGGATAAAAATGTAATCAACATAATAACAAAAGCGGCTTCCCTATGTTCTGATGAATTACCCTGTCCCAAAAATAGTCTATCACAATCAGATTTTAAAGCAGTTACGTTAATATATTTTCGGGCATTTCTATAGGAATCGTCCGTTAAAACATGAGTGATATATGTCTTTGACTCTATGAATTTTTCTGTAAAATTTGGTGAAAATGCCGACTTATCTTTACGCCATTGAATTTCCTGTGGCACATAATCTTGCATTGCCCTTCGCATAAGGCTTCTTTTGCTGTTATTCAGAAGAAACTGTTCAGGAGGGGTGTCCATAAAAAACTCGCAAATACTTTTATCAAGCATTGGAACAGTACATTCTAAACCATAGGAAGCACTTAATTTTTTTTGTGTATTAAACAATAACCCTCCAATAATACCCCCATCAATAATGCGTGCAAAACGGTTCTTTACGGTCCCTCCAACTCCGAATATTCTTTTTTTATTGGCAGCGGTAAGCAGAGTATCGTTTAGTCTTATCGAATCTGGTCTCAGATACTTTCTGAGCAGCATATAAAAGCGGTCTGGAATAGCAGGTTCAATAATCAATTGACTGATAGCCGTTAAAAGTGATAGCTTATCATATTTTTTAAGAACTAAAAAATAATCCCATGCTTTTTGATATTGACGCTCTCTCAGCATCTCATAAATCATACCTGATCCCTTGTTTGAAATAGCAAAATCACCTCCAAAGCCTGTAAAAAAAAGTCCTGTACCGTACTTTTGGGCGGCAGAGTACAAGGCTTTATCAACATAAATAAAGGGATAACACAGTGCTTCTGTTCGCTCGCAAGTATCTTCTAAGTCATCAAATGGGCCAATCTCTTCGGGCAACTGCACAAATTCCTGAATAATATTTGGATATTTTTTACCAGTCAATTCTATATAATATCTTTCGTCGGCAATAGACCCCTTATACTTTTCAGCCACAACATGCGAAAAAGTATACAACGGTTGGTTTTTTCTGGCAAGCTCTTTGGCTAATATACCTGCAAGAAAAGAAGAGTCAAGACCACCACTAAGAGCCAAGCCAACCGGTTTATCAGTATGCAGCCTGTTTCTTACTGATTGTATAAGTAAATCTGTTAGGCATTCTGCCCAATCAGCATCTTTTATGAATTGATATTTACCTTGTTTTTTCAAGGTCCAGTATTGAGTAACAAGAGGCTTAGAACCATATTT
>Ga0209570_1001777_pt1 | contig 10507 bp, 9 predicted proteins | sample EBPBio172007_DNA_FD_185861 | JGI IMG/M metagenome (GOLD analysis project Ga0209570, IMG submission 185861) | Wastewater treatment Type I Accumulibacter community from EBPR Bioreactor in Madison, WI, USA - Reactor 1_9/17/2007_ DNA (SPAdes)... | ecosystem: Engineered > Bioreactor > EBPR >... | reverse complement strand
ATCGACCCCTTCACCCTCGATGGGCCCGAGGTCATCAAGCTCATGACAGCCGCCGGGATCCTGTGAGGCGATGAGGTCATGACGAGCACGAGCACGCTCTCCCGCCGGGGCACCGGCGGGATCGGACCGGTGGCGATCTCTGCGGTCGTCGTCGCCGGCATCTGTGTCCTGCCATTGCTCGTCATCCTCGCGACGGCGACCGAGTCCGGTCTCGGCGTCGCCGCCCAGCAGGTCTTCCGTCCCCGCGTCGGCGAGCTCCTCGGCAACACCGTCTCGCTCGTGCTCGTGACGACGACCGCGTGCGTGGTGGTCGGGGTCGGGGCGGCCTGGCTGGTCGAACGGACCGAACTCCCCGCAGCCCGGTGGTGGCGCCTGGCGCTCGTCGCACCGCTCGCCGTGCCGGCCTTCGTCAACGCCTATGCGTGGGTGTCGCTGCGACCTTCGCTGACCGGTCTGGGCGGGGCGGCCCTCATCACGACACTGTCCTACACCCCCTTCGTCTTCCTTCCGGTCGCGGCGTTGTTGCGCGGGCTGGACAGTCGGTGGGAGGACAGCGCCCGCTCGCTCGGGCTGGGCGCCTGGGGGACCTTCGCCAAGATTGTTCTCCCACAGGTGCGTCCGGCCCTGCTCGGCGGGGCGCTGCTCGTGGCCCTGCACCTGCTCGCCGAGTTCGGCGTGCTGGCCATGCTGCGCTTCCCCACCTTCACGACGGCGATCCTCGACCAGTATGAAGCGGCCTTCGACACCACCGCCGGCTCGGTGCTGGCCACGGTGCTCATGGTGCTGACCGCGCTCGTGCTCACCGGCGAGCGCTTCGCCCGCGGGCGGGTGTCGCTGGCCCGTATCGGGTCCGGCGTGCGGGTGCAGCCGCAGCGGGTGCCGTTGGGTCGATGGGCGGGGCCCGCGATTGTCGGGTTGACCACATGGGTGCTGTTGTCGCTCGGCGTCCCGTTGTATGCCGTGGGGCACTGGCTGGGCGCCGGTGGCACGCCGATCCTCTCTCCCGCGCTGTTGGGCGCCTTGTCGAGCACCGTCGGGCTGGCGTTGACCGCTGGAGTGCTGACGACGGTGGCGGCCTTCCCGGTCGCCCTCCTCCTGCACCGCCGACGGACCCTGCTCACCGAGAGCATCGAACGGATCACCTACTTCGCGAGCTCGCTCCCCGGCGTCGTCGTGGCCCTCGCGCTGGTGACCGTCGCGATCCGGTGGATCGGCCCGCTCTACCAGACGCCCTTCCTGCTCGTCATCGCCTACGCGATCCTCTTCATCCCACGGGCCATGGTGTCGATCAGGGCGGCCCTGGCGCAGGCGCCCGGTGGACTCCTCGAGGCCGCGCGCTCGCTCGGCGACAGCCCGTGGCGGGCGACCCGGCGGGTGCTGCTGCCGCTCATCGCGCCCGGTCTGCTCTCGGGCTTCGCCATGGTCTTCCTCGCCACCTGTGTCGAGCTGACGGCCACCCTGCTCCTGGCCCCGACCGGGACGACCACACTCGCGACGGGCTTTTGGGCGGCCAGTGACAGCCTCGACTACGGTGTGGCTGCGCCCTATGCGCTCATGATGATCCTGGTGTCCGCCCCGCTCACCTGGCTCCTCCTGAGCAACTCCACGAAGGACACCCGATGAGCGAGCTCAAGGCTGAAGGGATCGTCGCCGGCCACGGTGCCATGACGGTGCTCCACGGCGTCGACCTCACGGTTCGCGCCGGCTCCACGACGGCGATCCTCGGCCCGTCCGGGTGCGGCAAGACCACTTTGCTGCGGGTCATCGCCGGCTTCCATCGCCCGGATGCCGGTCGCGTCGTGGTCGCGGACCGCGACGTCTTCGGCGCCGGTCTCAACATCGCGCCCGAGCACCGCGGCCTGGGGTATGTCGCCCAAGAGGGCGCCCTCTTCCCACACCTGAGCGTCGCCGACAACATCACCTTCGGGCTGCGCCGGGGCGACCCCGGTCGCGCCACCCGACTGACCGAGCTGCTCGACCTGGTCGGTCTTCCCCGCGAAGTCGCCGGCCGATCCCCCGACCAGCTCTCCGGTGGACAGCAGCAGCGCGTGGCGCTGGCCCGCGCACTGGCCCGCCGCCCACGGGTGGTGCTGCTCGATGAGCCCTTCTCCTCCCTCGACGCCGGACTACGGGCCAGCACCCGCCGAGCCGTCGCCGACGCCCTCGCCGCCGAAGGGGTGACCGTGCTCATGGTGACCCACGACCAGGATGAGGCCCTCTCGTTTGCCGACCAGATCGTCGTCATGGATGCCGGGCGGATCCTGCAGGCCGGATCACCGCTCGACGTCTACACCGCCCCGGCGGACCGCGTCACAGCCGGCTTCCTCGGCGACCTCGTCACCGTTGTCGGCCGCGCGCACGACGGTCGCGTCGAGAGCGCGCTCGGGACGCACGCCACCGACAGCGCCGCTGAAGGTGCCGTCGAGGTCGCGCTCAGGCCGGAGCAGATCGTGCTGCACAGCGCCGATGAGCCGGGGATCCGCACCGGAGCCGTCGGCACGGTGCGTCACTGCGACTACTTCGGCCACGACGCCCTCGTGCACGTCGCACTCGACGATGGCTCCGAGATCGCGGCCCGCCTCGGCGCCGGCGGCCAGGTGCCCCGCACCGGCGAACGGGTCACCGCCTCGGTCACGGGATCGGTTCTCACCTACCCCTTGTGACCCCCACTGCTGCTCACGCACTCGGGGTCGAGGGGCACCCCAACCTCACAGTCGAAAGGGAGCAAAACGCGGGCAGACTGCCGTCTTCCCCGCGTTTTGCTCCCTCTCGACTGGCGGGGCGCTCAACTGGCGGGGCGCTCGACTGGCGGGCGCTCGACTGGCGGGGCGGCGGGTCGGGCCGAGCAGGTGGGTGCAGCCGGTCAGTGGGAGAGGTCGCGCCACCACGGGTCGAGCGGAGGCGGGTCGCTCACATCGACGCGCTGACCGGGGCGTGGCACGACGACCGGCACCTCGTGGCGCTCGGCCTCGACGAGCAGTCGCTCGACGGGCTCCGCCCACGGGTGGAAGGCCAGATTGAAGGTCGCCCAGTGCACCGGCAGCAACAGGCCGCCACGCACGTCGAGGTGGGTGGCGACGCCCTGCTCGGGACGCATGTGGATGGTCGGCCACGCACTGTCGTAGGCGCCGACCTGCACGAGCGTGAGGTCGAAGGGGCCGTGGCGTTCCCCGATGAGCGAGAAGCCCGCGAAGTAGCCACCGTCGCCGGAGTAGAAGACCCGGTGCTCGGGCCCGGCGATCACCCAGGACGCCCATTGGGTGCCATCGCGTGAGAAGCCCCGCCCGGAGAAGTGCTGCGCCTGGGTCGCCGTGATGTGCAGGTCCCCGACCTTGGTGTCCTCGTCCCAGTCGAGGTCCTCGATCCGCCGCTCGGGCACATCCCAGGCGGCCAGATGGGCACCCACCCCGAGGGGCACCAGGAACTGGCAGTCGGTGTGCTCGGCCAGCCACCGGATCGAACCCTCGTCGAGGTGGTCGTAGTGATCGTGCGAGATGACGACCGCGTCGATGCGCGGCAGGTCCTCGAGTTCGACGGGGTTGGCGTGCAACCGCTTTGGACCCACCTGCTGGCTCGGCGACACCCGATCGCTCCAGACCGGATCGACCAAGACGCTCACCCCGTCGACTTCGAGCAGCGCCGAGGAGTGCCCGAACCAGGTGACGTGCAGTCCGTCCAGTGCCACGGGCGATGGCTGGCTGACCAGCGGCACCGACCCGCCGGGGACACCGTCGGCACGCCCGCTGATCATCTTGCCCGCAGTTTCTGCGAGCGACCGCGTGCCCGGCTCCCACACGAGGTCCTCGTTGTGGAACTTGCCGTCGCGGAAATGGGGCGAGGCCTCCATCCGCGCGCGCCGCTCGCCAGTTGCCCGGCCACCCATCGCCGACGGTATGCCGCGCGCTGCACTCACCAGGCCCGCCGCCACTCCGAGTCCGGCAACGCCGAGGGCCCGCGCGCCCCAACTCGTGAAGATCCTCATGTGTCCGCCGTCTCGAATTCGTCAATGGGTCACGTGTCCGTCGCTGGTCAACGCGCCGTTTTCATTGCATGTTCCATCCTGAGGTCAACCTGTGGATCTTCCGTTTCCGTGGGCGGCGTCGACGAAGGGCTGGCAGGGTGGACGCTGAGGCAAAGGGGGCGCCCATGGCAACGAAGCCGACAACCGCCGAGGACATCGAAGCCGTCATGACGATCGTCGACCGGACCGACGTGCGATCCACCATGACGGGCCTCGTGCGGCTCGAGAACATCCTCGGGGCCCAGCGGGAGTACGCCCACCTCATCGACTGTGCGAACAACGTCCTGACCGATCCCCACGCCAGCCCCTCCCAGGTGGCTGTGGCGACCGCGATGCGCGGGCACGGCCTTCGACATCTCGGGATCCCCGACATCGCCTGAGCCGGACGCCTTCCCGGGCGTCGCCCCGGCGGATCACGGCACGGACGCGACCAACGCGCGGAAGAGGCGGGCGTCGGCGCCGGCTTCCGGATGCCATTGAACGGCGACCCGAAAGCGGCTGCCCGGGTCTTCCATCGCCTCGGGTGTCCCGTCCGCGTGCCAGGCACTGAAGCGGTATGCCGTGTGCTCCAACGAGTCGGCCAGCACTCCTTGGTGGTGGTAGGTCGGCACATCGAGGGGAGCGGCACCGAGGATCTCACTCACTCGGGTGCCGGCGACGGGAGTGACGGAGTGGGCGGCATACCGTCCGAGCACCGGGCAGTGCGCTTCGGTGCCCACTCGATCGGGGAGATGCTGCTCGACCGCTCCGCCGGCAGCCACCGCCATGACCTGCATACCGCGGCAGATGCCAAGGGTGGGCAGGTCGACCGCATGGGAAACGCGCGCCAGGGCCAACTCCCAGGAGTCGCGGTCGGGTCGGGGGTTCTGCGCTGTCGCATGCGGCGGCGCTCCGTAGCGCGAGGACTCGATGTCGGCTCCTCCCGCGAGGATCAGTCCGTCGACGCGGCCGAGGAGGTCGCGGGCCAGATGGTCGTCTCCGTCGAGTCGGGGCGGGAGGATGACCGCCGCACCACCCGCAGCCTCCACATGGTGGACGTAGTCATGGGGCAGCACGGCCGACCACTGCTGCACCCACGGGGCGCGGTCGACCTTCTCGACATAACACGAGATGCCGATGACCGGTCGATTGCGCGGCATGGCGCTCACCCTCCTCAGAGCGGCGTGACGTAGGCCCCGGAGATGCCACCGTCGACGAGGAAGGTGTTGGCCGTCATGAAGCTGCTCTCGTCAGAGGCGAGGAAGAGCACGGCGTTGGCCATCTCCTCGGGCTCCCCGAAGCGACCCATCGGGACGTGCACGAGGCGGCGGGCGGCGCGCTCGGCGTCCTTGGCGAAGAGTTCCTTGAGCAGCGGGGTGTTGACCGGTCCGGGGCAGAGCGCGTTGACCCGCACGCCCTCGCGCGCGAACTGCACACCGAGCTCGCGCGTCATCGACAGCACCCCACCCTTGGACGCGGAGTAGGAGATCTGCGAGGTCGCCGCACCCATGACCGCCACGAAGGACGCGGTGTTGATGATCGAGCCGGACTTCTGCTCGAGCATGTAGGGCAGCACGGCCTTGCAGCACAGGTAGACCGACGTGAGGTTGACGAGCTGGACCTTGTCCCAGGCCTCGAGGTCGGTGTCGAGGATCGAGTCGTCCTCGGGCGGGCTGATGCCGGCGTTGTTGAAGGCGATGTCGATGCGCCCGTAGGTGTCGTGGGCGACCTTGAAGAGGTTGTCGACGTCCTCCTTGCTCGCGACGTTGCAGTGGACGTAGGTGCCGCCGAGCTCCTCGGCAAGCTGTGCGCCGAGGTCGTCGTTGAGGTCGGCGATGACGACCTTGGCGCCCTCCTCGGCGAAGCGGCGCACGGTCGCCAGGCCGATGCCGGAGCATCCTCCGGTGACGACAGCGACTTTGTCCTGCAGGCGTCCAGCCATGGTGTGTCTGTTCCTTTCGAGTCAGGCTTGGGTGTCGAAGAAGACGTTCTTGGTCTCGGTGAAGGCATCAAGGGCGTCCGGGCCGAGTTCGCGGCCGATGCCGCTGGCCTTGAACCCACCGAAGGGCGTGGAGTACCGCACCGAGGAGTGGCTGTTCACCGACAGGTTGCCGGCCTCGACCGCCCGCGACACGCGGATGGCCCGGCCCACGTCGCGGGTCCAGATGGACCCGCTGAGGCCGTATGCCGTGTCGTTGGCCTTGGCGATGGCGTCCGCCTCGTCGTCGAAGGGCATGACCGACACGACCGGGCCGAAGATCTCCTCGCGCCAGGCGCGGTCGTCGGTGCCATGGGCCATGAGGACCGTCGGCGGGTACCACCAGCCCTTGCCCTCGGGCGCCGCACCGCGGAAGGCGATGTCGGGGGCCGCGTGGCCGGTGGCCTCCGCGTCCTCGACGAAGGAGCGCACCGTGTCGCGTTGGCCGCTGCTCACCATCGGGCCCATCTCGGTGGACTCGTCGCCGGGATCGCCCACCCGGACAGCCCTGATCGCCGCCTCGAAGCGCTCCATGAAGGCGTCGTAGACCTTGCGCTGGACGAGGATTCGCGTGCGCGCACAGCAGTCCTGCCCGGCGTTGTCGAGGAAGGACATCGGCGCGCTGGCGGCCGCCTTCTCGACATCCGCATCGGCGAAGACGATGTTCGCGGACTTGCCGCCGAGTTCGAGGGTGACCCGCTTGAGCTGGTCGGCGGCCTTGCGCATGATGCCCTGACCCACGGCGGTCGAGCCGGTGAAACAGACCTTGCGGACGTCGGGGTGGGTGACGAAGCGCTCCCCCACGACCGAGCCCTTACCGGGCAGGATCGTGAGGACGCCCTCAGGGAGGCCGGCCTGAAGTGCCAACTCCCCGAGGCGAATCGCCGTCAGGGGAGTCAGCTCGGCCGGCTTGAGGACGACCGTGTTCCCGGCCGCGAGTGCCGGGGCGAAGCCCCATCCGGCGATGGGCATCGGGAAGTTCCACGGCACGATGACCGAGACGACGCCGAGCGGCTCCTTGAAGGTGACGTCGAGGCCACCGGGGACGGGAATCTGCCGGCCGAAGAGGCGCTCGGGAGCGGCCGAGTAGTAGCGCAGGACGTTGACGACGTTGCCCGCCTCCCAGCGGGCGTTGCCGATCGTGTGGCCGGCGTTGGTCACCTCGAGGCGTGCCAGTTCCTCGGTGTGCTCCTCCACGACATCGGCGAAGCGTCGCAGCAGCATTCCCCGATCAGCAGGGCTGACCGCCCGCCAGGCCGGTCCGACCTCGACGGCCTTGGCGATGGCCGCATCGGTCTCCTCCACCCCCACCAGGTCGAGGGTGGTGACGACCTCCTCGGTCGCCGGGTTGATGACGTCGTGCGTGGTGCTCATCAGGTGCTTTCTCTCGTGGGTCTCAGAGCCGCTCGAAGCCACGGACGCGTTCCCAGTCCGTGACGGCGGCATTGAAGGCGCCGATCTCGATGTCGGCCGCGTTGACATAGTGGTCGACGACGTCGTCCCCGAAGGCCTTGCGGGCAATGGCCGAGCCGGCGAGCAGGTCGCGGGCCTCGGCCAGGGTGGTGGGCACGTGGGCGACGTCCGCGGCATACGCATTGCCGACGAAAGCCGGCTCGAGCTTCAGCTCGTTCTCGATCCCGTACAGGCCGCCGGCGAGCATGGCTCCGACGGCGAGGTAGGGATTGACGTCACCACCGGGGACACGGTTCTCCATGCGCAACCCGGCACCATGACCGACGACGCGCAGGGCGCAGGTGCGGTTGTCGCGACCCCATGCGATGGCCGTCGGCGCGAAGGAACCCGGCTGAAATCGCTTGTAGGAGTTGATGTTCGGGGCGTAGAAGTAGGAGAACTCACGCATCGTCGCCTGGACCCCGGCGAGGAACTGGTCGAAGACCTTGCTCTGGCCACCCTTGCGGCGCTTGTCGGCGAAGGCGATCGAGCCGTCGAGGCCGCGCAGCGACAGGTGGATGTGGCAGGAGTTGCCCTCGCGCTGGTCGTACTTGGCCATGAAGGTGATCGACTGGCCGTGCGCGACGGCGAGTTCCTTGGCAGCCGTCTTGTAGATGACGTGGTTGTCGCAGGTGCGCACGACCTCGTCGTAGAGGAAGGCGATCTCGTGCTGGCCCAGGTTGCACTCCCCCTTGGCCCCCTCGACGACAACACCCGCCCGGAACATCTCGTTGCGGATGTCACGCAACAGCGGCTCGACGCGGGTGCCGCCGAGGATCGAGTAGTCGACGTTGTAGCGGTTCGCGCCGGTCAGCCCTCGGAAACCGCGGTCCCAGGCGTCGTCGTAGGAGTTCTCGAAGACGATGAACTCGAGTTCGGTGCCGGCCAGTGCCCGGTAGCCGAGCGCCGCCGCGCGGGCGGTCTGGGCCTTGAGGAAGTCACGCGGGCTGGGCCGGACCGGCCCGGAGCCGTCGAGCCAAGCGAGGTCGCACTGGATGGTCGCCGAATGCGGCTGGCCGGGCGTGCGCCGCAGGGTGCTCATGTCGAGGACGAACTCGAAGTCGCCGTAGCCGGTCTCCCAGGACGACATCGCATAGCCGTCGACGGTGTTCATCTCGACATCGACGGCGAGCAGGTAGTTGCAGCCCTCGGTGCCATGACCGAGCACGTGGTCGAGGAAGAACTGCCCGTGCAGCCGCTTGCCCTGCAGCCGCCCCTGCATGTCAGTGAACGCAACGATGACGGTATCGATCTCGCCGGTGACGATCTCGGCCCGCAAGGTCTCCAGACTCAGTTGTGGTGCGCCGTTCCCCATGCTCATCACGTGCTCCTTCGTCATCCGATCAGGCCACGCAGGAGCGCGGCAGTGGCATCGCAGTGTTCTTCCATGGCTCGACGGGCTTCCTCGGGGTCGCCGGCCAGGATGGCGCGGACGACGGCGTCGTGCTGGGCGTTCGAGTGGTCGATGTTGCGCCGCAACACGGGAATGGCCGCGAGCAGTTCGGCGAGGGCGGCCTGTGCGCGCGTGACGGCCTCGATGAGCATGGGCGACCCCGCCAGGGTCGCAATGGCGAGGTGGAAGCGGGAGTCCGCGAGCCGGTGGGCTGCCTCGTCGGGCGCGTGCTCCACCTCGGCCAGTGCCTGCAGCAGCCAGGCGCGCTGGTCGGCTGCGAGGGGGCGGCTGGCCGCCAGTGAGGCCGCCCCCGGCTCGACGATGCGACGGAAGTCCATCGCGTCCGCCAACGCTGCCCCCGAGCGGACGGTGGGCACCGCACCCGGCACCGGCGCGGCATACGTGACGACCGACCCGCCGCCGCGGCCGCGACGGGTGGAGACCATGGCCGAGTCGCGCAGCGCGGCGATCGCCTCGCGCAGGGTGTTGCGACTGACGCCGAGTTGCTCGGCGAGGTCACGCTCGGGGGGCAGCAACTCGCCGTCACGGAGCACCCCGAGGCGGATGGCGGTCGCGAGCTGCTCCACCGTGGTCTCGAAGACGTTGCCACTCGCCGGTCGCAGGACTGCCCTCGGGAGGGAGTCCGCGACGGTGTGGGCGTGCACCCTTCGATCCAATACTGCGCGGGCAGCCGCGTCAATGGTTCTTGATCGGACCATTAGAGGTCCCCGCGACGCAGACGCTCACCGGCGGGGTCGAAGGGCGCCCTGAGGGTCACCCTGATCGGCAGACGTGTGCCGGCCAGGTCGACGCTCCAGTCACCGTCGCGCAGCCACGCTGGGGCAGCGGGCCCGCCGTCGCGCGGGCCGACGAGCGCCAACCCGACGCTGCGGCCGACCGCCGCCCCCCAGGCAGCACTGGTCACCTGCCCCACGGGCTCACCGCCGCGCAGCACCAACTCCCCACCCCACAGGTATGCCGCGGGGTCCCCCACGGTGAAGGACACCACCCGCCGTCGTGGCCCGGCGGCCTTGGCCGACTCGACGGTCGCGCGCCCGATGAAATCCCATTCGGTCGCGAGTTTGCACGCGAAGGTCAGACCGGCCTCGACCGGGTTGATGTCCGTGGTGAGTTCGCGCCCGAAGGCCCGGTAGCCCTTCTCCAGGCGCATCGCCTCGATGGCGTAGTAGCCGGCGGGAAGGACCAAGAGGTCGGCCCCGACCGCGAAGAGGTCGTCGTAGAGCCCGGCCGCCTGCTCGGTGGGCACGAGCAGCTCCCAGCCGAGTTCGCCGACATAGGTCAGGCGCGTGGCCCGGACCGTCGCACGGCCCAGCGGGACTTCGCGGCTGGTGCCGAACGGAAACGACGAAGCGTCGAAGACGCTCGGCCCACCGAGGCGACCGAGCAACTCGGCCGAGCGCGGTCCCATGACGCCGAACACGGCATACGCACCGGTGACGTCGACGACCGCAGGCGCCGGCGAGCCCGGCAGGTGACGCCGCAACCAGTCGACATCGCGCACGGTCGTCGCCGCCGACGAGAGCACGAGGAACTCCTCGGCCCCGGTGCGGGTGACAGTGACGTCGGCCTCGTAGGTGCCGCGCGCGTTGAGCATCGCCGTGTAGACGGTGCGACCGGTGGGGACATCGACGTCGGCGCTGCAGACCATGTTGAGCGCCGCGGC
>Ga0209570_1001771_pt1 | contig 10529 bp, 7 predicted proteins | sample EBPBio172007_DNA_FD_185861 | JGI IMG/M metagenome (GOLD analysis project Ga0209570, IMG submission 185861) | Wastewater treatment Type I Accumulibacter community from EBPR Bioreactor in Madison, WI, USA - Reactor 1_9/17/2007_ DNA (SPAdes)... | ecosystem: Engineered > Bioreactor > EBPR >... | reverse complement strand
GGGTCATGACCTGCCCCGGGACTCAGTTGCGTCCGCGTCTTCGGACGCTGCAGCGACAGAAGACCCAGACGCACGGGAGGTGAAGCGCACGAGCCGGCCCGGCGTGAGCAGGGCGGGAGACTGACGGTGGGCGTCCCACATGGCCAGGTCGGTGGTTCCGATGAGCTGCCATCCACCGGAGGACGCGCGCGGGTAGACGCCGCTCCACTCGTCGGCCAGTGCCACGGCGCCGGCCGGCACCCGGGTCCGGGGCACCGTCAGGCGGGGTACCGTGAGGCCGCCACGGTCGCCGAGCAGGTAACCGAATCCGGGTGTGAAGCCGGCGAACTCCACCCGCCACACCTGCTCCGTATGCCGCGCGACGACCTCGTCGGTCGAGACACCGAGGTGGGTGGCGACGGAGCCGAGGTCCGGCCCGTCGTAACGGACCGGGATCTCGACAACCTGGTCATCCGACGCCGCGGCCACGACCTCGGCCGACAGGTCGAGGCAGCGCAGCGCTCGCGACACCTCGACCAGGGCAGCCGGACCGGTGACGGTGACGAGCACGGTGCGAGCTGCAGGCACGTGTTCGACGATGCCGGGAATGGCTGTGCGAGAGAGGATCTCGTCCAGCCTTCTGCGCGCCGACGCCTCGGGCAGCTCGACGAGGATCGCCCGGTCGCCGCAGGGCAGGAGCCTCACGGGGCGAACGCCGCCACGGTCACGCCAGCGGACTCCAAGGCCGCACGCACCGCTGCCGCCAGCCCGACCGCGCCCGGCGAGTCGCCGTGGACGCACAACGAGTCAGCCTCCACCGCAACGGATTCGCCGCTGATCGCCGTCACGGTTCCCTCCGTGACCATGCGCACGGCGCGGTCGGCGACGAAGGTCGGGTCGGCCAGGACGGCCCCCGGCGCCGACCTCGGCACCAGCGTCCCGTCCGCGGCATACGCTCGGTCGGCGAAGCCCTCACGGACGACCGGTAACCCGGCTGAGGAGGCGCGGGACAGCACCACCGACCCTGGCAGGCCGACGAGTGGGAGCGGTGTCGCGGCATACGCGCGCACAGCCCCAACGACAGCTGCAGCCTGTTCCTCGTGGTGCACGACCGCGTTGTAGAGCGCCCCGTGCGGCTTGACATAGGCCACCCGGCCACCCACCGAGCGAGCGATGCCGTCGAGCGCGCCGAGCTGGTAGAGCACATCGGCTGCCAGGTCCTCGGGGCTGACATCGATGAACCGTCGCCCAAATCCCGCGAGGTCGCGATACCCGACCTGGGCCCCGATCGCGACGCCCCGATCCACGGCATACCGGCAGGTCCGGACCAGGGTGGCGGGGTCGCCGGCGTGGAAGCCGCACGCCACGTTCGCGGAGGTGACGACCCCGAGCGTCCCCTCGTCGTCGCCCAGCCGCCAGCGACCGAAGGACTCGCCGACGTCAGCGTTGAGGTCGATCGTCACCATGGCCGCACCCTTGCCGACCTCGGTGAGCGCGGTCAAGCACGGCCGCCGAGCCGACCTCGGGCGAGGGCCGCGCGGATGACCAGGGCCACTCCCAGCAACCCGAGGAGGGCAGCGCCCACAGTGATGTCGGGTGCCCAGCGCCACGCGACCGTCCAGCTGCCGGCGCCACTGAGGCGGGGCAGGAACAGGGCTGCACCCGCCACGAGCAGGCCGAGCAGGGCGCGCAGCACCGTGCCGACCAACTACGGCCGGCTGCTCGAGGACGCGGTCGCCCGTACCTTCGCCCACCCGTGCCGGCGGGCCGCGTCCTGAGGGCCGAGGTGGTCATCGCCACGTGCGTCGGCCCGTAGGCTTGCCCCTCATGGGCCTGTTCAACCGTGAGCGCATCGCCGGCAAGACCCTCGAGCAGCTGGCGGGCATGCGCGTCGCCGGACTCCTCGTCGGGCAGACCCTCGCGCTGCTCGCCGACACCGTGCGGCCGGGCATGACCACTCTCGAGCTCGACACCCTCGCCGAGACACACATCCGCGACCACGGCGGGGTCCCGAACTTCCAGCTCGTGCCCGGCTACCGGCACACCCTCTGCACGAGCGTCAACGACGAGATCGTGCACGGCATACCCGGCGATCGCGTCCTGCAGGAGGGTGACCTGCTCTCCATCGACTGCGGCGCCCAGGTCGGGCAGTGGAACGGCGATGCCGCCTTCTCCTGCATCGTCGGCGGCCGCGAGGCCGGCCGCCCCGAGGACCTCGCCCTCATCGACGACACCGAGGCCTCGCTGTGGGCGGGCATCGCGGCGCTGCGCGTCGGCTCCCCCCTGTATGCCGTGGGGGCTGCCGTCGAGGACAGCCTCGCCGCGGCGGGGGAGCGGGCCGGGCGGGAGTACGGCATCGTCGAGGACTATGTCGGCCACGGCATCGGGACCTCGATGCACATGGACCCGCAGGTGCCGAACTACCGCGTCTCCGGCAAGGGCCCGACGGTGCCCGAGGGGCTGACGATCGCCATCGAGCCGATGGTCACCCTCGGTGCCCAGGACAACCACGTGCTTGCCGACGAGTGGACCGTGTCGACCAATGACGGCTCGCGGGCCGCGCACTGGGAGCACTCCGTGGCCGTGACATCGGCGGGCATCACCGTTCTCACTGCGCTGGACGGCGGCGAAGCCCGACTACGCGCCCTCTGCGCCCCCTTCGCCGCGCTCTGACGGCGTCCGGGGTGGCGCGGTCGGTCCGCAGCGTCAGCCCACCAGATCTGGGTGGTGGATCGCCGCCACATCGGGATGGGCGCGCAGCCGCGCCTTGAGCAGGTTGTCGCCGAAGGTGCCGGAGATGACGTTGTCCGGGTCCTGGGAGACACCTGGCGCCTGCGCCGCGAGCTCGGCCGGCAGGTCGATGTGCGGCATGGCCCGGTCGACCGAGGGGTTGAAGAAGAACGGGATCGACAGCCGCGATGCGCCGGCCGGCGGTGAGAGGACCCGGTGCCGCGTCGCCCTGAGATAACCGTCGGTGACGAACTCCATGAGCTCGCCGATGTTGACGACGAACGCTCCCGGCACGGGCGGCGCGTCGATCCAGTCGGTGCCGTGCTCGACCTGGAGACCCGCTTTCTCCGGCTCGATCATGAGCAGCGTGAGGACGCCGGGGTCCTTGTGGGCGCCCACGCCCTGCCGCTTGTCACCGTCGCGGCCCGGGTAGCGCACGAGCTTGATGAGTGTCGACGGCCGGTCGAAGGCGTCGTCGAACCGGTCCTCCGCCGCGCCAAGGGCACGCGCCCAGGCGCGCAGCAGCGTCATACCGATGATCGAGCATCGCTGCGACCAGTCGGTCAGGGTGGGGCGCAGGGACGGCAGCGCGTCCGGCCAGAGGTTGGGGCCCTCCAGCCGGTTGTATGCCGCGCCGCCGGTCACGAGGTCGCGCTCGGCGCCGACGTCGATCTGCTCGCGCCAGTCGACGCGGCCCTCGGTGAGCTCACCACCGGTGCGCGTGTAGCCGCGGAAGTGCGGGCTGCGCGTCATCTCGACGTCGAGCTTGTCGGCCTCGGGCAGGGCGAAGAAGCGCTCGGCCTCGGCGAAGAGGTGCTCCACGACGTCCTCGGGGATGCCGTGACCGACGAGGTAGAAGAACCCGACCTCATGGGTGGCCCTGAGCAGCGCCTGGTCAAAGGCCGCCAAGTCCGCCCCATCGCCAGCAAGGAGGGAGAGGTCGATGATCGGCAGGGAGTCAAGACTGGTCGACATGCCCTCATGCCTAGCAGCGGATCGCGCCCCAGTCACGGGTGTCCCACCGTTCGGCGCAGCGGACGCCGCGTGTGGCGAAGGTCGCGGCCGCTCGCCTGCCATACCCGCCAGTCGGGTGCGTGGACGTCGGTAGGGTCGGGGGGACCCTTCGCTGATGCAGGAGCACGGATGAGCACGGACGCAGCAATGCCGCTCGCGGGCGACTTCCCGACACACACGCACGACGAGTGGCGCGAGCTCGCGGCCGCCGTCGTCAACAAGGCCAAGGCGGAGGACGCCAAGGTGACCGGCGCCGAGGCCGAGGCGTCGATGCGCACCACCCTCCCCGGCGGCCTCGAGGTCGACCCGCTCTACCTGCGTCCCAGCGACGGCGCACCGCTGGGTGTCCCCGGCGCCATGCCCTTCACCCGCGGTCGCACGATGCGGCAGGCCGGCCAGCCGTGGGACGTCCGCCAGCTCCACGACCACCCCGACGCCGCCACCAGCCGGGCCGCCGTGCTCGACGATCTCGAGCACGGGGTCACGAGCGTGTGGGTGCACGTCGGGACGGACGGCATCCCGGCCGCCGCCCTCTCCGAAGTCCTCGCCGACGTCAACCTCGAGATGGCTCCGGTCGTCGTCTCCTCGTATGACGCGCAGGATGCCGCGGCTCGCGCGCTGCGGGAGGTGCTCGACCAGAACCCGGAGTCCACCGGCAACCTGGGACTCGACCCGATCGGGGCCGCCGCCCGCCTCGGTGGCTCGCCCGACCTCACCGTGCTCGAGGGCGCGCTCGACGGGCTCGATGCGCGTCGCGTCCGTGCGATCACCGTCGACGCCCGCACGTATCGCGACGCGGGGGCGACTGCCGTCGAGGAGGTCGGGTATGCCGTGGCCACGGGCCTCGCGTACGTCCGCGCGCTCGCCGACTCCGGTGTCGTCCCCTCGGACTCGTTCCCGCACATCGAGTTCCGCGTCTCCGCGAGCCAGGACCAGTTCCTCACGATCGCTGCGCTGCGGGCGCTGCGCCGCCTGTGGGCCCGCGTCGGCGAGGTGCTCGAGGTTCCGGAGGCCGACCGCGGCGCGCGCATCCACGCGGTCACCAGTTTGCGGATGTTCACCCGCGACGACCCATGGGTCAACGTCCTGCGCTCGACGTTGGCGACCTTCGCCGCCAGTGTCGGTGGCGCGGAGGCGATTTCAGTCCTTCCCTACGACACCGTCGCCGGACTGCCCGAGAAGTTCTCCCGGCGGCTGGCCCGCAACACCCAGATCGTCCTCGCGGACGAGTCGAACATCGCTCGGGTGACCGACCCGGCCGGTGGTGCGTGGGCCGTCGAGGTGCTCACCGATGAGGTCGCGACCGCCGCCTGGGCGGTCCTCCAGGAGGTGGAGGCGGCCGGGGGCATCGCTGCCGCCCTCGCCGACGGGCTCGTCGCAGGCCGGCTCGAGGCGGCACGTGCCGAGGCGGAACAGGGTCTGGCCAACCGCCGCACGCCGCTCACGGGCGTCAGCATGTTCCCCCTCGTCGGCGAGACCCCCCTGGCTCGCGAGCCGCGTGCGGCCCTGCCCACGGGTGGCCTTGCGCCGCATCGGGACTCCGAGGTGTGGGAGGGCCTGCGCGACCGCGCCACGGCGCTCGCCGGCACCGGTCCCGCTCCCACCGTCGTCGTCGCCGCGCTCGGCGAGCGTCGTGACTTCGGGGCTCGCGAGACCTTCATGGCCAACCTCCTCGCGGCGGGCGGCATCGCCTCCGTGACGGTGGAGGGCACGCCTGCCGACGTGGCCGCCGAGGCCCGCTCGCGGCATACCGACGTCGTCGTCCTCGCCTCCTCGCCCAAGGGGTATTCCGCACACGCTGCGGACGCCGTGAAGGGCTTGCGCGACAACGGAATCGAGGTGATCCTCGTCGCCGGGCGCGCCAAAGAGCTCGGCGAGACCGCCGTCGACGGCGAGGTGCGGGACGGCATGGACGTCGTCGCCTTCCTCGACGACCTGCTGACCAGACTCGGCGCCCCGGCGGAAGGAGCGCACTCATGACCATGCAGATCCCCGACTTCAACACCGTCGACCTCGGTGACGGGAAGGCGACGGAGACAACCGTTCCCGGCGGCGAGACGTGGCTCACCCCTGAGCAGATCGAGGTCAAGCCGCTCTACACCGAGGCCGACCTCGAGGGCCTGGACTTCCTCGACACGATCCCGGGCGCGCCGCCGTTTCTGCGCGGCCCCTACGCGACGATGTACGTCAACCAGCCGTGGACGATCCGGCAGTACGCCGGCTTCTCGACGGCCGAGGAGTCGAACGCGTTCTACCGGCGCAATCTCGCTGCGGGACAGAAGGGTCTGTCGATCGCCTTCGACCTGGCGACGCACCGCGGCTACGACTCCGACCACCCGCGCGTGACCGGTGACGTCGGCATGGCCGGTGTCGCCATCGACTCGATCTACGACATGCGCACCCTCTTCGACGGCATCCCGCTGGACCAGATGTCGGTGTCGATGACGATGAACGGCGCGGTCATCCCGATCCTCGCCCTCTACGTCGTCGCCGCCGAGGAGCAGGGCGTCGCGCCGGAGCTGCTGACCGGGACCATCCAGAACGACATCCTCAAGGAGTTCATGGTCCGCAACACCTACATCTACCCGCCCGAGCCGAGCATGCGGATCATCTCCGACATCTTCGCGTTCACGTCCGAGAAGATGCCGCGGTTCAACTCGATCTCGATCTCCGGCTACCACATGCAGGAGGCCGGGGCGACGCAGGACCTCGAGCTCGCCTACACCCTCGCCGACGGGGTCGAGTACATCCGCGCCGGCAAGGCGGTCGGCCTCGACGTCGACGTCTTCGCGCCGCGGCTGTCCTTCTTCTGGGCGATCGGGATGAACTTCTTCATGGAGGTCGCCAAGATGCGGGCGGCCCGCCTGCTCTGGGCGCGCCTGGTCAAGGAGCAGGGCGCCCGATCAGACAAGTCCCTCTCGCTGCGCACCCACAGCCAGACGAGCGGGTGGTCCCTCACGGCGCAGGACGTCTTCAACAACGTCGTCCGCACCGGCATCGAGGCGATGGCCTCCACCCAGGGTCACACGCAGTCCCTCCACACCAACGCCCTCGACGAGGCGATCGCCCTCCCGACCGACTTCTCGGCGCGGATCGCCCGCAACACCCAGCTGCTCATCCAGCAGGAGTCGGGCACCTGCCGCACCATCGACCCGTGGGCCGGCTCGGCCTATGTCGAGCGGCTCACCCACGACATCGCGGCGCGCGCGTGGAGCCACATCGAGGAGGTCGAGGCCGCCGGCGGCATGGCCAAGGCGATCGAGGCCGGCATTCCCAAGATGCGCATCGAGGAGGCGGCCGCCCGCACCCAGGCGCGCATCGACGCCGGGATCCAGCCGGTCATCGGCGTCAACCTCTATCCCGTGGATGGGGACGAGGAGATCGACGTCCTCAAGGTCGACAACGCCGCGGTGCGCCAGCAGCAGATCGCCAAGCTCGAGCGCCTCCGCGCCGAGCGCGACCAGGGCGCGGTCGACGCCGCGCTCGCCGCGATCACCGCGGCCTGCCGCGGCGGGGGGGGCCGCGACCTCTCGACCAACCTCCTCGCGCTGGCCATCGACGCCGCGCGCGCCAAGGCGACGGTCGGCGAGATCAGCGCCGCGATGGAGGAGGTCTTCGGCCGCTACACCGCCCAGATCCGTACGATCGGGGGCGTGTACAGCGCCGAGGCAGGCAACGACGCCACCGTCCAGGAGGCGCAGCGGCTCGTCGAGGAGTTCGAGGAGGCCGAGGGTCGGCGCCCGCGCATCCTCGTCGCCAAGATGGGCCAGGACGGCCACGACCGCGGCCAGAAGGTCATCGCGACCGCCTTCGCCGACCTCGGCTTCGACGTCGACGTGGGCCCGCTCTTCCAGACCCCCGAGGAGGTCGCGCGTCAGGCCGTCGAGGCCGACGTGCACGTCGTCGGGGTGTCCTCGCTGGCCGCGGGTCACCTCACCCTCGTGCCGGCGCTGCGGGCCGCGCTCGACGAGCTGGGCCGTCAGGACCTCATGATCGTCGTCGGCGGCGTCATCCCCAGCCAGGACTTCGCCGAGCTGCGTGAGCACGGCGCCGACGCGATCTACCCGCCCGGCACCGTCATCTCCAAGGCGGCGATCGAGCTGGTCAAGGACCTGCGTTCGCGGCTCGACGCCTGAGCGACAGCTTCTCCGTATGCCGCGCGCCCCCCTCGACGTCACCGCGCTCGCCTCCGCCGTGCGCGCAGGCGAGCGGGGGGCGATCGCGCGGGCCATCACGCTGGTGGAGTCCCACCGCGGTGACCACCGCGAGGCCGCGGGGGAGCTGCTCGCCCTGCTCACGCCAGATACGGGAAAGGCGGTGCGGGTCGGGATCACCGGCGTGCCCGGGGCTGGGAAGTCGACCTTCATCAACGCGATGGGCAGCCGGCTGGTCGCGCGGGGCGAGAAGGTCGCGGTCGTCGCCGTCGACCCGTCGTCGCGCCGCACCGGTGGCTCGATCCTCGGTGACCGCACCCGGATGGCCGACCTCACCGCGAGCGACGCCGCCTTCGTCCGGCCCAGCCCGAGCGGCCGGCACCTCGGCGGTGTGGCGCGGGCGACCCGCGAGTCGATGCTCGTCCTCGAGGCGGCCGGCTACGGCGTGGTCATCGTGGAGACGGTCGGGGTGGGACAGAACGAGATCGCCGTCTCCGAGATGGTCGACACCTTCCTGCTGCTCACCCTGGCGCGCTCCGGGGACCAGCTCCAGGGCATCAAGCGCGGCATCCTCGAGCTCGCCGACGTCATCGCCGTCAACAAGGCCGACGGAGACGGGGCCGGCCCGGCGCGGGTCGCGGCGCGCGAGCTCGCCGGCGCGATGCGGCTCATGATGCCCGGCGACGTCCGTCGCCCGCCGGTCCTGACCTGCTCGGCGCAGACCGGCGACGGCCTTGACGAGGTCTGGGATGCCGTTCTCGCACACCGCTCCTGGCTCGAGGAGCAGGGCTCGCTGGAGGCGCGCCGTGCCCAGCAGCAGGAGGACTGGATGTGGGCCATGGTCGACGCCCACCTGCACGACGCCGTCCGTGAGCATGCCTCGGTGCGTGCCATCCGCGACCAGCTCGCGGCGCAGGTGCGCGCCGGCCAGGTGTCCGCGGTGGAGGGCACCGCGCGGATCCTCGAGGCCTTCAGCGCCGATCCGCAGCGCTGAGCGCGAGTAGCTGCACGCGCAGCGCCAGGCGTTCGTCCGCGTCGTCGAGGTTGGCGTCGAGGACCTCCACGATGCGTCCCATGCGGTGGCGCAGGGTGTTGGGGTGGATGCCGAGGGCGTCGGCGGCATCGCTCGTCGACCCGCGGTGGTCCAGCCACGCGGCCAGGGTCGCTGCGTGCGAGGTCCCCTCCTGCTGGTCGAGGGCGACGAGGGTGTCGACCGGCGTGGGGAGGATGCCCTCGCCGATCGTGCGGCCGACCCGGTCCAGGGTGATCGGTGCCCACGCTTGCTCGACGGTGCAGGCCGGGCCCGGGGCCGTGCCGGCGCGCACAACCCGGCCCACGGCCTGGGCCTGGGCCAGCGACCGAGGCAGGTCCGACGGGGTGAGGGCCGGGGCACCGGCACCCGCGACCAGGCTGCTGCCCTGCTGGGCCAATGCGTCGACGACTCGGAGCAGCCAGGGCCAGGTGCCGGCGGGGGACTTCTGGGTGGGGCGCCCGGCCCCGTCGTCGCGGACCAGGGCGAACGCCCGGTCGGCCACCGAGGTCAGTCGTGGCTCGGGCCAGGACTGACGGCGCAGGACCGCCTCCCACTGGTCGAGGCGGCGGCCGACCTCCTGGGCCTCCTCCCGGGCATCGGCGCTCGTCAGGGCGACCACCCGCCACGGCCCCTGCGGGAGCCACGCCTCGACATCCGCGCCGTCTCCGGTGAGGACGGCACGCAGCCGGTCCTGGGCGACCCGGCGTGAGAGATCGGCCTGGGACCGGAGCTGCAACAGGTGCAGGGCGACCACGGCCGCGGTCCGTTCGAGCTCGGCCACGGTGGCCGGATCGGGCTCGTGCGGCACGAGGGCCCAGATGGAGCCCAGCCATTCACCGCCGGCGTGCACGGGCACCACGTGGCGTGGCCCGACGGGCGAGTCCGGCCCGCCGTCGACGAAGAAGGACGCGGGGGAGGCGACCATCCGGCGGAAGACCCCCCGAGCGCGCAGGTGGCGGCGGACCGAGTCCGGGACCCGGCGCCCCACGATCGTCGAGACCCGGGCCGGGTCGGTGGAGTCCTGGCGGGAGGAGTACGCCAGGACCCGGGAGTGGGCGTCCTCGATGGTGATCGGCCCCCCGACGAGCTGGGCGGCGGCATCGGCGATGGCATAGAGCTCCTCCGAGGCGCTCGCCCGTGGGCCCTGCTGGCCCAGGGTGCGGTCGACCAGGCCGCGCAGGAGCCAGATCACGTGCGCCCACGAGGCGTTCTCGGCCAGCGCGACGAGGGCCACGCCGTGGTCCCTGGCGGCGGCGCGGACCTCGGGCAGGTGGGCCACCCCCGCCCGGAGCAGGACGGCGGGGACGCCGCGCCGCCCGGCTGCCGTTACCAGCCGGGCGCCGTCGACCGCCGAGTCGACCCCCACCCCGACCGTGAGGTCGCCGGGTATGCCGAGCACGTCGCGCCCCGGCTCGGCGAGGGTCAGGTCGTCGATGGCCGCGTCCTTGGCCGGCACGACGAGCTCGAGCAGCCCCGCGAGGGAGCGGACAAGGTCGGCGAGGACGATCACGCGCCTCAGCGTAGTGCGGTGACCACAACTCCAGGCCACATGAGTGTGCTCCACGCACACGAGCGGGCGCGTCCGCAGCCCCCACCATGGACGCAACCCCGAGCTCGGA
>Ga0209570_1001770_pt1 | contig 10530 bp, 6 predicted proteins | sample EBPBio172007_DNA_FD_185861 | JGI IMG/M metagenome (GOLD analysis project Ga0209570, IMG submission 185861) | Wastewater treatment Type I Accumulibacter community from EBPR Bioreactor in Madison, WI, USA - Reactor 1_9/17/2007_ DNA (SPAdes)... | ecosystem: Engineered > Bioreactor > EBPR >... | reverse complement strand
TTTTTATGCCAAACTCATTGTTGTCAACGGTAATCAACCTCACATCATCAGGAAGCCATTCAGTTGCCGTATTACCAAATCCACCGTAGGCATCATACCAAACGACGATTCGTTTCTTCTCAAATATTTTTGTCAGTTGTTGTTTTAGGTTCAATACTGTTCTCTTTTAAATCTTTTAATTGTCACTACTTTGTCAAATGTTAAGTATTTCGGATTTAAATCCCGAAATTATTAGGTTTCGTTAAAACCACAGAGCTCACAGAGCACACAGAGGAATTAAGAGACGCTTTTCAACTTCGATTCCCAGGACTGGTATTTTTTAATTTTCCTCGTCAACTCTATTATTACTTCTAAATGTCGCGATTACCTCATTTTACTCAATTTCCTGGTCTCATCGCGACAGAATGTCGCGATCGGTGTCGCGATTACCAGTTTTCCAACCAATTTTACCACCGGCTTGCGACAAAATGTCGCGAGAGGTGTCGCGAGAGCCTGTTTTCCAACCAATTTTACCACCGGCTTGCGACATCTTTCGGTTATCTTGTCACGAATAACCTTAATTTTTGCTCAATATTTGCCCGTTCGTGACATCTTTCGGTGGTCTTGTCACGAATAGCCTTAAATTTTGCTTAATATTTGCCTGTTCGGGACATCTTTCTGCTTTCTTGTCCCGAGTGTTTAATAATATACTGCAAAGTTTATCAAATATTAGATAACTTCTATACTGAGTGATTCGCTGCAAACCGTAAAATATTTTTGAAAATAAAAAAAATAACCCGTCTACACTTTTTTCACTTGACAGATGATAAGAATTTGCGTATATTTGCGCATCTCATCGACCATGTGTTGAAGGAGTTACGGGACACGTCAGCTTTGATTGGCGGTCCCAGTTTTTTTATATGCTTCATATTCCCTCTGTTTCTTCCTTTTCTCATGATTTTCTGTCAACAAAAACGCCGTCCAAGGGAGCAGATACCCTTTTCTCTCAGCTAAAATCACAATATAATCTGGGTCTGATGCGAATTGTAACCAAATACAAATTCGTTTCTCATTCCTGCGTTCCTGTTCCCAAACCTTAAGCCCAAAACTGTCACAATTCTCTATCAATACTTTTGGCCAGCCTATTCGCTCACATCTTCGTAAATCGGGACTCCTTTCACTCTCATTATCACCGCTATGAGTAAAATGATAAAATGTGTATTCTTTGCCGTCGACCAATGGATATTTTTTTAACTTCAACCTCTGACCCCTGAAGATAGGTCTCGATTCAACAAAATCACTCTTGAAAACCAAATAAATTGCATCAATAAATTTTTCCCAATCACCACCAAACTTACTTAATTCGATCAACTTGGGTAGTTTTATTTCTTCTCCGTTCAAATCTAACATCTGGCTCTCCAGATAAATAAATTGAATTTTGATTCTCTTAGCAGAGTACTATTCATCAAGGAATACCCCGATCGTCCTTTAATTCTTTCGATTACCTTAAGCTTGCCTTTGTTAGCTTCCAGATGTCGGTGAAAATAACTTATACTACCTATCAAAAGGTCTGTTAATTGAATTAATGCGACTTCATGTGATCTGACATGCTGGATCTTTTTAATCATTTTTCTTTCGAAATCTAAATGACTGGTCGATAAAATCTCACGCAACTTGTTAATTTTAGATTGGCTTCGGGTATCTTTGATATCCAGAAAAATGTTGTAAGAATTGCCCGGCTCGAGTATTACCTTCAAAAGATCAAAATACATCTTGTAATAAAAATCATCATGAGTCTGAGAAAAAGCTTCATGGTTTAAAACTAGTTTGTCAGGAACAACTAAAGCTCTGAAATGAAGGTCATCATCATCAAAAAAATAATCCACAAACTGTAGATATATCTGTTTTCCTGATTCAGAAATCTTATTCCATTTTAGCTCAACGTCACCTTTACCAAAATTTTCCCTCTTTATTTCATTTATTCGTTTGTTGATTTCTGGAACTTTTTCTTCAGGACACCAGATCACACCAAGAACCATAACTTTCTGTCCGTCGTTCTCGATGTGGCAACTCTCATCACAATAAATATTGTATTCCATATTTCTTCAGATTTCTCATTTTATAATACTGAAATTTAGTCTATTACCTGCTACGTTCATAGACTTACTAACTCCGGAGCTTAATTTAGTTCTGTTTGGATGATTCAGTCTATTGTATAAAAATCAATAATTTTCACCTCGAAACGAAATATCACCGGAAAAAGATCTTTCTAGGACATAATAGTTTTTATTCATAACATCCTTATCGAATCGATCCATGAACCCTGATAGTAAACACGAATGATTAAAAATAACTCTCTGATAGATATCATAAGTGGAGAACTTAAAGGCTGCGTCTATGAGTATCGATATTACTTGTCCCATCACCTCGTTGAGGATAGCATTGATTGGATTAGCTCTCTTTATCTTGTTTATTCTTCCGGTGATAAATTCCTTCAACTCAGAGTCAATCGGATTTTCAGGCTTCTCCCAGCTTGAAGCAACAATCTCATTAATCAGCATTCTGCATTCCGGTACTCCATAGATCAACATCAACAGATCGAACTCATTATTTATTATGATCTTGCTCTGAATTGATTCATTCAGTGTTTTTGCCAATTCTAAGGCACTGTATTTATCTTGATCGTAACACCAGAACAATGTTTTTTGGACAAAACCCCTTGTCTGAATTGAATGGTGATCAGCATTTACAATCGAAGTTGTGAGGCCTCTATCATTCTCGAATGCAACATTAAAATGCAGGAAATCATACCAAATGGCTTTCTTTTTCATTTTATCAGTGCTCCTGTATTGAATAACCTTCAATAAATCCGGAAGAAACCACGGATTCAGATCAAGCACTTCCGGCATATATCTCCTGAACCATAAAAAAGTGTATCCCTGAAGATCAAACTCGTCTAATTTGCTGTAGTCTAACATTAACTTTGCCTTCTCCCATCGCTCGCTTAAAACCTCGGCGATTGCAAGCAGATATTTCTTTTCTCCTTCAAATTCACCCCAATCGATCCGGGAATTACGGAATTCCGTAATACTCGAATATTGTTCGGTATCAATTTTGGGAAGGTCACTTATATACCAGCTCATTAGGAAATCTCATTAAATTGTTTGTGTAACATCGAAAATCTTCTCCTTCGAATTTTATGTTATCTGATATAGTTTTAATGCGTTATCTGTTTTCGATTGACATTTCACCACTCAAATTCCTCCATCATCCCATCAAGAGCCTGTTGAACCCGCTCATCAGGATCATCTTTCAACTGTGTATAAATTGATAATTCGTCAACTGTTTTCCCGGATGTAAACTGTCCCGGATCATACTTCCATACCTCTAATTTTATTTCTGCATCTTCGGCAAAGTCAACAACCTTACAAATTTCATCTTGGAGCATTTTTTCCAGTTCCACTTTTGTACACGCGTATGTCTTTTTATCGTCATCTGCCAACATGCTATATCGTGAGAGGGCTGTTATACCGGATTCATATACCCCCCTCATAGTACTGTCTATTTCTGGTGTTACAAATTTTACAGTTTCAACCGGATTAAAAAGATATTTTTTCCCCTTCTCCCAAGCAGTTTTTCTATCATCCAATAATCTTGCAAAGCTTAAGCGCCCATCATTTGGTTTCTTAACAAGTTTCTTCCCCAGGAGTTCATTCAAAGCCCTCGAAATGCTCATTGGAGAATAGCCGAGCTTTAGGGCAATTTCTCCAAGATAAAGCTCCGACGTTTTATTATGCATGAAATACAAGAATGCCTGTTGCGCAACCGGAGTGAACCTGTCCTTCTGTTGCAGAATATTTTGATCCCTTTTATTTATGTATATCATAAAATCGGGAAGATAAACCTGCTTGCCCGGAACAATGAACTGAACCTGGTATGCTATCAGTCTAATCACCTCTATGTACTTTATTGCCTCAGCACAATAAATCACAGGTTTGTTTATTCTTTTTTTGATTGCATCCATTGACTTTTTAATTTCAAGCGGTGTCAACCGGGTATTTCCCTTATCGAAGGCAAAAACCACTTCCTGATTGAACAAATTACCTTCCGTGAGTTCAAATCGATGAAGTAAATAGATCGGCAGAGCATTGTGTTCTTTCACTCCCTTAAAATCGGGTTGGATTCCAAATGTGTGAATCAGATAATTACTGATGGCTGTCTGCATTTGCATTTTATGGTCTCAAATTATGTAACATTCAATTTGTATATATAACATATCCAATGTTATCATACAAATTTTATGTTAATTTATTATTTTACAATGTGTTACACATCTCTACCCAGACGGCACCCCGTCCGGGGCGCATTTTGTTTTTGAATCATTCTACCCATACGGCACCCCTCACGGGGCCATGGTTACGGATATTTCCATCTCTACCCAGACGAGACCCCTAACGGGGCCTAAATCGTGAATATCGTGTTCTATCGATACGAGACCCCTTCCGGGGCCTTTATCGTGATCATCTTTTTCCATCGTGAATATCGTGTTCAAAGAATTTTGTCTTTCTTTTCCCATACTTTCAAACTAAATTTTGTTTCGCTCTCCGGAGTATTTTTTAGCAGAGTATGACCTGATTTTAACCTTATCATTGTGACCACATCATGTTTTGTCTGATTGGCCGAAGGCCCTTTAAAGGAGTAAGAAATTGCACCTGTCAAAACATCTGATAACTGACTCAGCCTGATATCATTCTGATACACATGATTAATTTTTATCCATGGTGGCAATTCCGGACCTGTGAAATTCTGCAAAAGTACAGTTTTCAATTTCGTGGTACTCTCTTTTAATTCCGGGTCTTTCAGCGACATATAAATGTGGTATTTATCCACCGGTTTTAGGGATGAACCCAAGAGTTCATTAAACCATTCAAAAAAGCACTCGTGTTTATGCAGATCAAGCGTCAGGTTCTCCGGTATCGCCCTTCCCGGAACAACAAAAGCATTAAATTGCAGACAATCCTTTCGAAAAAACCAATCCACAATCGATAAAATTACCTTACGATTACTCTCATGCGCATTCGTCCATCCCAAAACACTGTTTGGATTATTAATAATTTGTTTTTTAATTTCACCGATCTTATTAGTCATTTCACCGGCGTTGCGATGTGGACACCACAGGGCACCCAAAACGATCACCGGAGCCTTTTGTCTATTCAGGTCGATATAAGTTCGAAAATATATATTGTATTCCATCTATACCCATACGGCACCCCTCACGGGGCGCATTTTGATTTTGAATCATTCGACATTACTGCATTATTGCATTACTGCATTATTGGATTCCTTTCACAACTCCGGCAAATTTCGCAATGTTAACCTTCACGCCGTCGTCGAGGTCGATTGTTATCGGGTTCATGGCGAAGGGGGTCATGGTGAGGATGAAGTCTTCCACATCTTTTAACTGTTTGCGGAGGCGGTCTTCTTCTTTTACGGGATTGTTCCCTGTGAAGATACCATCCTGAATGTCCTTCAAGCGGGAAATGAGTTTACTTCTGAACTCTTTAAGGTAGTCGTTAAATATTTTGCTCATCGTCTGGTTATTGTAGCGGTGCATATAAATCAGTGCATAGAAGCTGCCGGCGGGTGACGAGATAAGCCAGTAGATCGGTCGCTTTTTGTATCGCTGGAGGTGGTCCTTATGGAATTCCTTTACAAAATATTTTCGAATATCCATTCCAAGAGATTCTTCTATGAACCTTATATTTGTGGTGAAGTGTTGCCTGCCGAAGAGGGTTTCGATAAATTTTTTGAATCGGGCAACAATGTCGTCGGCGAAGTATTCGTCATCAAGTACGGGGATGATATTGTCCTCATCAGGGAGGAATGATGGTTCCGGCACCTGGTCGAGGAAGTCTTTTAGTGTCTCACCCTGATTTGAAAGGATTAGTCCGGGTTTATCGGGTGAGTACCTGCCAAACATACAACCAACACTCCATGAGATGAACTGTTTAATAACCTCAGCTTGCTTATATTCAAGTCCGCCTTCAGGGGTGATTATCTTTTCGGGTTGCAGAATCGTAACATCCTTCAGTTCAACATCGGGAGTCAGTTCCTCCTCAAGACCGTAGATTTTTATAAATATCCTGTTTAGCTCCTCCTCGTTACGGTGAAGTTGGAAAAACTTTTCTGTCCAAAAAGTTTTGTATTCTTCATATTGTTGTGAAATCAGAAGGTCAGCACCGGGTCTCCGTGATGGAGGTCCCTGTTCGGGGTTTTTAGTTTCTGTATCATAATCCAAGAGCAATGGCGGAGTCTTAAAATCCCAACTTGTTTCTCGGTTGTCCCAGTCCAAGCGAGAGATGGAAATATTGGATTTTATGTACAGATAATCACTGTCAGAAAACTTTTTTAAACTGAGTATTGGGAACATTGAAATTGATCCAACCTCAAAATTCATAGTTGGGGACATAATTCGAAACAGTACTCTTGCTAAGTTGCCATTCATTGCAGCAAGGAAATATTCTTTAGCCTTTTCGTCTTCGGTAAAGATTGAACAACCTGCAACATCATAGAGAAATCCATTTGGATAATAACGTAGTGCCAAATTGCCTGCACTGATTTTGGACCATGATACGCATGATTTAAAGTAGGTGGTTTCACTCCTTATTACCGATCTTTGTTTACCATTTAGAAAGCAAAAACTTTTTATTTCTCTCCCATTCTCTGCCCAATTCACGACATATTCTTGATTACCATAGTACTTACGAAATTCTCCGCCTTTATTATACGGGAACCATTTTTTACCAGATTTTTCTGCATCTAAAGCATTGCTATAACCAAATCCAATGTTTTCTACGGCAGGCTCAAACCACATTCTCAAGAATCTATCATTATCCGCAGTCGCTAAACCTTGTCTGGGTTCTGCTAAATCGCCTAAGGGCGTTGCTTCTTCAAAAATCTTAGTTACTCTCTCACTCACCCAATACGCAACTGGTGAGCCGGGGATTTTTGAGAAATTGGATTGTTTCTGCACAAACCTTCTGTTTGAATCAGGGTTGTATATGCCATCCAACAATCGAGGTACCTGATCGTCAGTGTAGCCAAGTTCATCGAGGAAAAAATACTTGGCGTCTGCATCATGAACATACTTGTTTTGAAAAACAAATGTGCAAAGTGGTACATAAGCCGACTCAAAAAATGCATGATATGAGGGCCGAACCAGAGAGACAATTGTTTTATGGTCAATTAGCTGTTTCCGCAACTTCTCATAAGACGATATAAACATCCAGACAAAAGGTGTTACATACCCAAGATACCCTTCAGGTTTCACGAGGTTAAAAGAACGAACTATGAACACCGAGAAAAGATCAGCGCTAAAATCCTTATAGTTTTTGGTTACAAAGTTTTTGGTTGTTTCATTAAAGTAACCGCCGTTCACATACGGAGGGTTAGTAAGGAGAATGTCAAACTTTGAGCTGAGTATCTTTGAGATGGCATAAAGGTCATCATTTGAAGATTCAACCAATTTCTCCCTTTTTTCGACGGCAAATTCCAGTTCCCCTGTATTTGGTGAGATCAATGACCCCAGAGTTTTGGCATTTTCAAATCCGGGCACTTCATCAGAATCCCGGAAACAATAAATCATTGGCTCAATTTTCTTTTGCAGAAGTTTGTTATCGTACTCCATTCCTTTCATTACAAGAGCAAATTTTGCAAGTGAGGCAGCCCGTTCATCAATTTCCAGACCATAAAGATTTTTGCCTATAATCAGTTCAGGAATGTCCGATTTGTAATAACCCTCTTCTTCATATATCTTAATAAGGAGTTCAAACGCATATACAAGCATGTGCCCCGATCCACAGGCGATGTCTATAACAGTAATTTCTTCAGGGCTGTTTATTTCTCTTTTAATGAAGGGATTCCCATCGGTCGGTTCGATAAAAAACTGCATTTCCTGCCGTAAATTACTGTTACCTCTTGCTTCAAGCCAAAACCTGCCCAATGAATTTTGGGTAATATATTCAACCATCCACCTTGGTGTAAAAAGCTGAGTTACAAATGGTATTTCACTTGTGCTGTATCTCGTTTTTCTTTTAATCAGGATGTCCTTTTTCTCAGCTATATAAAACTGATACAACCACCCAATTACCTCCACATTTTCGCATTCTTCCACACCAAGGTTTTGATTAATATAACTGATTATGGAATTTGTACTGAGCAAATCGTCGGGGAGCAGAAGTTCTGTGTATGAGTTCAGAGGTTCAAACATAAAAGGGAGTTGTTTGTTATACCATCCACAAGCAGCAATAAAGAGGAGTTTGTAGGCTTCATTAAAAGGGTTGTGAGTTGGGATTTTACCCGTAAGCAGATCGGAAATTTTATGTGTATCAACAGGAAGATCGGGCTGAAAAAGTCCCGTTCTGGCATCTGCAAGAATTCCGGGATCACCACCAACAACTCTGGGAGTGACCACAGGGACAAAGTTATACCCCCGCACATCCATAAACCTCAGGGCAATCAGACGGTTAAAAAGAGTGTAGGCGTGCCTTTCTATAAACTCTTCACGGTCGGGAGCCTTCTCCCAGGAAGAACGGAGTTTTTCTTTTAGTGCCGCTTTTTCAATAAACTCGGCTGTGTCATTTGTGAGTATAAAACCGATTCTTGCACTGATATGACTGATTAGCCTTCTGCGGGCATCAGCGGCAAAAAATTTTAATTTCCCTTTGTCCATAGGGGGTGTCTATCCTTATTATAAAATTATCTGATTTCCCTTATCGATCTCTTCATTCATTTTCCTTTTAAGAGATTCGATATACTCTTCCACCTGCCCGCGAGAACTTATTAATTGTTTATTATAATCTATTTTGATCATTCTCATTTGAACAATCTTCACTGCGGGAGGTGTAGGTTGAGGAGGCGGAGCTATATTTGGTTCACCAGCATCAACAGTTGTTGGCGGAGGTGCCACAACTTTTGGCTGCAAATCCTGAATTTTCTGTACAATTTCTGTTCTGAGGTTTAGTTCAAAATTTTCCCAAAACAGTTGCAGAGAAGTTATAGAGGAGGAGGTATTCACTCTTGAGTTATGTCTGTCGAGAATCTGTGTAATTTTATATCTATCCTCTTCAGGCACCCCGGAATACCCGTCAAAAGACTGTAGATTTTCCCTCATGGATGCCACAACTGCACACATTTCCAACTTCAGATCATTCATTTTTTTTGACAGGAGAATTCCAAGATCGTCAAGAGCATTTGTGAGTTTGTTAAACTGAGTGTTAAGATATGGCTCATCGGATTTTAAATAATCCACCAACATATCCTTATATTCAGATTCGAGATGTTCAAGATCGGTACGATGATCCTTCAGGAATGAGGACACCCTGTCGTAAAGATCCTTTTGTCCACCTTTCATGAAGTTACGGATTCTTTCAATTATATCCTTTTCCTCTATTAAAGCGGGTCCAAACTCTGAGATGTAGTCGAAGAATTTTCTCATGTCAAAATTAACCACCCGTTCAAATCGTTCAAGAACGGGGTTCACTTTGTAGAGGAAGGGGTATTCATTTGCTCTCAAAACAAGGTTTTTTAGATCGTGGACTTCGCTATGTAATTCATCTTTCATCTCCTGAAAGACTAATTTATTGTCAGTAGCGTTGAGTGGTTTTCCAAACCAGTTGAAAGCAAACATTCTTGCAGTTTGAACCAGATCATTTGGAATCTCTTCAACTGTTTTAACAATTATCGAGCCATATTCCCTGCTGTTATCGATCTTTTTGGAGAGATCGAGCGCACTCATTTCCGTAACATTATAATAGATCGTTACTTTGCCATGCACAAAAAGAGAAGTAAGAGCGTGTGGAATAATAAGGTTGTCGATGTAGCCATAAGGGATTTTTTTGAAATGTTCTATGAGAGAATTAAGATCAACCCTGACACCTGACTCCACCTTATTGCTTATCTGCATAAAAAGTTCGTTTTCCACATCGTTGAACGCACCCATCTCAGCAATGAACTGTTCGGAGGTGTGGTCACGCAATAGATTAAAAATGTCGGCTTTTACCGGCACTTTTGTAAGTTTATTGAGGTAGATGTAAGACCCGTCAATAAGCTGTTGAGCTGCTTCATTTAATCGGGTGAAAAAATCTGAAGACTGACTTGTAATCTCCCTGCCGTTAAAAAGGAACTTTGCATCCCTAAGAAGAATTTCGATAAGACTTTCGATGCTTTTGCGACGGATTCCATTCTCACGGGTTTTTGCCTGAATTACCGCAGCCTTTTCTTCACTCAATTGCCCTGTGCTGTTAAGCTGGGCATAACGAATTGTTCGAAGGTGAAGAGCAACATCCTCAATCAGTTTTTTATCGGACGCAATAACAATCAACAATTCATTTGGTGTCATTGAGAGAGAGAGGAGTTCGGTATCTGTGGGATAATTATCCTCTATTCCCGTAATCAGGTGGAGTTTTACCTCGCCTATGGGACTCCCGTGGTCATGCCTGTCAATCTTTTTTGAATAAGGGAAGTTTAGACCTGTACGATTGTGTTTTAACT
>Ga0209570_1001763_pt1 | contig 10564 bp, 9 predicted proteins | sample EBPBio172007_DNA_FD_185861 | JGI IMG/M metagenome (GOLD analysis project Ga0209570, IMG submission 185861) | Wastewater treatment Type I Accumulibacter community from EBPR Bioreactor in Madison, WI, USA - Reactor 1_9/17/2007_ DNA (SPAdes)... | ecosystem: Engineered > Bioreactor > EBPR >... | reverse complement strand
TTCAGGCTTCAACCCGAAGTGTTGTTGCCGGTAAGCATCCAATGTCAGTTTGGCTAACAGGGCTTCGGCATCTTCGCGGTTTTCAGTCCCAGCGCTCTGGCGTAGGCGTTTGCCGTTGGGGAGCGTTGCTGCAATCCACCAGTACCTAGAATCCGGTCGCCGGTAGATTCCGGTCTCACGGGCCATAAAGATTTCTCCTTTCCGGCCCGCCAATGCTCGCGCTGCTTATACTCGTCAAGCCAGGCATCCAAGTCAAGCTTGTCATACACCGAGCGCCGTCCCAGCTTGACACACGGGACGCACAATTCGGTTAGCAGTGTGATCCCGATCCCGAGATACGCCGCCGCCTGTTCCTTGGAAAGACAACGCGCAGGTGGCAAAGGCAGGCCGTTGTCTTCCATGTCAGCCTCCGGATTCCTTGCGGTAAGTCTTGGCCTGTTCCGCCACAACCTGTGCCTGCCGTTCCGTCTCTTGTTCGGGATGATTCAAGGCGGTGTTGTACTGGCGATGCTTCAAAGCCAATTTCTCGGCCATTAGATCGTCAAACGAAATTCCAAGAAGATGCGCCTTGGCTTCATGGTGCTCATAAGCGCTGGCCATAAAGTCCTCAGAGCCTTCATAAAATTCCTTGGCCCCAAAGCCATGCTTGGCCATGTAAGACAGAATGGCACTGACGCCGATTTCCAAGAGCTTGTCATCCTTGGGGCTGCGGGTTGGACTAAACCGCTTCGACAACGGCCCACCTTTGCTCTCCCAATCGATGGCAGACAGAAATCCCCATAGCGGATGAATCGGCCAACGGGATCGGGTCTTGTCATCGCTATTGGGCAGCGTCAGGCGCAGCCATTCGGTCGTGGCATAGCTCCATAGCCCATTGAGATGCGTAAGCACCTCAGAGAGCTTGGAAAGCCCCTTCTGGGTCAACACTTCCCGCTTCAATTCGAACTCCAGCCGCCACACCGTTTCTCCCGGCTGCCATCCGGCCTTTTGCCACAGATCGAGAATCCATTCCTTGCCACTGACGACAATTTCTAGCAGCTTGTGATAGAGCCGCGCCGACATGATGCCGCCCAGCCCAATCGACCAGCCGGAGAACTGACCGGAGACAGCGTAGGCATTGATGGAAGAAGCGCGTGTCACCCAGGCGTGACGATCCCAGCTTTCCATATCGACGGAAGAGACGAAATCGACATAGAGATCGATCCGGCTGACATTGGCGGCTTCCTTGATTTCACCCAACTCGGAGAGCAAGGACCAGAGATGCTTTTCTGCTTCGACGGGGCCGACATGCGTCAGATACGCCGCCGAGATTTTGACGTAGGCCATCGGAGCACGATGCCCAGGCCGGGAGAGCTGAATACGGAAAGCGCCGTCTTCGAGGATGTAGGGAAAGAGCGAAGCGCCTTTCTCTTTCACTTCGAAAATATGACCACCTAATGGCAGTTGCGCCTTGCCTACGTCGTCCGGGTTATCCGACTGAGCGAAGGTTTTTAGGGATTTCAGGCGAGCATCGGTATCGAGGAATAACTCACCAGGATAAGAGAGATAAAGACTATCAACACCCCAACGCAGGGCTTTAAAGACATCTTTCTTCCCAAGATTGCTGTTATCGGGTGCTCTGTTAGTAGGGGGCGCACCCTTGTCACTATATTCCGCCCCTTCTTGGCCTCCGTCCGCGCGGCTCCCGCCGCTGCAGGCGGGGGCCAGGGAAGGGGCGGTCAGGTTTTGCTCTTGTGGCGAACCTAGGCTATTGCAGCCTGCATTGTACTTTTTGGACATATCCGTTTCCTTTCGGAATGCCAGGCATGCAATTGCTTCCTGGAACGGATATGGATTAAATAGATCGGAACGACCGAAGCCGACCACCTCAATTGAGCGTTTGAGGTGGTTGTATTTTTCGCGCTAAGTTGAGGTGTTTTCTGAGGGCTTTCAAGGCACCAGCGCTGTTGGGATACAACCTGGTTCTTATGAAGAGTTGCTCAAGGTCTCTGTCATTGAATCGATCAAAACCACACTCCCGCAGAGCGACGATGGAATAGCGCAAATCCTGGATGGCGACCATATGCTTCTTGGTGGGGCCTTTCATCGCGCTGCGCAGATGGCCGAAAAATGCCTTGTCGTTGATGAGTTCTGCGCGTGATAGACGGTCCGCGCAAGTTGGAGCCAGGAGAACGGTCTTGTCGATTCGCACGGCTTTGAAGAAAGCAGAGTCATCACCGTTTCTAACGGCTTCGACTAACCCGCCAAGCGACTGGTGGTAGAGCATGATTGACAGGATGTTTCGCTGTAAAACGACACAGAGCCAAATCATGTATTTCCATTCCATGCTGTCTTTGACGCTTTCATACCAAGCGTCAAGTGGCCCGTTTTCGTCAGACCAACGCATTACCTCTGCTTGGGGATCGGAGGCCTGGGCCGCGTTATGCAGGGGAACATTTAGTCCGAGCAGGACAAAAAGAATAGCCATTTGTTCGAGGAATGGCTTTTCGTAAATCGTACCCCAGGATATCGGACCATCACCAAGCAACTCGCTGAGGCGCTTGGGGTGTTCCTGATAAGTCTTCGTCAGTTCGTTTGATTGGGTACGAAACTCGGGGAGTGCCTTGACCAGATTGGCGAACTGGTCATTGGTGAGTTTGCCGAATTCTTTTTCCATTCTTGTAATTAAATGTCAGCAACCGACCCAAAGCAGAAGTTCGCACGTTGGGAAAGCAGACTTTCAGAAACGTAGAGTTAACCGGCGCTGCGCAGCCTTATCGCGCAGCGTCCAGCGACCGAAGGGAGCGAGGCTGAGCGCCATGTTATGCCTATTGGTCAAAATTGCGCTCTCGTAGTTCTTCGCAAACACCGTCGATGCTTGGGAACATTGACCCAGCTGTAATTCCCATGAACCGTAGGTCTCGCATTGCTACCTCGCGTTCATTCGCAGGAATATCAATGGCTTCCAAAAACCTCACGCCAATTTCAGATTCCCTTTCGAGAATGTAGGCTTCAATGTCATGCAAGTTGGTTACGGTGGTAACAGCTTGCTGAGGCACTAGGCGCGGATTGTCTATCGCAATGAACTCCATTACCGAAAGATGGGGGAATGGCGGGTCAAGGTTTCTTATTTGTGGATATCGCTCCTGCCACCCCTGATTGTTGAATATATATATTCGGACTACATCATCTCCTTCATAGCCAATTGGTCGGTCGCGAAAAGCAAAAAAGGCAGCGACGTATGGCGAATGTGACCAATCTAACAAAGGAGTTGGATATCCATGGTGCTGAAGGAGGTTGAAGAAGGCACCATTCTGATCTGGCACTGTGAGATCGAAAAAATGTCTAGTGATTGCGCTTAGCCTCTGATGTAATTGCTTTACATCCTTGTTTGTGAATTCGCTCATGCGATAGCGGCCACGACGATGAAAGGATGTGCATAAGCTCCATGGCTGACTTTGGCCACGAAACAGAAAGCTAGATTTCGATCGTAAAGAGATGTCGTTCTTGAAGCCATCCCAGGACATTTTTTGCCCGTGTATTTTCGATCCACCATTTCCTGTGGATTTGTCCAATATGGCGGCAAACTTAGCCCCAATGTTGGTTGTTGCATCAACGTGCAATCTTCTGTCTAAGACCTTCAGAAAAACCTTGGCTTCAGATGAGTGTACGACATCTTCCCCGTAGAGAGTCTTGATGGTATCCCAATCTCCTTGAAAGCCAGTTCGGGGGTCGACAGGGTTGATGTAGGCTTGTGCGACTTCGTCGTTGCTCCTAGATGGAGTCGAAAAGTAAGCAACAGAAGCCGGAAGTTCCTTTGTGGAGGGAATTACGTAGGCGACGCCCTCGAAGTGGTCCCCGACCTCGTCGATGTTAATCATTACTTTCCCACTGGCACCGCCTGAGTAGGAACCTAGCCATTGCCCTCTCATAGGAACATCTTTCTCAAGGCATAACGTAGAAGTGAGCAGCCTGCGCGGCTTTTCGCGCAGGTCCGCTCGACTGTAGGGTTGGGCATCACAGCTTAACAAGCCCAAATTGCAGATTCAGCCACTGGCCAAAGATTGCAATGGCTACCCCGAGCAGGAGAAGGCCTACCGGCCGCTTATACCACTGGTCTTTCTGTTCAAGCTCAATGTTGATTTGAAGTACGTCGGGCTTTGCCCCTGCAATTTGTCCACGCTGCGCCATGAGTTCTTGTTCCCACCCAAGCTCTTCGACTTTCAATATGGTTTTATTGATTCGCGACGACAGGCTAGATGCGCTATCCCACATGGTGCGCCCAATAGCTCCGCAGACAACAACGAAGAGGAACACAAGGTTTCCAGGTGTGTTGGGCCCCTTTGGATTGATAACGGGAGCCCACTCCCAGAACCACGAGACAAACTGTGTTCTCTCGTAGATGAGGTAGACGAGCCGTTGAACCCCGCGGCCTAAAGCTGAGAAGACGGTTGTGTCGCCGGCCATAGAAAAATAAATGCTCTTTAGCGCCGCACATGCAAAGAACAGTATTGAAACAACCATGATGACCGTGGCGAGGATTCGCTGCCTTGTGACGCGTTTCTTGGCTTCGTAGATTTTCATGTGTGTGGTGATGCCCAACGTAGAGCTAACCGGCGCTGCGCGGCTTTTTCGCGCAGCGTCCAGCGACCGAAGGGAGCGAGGTTGAACGCCATGTTAGAACCTATTTTGCCGCGGCATTGGCGAGTGCTTTCAAGCCAGCATTAGAAATGAACAATCCAACCAAAGAGAGTCCGTAGATAACTAGCCAATGAAATTGGTCGCGCCACACTGCAAGCTGAAAAGTGTTTTTTTCGTCAATCTTAAGCACGCTACGTGGCAAAAACGTAATCAAGAGTAGCGGCCAGAGCAATGTCATGAATATGGACATTACGAATGTAGCCAAACGGTGGGGAGCCCAGAATGCATACCATTTGTATTGGGATGCATCAAAAAGCCAGTAGCCATTCATGTGGTTATACGTTGGTCTTGCACGGGCGCCGGCAACCATTAGACCCACGAAAAGATAATCGGAAAACCACTCTGGAAAGTTGATTGCCAGAGTTATTGGGTGAAGAATCGGATGGACTATCTCACCGTAACCTCGTACGACAGTCTGAATCAGACCAGCCCAGTTGGCGAGGTCATCAATCATTCCTGCTGTTCCAATAACTCCTGCAATCGCAGAGAAAATATTCCAAGCTCGATAGAGAGGCGATGGTTCATGTTGAGGTGATGTCAAACGAGCCTCCCGAAGTTCTAACGCAATATCGACAGCAAACCTGCGGTATACGCTGGCGTACTGCTGTATAAGCTGGCAAACGCGTCAGACAGAATGTATTTTTATCAGTATGTTGCATGGCTTTTTGTTTTATTTGTGCGGATATCTGGCCGACAAATACAGCACTGTGCTGCATAAGACGGGTATTGTGCCGCCAACTTGCCAATTTGTCATAACGTTGGCAAAGGAATGCATGCTGAGTGATTGCTTATGGACTAATCGCCCAAGGACAGCCTTTGGCCGATTGCGGCCATGACTGTAGTTGATCATAACCTATACGGCATACGTGACAAAGCCGCCATGTTTCGGCGGCTTTGGGCGAGTATTGGCGGTGCCAATTAGTTGATTAATAAGCAAAATTTGAAATTGAAAATCCGCGTGTCCGTGGTTCGATTCCGCGACTGGCCACCAGAATTCAAAAAACCAACCGTTATCGGTTGGTTTTTTTTCGCCTTACCCGCCAGTGCCAAGGATTCCGGGCATGACCTCGCGAGCGTGCGCGAGGGCGCGTCCTGCATTGCTGCGGGTTTGGTGGCCGATGAAAAAGAGAAACAGCCCCGCAGGGGCCGCTTCTCCAAGTTTTTTCAAGAGCGTCAAGCAGGAGCAGGATCAAGTGGCAGCGGAGTAAGCTACCGCGCACTCGGTCCCACGCCGGACTGCCCCGCCGTCATTCCACTACTGCACGCACCAGCATGGAAAACAGATCCTGCGAGTACTGATGCTTCTTTTCCCTGGGCGGGAAGCGCGCGTCAAACGCCTCCGCCTGGGCGGGGTCAAATTCGTACACAGCGCTGGTCTGGAGTTTCCACTGTTGGCCAGAAGCAAAAAAGCCCGGGCGTAATTCCAGTACCAACAGCCCCAGGGGATGCCTGCCAACCAGCGTGCTGACCGCCAGATCCTTTCCCGTCTTGAAGCCATGCTTACAGTAGTTGTGCGGGTCGCCCAGAATGAGAATCGCCGGATACCCTTTCTGTGCCGCCAGCGCCCGGGAGTGTCCGATCAGCGCCGAACCGACGCCCCGCCGCTGCCAGGCAGGGTGTACGCACACAGGTCCGAAGGTGGCCGTCTCTACTTTTTCGCCCAGTTGATTGATCACCCATGAGCGGGTGTACATGATGCTGCCGACGATCTGGCCATCCACCTCGGCCACGAAAGTCAGGTCTGGCAGAAAGTCCGCATGGCCATGGATCATGTGCGCGGTGTAGTGCTCATCGCAGCCCGGCCTGTAAAGATTCCAGAAGGCTTCGCGGGTCAATTCTTCGACGGGGAGGTGGTCGGCGGCGTTTTCATTCCTGATTTTTATCTCCAAAGCATTGCTCCCATAAATGAAGATGGCGTTACGGGTTGCTGACTGTTCGTTTGTGATGTTCATGTCGATATCCAATGTATTGAGGACGGCCGGACACGGCCGTATCCGTTGCGTTATTGATTGTCGAGTTGCGGCCGAACCGCGCGAAGACCGTTTGAATTGATCCGGTAGGGCTGCCCGTTTTTTGAGCCGATGAGGCGTTTGCCTCGCAACTTCTGAAAGACGGAAAGAGTGCAGTCCGCCAGAAGAAAGCCTTCGCGGGTGTAGCAATCGACGATGGAGATGCGGCCCCTGTCATCGCGCCGGTGCACGATGCGGCCGCCTTTTGCGAGGACGTGAAGTGTCCTCTGCTCTGGCCTGGAAAGGTTCATTTTGGAGAATCTGAAAGCAATCAAATGCACGACAGCGGCCACCCTTTGAAGGGTGATCGCTACTCTTTTTGCATGGCGATAACAGACAGCCCGGGATTCGGAACTGTGTTATCGGATTGCTGCACTCTCCAACATACTGAGCCTATGAAATAGAAATCTCGGTCAGCGTGTGTGATTTCACTATGCTGCCCGGACCGGCATTATAGCCTTGCACGGAAATCTTCATGCAAGAACACCGTTCGTTGCTGAACCCAGTGGATGGACCAGCGCCTAATTTGACGGCGTTAACCAATCGATGGAACTACCGATCAAGAGGAAAGGTATTGAGCCTTTGGCTGCGCAAGTGTGGAACCTCTGGATGCGCAGACTGCCATTGCAATTCCCCCGCTGGATGCGCGGGGGAATTTCCTTGCGGGGCGAGCGGCCTCAGGCCGGCGCCGAACTGCGGATCAGGTGATCAAAGGCGGAAAGCGCAGCCTTCGAGCCTTCGCCCATGGCAATGATGATCTGCTTGTAGGGAACCGTCGTCGCGTCGCCGGCGGCAAAAACTCCGGGTAGCGAAGTCTGGCAGCGTTCATCGATGTCGATTTCGCCGCGCGGGCTGAGTGCCAGTGTGCCCTTCAGCCAGTCGGTGTTGGGTAGCAGGCCGATCTGCACGAAAATGCCTTCGAGTTCCAGCAGGCGGGTGATGCCGCTCTCGCGTTCAACGTATTCGAGGCCGGTGACCTTGCTGCCGTCGCCCAGCACCACACTGGTCTGCGCCTGGGTGATGACCGTGACATTGGGCAGGCTGAACAGCTTCTTCTGCAACACTGCGTCGGCGCGCAGCGCCTTGTCGAACTCCAGCAGGGTGACGTGGGCGACGATGCCGGCGAGATCGATGGCGGCTTCGACGCCGGAGTTGCCGCCACCGATGACCGCCACGCGCTTGCCCTTGAACAGCGGGCCATCGCAGTGCGGGCAGTAGGCGACGCCATGGCCGCGGTATTCGCGCTCGCCAGGCACGTTCATTTCCCGCCAGCGCGCACCGGTGGCGATCACCACGGTTTTGGCCTTCAGCGAGCCGCCGTCGGCCAGGCGGATTTCATTCAGCTCGCCGGGGATCAGCGCCTCGGCGCGTTGCAGGTTGATCAGGTCGACGTCGTAGGTACGCACGTGCTGTTCCAGTGCAGCGGCCAGTTTCGGGCCGTCGGTTTCCTTGACCGAGATGAAGTTCTCGATGGCCAGCGTATCGAGCACCTGACCGCCGAAGCGTTCGGCCACCACGCCGGTGCGGATTCCCTTGCGGGCGGCGTAGATTGCCGCGGCCGCGCCAGCCGGGCCGCCGCCGACGACCAGCAGGTCGAAGGGTTCCTTGCTGCTGATTTTTTCCGCTTCGCGGGTGGCAGCGCTGCTGTCGACCTTGGCGAGGATTTCCTCCAGGGTCATCCGGCCCTGGCCAAAGGGATCGCCATTGAGGTAGACCGTCGGCACGGCCATGATGTTGCGGCTGCTCACTTCTTCCTGGAACAGGGCGCCGTCGATCATCACGTGCTCGATATTGGGGTTGAGCACCGCGAGCAGATTGAGCGCCTGCACCACGTCCGGACAGTTGTGGCAGGAAAGCGAGATATAGGTCTCGAAGCGGAACGGCCCGGGCAGGGCGCGGATGTGTTCGATGGTTTCCGCGTCGACTTTGGGCGGGTGTCCGCCGCTTTGCAGCAGGGCGAGCACCAGCGAGGTGAATTCGTGGCCCATCGGTAGGCCGGCAAAGCGTACGCGCGGGGCGGTCATGGCCGGAGCGATGGCAAAGGAGGGAACGCGCTGCCCTTCGGGGTCGCCCAGTTTGAGGCTGACCTTGTCGGAGAGCGAGGCGATATCGTCAAGCAGGGCGCGCATTTCACGCGAAGCGTCGCCCTCGTCGAAATAGGCGGTGAGTTCGATGGGAACCCGGAGGTTGAGCAAATAGCCTTTGAGCTGGGTCTTGATATTGGCGTCGAGCATGCTGTTCTCCCTTTATTATTGGTGGCTCCCGGGCGGTGCCCGGGAGCGGTTCAGGACGCGTTAGATCTTGCCGACCAGGTCGAGCGACGGGGCCAGGGTATGGGCGCCCGGGGTCCATTTGGCCGGGCAGACTTCACCCGGATGCGAAGCCACGTATTGCGCGGCCTGCACCTTGCGCAGCAGTTCCTTGGCGTCACGGCCGATGCCCAGGTCGTGAATCTCGGCCACCTTGATCACCCCTTCCGGGTTGATCACGAAGGTGCCGCGCAGCGCCAGGCCTTCTTCCTCGATCATCACGTCAAAGTTGCGGCTGATGGTGCCGGTCGGATCGCCGACCATCGGGTAGTTGATTTTCTTGATGGTGTCCGAGGCATCGTGCCAGGCCTTGTGGGTGAAGTGGGTGTCGGTCGACACCGAGTAGCACTCCACGCCGAGTTTCTGGAATTCCGGATACAGATCGGCCAGATCGCCCAGCTCGGTCGGGCAGACGAAGGTGAAGTCCGCCGGGTAGAAGAAGACGACCGACCATTTGCCCTTGAGGTCGGCATCGCTGACCGGGACGAATTTGCCATTGTGGTAGGCGGTGGCCTTGAAGGGCTTGATTTGGCTGTTGATCAAAGACATGAAGTTTCTCCTGTTCAGGTTGTGGTCAATAAGTGGTGTGACGAATGGATGTTAGCGAGCGCCGGTTCATTGGGCAAATTGAAATAAACGATGCTTTCAATAGTTTTGATCTATTTTGCACTTGCCGCTGATCGTGTCGTACGGGTATTTCGTCTGCCAAACGGTCAGCAGGCAGTGGCAAACGGGTATACTGCGCCCATTCCAGCATAATTCCAATGCGTTGATATGCTGCCAGGATCGCCCGTATCCAATGGAACCGTCAGATAAAATCATTGCGCTGACCGACCGCAATCAAGCCGCACGGCAACGCCAGTTGTCCGATTGCCGGATGCTGCTTTGCGACCTGGTGTGCAACTGGCTGAACGAAGTGCGCGCCCCGATTCTGGAAGAGCTTCAGAATCTGGCGGCTGGTCGCTCAGGGGCAGCGGAACAGCGTGCCTACCTCAATCTTCGTCATGATCTGCAGGACCACTGGCGCGGGCTGGTCGAGGCGGTGGCCGCTAGGCTTTCTGCGCCGTGGCGACCCGCAGGAGGTGCCGCCGAGGGGCAGAACGGTCAGCGGCTGAGTCTGCAACTGGTGGATGACGCCATGCTCGCCGAGCAGATCATGATCCGCGAGTTGGCCGCGCGTCTGAGCGAAACCTGCAGCCAGGAAATGTACGGCATCGAGCGGCGGGTGGCAGTGATGCTCGATAGCGAAAATCCGGTGGTCGACGAAGCCAATCCGCTCGGTACCCACGTGCTTTGCCAGGCGCTCAACGAGGCGGCCGGCCAGCTTCCCTGTGTGCAGGAAAACGCGGATTTGCGCGCGGTTTGCATGCGGCGTCTGGAGCCGCACATGCATCCGGCCTGGCCTGGAATCTTTGCGGAAATCAATGCTCTGCTGGTCAAGCGCGGGATATTGCCCGAACTGAAGCAGAGTTACCGGCGCAAATCCTCAACGCGCCCGGCAAGCGCCGGTTCCGAAACCGGCGGTGCGGCCGAATTCGATGGTCGGGAAATGCAGGCGCTGATACA
>Ga0209570_1001760_pt1 | contig 10583 bp, 5 predicted proteins | sample EBPBio172007_DNA_FD_185861 | JGI IMG/M metagenome (GOLD analysis project Ga0209570, IMG submission 185861) | Wastewater treatment Type I Accumulibacter community from EBPR Bioreactor in Madison, WI, USA - Reactor 1_9/17/2007_ DNA (SPAdes)... | ecosystem: Engineered > Bioreactor > EBPR >... | reverse complement strand
ATTTTCAAAATGGCAAAAAAGTAATTAAAAAAGGGACAAAAAAATGGATCGCAGATTTTTAGAACATTGAAGTTGAGAAAATATCCATTTTTGATATATTTTTTTTAAATCAATTTTTCAATGGATGTAAATAAAAACGTTTCCAAGCCCTCAGCTAAGCCATTCTCTTGAATGGATGAAATAGTGTTTTTTTAATTAATAAAACGTAGGAAATTTTTGTGTTATGGCATATACTTTTAGTGAACTTGTCTTCATTTCGAATTCAAGAAAAGAGATAAGCTGATCAATGGAGAATTTAAAGATTACATTTAAAGTTTGGGCAATTAAAATTGAGAAACTTTACATATTCTTTTTTTTGCTTCACTCAAATTTTATAAAATCATTATCAAAATTTACTTACTTTTCTAGCAATAACTGTCAAAGTCAAAACTTCAGCAAACATTGATTTAAATCATAAAACTTTTGGAGTACCTTTATTAATCGAATGCTAAATAATTTACTTTGTTTTTAAATATTAATGTTTGTTGGAGGCACGTTCCTTAGCTTCTTCGATCGTACATCACCTCGTACAATACTCACTGGGAAAACTGGCTCAGTGTTCGGATTGATCGGAACTGCAATCTTTATCGTCGTTTCATTTTTACTCTTTATTGGGCCTATTATTTACTATTTCAAAGGTGACTATATTCAAGGATCCTTTAATACCTTTAAGTTCGAAGTCATGTAGCGTTACACTGGCCATGATTTCAAGCTAGCAATAATCTTCCGAAACAAACTCACAAATAAAATTGCAAATCACACCCGAATCCAATAGCTTTTTAAAGCACGAGCTTTATACGCTTCCCCTACGCAGACAACTTTTTACTCAAATGTAGACTAATGCTATGATTAATACTTCTCAGAAATGAATAACAAAAATCATGTATATCAACCTCAAGATTGTTTTATTATCCCAAATGATATTGCTTATCGCTCAGAGTTCTATCAAGGAGCTAGTTCGATCATTGGATTTACAATCTAGCCATCTTGCTTGAATCCATTTGCTTGCACTTTTCAGTCCAATCTTGAAGCCTCAAATAACAATGAAAGATTAAAGCTATTTTAAGAAAATTATTATGTGGTTTATTTTAGTGGAGAAGCTATGGATCAATGGGGAAATAAGCGCCAATAGTTTTATGAAGTATACTCTACTGAATTTTAAACTCCAGAATATCTAACTTCCGATATTTACAACATCTTTCATACATAAAAGTATCATATGGATAACTCTATAATGCCCTGGTATAATAATTAAACAGTTTTGTTAAGTACTTGGAGAGGTTCTACAGATGGCGCTCCCAAACATGATTCTTCATTTTTAGTTTATGGTGTTGGTGCATTTATTGCGTATGATCAATTCCAATCAATTATTTATCGATAATACAAAAAATTAGATTGGCTGCTTGGAATGCTTGGAGGAGGGATATTCATAATCTATCTAATTATTTGGATTCCTTGTAAGCATATAAATACAATAAAAAACAAATTGTAAATAGTAGAAACAATGACACTCATTAGGAATGATAATAGTATCGAAAATGTTGAGAAACCGAGTTTCGGCTTTCTTTGGAAATTAAGCACATTGCTACCATGGTATCCAGCTAGATTCAAAAAGTAAAATAAAACAATTTACAGTTCTTAGAAGTTATTGGATGTCGCATAGCTTGTTAAAAAACTTAAAGTTGCTTCAAGAAATCTTGCTAGAACAAATCAGCTAAAAAAATTTGAGCCTAGGATTTTATAGTTCGATAATTATACTAATAGTTAATCATGGAGTGAGCCAGAGCTTGATAATGAAATCAAACATTCAGATTTGGAACAGATAAAACAAAGTTAAAGAATTTAGCAAATATACTCAAATCACTTGCCTATGCTCCGTTACTGCAACAATCAAAAGTCTAGCGTTTCAAAAAAAATCAATCATTTAATGGGCATAGAGGATCAGTACTCGAAATTTAAAATTCGCAAATTTTAAGATAGAAATTCTTCGAAGTGCAGCAAAGTCTGCGAAACCATAAAAAATGGACTTTAGAAAGGTTTATCTTTTTTTGATGTTTTTGGCTCAAAACCTAATCTCTTAGGGTCCCCTTAAAATCATTCCATGTTTGGTTGCATAATAGTTTTATTGATCACTGTGTTGTCAGTACTTACATTCGCTCTAACCATACATAATATGGGAGTTATTCGACCATATTGGGACTCCGTGTACAGAAGTCCAGAATAACAAAAAGTAGATTTAATTGGTGGTGAGACATTTAAATTAGCACTATGCCTGAGTAATTTAAATCCTAATTATACGACTGGCTCTCAAAGATATATGGATATCAAATTTTATCAATACACAAGAGATGGAACTCAATAAGAAGAAAGACTCTTCACGGCAAATCCACTTCTTCAAGCCAACAGCACCTACTTCGATATCAGAGATCCTTCTTTTACCATGAATTTATATTCATGTTTTGCAGTTCAAGATGGGCTCAATTATAGTATTTATGGAAATTCAAAAACAGAGAAAGAAGCCAATATAGGTATTAAAATATTGCCTTATTGTGGATTAAGTACAATAGAATGCACGAACACTTCGGTACAGCGGCTTAGAGTTTTTAATGCAATCCTACAACAGATAGCAATCAGAATTTTTGTACCTAAGGTGAACTATTATCCTGAAGAAGGAAAAGTATTATTTATCCCGACTGGTAAAGTTCTTTTTTCAACTTTATCCATGTCATTTTCCTATTAAAAGCCTGTTACAATGACTCTTTCTTTAGATACTCTTTAAATTATAGATAACTATAACACATGGACTATGGGCAAATTCCCAGACCCAACCCAAAAATATATATCAAGCGAGATTACAGGAATCAATTAAAAAATTTAAACAAGTGAAGGTACTCCTGCCATAAATATCAAATTAGTTACAAATGGGGTGACTAATCGAGTTATTTTCCATAGCACCAAAATCGACATGTTTTTTGCTACTGTTGGAGGTATATTCGTTTTCTTTTGGTTTTGTTTTTCGTGTTTTTCCAAATTCTTTAATCACTATAATTATAAAGCCAAACTTGCAGAAACACTGTATACATAAGACAGGTAAGGATTATCAACATGGAAAATAATATTGCAGTGGTTAAGAATACCATGTTGTTCTGATAGGGTGATGCACAAAATTGAAGAAGATATTGAAAATATAAATATTGCCAAAAATGTTGACAATATTTATAGGCTTTCGGTATGTCAGTTTGAAAAGGAAGAATAAAAGAACCTTGCACTGATTTACTTGAAATAAAGAATTAAGTCTGATTAAACAATAATTAAAAATGTTGATGAAGATTAATCAAACTCAGAGGAAGATGATGATGATTTTGAAGGTGACTGGGAAATTCAAAAAGCTCTTTAAAAAAAAAGACTGACAGACAGCTCCAACGCTATCGACAACTAATCAGATTTTGATGCCAATAGATAAATCTAAGTTGAAAAATAACACGCCTCAATGCTGCAAAGAATGTAAAAATAACAGGTTCTGCAACAAATTCCAAATTCAAACAAGAAATGTAGCTACATTCACTCTTTTGATTTTTTCAACAATAACTCACAACTCACACTTGACGGTAAAAGATCGATACAATCTGTATTTGGAGGAATATGTTGTATATTGCTATTTGTTTTACTATGTGTTATGACTTCTCACTTTTTAACTGTGTATTTTTCAAATTGGCATCGTGTTAGTCTAACTGAAGTTACTTCACAAGATATTGATGTCCTTAAAATGGATTTCACTGTTGGGTAAAACTTTAAGTTGGCTGTTTCATTTTGTCAACTAGATGACTTTAGCTTCATGGATGTGGATAACTTAGCTAGTACAATAAATATCGCGTTAGTGAAATATGTGGTTACCAACAATAATGGTATTATTAATACTACAAACTAAACTATCAGTTTGGTAAGATGTGAAAGGTCATACGTAAATGGTTTTCTGGGGGAATACGAGGATTAAGATTATTATTCTCATTTTAACAACGCTTACTGTGTCCCAGATGGTACTAAGATGTCCCTCTATGGAAAGACTGGCGATCAGAAACGTGAATACTTTTCTATTCGGATTAATAATAAAAATAACAATGTGAGCTTGGTAAATGTTAAAAATCTGCTAGGTAGTTATGTGCCTCGATACCATATATCTTCGCCTGTAGTTGACTACAATGCTGATGGTGATCTGAGATATGCGATGAAGGATAATATTAAGACATATTTTTATCAGACTTCTTACTCCAGTTCATTCAATGTGACCATGAATAAGAACTTAATCCAATATGACACAGCAGTTAATCCTACTAACTAACGTCCCTCTATGTCCACCTATGATATAAATACTCACTAACCTTTATAAAAATTGAGTGAATTCCCAGATCCCAGTTTAACATAGCGCTACACAGAGCTAAACTTCTATACACAAGATATCGTGAAAAATATTTTGATTCAAACTATAAAAGTAAACTAACTGTTCGGAATAATTGGTGGATGTATTCTTTTCTTCTTCTTTGGTATCGGCTGTATTCCAAGGTCATACAACGAATTCAAAATGAGATATCTTATCGGAACCAAACTTTATATTGTCATGGGCTAAAAACGAATCAAAAAGCCAAAACACAAACATGGTAAATTAGTAAAAACTAAAACATTTGGAGAATAGATTAATTTTTCATAATGGAAACTCATGCAAGCTTGGGTGCTTTCTTTTCTAGGTTTTATGAGGAAAAATTTTGATTTCAGTAAAACTCTTAGATATGCAACACTTATTTAAAGCAGGGTCACTCGAGATATCAACACATTTGAGCTTCTGAAAGCATTGTTTGCATGCGAGAGTTCCATAAAGGAACTTAAGATAATTAATTCAGAAAATATTAATCTTTGCAGAGTTTTCCCAAAACAAATAATTTCGGTTTAGGAATCAAATAGCCAGAAATGTCTAAAAATGATTTAAACAATTAAGCAATAATTTGGACCTCTTGTAGATGCAACTCGCGTAAATAAATTTTCAGATTGGGAGTTGTACACAATTATCAAAGCAAAGTAAGCCAATGTTAATATTGCTGATATTTTTAACTAAAAGTGGTTAGATCGACTAATGGGACTTGACAGAAGCACAATAGGATCCATGGGAGGTAGGTCTTCTCATTCAGGATACAGGAAAGCAGCAGATTATTTTAAGAACAGACTTCCTGCTGCTGAAAAAAAATTGAATTCTGTTAATCATTCAGAAAATGAAAGTGAAAGCAAGGATTAGGTTGATTAAAACAAATATGGTAAACTTCGGAAATAATAGACGAGAAAGAAATCGAGAAAATCATCTAGTAAATCATCAATAAGTTCATAAGAAAACTAAGGAAATAATGATAAAAAGCATGAGCTGTCAGATGCCAAATTATTCAAAGATGATGAATGAAATTTATTGTATTTTTTATTTTTAAATTATTGAATATGTTATAAAAACAACCATTTAACCATTGATGAACTTATTGGCAACTAGTTTTATGAGAAGTGTGCGAAGTAAAAGTGTAAAAAACTGGAGCCATTTTTAACAGTTTCAATTTAAATGTTTTTGTTAGTTGGTTTGCTGCTATTTCCCAATTTGTTTTATTATCTTTTCTCACTTTCAGATTCTACATTTATTGATACTCAATCTGCGATAATATGCTCAAATTTTAGCTTCAATACAAAATCCCTAACATTCCCTTTAGTTTAGAGTTGAACAAAAAGCTAAAAGGGAGGGAACTTTATATTAAAAATAAAGGACAGATATTAAAAAATAAGAGTTTCCATAAATCTGTTCAATAGTTTTCTATTTTTAATATTAGCTCATAAAAAGATAATAATACAGTTATTAGTATTCAAATTCAAAAGTCAACTTCAAATGCCATCTTACAATTCAACACCAAAATATCAAAACAAAAAGTCTTCTCCAATGAACAAGCTCCATACACAGCTAATGCAGATGGAGAAACATGTATTTTCAGCTTAATAAAGGCAATTGCTTAAAGAAAAAAAATAATAAATGAAAGCAAGAAAGAATTGAACCGAAGTTGGCAGAGCCTCTGCAAAATTCTAAAGAGCGAACAATAAAGTGGGCATAATCAAGAATAAGAGAATATTATTGACAGCTGTTTGCAGCTGATTGTAAAATAAAGAGTGTCTCTCGAGAAAGAAAACATATAAATTGAAAAAATACGATCAATTTATATGAGAAGTGCTGCTGAAAGCCAAAGCAACAGTCGGAAAAGGCAAAAGTTAAGGCAAATAAACAAAAAGATTCAATTAGCATGATATTTTTAAGGGTACTAAAGATTTACAATAAGTATGAATCATTTTAAAATCAATAAAGACTAAAATATCAAAGCTTCACTTTTTAATATTCTTAATGCTTCTCTCTATCTTTGTCTTATTGCATTTTTCTGATTTATCATTTTTATCAAATCAGAGAATATTTTTTGGGAAACTGAAAAGTAGAAAGCAAAAAATTGAAAGTTTTAAAAACACAAGGCAGCAATCATTAAAAGAATAACTACAATTTTAACAGAATAAATAAACAAAAAGCATTGAAGATACTTTAATGAGAGTTCATCGATTTTTTCATTTTTAATGAGTAAACTTTTAAAATTTTAACATCAGTTGTAACTGAACTGTTTGATATCCCATATTTTGAATATCGAAACTTTGCTATTTACCAAGCCTTAACCAATAAAATTATTTTCCGATTATCTATTGAATACTATTGAAATGAATAAAATTATAAAATCAATCAAGGCCAAAGACTCCATCAAGATTTGTTTTGCTGATAGCAGTCAAGTATGTTTTAAGTGTGTTTTAATCAGGATAAGCTGGAAGCTAGAGTCTATTAAAGCACGTATGGCCTTTAGGATATGGATTTGCCCTCAAGTAAGGGGTGCCTTAAATCATAAATTTTGAACAGTTTCCTCTATTGCTTTCTAGTTTTCTAGATTAAAAAAGAAATACTTAAATCCATGAATTGGAGTTCTTGATGAGCCAGTGCAAAAGTGGAGAATATTGGATAACTGGTCTTGATCAAAACTTTACATGACTTTCCAAAACCATTTAATAATTTGATGATTCTCTCCCAAAGGAGGTTTATAGACAGTGTTTTCTCTCCAATCTTTTATATCAACAAAAGGAACTCCGTAAATGATCATTTAAAGCTCATATGGTTGAAAAACATTAATTAGATCAGCAGGAATCACTCTATTGACTCCTTTCTTGATGCTTTCAATGGATCTTTTGACTTTGTTCATTGTCTCAACCTGAATACATTTGTCTACATAGCTAAATTTATTCTGATTGGTAACTTGAATGTTTTGCCCGTTTTCGATGAGTTATATTTCTCTAACTGTCTCTCCTGTATTCTTAGTGATAACGAAATATGTTTATAAATCTTCAATGTTTTCAGTTTAAAGTATAAATGTCCAGTTTTTATAAAGCTCAACATCATACCCATAAATATCTTAGATTTTAACAGAGTCCCCACATATTTGCCGCAGAATTGTTCGATCAAGATAGGTTTGTATAGGGGTCTTCTCAAAAATAGCTTTGCCTAGAATTGTACCAAATAGTTAAAAAAGTTCACAAGAGAATTCTTCATCTAAATCCTCATCCCATTTAAGCTTATACATTATATCATCAGAGTTACAGATTGTGAATATACCAGTTGAGTCATCAAAAACTTATTTCACAACCATGTGAATCCACTCTCTGAGGAGTCCTCCCGCATCGTTGACCTTCTAGCCAATGAACTCTATTTTAACTTCTTTATGCATGTTGATTTTTCGACTTTAAATAAAGGATGACATGAGAATGTTTGATCTTTCAAGTTTCATCCAATCTGCCCCATTTTCCCAGCTAATTCGTTTTTTTTATAGCTAAGATCTAAACCAATGCTATTTTTATTGGAATGTTAGTTTTTTAACTTATTGAGGCTTCAAAGAGAGAATGCTTTGGTTTATTATCTTTATTGGTTTCTTTTACCATTTAAACTTTGTCATCGTGAAATCAATAGGGACCTTAGTTAAAAATAGAATACTTTTTCATATTGAAAATTCTCAGACTTTGGTGCAAGTGGATGATTTATGAGGTGGGGAGGAAGATTAATGTTTCTTTGAACACAAGTTTGAATATGTTAGATGAACTACAATATCAAATAACCATTACATTCGGAAGAGAAGTACCAGGAGGCAATATTATTTAACATTTTGGGCATTTAAGTTGATTATTAGGGACGGGCCTGTTTTGAGAGTTGTTTGCGAGGGGTCCTAAGTTGTTATGTCGATGGGTTTGATTTCCCATATTAATATATAATAAATGTTTATAATGAGGCAGACGAATTGTGAAATGCTACATATGAGTACTTTTAAATATAATAAAAATAGACTCCAATAAATCCAATCAATTATAAGTTAATTTAATAAAACAAAACAGTTTCCTTAATGTTAAATCAATGTCCAAGTTTCATCTCTTACAAAGCCATCATACATCCCAAAAATACATTCATCCTTTTTTATACAAAGCCAACAAAACATTTGGTAAAACAAAAACAAATTTGTTTTGATCTCATCTAGAATAGTAAAAACTCTCTCTCCTTTTTCGTCTTGATGTCTAGGAAAGAAAATTGTAGAGTGGGCTTAACAAATAAACTAAAATAAATGTGAGAGGTTTTTGTTTTTTTAAATACTATTCTGCTTATTGAAGTATTATTATAAAATCAACAATTCCAAATGGTAACATTTGTTTGTCAAAATTGTGACGTAACTCTCAAAAAAAAACAAGTTGAAGGGCATATTCGTGGATGCTATCCTGCTGCAATGATCTGTATTGATTGCAGCAAAACTTTTTATGGAAATGATCACAAAGCTCATATTAGCTGTATTAGTGAAATGGATAAGCATTGGGGAGATTATGCTCCAAGTAAGAAGACCAAGTTTATTGGAAAAGATACAAAGAATGGGCAATCAAATATTCCTAACAACAAGAAATAAGTGAATAGTGCAGAAACTTAGCAAGAAGAGAATTAAAAGGCAATCAAATAAGCATTGCCAGATGTTGAAGAAAACAGTTCTTAATGGAGAGGCTGGAAAAGCTAGATTAAAGCTTTGATTCGATAAAGTGAAGGAAAAGTTGAGAAGCAGCAATTAATAAAAAAGCTGATGAAGATCTTCAAGAAAAAACAAGGATAATAAATATCAAAGGAAGAATTTGAAGCAACTTTCAATTAAAAAATAAGCAAAATTGGTAAAATACAGGAAACAGTTTACTATTCACTTGAATGATTATTATTTTATCTTTGATTCCATAAACCAATCACAATTTTACACAAACAAAACATTAACCCATATTTTCTATTCATATTCTCTAAATTTTAAATAACATTCCCCATCAGCCGATGAGATCCAGGATGTCTACAATTCCTTGTTCAACTTCTGGATGATTATTATCTTCTTTGTCAAGAAAAATGCAACTATGAAACGGAACAGGTAATACAGAGTTAAGTGCAGAATGCTGATCGTTAAGAGAGACCTACTAAACTGGAGGTAAGAGGTTGATTGGAACAAGGGTTGGCTCCAATACATTAATAATTGGAGGTAGTTTATAAAAATTCTCCATTTCCGCATGAATTCTGGCTTTTATTTCGTTCTGGGGATTCCCCTGCTGTTTCTTTGGTTTAGGCTAGATTTTCTTTTGTTCATTTAAAGAAGCAGTCTCCTTTTTGGATATTTTTTTTCGGTTTTTAGGTATGCTATATTATTGACTGTAGCTTTCTTAGTTATTTAAAGATGATTGTTGCTTATAAATGATCTTTTTACCTTTCACATTATCTACGTATTCTTCTTCAGATTCTATTTTATAATCTTCATCTATCTCTTTTTTCTTCATCTTCCGGACAACTTTAGGATATTGTTGTGTCATGGAATCAGCGAGGATTGCTGCTGGTGATGCAGAACAAGGAAAGCTTTGGAATGGATTCTGAATTATTGTTTATTGGAATGATTGGACTTTTGATGTTTTAGGATTTGGGTTGAGGGTGTCGGATTTGTGAATATTTTTACTACTTTTATTAGCTTAAACTTGGCGTATTGAAAAATATTAAAATAATTTGCCATTTGACTATTCTGACTGATCTTTTGGGACTTATTTTTAACTTAACTAATCTGACTCCATACTCTATTGATTTGGTACATCAAACTATATGCTTTCACCTAAACCCTAGATCATTTTAATTTATTCATCCGATATTCGAAATCGATTTCCAGCTTATTTCACTTCGCCGAAAATTTAAGTTTTGATTGGAATATCGGAACTTGAAGTTTTTTTAATAAAGTTCCTTTCAGGAACTTAGTTACTCATAATTTTTTTACTTGCCTCAACACTTTTTTGTTTTTAAGATTCACTATTTTTGGTTTCTTCAATTTTGAATATGAAATTTCCCAGGTCTCCAAATTCTTCTTATCCTTATTTCTCTTTTTTTTTTGATCCTTCCCCAA
>Ga0209570_1001758_pt1 | contig 10588 bp, 20 predicted proteins | sample EBPBio172007_DNA_FD_185861 | JGI IMG/M metagenome (GOLD analysis project Ga0209570, IMG submission 185861) | Wastewater treatment Type I Accumulibacter community from EBPR Bioreactor in Madison, WI, USA - Reactor 1_9/17/2007_ DNA (SPAdes)... | ecosystem: Engineered > Bioreactor > EBPR >... | reverse complement strand
CTCGGGCCTCAGATGATTGAAGGATGCGCAGCGGGGGCATTTGATCGAGATCGCCCCGGCCAGCGCGCCTGCCGTCATCTTGAACAGCAGGCGACGGCAACCGCAACAGCGGATTTCTGTCCAGGTGATCATTCTGTAAAGCCGTGTTCAACCGGCCTTGAAGGGCTGTTCATGGGTATGTTCCTTGCGAGTGATGGCAGGAACATATGCGGAACATTCGGGAAGGTCAGATCTTGACTTGTAGCTTCACTGCCGTGCCGCTTGCGACCAGAAACAGCATGCTTTTTCCGCCGCCGGAAATCTCTGAATAGTCGAGATCTACACCCACCACCGCATCCGCCCCTAGATCATAAGCCTCCTGCCGAAGTTCGGTCAGTGCTGCCTTGCGCGCCTCCCGCAGGCCGTTTTGCATGGTTTTGCTGCGACCACCGAAGATATCGGAAAGAGCGGAAGCGACATCCTTGAACAGGTGCATCCCGACAACAACCTCCGCAGTCACGATGTCGATACGCTCTGACACTGGGAGGTTGTGAGCCGTTTCGGTGGTAAGGATGATGCGCCGCAGTTGCGCGTCTCGCGCTGCAACGCCCACCGCTTCTTGACAGTCCGGGCATATACCATCTGAAAGGTATGCCCTGAAGCTACTACGCCCGCAGGAAGCACATTTGGCTTGGCGACTACTTGCAGTTGCCAGGTCTCTGCAAACTACACACAGGCCATTCGAGAGATCTGACTTTCCGCTGCTGCGCCCGCATGAAGTGCATGTCGCCATTGTTCAATCCCTGTTCGTATGTCCCCACCAGACCACTTTGCCGATGATCGCGCTTTCCGCGCCTTCGGTTAGCTTCATGATCTGGGGCAGATAGTCCGGGTTATCACTAACCAGCATAAGCTGATCGTCAGCTGGCCGAAGTAGCCGCTTGACCACCGCACCGTCATTGTTGCGCAGGGCAAAAATTGGTGCTCGATGCCGGACTTCAACAGAAAGCGGGCTGCGCAACGGCGGGGTGCGCTTACTGGTGTCGATCAACACCACATCGCCGGAAGCTATTGTCGGCGTCATGCTGTCGCCATGCACGCGCGCCAGTCGCGCAGCAGAAACATTGATGCCCTCGCGCTTCAGCCAGTCCCGCTTGAATGCCATATGCTCGACAACATGTTCGGTGCCGTTTTCCGCGCCGCTTCCCGCTGCCAGAGCCACGTCATGCAGCGGGATTTGCGCATAGTCAGAGCCGTTGATCATCACTTGCTCGACCGGTCCCGTTTCTCGCGGCGGACCAAAGTAGCATTCAAGTCCAAGCACATCTGCCAACTTTTGAAGCGCGTGGAAATTGGTGCGTCGATCTTCGGGCGATGTGGCGCGAGATGAGCGCAGATTCTTGATCAAAGCATAGTTCCCAACCGCAAGTTTCGACGCAGCCGCGTCAGACAGGCCTTTACGGGCCAGCGCGGCGTCGATTGTCGAGAGAAGCTCGTCCATTGGGTCCATTCAATGCCTGTTAGCCGATTCGGGCTAAATCGACAATCCATAGCCTATACGGGCTTGCAAAAATCAGCCCTTATAGGCTAAATTTGCTGCATGGAACAGAAGCAAGCCCTCATCACCCTCGCGGACACGCTGGCCAAGCACCAGGGCGTGACGCACTTCGCGATCTCGATGCGCGCCCTCGGTAAGGGCGACTTCTTCAAGAAACTGAAAGACGGCGGCGATTGCCGCACGGCGACCGCCGCCCGCGTTCTGCGTTGGCTCGATCAGTATTGGCCGATCGATCTGGCCTGGCCGACCGATATCCCCCGCCCCCCGAAATCGAAGGATGCCGCATGATGTTCGGACCGCGCCACGACCCTTCTGTTATTGGCTGGCTCTCCGCTGGCGATCCCGTCATTCCGTGCTGGCCGGGGCAGATTTTCCTGGGCGCGGGCTGTGTCGGCGACGATCCGAATGCCGACATCTGGCCCTATCTCCAGCCCTGCACCGCGTCTGATGCTGAAATCGAAGCACGGTTGCTCTGCGGCGACTTCAGCTGCGACGTGATCGAGCAGCATTCCACGACGATCTGGTTCCGCAATCGCGCGGGCTGGCGTGAGGCGTGGCGGGTATCGCGCTGCATCGCAAGGGGGCGCAAGGTCGCGGGTCTGACGGCCGACGCGCTTTACTGCTGGCCTGACTTCGCGGTCGAATTGTCGGCGCACCATGCGGCCACCGCAACGGAGGCCGCGTGATGTCCATGTTATCCCGCCTTCGCCGCAGCGTGGCGCTGTTCATCTGCCCGGAACTTGCATGCAATGGAGACGCGATGACACGGCTCCTCGCTGAAACTCCCGAGGGCCGGGCTGCGTTGGCAGATGATGGGTTCATCCGGTGGGATGGGCGCTATCTCCGTTTCAGCCTTCCCAAAGGGGCGGCAGTTCGTTCTGGAGAAGCACCCATAGCATGCGCTCTCTCCGATCATGGGGGGCAAGCCGCCATTTCTCCATATCGGCATCGAAATCATGGGACTTGTCTAGGGCGCGACATAGCAACGACGCCCGCATTCCCAGGAATCCGCGGCGCCGTTCGGGATGCTTCTTCTGCCAAGTCCGATTCCCCGTTTCCTCGATACTTGGCTCAAGGAGAGCAGGAATGAGTTCGCGCCATTCATCGTCGCTGGGGAGCGGCGGAATGATCTTGTCTGTTCCGCAGCCGAAGGCAATGACGGCCAATTCCTCATATAGTTCTGAGGTCTTGATCAGTCGTAGTGGCCTGCCATCAAATAGCGGCAGCGGCTTAGCGTCAGATCCCATCTATTCCATCCATCCTGTTGTTGGCGCTTCGGATGGTATGGACGGCCCCGCTCCGGTCAATGCGTATTCGCGGCCGGGGCGGGTGTTGCCCGCAGTTTCGCCGGGGTCGGTTGGCCCCTGCCGCGGCGAGGGCCGCCCCGATCCGGATGGCGCGCACCCCGCCACCGATCGGGGTGTGCCGCGCCCGTCGCTCTGGCGGCGCCTGCGCGCGCTGGATGAGCGCATCAACGATTGCTGGATCGGTGACCTGCTCGGCATCGCCTCGCTGGTGGTGCTGGCGACCTACGCGCCGATTGGCCTGCCCATGCTCATCAGCATTTTCGGAGGAAACCCGTGAAGGATCACATCGAACCCCTGTCGAAATGTGCCTTGCTGGAGGCGATCCGCGACGAGGCCGCGAATATGGCGCGGGCCGAACTCGCGGCCGAGACGGGCGACGCGCAGGATGCGGCGCTGGTCTATGACGCCGCTGCCGCCCGCCTGCTGGCCCATATCGCCACGGCCGAGGAATGCGGGCTGATGGACGAGCTGGCCGGTTTCCTGACCGCGACCTACGGGGGCTGACATGAGTGCGCTGGAGGACTTCCGCGACATGCGGCAGCAGCTTCAGGTTGCCCTGATCGCCCGCGACACGATGCGCGACGGCAGCCTGCCGCAGCACCGCCGCGACATGGGGACCAGGGCCTACAGCTATGCGGTGGATCGCATGGTCGCCACGCTGGACCGGCTGTCCATGGCGCCGGTCAGTTCGGGCGATACCCGCCCTGCGCTGGAGGTGCTGGAGGATGTGCTGAAGGCCATCGCGCGCGCAGAAGACACGCTTCGTCACGCGATTTCGTGACGGCAAGGAACTGAAAGACCAAGGGGCCAAACCGTGAAATCACCGACCTTGATGCAGCAAAACCGGGTGAAGATCGCCGATATCGTGATCGGTTCCCGCCTGCGCCCGGTCAGCGCAGCGGGCGTGGAAAGCTTGATCACTTCTATCAACGAGACCGGGGTGATGAAGGATGCCATTCATCTGCGCAAGAAGAAGGATGGCAGCCTGCATCTTCTGGCAGGCGCCCACCGCACCGAAGCCGCCCGCCGTCTGGGCTGGGACGAGATCGAGGCGAAGATCTGGACCGATGTCACCGACGATTGGGCGCGACTGATCGAGATCGACGACAATCTTGCCGGTGCTGAAATGAACGCCCTTGATACGGCGGTGTTTCTGGCTACCCGCAAGGCGGTCTACGAACGGCTGCACCCGGAAACTCGCCACGGCGGGGATCGCAGGAGTGCCGATTTTCAAACGGACATCGTGTCCGTCGCATCGTTCGCGGCTTCTACCGCTGAGAAATTTGGAATGACGGACCGCCATGTCCGGCGTCTGATCGCCGCCGGTTGCAAACTCGGCCCCGACGAGGTGGCCAAGCTGCGCGCGGCCCCGCGTCAGGTCAGCCTGAAAGACCTGACCGAGATTGCGAAGATCCAGCAGCCGACAGACCGCTATGATGTGGTGCGTCTGCTGTCAGAGGGCAGCGCGAAATCGGCCGCAGAGGCCGCGCGCAGCCTGAAACCTGACAGCGCCGCGCCGGTCGATGCCAATGACGCCGCCTTCCGGGCGCTGATGGCCGCGTGGAAGCGCGCGCCTGCCGCCGCCCGGCATCGGTTCCGCGAAGAAATCGCCGGGGGCGATATTGCGGAGGTGGCGGCGCAATGAGCCTCAATCTTCCGATCAAGGAATGGTGGACGGCGAAGGAAATCGCCGATGCGGGGCTGCCGGATATGCCGCAGACCCAGCAAGGAACGGATTCGCTGGCGAAAAAGCAGGACTGGCGCGGCCATCCGCAATTCGCCCGCCGCCGCGAGGGGCGTGGCGGCGGCTGGGAGTATCACTGGCGGCTGTTCCCGGCGCGCGCGCAGCGTGTGCTGATCGAACGCGCCAATCCGCCCGAGGCACTGAGGCCCCGTCAGGATCGGGAAGAGGTCTGGGCATGGTTCGATGCCCTGCCGGAAAGCGTGAAGGACAAGGCCAAGCGCAGCCTGCGCATTGTGCAGGAGGTCGAGGCGCTGGCGCCCGCCGTCACCAAGTTCGTCGCGGTCGGCATGATCGCGCGCCAGCATCACGTTGCCGATCGCACGGTCTGGAACTGGTTCGAGCGGGTCGAAGGTGTCGATCCCGCCGACCGGCTGCCCTATCTGGCGCCCCGGCACCGCGCCTCGCTGCCCAAGGGCCAGAAGGTCGAGGCAGCGCCCGAGTTTTACGCCTTCCTGAAGGTCAATTATCTGCGCCTTGAAGGCCCCGGTTTCAGCCAGTGCTGGCGGGATGCCAAGACGCTGTGTGAGGCCAATGGTCAACCGTGGCTGGAGGAACAGACCGCGCGGCGCTGGCTGAACAAGACGGTGTCGCGGATCGAACAGGTCTTTGCCCGCGAGGGGATGAAGGGCCTGCGGCAGGTGTTTCCGCCGCAGATCCGCGACCGCAGCACGATGTCGGCCATGGATATGGTCAATGCCGACTGCCACAAGATCGACGTCTTTGTCTGGTGGCCGGGATATGCGAAGCCGATCCGGCCGCAGCTGATCGTGTTTCAGGACATCTATTCCGGCAAGATCCTGTCCTGGGCGATCGACACCGACCCCAATAAGGTCGCGGTCATGCAGTCGTTTATGAAGATGCTGAAAGACTTCGGCATTCCGGGCCACTGCCTGTTCGACAACGGCATGGAATTCGCCAACAAGGACATGACCGGCGGCGCGAAACATCGCTTCCGCTTCAAGATCTCGGAGGACGAGCCGGTCGGCATTCTGGGCCTGCTGGGCATCGGCATGAGCTTTGCCACCCCCGCCCATGGTCAGGCCAAGCCCATCGAAAGGGCGTTCGGTGACTTCGCGAACGACATCGCCAAAGACCCGCGCTTTGCGGGCGCCTATACCGGGCGCCGGGTGGATGCCAAGCCCGAGAACTACATGTCGAAGGCCATCGAGCTTGAGACCTTCATCAACGTGGTCGAGGAACGGATCGCGGAACACAACGCCCGCGACGGTCGCCGGTCGCATACCGCGCAGGGCCGCTCGCTGGATGAGACTTTCGCGGAAAGCTACGCCCGGACCCCGATCCGGCCCGCCACCGAAGAGCAGCTGCGGCTGTGCCTCATGGCGCAATATGTGCGGCCACTGAACAAGAAAAACGGGCAGATCACGCTCTACAAGAATTTCTACTGGTCGGAATGGATGTCGGAGATCGCGGGCCGGAAGGTGACCGCGCGCTTCAATCCCGAAGACCTGCACGAGGGCGCCTACATCTACAGCATGGCGGGCGAATACCTCGGCTATGCCGAATGCCGCCAGAAATCCGAATTCCGGGATCTGGCCTCGGCCAAGGCTGCGGCGAAGGAATGGGCACGGCGGCGCAAGCAGTATCAGGCGATGCTGAAGGAACAGCGGCCGATCTCGATCAGCGATCTGGCGGCCGCGCTGGATGCCCGCCCGAAGGCGGCGCCGGTGGCACCCGAGGCCAAGGTGGTCAAGCTGGACCGTCTTGCCCAGATCGAGTTGCGCAAGAAGGGCGGCGGCCTGGTTCAACCCGCGTTGCCGGTGCCCGACACGTCACGCGATGCCGAACTGGCAGTGTTGCAATTCCCGGCCCCTGCGCCCGCACCGAAGCGCGACCCCGATGTCGAGCGGTTCTGGCGGATGATCGAGATCGAAGCCCGCATGAATGCCGGAGAACTCATCCCGGCGGATGATGCGGCGTTCTGGGGACGGATCAAGGATCACCCGGTCTACCTCGCCCAGCGGGAAGCCTACGACCGCTTCGGCGCGGTGGCCATCGGATGAAATTGCCGCCGGGGGCGGGCTGGCCCCACGGCGGCGGACGGAAAGAGGAGAGAGCATGTTGGACGGAATGGAAAAAATCAACCTGGTCAAGAACGTGGCGCCCCTGCGCAATACGGTGTTGCTTGGCGCGATCATCCGTGAGGTGATGTGTCGGGATGAGGGCATGCCGGGCATGGCCTGTTTCCACGGGTTTTCCGGCTACGGGAAGTCGCAGGCGGCCCTCTACAATACGCAGGCCACCGGCGCCTGCTGGGTCGAGGTGAAATCGGTCTGGACCCGCAAGACGCTGACAGAAAAAATCTGTCTCAACCTCCGTATTCCCACGGGCGGCACCATTTCTGACAATGTCGAGCTGATCGGGGAGGAGCTGTCGAAATCCCGTCGGCCTTTGCTGCTGGACGAGGCGCATATCCTCTGCACCCGCAGCATGACCAATCTTGTGCATGATATCTACGAGAGTTCGCACGGCTCGCCCATCGTCCTGATCGGCGAGGAGATGCTGCCGCAATCACTGGCCCCGTTTGAGCGGGTCCATAACCGGATACTCGTCTGGGAGGCCGCGCAACCCGCCGATCTGCGCGAGGTTGGTATCCTTGCACATCTGAAATGCCCGCATCTGACAATTGCCGAAGACGTGCTGCATCACACCTTGGTCGAGTCCCATGCGGTCGCCCGGCGCATCGTCACCAACCTCCACCAGATCAAGGACTATGCCCGGATCGAGGGCAAGACCGAGATCGTGGCAGCCGACATCCCGCATATTCGTTGGCAATCGGGTAAGGCTCCGGCACCGCGTGGGGGGATGTGATGGCACCCGCATCGAAACCCATGGGGCGCCGTCCCGCAGACAAGGCCAGCGCAGGCCGTCAGGAAATGTGGCATGCGCTGAAGCGGACGCCTGAAGAAATCACGGTCACAGCGGTGGCAGAGGCCACCGGCGCCCACCGCTCGACCGTGCTGCGCTATCTGAACGCGCTGACCGCAGGCGGCTATCTGGAAGCCATCCCTGCACCCGCAGGCATGCCGGGATCGTGGCGGCTGATCCGCGATGTCGGATATCATGCCCCCCGTGTGCGGGCCGATGGCAGTGCCGTCACCCAGGGCGAGATCACCGCGCAGATCTGGCAGGCCATGATCGGGCTGAAGAGATTCGATTTTCGCGAGCTGATGCAGGGCGCCTCGATCGACATTCCCGAGGCCACGGCCAAGGATTACTGCAAGCGGCTGCTCGCTGCCGGTTACCTGCGGGTGCTGGTCAAGGCCGATCCGCATGCAGGTCGCATCGCGCGCTACCAGCTGATCCGGCCTTCCGGTCCCGCCGCGCCGCAGATCCAGCGGGTCCGGCAGGTTTACGACCCGAATACCGGCGCGGTCTATCCGGCGGAGGGCGGGCTGTGAACGCCGTTCTCTCCCCGCTTGATATTGCCCGCGCGGCATGGGGCGATGCCCTGCCGGACTGGGTGCAGTTGCTGGCCGAGGAATGCATCCGCACCAGCCAGAACCGGGTCGCAAAGCGCCTTAACCGTTCGGCCTCGCTGGTCAGCGCCGTTTTGCGCGCGAAATATTCCGGCGACATGGGGGCCGTCGAGGATGTGGTGCGTGGCGTCTACATGGCCACGACCGTCCAGTGCCCGGTGCTTGGCGAGATTTCCACCGCCGATTGCCGCGACTGGATGGCAAAGAGCCGGTCTTTTTCCAACGAAAACAGCGAGCGGGTCCGCATGTTCCGCGCCTGTCGGGCCTGCCCGCGCAACGAGAAAGGATGACGCCATGAGCCTGAAACGGTTCGATGCCGCAGCTTTCCACGAAAGGCTGCAACTGGCGATCTCGATCACCGGCATGCCCTTGCCGCGCGTGGCACTGGCCTGCGCCATGCCGCTGGCCTCGCTGGAGGGCTATGCCTACGGGCAAAATCTGCCGGGCACCAAGGCGCTGGCGCAGCTTTCGCAGGGCCTCAACGTCTCGGCCGACTGGCTGCTGTTCGGCGGCCGCAACGCCCGGAGGGCTGCATGATGGCCCGGACGCTGTTCGAACAGGTCGATGGCTTTGACTGGTCCGACGATGCCTATGGGCTGTTCCGGTCACTGACCAGTTCCACCGGCCGCGACGAGCTGGGCGCGGTGGTGCTGGTTTCCGCCGCCGTGCTGCTGGCGCGTCAGCATCCGGCCCAGACGCCCGAGTCGGATTTCGCGCTGGTCCGGCTGGGTCAGGAATTCACGGATCTGATCCGCGAGGCCCGCGACCGGCTTTGTGACGGTCGCTGCCGTCCGGCCTTGCGTGTTGTCGGAGGTCGCCATGCCTGACGCCGCCACCGACCGCGATGTCCTGATCACCGCCGGGCGGGCGCTCGGCCGGATAGACCTCTACGGCCCGCGCGGCCTGACCCTGCTGAGCCTCGACGAGATCGAGGCCATGGCGCTCGCGCTGGTCATCCTCGGCCTCGTCGCCATCCCGCCCCACCAGATCACGCCGCCCGAGCGGCTTATCGTCGAGAGGAACTGACATGACCGACCAATCCCCGCACCCTGCCTTCGAGGCGGTCACCGATGGCATCATCATGATCGACGGGGTGCCGCATATGGCTGATGGCCGGGGCGCCAAGATCCCGCTGTCGATGATCAAGGACACCGACAAGCTGATCGACCAGACGGTGCGCACCATTCTCGGCTTCGCCAACCCGCTCTCGGATCAGGTGGCGCGCTTCAAGCAGCACACGTTCGACGACATCGGGGCACTGGAGGCTTTGCTCGCGGAAAAATACGGCGCCCGGCTGGGCGGCGCCAAGGGCAACAAGACGCTGATGTCGCATGACACCCTGTTCAAGGTGACCGTGCAGGTTGCCGACAACATCGCCTTCGGTCCCGAGCTTCAGGTGGCCAAGGGGCTGATCGACGAATGCCTGAATGAATGGGCGGCGGGTGCGCGCGACGAGATCCGCACCATCGTGACGCGGGCCTTCAATACCGACAAGGAAGGCCAGATCAACCGGGCCGAAGTGTTCATGCTGCTGCGGCTGGAAATCAGCGATGACCGCTGGCGCCGGGCCATGGAGGCGATCCGCGATGCCATGCGGGTGGTCGGGTCGAAGACCTATGTCCGCTGCTACCGCCGCCGGGACATCGACGCCGCCTGGGAGCCGGTCACCATCGATCTGGCGAAGGCGTGACATGGCACAGCTTCGCCCTGATATGCCGATACACCAGCGCACCGCCCTGATTGCGGCGGCGCTGGCACGGGTGCTGGATCGCGGCCCGGAAATGTCGGTCGAGGCCACCGGCATGGCTTCGACCGATCTGGGCGTCTTCGTGATCAAGAACCAGTGGAGCGACGAACGTGTCGCCCACGAGATCGACGACATCGCCCGCGAGTTGGAGGTGCTGCTGTGACCTTCTACCTCTTCGGCGGCCATGACGAAAAGCTCCGGCTGAAATCCTTCTCGTCCTCGACCAACGGCACCAAAGGCACGATCCGCATCACGCTGGAAACCTCCAGCATGTTCGAACTCGGCTTCGCGCTGGAGAAGCTGCGCGACGTCCAGAAGGGCCAGCGCGAAAAGCCGAAACCCGAACCGAAACCCAAGGCAGCAAAACAGAAGGTGTTGGCCCTGCCGCCGCCGCCGCTCGCGCTGCCCAAACCGGAGTAAGTATCATGTCTGGCAAGCTTTCCGACCTTAACGATCACCTTTTCGCCCAGCTTGGCCGGTTGTCAGCTGAACTCACGCCGGAACAGATCGAGGCCGAGGTGGCGCGCACCAATGCGATTGTCGCCGTGGCCGAACAGATCACCGAAGGCGCCAATCTCCAGCTGAAGGCTGCGAAGCTCTATCACGATGCCGGGGCTGGTATCCTGCCTATGCTGCCGCAGATCGGAAAGGCCGTCGAGAAATGAAGGGGCGGCAGATCCATTACGAACCTGAAGAACTCGCATGGATCGAGGCGCGGAAGGATTGGCCCCGTCGCGATCTGCATGTCGCGTTCTG
>Ga0209570_1001757_pt1 | contig 10590 bp, 11 predicted proteins | sample EBPBio172007_DNA_FD_185861 | JGI IMG/M metagenome (GOLD analysis project Ga0209570, IMG submission 185861) | Wastewater treatment Type I Accumulibacter community from EBPR Bioreactor in Madison, WI, USA - Reactor 1_9/17/2007_ DNA (SPAdes)... | ecosystem: Engineered > Bioreactor > EBPR >... | reverse complement strand
GCCGCGCGAGCGCGCCGATGCCGAATACCGGGCGGCGCAAGCGCTGTTGGCTGCGGGGCGGGTGCCTGAAGCCGCTGAAGGCTTGCGGGCAGCCCTCAGGCAGGATGCCGCGCATGTTGCTGCCCGGCAGGCGCTGGTGCGGGTGTTGCTCGAACAGCGCAAGGGCGATGAGGCCATGCAGCTGTTGCAGGAGGGCCTCGACCAGCAACCCGCACAACTGAACTGGGCGATGTCACTGGCGCGCTTGCAGCTTGAGCGTGGCGATCTGGGGGCCGCCGAACGTACGCTGGCGCGCTCGGCAGCGCATGCCGGCAAGAATGCCGACTACGCCGGATTCCACGGTCACCTGCATTATCGCCTCGGCCATGCGCGCGAAGCCGCCGCCGCGTATCAGACAGCTATCCGCTTCGCGCCAGGAGAAGGGCGTTGGTGGTTTGGGCTGGCCGTGGCACTGGAAGGCGACGGGCGTGCCGGAGAGGCGCGGGATGCCTATCGTCAGGCCTTGAATACCGGAACCCTGCCGGGGGAATTGGCGGGTCTGGCCGAACAGAAAATCCGTTAAGGAAAGTCTGAATAAGCCGCTGTGCCTTACCTCATTGCGGCCACGCCGCTTTGTCGATACTCCTCAACGGTGCACCGCCCGCGCGACGACAGCAACACCCACCGCCGAGGCACCATGCAGTTTGAGAATGCGTGCACATTCCGAAAGCGTGGCGCCGCTGGTCATCACATCGTCGACCAGTAACAGCCGCTTGCCTTGCCAGTCGCCGGCGCACTCGAAGGCGCCTCGGACATTGGCTGCGCGTTGCGCGAGGGGCAGGTCGGCTTGAGCAGCAGTGGCGCGGGTGCGCCGAAGTTGATCGAGGCTCAGCGGGCAATTCTTTTCTAAACCGATGACCCTGGCCAGTTCGGCAGCCTGATTGAAACCACGTTCGCGCAGTCGATCCCGATGCAGCGGCATCGGCACGATCAGATCGTAATTCCACGCATGCAACTTTTCCGCCAGTCGTTTGCCGAACCAGCCGGAGAGGGCGAGTTCGCCGCCGTACTTGTAGGCGTGAATCAGTCGATCAAGCGGAAATTCGTAACGCCATATTGCGAAAGCGGCATCGAAATGCGGCGGTTCGTGCAGGCAGCGACCGCAGCGTTCGCCGTGGGTGGTCGGTTCGGCGCATTGCGGACAGCCCTGAGGGAGCAGCGGAAGCTCTGCGGCGCAGCCCGGGCACAGGGTTTCGCTGCTGTCGGCGGCGCAAAGCAGGCAGGAAGAAGGAGCTATCGCAGTGCACAATTCGGCCACGGCGTTGCGCCATCTTTCAGGTAGAATTCGCCCCATCGTTTTAGTCAACTTTTGTTCCGGCCGGTGGCCTTGCTCCTGTCGGGATTGATTTTTTGAGGTTCTGCATGTCTGTCTCTTCCCTTGCCGCTGTGGCGGAAAAACCCGTGGCCAAACCGGCGGAACCGCGCTGGAATACCGAAGCCGTTCTGGCATTGTACGAGCTGCCGTTCATGGATCTGGTCTGGCGCGCCCAGCAGGTGCATCGCGAGCATTTCGATCCCAACGCCATTCAACGCTCGGCGCTGTTTTCGGTCAAGACCGGCGGCTGCTCGGAAAACTGCGGCTATTGCTCGCAATCGGCGCATCACAAGACCGAGTTGGCGCGCGAGCGCCTGAAACCGGTCGAGGAAGTGGTGGCCGCCGCACGTGCCGCCAAGGAGGCCGGCGCTTCGCGCTTCTGCATGGGGGCGGCCTGGCGCGGTCCCAAGGACGCCGATCTGGATTACGTGGAAGACATGGTGCGTCAGGTCAAGGCGCTGGGCATGGAAACCTGCGTGACGCTGGGCATGCTCAAGGAAGAGCAGGCGGAGCGTCTGAAGCAGGCCGGACTGGATTATTACAACCATAATCTCGATACCGACGCCGAGTATTACGAGAATATCGTCACCACCCACACCCACGCCGATCGTATCGAGACCATCGAGCATGTCCAGGGTGCGGGCATCAAGGTCTGTTCCGGCGGGATCGTCGGCATGGGCGAATCGCGCAAGAACCGCGCGGCGCTGATTGCGCAACTGGCCAGTCTGGCCACGCCGCCGCAATCGGTGCCGATCAACCATCTGGTGCCGATCGAAGGCACGCCGCTGGCCAATGTGCCGCCGCTCGATCCCTTCGAATTTGTGCGTACCATCGCTGCCGCGCGCATCACCATGCCGGCGGCCTGGGTGCGGCTGTCCGCCGGGCGTGGCGAAATGAGTGCCGAACTGCAGGCGCTTTGCTTCCTGGCTGGTGCCAATTCGATCTTCTATGGCGAGCGACTGTTGACCACCGACAACCCGGACTTCGCCAGCGACGAGGCGCTGTTCGATCGCCTCGGCCTGAAAGGCGTTTGAATACCCAGCCCAGCCTGGTCGATCGCCGCCAGGTGCGGCGATCCTTTGCCGGGGTGGCGGCGACTTACGATCGCCACGATTTTCTGGCGCGCGAGATCGATCGGCGCATGCAGGAACGCCTCGATTACGTGCGTATCGCCCCACGATTGATTGTCGATCTGGGCTGCGCTCGCGGCGGCAGCCTGCCGGGATTGCAGCAGCGTTACCCCGAAGCCGGGGTGTTGGGCGTGGATGTCGTTCCCGAGATGTTGCGCGCTGGCAAACCCGCCGCCAACTGGCGGGATCGTCTGCCCTTCGCCCCGAAGCGCCCGTGCCGGGCGGCCGCCGATGCGCTGCGTCTCCCCCTTTCCAACGAATCTTGCGGATTGGTCTGGTCCAATCTGTTGCTGCACTGGCTTGACGATCCGCTGCCGGCGCTCGCCGAGGCACATCGCGTGCTGGAAGTTGGCGGATTGCTGATGTTCTCGGCGCTGGGGCCGGATACCTTCAAGGAACTGCGCGCGGCTTTTGCCGATGGAAGCGCCCATACCCAGCGTTTTATCGACATGCATGACCTCGGCGACATGCTGGTCGGCTGCGGTTTTGCCGACCCGGTCATGGACATGGAAACGCTGACCCTGACCTACCCTTCTTTCGACGCCTTGCTGGCCGAATTGCGGGCGGCGGGCGGGCGTTGCGCCATGCTGTCGCGGCGGCGCGGGTTGGCCGGAAAGGGGTTTGCGCAGGCGGTGCGCGCCGCCTATCCTGTGCAGGCGCGCGATGGGCAGTTGCCGGTGACCATCGAGGTGGTCTATGGCCATGCCTGGAAGGCGGCCCCGCGTGTTGCGCCGGATGGCCGGGCGATTGTGCGTTTCTTTGACAAGAAGCCCGACTGAGTTTTCCGGCCGGTCAGGCCGCGAGTGCCGCCCGCAATTCGCGCATTTCGTCGGCGGATTCGTCGAGCAGCGCCGCATAGCGTTCGCGGATCTCGGCGGCGTTCTCCGGTTCGATGGCGCTGGTTCCGTCGGTGAGCCATTCGAAACCGTTGTCGGAGAGCAGGTTGGCAAAATAGATCACGTCGCGCAGTGTGCAAGGGGTATCGGCCTCGCGCAGATGATCGTGGTCACGCACCGCATCGACGATACGTTCGGGCAGGCCGAGAATATGCAGCAGGCTCTCGCCGATGCTTTCGTGCCAACCGATCAGCAATTCGATCAGCGCTTCTTCGTCGCTGCGGTAAAGCTCATGTTCGGCGGCGCGGTAGAGCAGGTAGAAAATGCCGATATCGTGCACCAGTCCGGCCAATAAGGCCTCGTCGGGATTGACCCGACCGACGCGGCGGGCCAGCACCCGGGCGGTGGCGGCCACCTTGAGCGAGTGTTCCCAGGTCTGTTTGGCGAAATGGTCGAAGGTGCCCATCGACTTGGATTTCATGATCTGGTCCATGGCCACCGCCAGCGAGGTGGTGCGCACCGCCTGGAAGCCCAGCCGGGTGATGGCGGTCTTCAGATCCGAAATGGTTTTGCCGGAGGGGTTGTAAACCACCGAATTGGCCAGGCGCAGCAATTTGCTGGCGATCAGCGGCTCGAGCGCGACGGCGCGGGCCACCTGATCGAGCGATACTTCCGGATCTCCGAGGGTGTTACGTACCATGACGGCAGCGTCAAGACTGGTCGGGAAATTGACCTCGCCCGAAAGATCCTGGGCGATATCCTCAAGGATTCTGAAGTGCTTGTTGTCGGACACGTTGCTTACCCCGTGATATAGCGCTCCAACTCGCCGATGATGAAACGCTGGTTGCAGATGATTTCCTTGACTAGGTCGCCGATCGAGACGATGCCGATGACCTGGCCGTCAGCGATGACCGGCAGATGGCGGATATGCTTGTCGGTCATCAGGGCCATGCATTCTTCGATGGTTTGTTCCAGGGTGACAAACACCACCCGGTCGCTCATGACTTCGCGTACCGGCAGCTCTTTGGAACTCTTGCCCTGCAAGACCACCTTGCGGGCGTAATCGCGCTCCGAAAAGATGCCGACCAGATGTTCGCCATCCATGACCATCACCGCGCCAACGTTGTGGCTGGCCATGACAGTCAGCGCGTGCAGGACGGTATCTCGGGGGGCGACGACCGCGAGGTTGCCGCTTTTCTCTGCCAGGAGTTGTTTGAGTGTCTTCATCGGGGTCTCCTCTTGACGCTCATGATTTATGGTTATTGAGTTTTCGAGTCTAGCGCGCTGCGTCGCCACTGCCAAGCCGGGGCAACAAAAAAGGCAGCCTCGCGGCTGCCTTGAAACAATTCATTCCGGTTCAGCGCAGTCCGGCAATGTATTCGGACAGCGCCTTGATCTCGTTGTCGCTGAGTTTGGCGGCAATGCTGCGCATCATGCTCTCCGGATCGTTGGCGCGTTCGCCCTGGCGGAAGGCCTTGAGCTGGCTCTCGGTGTATTCCGGATATTGTCCGGCCAGCCGTGGATACTGTGCCGGCAGGCCGGCACCGGCCGGTCCGTGGCAACCGGCGCAGGACGGAATGCCTTTCTTGAAATCGCCCTGGCGCCAGAGTTTTTGTCCGGCAGCGACCAGTTCGAGATTTCGCACCGATGCGGGAACCAGTTTCTGCTGGCTGTACCAGGCGGCAAGATTGTGGATATCGGCGTCGGAAAGCGGCGCGGCCATGCCGGCCATGATGCCGTTGGGGCGTGCGGCGGGCTTGCCGTCGATCGCCTTGAAGTTTTTCAGCTGCTTGGCGAGGTAGTCCGCGCCCTGCGCAGCAATCTTGGGATTCGCCGGAGCGTTGCTGTTGCCATCAACACCATGGCAGGCAACGCAAACGGTTTCGGCGATCTGCTTGCCTTTGAGCGGATCGGCCTTGCTGGGCTGCGAATCGGCAGCATGGCCGGAGGTGGCAATGGCAAGCATGCCGGCCAGCGCGAGGGGTCGAATCATTTCTTTTTTCTCCTTGTCAGCGCAATTGGGCCTCTGAATGGGTTGGGGGGCCCGGATTGGGAAGTTCCTGTTATTCTATCTCAGTTGTCCGCGATCACTGCGGCGTGAAACCTTGTCTCAATGCCTCTCCTGCAAAAAGCCGTTTTTCATACGACGGTCGCCCAATTGCGCGACCTGCCGACCGATTCCAGTCTCGAAGTTGCCTTTGCCGGACGATCGAACGCCGGTAAATCGTCAGCGATCAATACCCTGGCCGGCCGGGTTCGCCTGGCCTTCGTCAGCAAGACGCCGGGGCGTACCCAGCACCTCAATTACTTCCGGCTTGACGAGGGCAAATATCTGGTTGATTTGCCCGGCTACGGCTACGCCAAGGCGCCGGTGGCGATCCGTTCGCAGTGGGAGGGGCTGATCGGCCCCTATCTGCAGATGCGCAGCCCGCTGGCCGGGCTGGTCATCATCATGGATTCCCGTCATCCGCTGACGGACTTGGATCGAAGGATGATCGATTGGTTCCAGCCGACCGGGCGGCCGATCCACATCCTGCTTTCCAAGGCCGACAAGCTGTCCCGTCAGGAAGCGATGCAGACCCTGCGCAAAGTGCAGTCGGCGTTGAAGGAAATCGGCGGGCCGATCTCGGTGCAGCTGTTTTCCAGCTTGAAAAAAACCGGGGTCGAAGAGGCAGAAGCCGTACTTGCCCGTTGGCTTGGCATGCCGGCCGAGGCGGTCGGTGTGAAGGGTGCGGCGCAATAAATAAAGAAGCCCCCGGATATGCGGGGTCCGGGGGCCAAAATGCCTTAACTGGATTAAGGCACCCGCTCAGGGAGGTGAAGCGGGGGATGGCGCAAGCCATCCGTGGTGTAGGACATCCGGATGAGGGAATGGTTCCGGTGATTCAGGATTTTTTCGAAAGGGTGCCATGATGGCGGGCGAGTCTTTTCCGACAACGCGCATGCGGCGCATGCGCCGGGATGATTTCTCGCGGCGTTTGATGCGAGAGTCGGCGCTGACGGTGGATGATCTGATCTATCCGGTATTCGTGCTTGAGGGCCAGGGCAGGGAAGAGCCGGTGGCTTCGATGCCCGGTGTGGTCCGGCAATCGCTGGATCGCCTTCTGGGGGCCGCCGAGCGGGCTGCTGAACTGGGCGTTCCCGCGCTGGCGCTGTTTCCGGTGGTCGAGGCGGGCAACAAGACGGCCGATGGCCGCGAGGCCTGGAATCCCGAGGGTTTGGTACCGACAGTGGTCAGAGCGCTGAAGGCGCGTTTTCCTGCGCTGGGCGTAATCACTGACGTGGCGCTCGACCCCTACACCAGCCACGGACAGGACGGCTTGATCGATGCCTCGGGCTATGTGCTGAACGACGAGACGCTGGAAGCGTTGGCGCGGCAGGCGCGCTGCCATGCCGAGGCGGGTGCCGACGTGGTGGCGCCGTCGGACATGATGGATGGGCGGATCGGTCGGGTTCGCGCGGAACTCGATGCCGGCGGGCATGTTCACACCCGCATTCTGGCCTATTCGGCCAAGTACGCTTCGAGCTTTTACGGGCCTTTCCGTGATGCGGTCGGTTCGGCAGGCAATCTGGGCAAGGGCAACAAATACACCTACCAGATGGACCCGGCCAATGGTGACGAGGCCTTGCGCGAGGTGGCCCTGGATTTGGCCGAAGGGGCGGATATGGTGATGATCAAGCCGGGGATGCCGTATCTGGATATCGTGCGCCGGGTCAAGGAAGAGTTCCGCGCCCCGACCTTTGTCTATCAGGTCAGCGGCGAATACGCGATGCTCAAGGCGGCCGCGGCCAATGGTTGGCTGGACGAGCGTGCCTGCGTGCTGGAAAGCTTGCTGGCTTTCAAGCGGGCTGGGGCGGACGGTATTTTGAGCTATTTTGCGCTACAGGCTGCCGAGTGGCTGCAGGCGGGGCGCGGGTGAAGGAGGGACGTATGAAGGTCTGGCAATACACCGGGAAAGTCGAACGCGAGGGGATGAGCGAAGGCCTGGCGGCGTTCGGGGTCGATGGCAAATACGGATTTGTCGATGTCGGCGGCACGGTGGTCATCGAACCGCGTTTCGACCGGGTGTGGCCCTTCCAGGACGGGTGTGCGCGGGTGGAGTTGGCAGGGAAACAGGGTTTTATCGACCGGACGGGAAAGCTGACCGTATCGCCGGAATTTGAAGAACTGGCGGAATTCAGCGAAGGATTGGCGACCTTCGTGGCCGATGGCAAGACCGGCTATGTCGACGCGCAGGGCAAGGTGCTTGTCCCCGCGCGGTTTGATGAGGCGTGGCCGTTTTTTGAGGGCTTGGCGCGGGTCAAGGCGGGCGAACGCTGCTTCTATATCGACCGGCAAGGCGATCAGGCGTTTCCGGCAAGTTTCGACGATGCCTGGTCCTTTTGCGAAGGGCGGGCGGCTGTGCTGGTTGGGGGTAAATGGGGGTTTATCGACCAGCAGGGCGATTTGGTGATCCCGGCACGCTTTGGCGACGTTTGTTCTTTCGAGGGCGGGGTGGCCCGGGTGGTCGAAGGAGGGCGTGGCTACTTTATTGATCAGGCCGGGCAATTCGTGCGGAATTGAGATCGGTGGCAGGGCTTCTGGCGCAAACAAAAAACCCCGCCGAAGCGGGGTGCAAAGGAGATCCAGAAGGGGCTCAGAAAGTGATGCCCATTTCCTTGACTGCTTTGGGCAGATAGATTTCCACCGGCATGGCGGTTGCGGGGTTGCCTTCCGGGGCGACCAGCGGGAAAGTCAGTTTCAGCGTGGTATCCAGGGTGTGCCGGTTCAGCGAGTGTTTCTTGAGCGGAACCCATTCCAGATTGGTGTTGGTGTCCTTGTTCAGGATGCCCAGCATGTCGGAAGAGCCGATGTAGGATTTCCAGGTCACGTCGTTGGGAACGATACCATTCATGCCGAAAGCCAGGAATTTGGTGCCGGCATACCACGACGACTTGCCGAAGTTTTTCATTTTCCACAAGGCATTGATGTAATCCCACACGCCCTTGCTGTGGCCGATGATCAGTTTCGGACGGGCGCCACGCGAATAGAGGGAGTAGAGCTTTTCCGACGAGAGGATGTTGGGCACGTAGGCACCGCTGCCAAAGCTGTTCCAGCGATTGGTGTTGCCGTTGGCGATGCCGATCATTGCGTCGTAGCCCAGTTCCCAGCCACCTTGTCCAGCAACGATGCCGGCGACCGGGACGCCAAGAATGTTCGCCGCCTGTTTGGCCATGGCCAGAGCACCGAGCGGGCTGCTGCCGACGCCGGGAATGGTGATGACCTTAACCTGATTGGTGATGACCATGTTTTCGGCAGTGCTGCCTTTGATCACGCCCGATTGGTTAGGCTTGGCGACCACCACTGAGCCGCGTGGCAGCCAGTCGTAGGTGGCATAGAGACCACCCCACATTCCACAAACGGCATAACGATCGCTGGTGTTGACCAACTCGACGTCGTAATAGACATGATCCCAGACGGTCAGCGTGGTATAAGCCGCCCAGGCTTGTGAGAATGGAAGTGCCAGCATGACCAGCAAACTGGCCAGGAAGCGGTAGATCTTGAGAGTTTTCACCTTGTCTCCTTCCTCTTGAGGGAAATGAATTATTGCTCGTTGGTCGGTGCGGAATCATCCGAACCGGTAGGATGATTCTAGGCGCGCTCGATGGCGATGAACAGACTGTCCAAATTGACAAAACTGGAGCCGTGTGAAATGGCGGTTGGTCGCTTTCGGAGTTGGGTGTAGTGCCGCGGCGAGTTCATAAGTAACGGATATAAAAAGATGTTTTTGCAGTATTTGCCAAATTGTTCCGGCCTCAATCGGTAACTTGGTGGGGCGGTCAGGCGGTGTTTTGAGGTTTTTCATCTGCCAATCCGGGGAGGCGGCGCCCTGTGGTGGGGATAGTGACTACCCGTTCAGGTAGGTATGCAGGCGGGGTGAAAAAACCCCGCCGTAGCGGGGTTTTGTTTGGCATGGCGGAGTGTCAGAAGGTCACGCCCATTTGCTGAACGGCCTTGGGCAGATAGATTTCCACCGGCATGGCGGTCGCCGGATCGCCTTCCGGGGCAACCAGCGGATAGGTGACGCGCAGGGTAGCGTCGAGGGTGTGGCGATTCAGCGAGTGCTTCTTGCCGGAGACCCATTCCAGATTGGTATTGCTGTCCTTGTTCAGCGTACCCAGCATGTCCTTGGTGCCGATATAGGCTCTCCAGGTGACGCCAGCCGGAACGATACCGTTCATGCCGAAGGCCACGAACTTGGTGCCGGAGTACCAGGCGGAGTTACCGAGGTTTTTCATTTTCCACAGGGCGTTGATGTAATCCCAAACGCCCTTGCTGTGGCCGATGATCAGTTTGGGGCGGGCGCCGCGCGAGTAGAGCGAATAGAGCTTTTCCGAGGACAGGATGTTGGGTACATAGGCGCCGCTGGCGAAGCTGTTCCAGCGGTTGGTGTTGCCGTTGACCATGCCGATCATCGCGTCGTAGCCGATTTCCCAGCCGCCTGCGCCGGAAACGATACCAGCGACCGGAACACCGAGGATATTGGCGGCCTGCTTGGCCATGGCCAGGGTACCCACCGGGCTGCTGCCGACGCCGGTGATGACGATGACCTTGACCTGATTGGTGATCACCATGTTTTCGGCGGTGCTGCCTTTGGTTACACCGGACTGGTTGGGTTTGGCGACAATCACCGACCCGCGCGACAGCCAGTCGTAGGTGGCGTACAGGCCGCCGGTTGAGCCGGCGACCGCATAGCGATCAGTGCTGTTGATCAGTTCGACGTCGTAATAGACATGATCCCAGACCGTCAGGGTGGTGTAGGCCGCCCAGACGTTGCCCAGGGGCGCGGCCAGCAGGGCCAGCAGGGCCGACAGGAAATAGAACAGCTTGAATTTTTTCACGTTGCCTCCTTCACGAAGTGAGTAATGTTTTTAAGAGGGTCTGAACGGGGTGCTTCGTCAGGCCTTCCTTTAATGAAGCAACGTTATTTCAGCACTAATGTGCGGCAATGTATTTAGGGTATTTTGAGGGTTGACGAGAAGACAAAAACGTGATCTAGATATCGACTAATGCGAAAGTAATAGTCGGATTTTGCACTGCAAAAAGATGCCGGTATCCGGCTTGTTTTGAGGCAAAGCAATTTATGCTGCAACGCGGAAATTGCGTCACGAAAATTTGCAATCGCCTCAACCGCCGGATGTTTGCCATTCCGGCGGAGAGGGCTCCCTATTCAGGTAGTGCAATTTGGGTACCCTGCCTGAGTCTTCGCCGGGGGTGAGAGATATTCAG
>Ga0209570_1001755_pt1 | contig 10596 bp, 8 predicted proteins | sample EBPBio172007_DNA_FD_185861 | JGI IMG/M metagenome (GOLD analysis project Ga0209570, IMG submission 185861) | Wastewater treatment Type I Accumulibacter community from EBPR Bioreactor in Madison, WI, USA - Reactor 1_9/17/2007_ DNA (SPAdes)... | ecosystem: Engineered > Bioreactor > EBPR >... | reverse complement strand
GAGATCGGCTCTCGCGGCGTTGACGTTGTTGAGACCGAGATAGGCGGCCGCGCGCCCGATGTGAATTTCGGGCATGCTGGGGTGCCCCGAGATCACGGCGGTGTAGGCCTTCCGGGCCTCGTCGAAATTGCCTTTCCGCAACAGCAGCCGAGCCAGGACGATGTCGGCCAGCGGATTTTTCGGAGCGATCTTTCGGCCGGCGGTCAGTAAAGCCTCCGCGCTTTCAAATCGCTCTTTCGATATCTCGCTGTCGGCGGCGAGCAGAAAGGCCATGGCGTTGCGCGGATCGAGGCGCCTCGCCTCTTCCATCAGGCGCTCGCCTTCTTCCGACAGTTCCTCGGCCTTTCCCTTCTTGCGCCCCGTCTCGGCAAGCGCTTTCCATGTCAACGCGAGCGACCGCTGGCTGGCGCTCAACTCGCTTGACCTCGGGTGGTCCAGCGCGGATTCCGATACCTTGGCGCAAGCATTGATGAAGGCGCGGTCAAGTCGGATATTCCGGCAGCGTGTGAGGTCCGGAAGAGGCTCCTTTGCCTCGGCTGTTCCGGTCGCGATCAGAACCATGGCGGCAAAAAGTATTTTGCGCATGACTTCTTCCCTCCATGACCCCTTCTCTGTTTGCCCTATTCGAACCAGCGCTCACGGACTTGGCAAGAGCACCCGTTCTCCCCCCTTTCCGCTTGACCTCCCCTCCCCCTTGCGCTTGGACTGTTCGCCCAAAACGAGGACACCATGCGCGTCGCCCTGATCGACAATTACGACAGCTTCACCTTCAACGTCGTCCATGCCCTCGGCAAGGAAGGCGCGAAGGTCGATGTCTGGCGTAACGACGCGATCACGGCCGGGGATCTGATGGCAAGGAAGCACGATGCGATCGTGATCTCGCCCGGCCCCTGCACGCCTACCGAGGCGGGCGTTTCGCTCGACGTCATCAAGGCGGCGGCCGGAAAGGTCCCGCTGTTCGGCGTTTGTCTCGGCCATCAGGCGATCGGCCAGGCTTTCGGCGGCAAGGTCGTCCGCGCGACGCCGATGCACGGCAAGCTTTCGCGCATCACGCATGACGGCAAGGGCCTGTTCCGCGGCATCAACGGCCCGGTCGAGGTGACGCGCTACCACTCGCTCGTTGTCGAGGCCGGGTCGATGCCGGCCGATCTCCTGCCGACCGCGCGCAGCGAGGATGGGCTGGTGATGGCGCTCCAGCACCGGGCGATGCCGGTCTATGGTGTGCAGTTCCACCCGGAATCGATCGCGACCGAGCAAGGGCAGCAGATCTGCCGGAATTTCCTGACGCTGGCGCGCGAATTCAACGCGTGCACCAAAGCCGCCTGAGAGTAAGAAGATGGATGCGTTCAAGCCCCTTATCGCCAAGGTCGCCGCCGGGCTGCCGCTCACCGCTTCCGAAGCCGAGATGGCCTTCAGCCAGATCCTTTCGGGCGAATCCACCCCGGCGCAGACGGCCGGCTTCCTGATGGCGCTGCGCGTGCGCGGCGAGACCGTCGACGAGATCACCGGCGCGGTCAAAGCCATGCGCGGGAAGATGCTCGCCGTACCGCCGGTCGTTGGCGCGATCGATGTCGTGGGCACGGGCGGCGATGCCTCCGGCTCGTGGAATGTCTCGACGCTGGCCGGGCTGATCGTCGCGGCTTGCGGCGTGCCGGTCGCCAAGCACGGCAACCGCGCGGCTTCGTCGAAATCCGGCGCGGCGGATATCCTGCAGGCGCTTGGCGTCAAGATCGGCCTTTCCCCGGCGGAAGTGACGAACTGCATCGGGAAAACCGGATTCGCCTTCATGGTGGCGCCCGCCCATCACCCGGCGATGCGTCATGTCGCCCCGGTGCGCACCGAACTCGGCACGCGGACGATCTTCAACCTGCTCGGCCCGCTCTCCAACCCGGCGGGCGTGAAGCGCATCCTGCTCGGCGTGTTCGCCGAAAGCTGGCTCGAACCGATCGCCGAGACGCTGCGCGACCTCGGCACCGAACGCGCTTGGGTGATGCACGGCTCGGACGGGCTCGACGAGATCACCACCACCGGCCCGACGCGTGTCGTCGAACTCAAGGACGGCGCGATCGGCCGTTTCGAGATCAACCCGGAGGAGGCCGGCATCGCCTGCGCTGAACCGGAAGCGCTCAAGGGCGGCGAACCCAGCCAGAACGCGGCGGCGCTGCTCGCGGTCGTCGGCGGCGAGAAGAATGCCTATCGCGATATCGCGGTGCTCAACGCAGCGGCCGCGCTGGTGGTTGCCGGCAAGGCGAACTCGTTGCGTGACGGCGCGGAAACCGCGGCGACCGCGCTCGATTCCGGGCGCGTCGCGGAATTGCTTCAGAACGTCGTCCGCGTTTCGAACGAGGTTCTGGCGTGAGCGATATGGCTTTTTTCCTCGGGGTCCCTCGCATAAGCTCGGGCGGCCGGTCGGCCTTCGGGAGAGATGCCTTTGTCTGACATCCTCAGGAAAATCGAAGCCACGAAGCGCGAGGAAGTCGCGAGCGCCAAAGCGCGCGAGCCGGAAGCGGCACTGCGCGCGCGCGCCGAGACTGCGGACAAGCCGCGCGGTTTCATCCGCGCGCTTGAGACCCGGCTGGCCGAGGGGCTTTTCGCGCTCATCGCCGAAATCAAGAAGGCGAGCCCGTCCAAGGGCCTCATCCGCCCGGATTTCGACCCGCCCGCCCTCGCCCGCGCCTATACGCAGGGCGGCGCGGCGTGCCTCTCCATTCTCACCGATGCGCCGTATTTTCAGGGTTCTGCCGACTATCTGATCGCGGCCCGTGCCGCGACGACGCTGCCCGTGATCCGCAAGGATTTTCTGGTCGACCCGTATCAGGTGCTCGAAGCCCGCGCGATGGGCGCGGATTGCATTCTCGTCATCATGGCCTCGGTCGACGATGCGCTGGCGCTTGACCTCATTGAAACCGCGCACGGCCTCGGCATGGATGCGCTCGTCGAGGTCCACGACGAAGCCGAGATGGAGCGGGCGCTGAAACTCCCGTCCCGCCTGCTCGGCATCAACAATCGCGACCTCAAGACCTTCCATGTCGATCTCGCGGTTTGCGAGCGCCTCGCGCCGATGGTGGGTAAGGAGCATATCCTCGTCGGCGAGAGCGGCATCTTCACGCATGCCGACTGTCTGCGGCTCGCGAAATCCCGCATCTCGACCTTCCTCGTTGGCGAAAGCCTGATGCGGCAGGCCGATGTTGCGCAGGCAACGCGCGATCTGCTCGGCCTTTCCGAAATCCGGAAGCTCGCATGAGCGGGGACCGCCTCACCCATCTCGACGCGACCGGCGCGGCTTCGATGGTCGATGTCGGCGACAAGGCGATCACGACCCGCGAGGCCGTCGCCGAAGGCCGCGTCGTCATGGCGACCGCGACGCTCGATCTCATCCGCTCGGGGATGACCAAGAAGGGTGACGTCATCGCCATCGCGCGCATCGCGGGCATCATGGCGGCGAAGAAGACGCATGAGCTGATCCCGCTCTGCCATCCGCTGCTGCTGACCAAGGTTTCGGTCGATATCGAACCGGATGAAGCCCTGCCCGGCCTTCACGTCCGTGCGACTGCCCGCGTTTCCGGCCAGACCGGCGTCGAGATGGAAGCGCTCACCGCCGTTTCGGTCGCCTGCCTGACGATCTACGACATGGCGAAGGCCGCCGATCGCGGCATGCGGATCGAGGGTATCCGCCTGCTGGAAAAATCCGGCGGCAAATCCGGCGATTGGCGCGCGGAGACCCCGTGAGCAAGCCCGCGGACGCCGCGCCGAAGCGGGCCGGGATGCTCCCGGTCGCCGAGGCGTTGGCCATCGTTCTCGACGTCGCGCGCGATCATCGCACCGGGGAAGAGCAGGTCGCGGTCCAGGCCTGCGACGGGCGGGTGCTGGCGCGCGACCTCGTTTCGCTGCGCACCCAGCCGCCCTATGACGCCTCGGCGATGGACGGCTTCGCGATCCGCGCCGCCGACAGCGATCCTCCCGGAAGGCCGCTCAGGCTCATCGGCGAAAGCGCCGCCGGCCACCCCTTCGACGGGTCGGTCGGTTCCGGCGAGGCGATCCGCATCTCCACCGGCGCGAAGATGCCGGCGGGCGCCGACACCATTCTCATCCAGGAAGATGCCGATGTTTCGGGCGACGCGGTCATCGCGCGCGCGGTCGTCCATCCCGAGCGCCATATCCGTCGGGCGGGCCGGGATTTCCGCGCCGGCGATACGCTGCTCGGCGCCGGCCGCCGCCTTGCGCCCGGATCGATCGCGCTCGCGGGGGCGATGAACCATGCGGTTCTGCCGGTTTATCGCCGGCCGCGCGTTGCGATCCTCGCGACGGGGGACGAACTCGCGCTGCCCGGCAGCACCGAGAACCCCGAGGCGATCATCGCCACCAACGGCTATGCCGTCGCCGCCCTCTGCCGCCGCGCCGGTGCCGAGGTGGTCGAACTCGACATTGCCAGGGATACCCCGGAAAGCGTCCACGCTGCCTTCGACGCGGCCGAGGCGTGGCGAGCGGATTGCCTCGTCACCATCGGCGGCGCCTCGGTCGGCGTTCACGATCTCATTGCCGGCATCGCTGCCGAGCGCGGCGCGAAAACGCTGTTCCGCAAGGTCGCGCTCCGGCCCGGCAAGCCCTTCACCTTCTCGACGGTCGATCGCGGCCGGCGCTCTCTGATCGCGGGACTGCCTGGTAACCCAATCTCCGCGCTCGTCTGCGCGCGACTGTTCCTTGCGCCGATGATCGCGGCAATGCAGGGCGATGCCGTCGCCGGCGAGGTGGATCTCGAAACGGCCGTCCTCGGCGTCGATCTCCCGGCCAACGACGAGCGGCAGGATCACCTGCGCGCCGTTCTCACCCGCGACAGCGCCGGCCGGGTGATCGCGACGCCGCTTGGCGATCAGGATTCCTCGCTCCTTGCAATCTACGCGCAGGCGCAGGCGCTGATCGTGCGCGCGCCGCTCGCACCGCCGGCGCACGCGGGGGAAACCTGCCCGATCCTGCGGATCTGAAACGGTGCGGTGATGGGAACACTTGCCGAACATGCCTCGGTCATGTTAAGGATGTTCCGGTTTTGTTTATAATGATTCTGCCGCGAGGGGCGCGATGCTGACCAAAAAACAGAGCGAGTTGTTGCGGTTCATTCACGAGCGGCTGTCGGAGAACGGTGTGCCGCCCTCCTTCGACGAGATGAAGGATGCACTCGATCTGAAATCGAAATCCGGTATCCACCGGTTGATCCTGGCGCTGGAGGAGCGCGGGTTCATCCGCCGCCTGCCCAATCGCGCCCGGGCGCTCGAGGTCATCCGCCTGCCGGATGCGCAGGTGCCGCGGGCCGGTCGCCAGCGGTTCTCACCGAGCGTGATCGACGGCGATCTCGGCCGGGTGAAGCCACCCTCGCCCGCTGCCGTCGACCATACGCGCACCATCGCCATTCCCGTGATGGGGCGGATCGCCGCCGGCACACCGATTTCGGCGATCCAGAACCGCAGCCATACGGTGGAAATCTCGCCCGATTTTCTCAGCCATGGCGAGCATTACGCGCTCGAAGTGCGCGGCGATTCGATGATCGAGGCCGGGATTTTTGACGGCGATCTCGTCGTGATCCGCAAGCAGGAAACCGCCGACAGCGGCGATATCGTCGTCGCGCTGGTCGATGAAGAAGAGGCGACGCTGAAGCGCCTGCGCAAGCGCGGCGCCTCCGTCGCGCTCGAGGCTGCCAATCCGAATTACGAGACGCGCATTTTCGGCCCCGATCGCGTGCGGGTGCAGGGCAAGCTCGTCAGCCTTGTCCGGCGCTACTGAACGGTTGGCTGCGGGCTGAGCGCGGGATCGTCGTCGAGCGTTTCTGCCTGTGCAGGCGGGCTGGCAGGTGTTCGCGCTTCGGTTCTGACGGCCGGCGGCTTCGTTTTTCCTGCGGCGGCGACCTTTCGCCGCCATGGTCGGTCAATGCGTGGGTCGAGCGTTGTCGTTGTTCGCCAGATATCGGGCGCGCGGGAGTGGACCAGCGTCGCGCCGTAGCGCTCGAAATAGGCCTTTTCGAAAATGCGATGCTGCCCCTCCTCGCAGGTCTGGATCGTGGGCAGGTTGGTGATGATGATATCGGCCCGCCGGCAATCCTCGCGCAGGCTCGCGCGGTCGATCACAAGGGCAACCGTGCGGCCGTCCGCCAACCCGCCGACGCAACCGTTTTTGTCGCAGCGGGTGTCGTTGCGTAGCGTGGCGGCGCCCGGTTCGCGTCCGTCGCCGAGCGCGGGAAGCCATTGGCTCAGGGTGAAGCGGTTCGGCGATCCGACCGCGAGCAGGCGATAGCGGCCGTCGGCAGCGCGCACGAGCGCCATGCGGCCATCCTGATTGACGACGAGGTCCGGTAGCGCCGGCGCGCGCAGGAAAGGCACGGCGGCGATCAGGGGAAGAAGCGCAGCGGCCCGGAGCCGGGTCCGGAATCCGATGAAGATCAGCAGGGACAGAACGAGCAGCGCGAAGCCGATGCCGTGGACCTGAGCAGTGGTGACGGAAGCATTTTTGAACGTGGCGACCCAGGCCGCGACGATAAGCACGCCGCGCACCCCCTCACCCATGACTGCCCAGACCCAGCCATCGAGCCCGAAAGGTGCCAGCAGCGTCCCGGCCACCGCGCAGGGCATGACGATCAGCGAAACAAGCGGAATGCCGAGCGAATTGCCGATCAGGCCGAACGGGTTGAGGCGGTGGAAGTGGTGAGCCGAGAACGGTGCGGTCGCGAATGTCGCGATCAGTGTCGTCGCGCCGATGGCGGCAAAGGCCATCAGGAGTTTGATCGCCGCCCGCTGTGCCCGCCCGCGTCGGATTTCGGGACGGGCCGCCTTCCAATCCTGCCAGACGCGGTTCGCGGCGATGAGGCAACCGACGGCGGCGAAGGACATCTGGAAGCTCGGGCCGAGCAGCGCTTCCGGTTCGGCGACGAGGACAAGGATCGCCGAAATCGCGAGGTTGCGCATGGCGAGCGCCGGTCGGTCGACCAATATGGCGCCGAGCATCACCAGCGTCATCACCAGCGAGCGTACGGTCGCCACTTCGGAGCCGGAGAAAACGCAGTAGCCAATGGCGCCGAACATCGCGCCGAGGGCGGCGTATTTCTTGATCGGATGGCGGAGCGCGATCGCCGGAATGGCAGCCAGCAGCGCCCGCAGGCTCCAGAACAGAACACCGGCGGCCAGCACCATGTGCAACCCGGAGATGGAAACGATGTGATAGAGGCCCGAGGCGCGCAGTTCGTCGTTGGTCGTCTCGGAGATGAGGCCGCGCTTGCCGGTGATCAGCGCAGCCGCGAGCGCGCCGGGCTCTCCGCCGATCGCGGTGGCGATGCGCGCCGTCAGCGTGTTGCGCCAGCGATCGACCGCGGCGAGTACCCGCAGGTCGAGCGCTGGCGGGGTTGGCGCTGTGCCGGCCGTGACCGTGCCGATCGCATAGCCAACGCCGCCAATAGCACGGAAGAAGGATTCACGCCGGAAATCGTAGCCGCCCGGCAGGGCTGGCTCGGAAGGCGGCATCAGCCGGGCGCGGACGGTGATGAAAGCCCCGGGCTCGACCCCGCTGCGGCCCGGCAGGCCGAGGCGGATGCGGTAGGGCGTCGCGGCCTCGGCGACGCCCTCGATGCGGGCGACGCGCAGCGTCACGCGCTGGCGGCTTGGCAGGATATCGACGACCTCCGCGTGGCCGGACACCTCGCCGAACACCTCGCGATCGAGCATCGGCGAGGCCATGAAGGCCGTTCGCAGGGTGGCGCCTGCGAACCCGATCATCACGAAAAGCACGGCGATCGCGACGCCACGCGCCGCGCCTCGCGCGATCACGGCCAGCGGCAGCAGCACAAGCGCGGCAACGGGGCCAGCCCAGACCGCCGGTTCTTCCGGCGCGGCGAAGTAGACGAGAATGCCAAGGCCGAGCGCGGCCGGCAGCCACAGAAAGCCGCTGCGATGCTCGGCCTCGCGCGCAAGCAGGGCGCGAAGGGTTTGCGGCAAGCTGCTGCCGAACGCGAAGGCGCGCTCCCGGCCACCCGTCGCGGCCAGCGCCAGTCCGATCGCCCGCTTTCTCGCTTCTGCCATGCGCCGCGCCGCCCGTGGGGATGCGCGCGACAGGCCCTTTCGCGCGCCCCGCCCCCATGCTAGAGCGCGGGCCGGGCGCCGACAATCGACGCGCCCGCCTTTTCCCGCCGCTTTCCGGGCTCCACAACCGATTTCGAGAATTGCCGATGCCTGCCGCTGTCGTCACGCGCTTTGCCCCCTCGCCCACCGGCTTCCTGCATATCGGCGGTGCGCGCACCGCCCTGTTCAACTGGCTGCTGGCGAAGCGCCTCGGCGGCAAGATGCTGCTGCGGATCGAGGATACGGACCGCGCGCGTTCGACGCCCGAGGCTATCGAGGCGATCCTCGACGGGCTCAAATGGCTGGGGCTCGGCTGGGATGGCGATGTCGTCTATCAGTTCGGCCGTGCCGACCGCCATCGCGCGGTCGCCTACGAGATGCTCGCCAAGGGGGCGGCCTACCGCTGCTACGCGACACCCGAGGAACTGGAGGCGATGCGCGAGAAGGCCAAGGCCGAGGGCAAGCCGATGCGCTACGACGGCCGCTGGCGTGACCGGCCGGAGGCCGATTGCGCCGCCGCCGAAGCCAAGGGCCTCAAGCCGGTGATCCGTCTCCGTGCGCCGCAAGAGGGCGAGACCGTCGTCGACGATCTCGTGCAGGGCCGCGTCACCTGGTCCAACGACAATCTCGACGATCTCGTGCTGCTGCGCTCGGATGGCAACCCGACCTATATGCTCGCCGTGGTAGTCGACGATCACGATATGGGCGTCACGCATGTCATCCGCGGTGACGATCACCTCACCAATGCCGCGCGCCAGACGCAGATCTATCAGGCGATGGGCTGGGATGTGCCAGCAATGGCGCATATCCCGCTCATTCACGGACCGGACGGCGCAAAACTCTCGAAGCGCCATGGTGCGCTGGGGGTCGAGGCCTACCGGGCGATGGGCTACCTGCCGGTCGCGCTGCGCAATTATCTCGTGCGTCTCGGCTGGAGCTTCGGCGATCAGGAAATCTTCTCGACCGAGGAGATGATCGCGGCGTTCGATTTGAAGAATGTCGGCCGGTCGCCGGCGCGGTTCGACTTCGCCAAGCTCGAGAACCTCAACGGCCACTACATGCGGCAGGCGAGCGACGCCGACCTGATGGCCGGCATCGAGACCGTGCTGCCCCATATCGAGGGGGGCGAGGCGATTGCGGCCAAGCTCGATTCCGGCCTACGCGCCAAATGGTTGCAGGCGATGCCCGGCCTCAAGGAGCGCGCGAAGACGCTGGTGGAACTGATCGACGGCGCGCGGTTCTTGTTCGCCGCGCGCCCGCTTTCGCTCGACGAGAAGGCGACCGACATCCTCGCCAAGGGCGGTCGTGAGGTGCTGCGCGGACTTCTGCCGCGTCTCGAGGCCCTGCCCGGCTGGGACGCGGTGGCGCTGGAGGCGGCGGTTCGCGCCGAGGCCGAGGCGACGGGGCTCAAGCTCGGTGCCGTCGCCCAGCCACTGCGCGCGGCACTGACCGGCCGCTCGACCTCGCCCGGCATTTTCGACGTTTTCGTCGTCCTCGGCCGGGAGGAGAGCCTTGGCCGCATCAGGGACCAGATTTGAGCAACCCAAGCGTGTAAACTTGTTTGCGTTCGCCTGTCATAAAACCTTGGTCGGGGCGGCATATTCACCGGAAGCCCAACTTGAACCTGAACGAATGTTAAGCTAGGTGATCCTCTACGGGATTTGGCGCTGCAACATGGCGAGGTGGAGGCCGCTCAGGCGGTCGTCATTCGCAGCGCCGGATCAGCTTCGATCATGAAGGAGTTAGCCATGACCGCTCACACCACGACGCTGAAGTTCGATGACAAGGTTGTCGATCTTCCTGTTCGAGAGGGAACAATCGGCCCGGCTGTCGTGGATATCGGCAAGCTCTACGCCCAGACCGGCATGTTCACCTACGATCCGGGTTTCACCTCCACCGCCGCCTGCGAATCCAAGATCACCTATATCGACGGTGACGAGGGCGTGCTGCTCTATCGCGGCTACCCGATCGAGCAGCTCGCCGAACACGGCGACTTCCTCGAGACCTGCTACCTGCTGCTTTACGGCGAACTGCCGACTCCGACCCAGAAGGCAGATTTCGATTATCGCGTCACGCGCCACACGATGGTGCACGAGCAGATGATGCGGTTCTTCCAGGGCTTCCGCCGCGACGCGCACCCGATGGCGGTGATGGTCGCCTCCGTCGGCGCGATGTCGGCGTTCTACCACGACTCGACCGACATCTCGGACCCGTATCAGCGCATGGTCGCCTCGATGCGGATGATCGCCAAAATGCCGACGCTGGCGGCGATGGCGTTCAAGTACTCGATCGGCCAGCCGTTCGTGTATCCGAAGAACGATCTCGACTACACCTCGAACTTCCTGCGCATGTGCTTCGCCGTGCCGTGCGAGGAATACAAGGTGAACCCGGTGCTGAGCCGCGCGCTCGATCGCATCTTCATTCTGCACGCCGATCACGAGCAGAACGCTTCGACCTCGACGGTCCGTCTCGCCGGCTCCTCGGGTGCGAACCCGTTCGC
>Ga0209570_1001752_pt1 | contig 10607 bp, 12 predicted proteins | sample EBPBio172007_DNA_FD_185861 | JGI IMG/M metagenome (GOLD analysis project Ga0209570, IMG submission 185861) | Wastewater treatment Type I Accumulibacter community from EBPR Bioreactor in Madison, WI, USA - Reactor 1_9/17/2007_ DNA (SPAdes)... | ecosystem: Engineered > Bioreactor > EBPR >... | reverse complement strand
CGGTCTGCCGCGTATCGGCTTCGACTTGTGCGAGAATAGGGAAAGCCCCGCCGTCGCCGGGAAGCGCAAGCAGGAGATCCAAGCGCTGCCCCTGGGCTAGCGGAAAACGCCGCCCCTTGAGCGGCTGACAGGGTGAGCCATCAACCGCGACGCAGGTTGCCTCGATCGACCCCGTATCGAGGAAGAAAGCCGTCGCAGTCGCGCCGTTGATCACGCGAAGCCGGATTCGACCTCCCTTTTCGACCGGGACGACTTCGGGATCGTCCAGTGTCCGGTCATTCGCGAGATAGGCATCATAAGTTACATCATTGGCATGTATCCTCATGCCTTGGCCCATCCCCGGCATCATGCCCATGCCGGGCATCATCCCGGAGGAACCGGGACCATGGTTCATCCCGCCATGGTTCATGCCACTCGGGCCGGATGCCCGCGGCGCGGAAGCTGGTGCCCCTGCATGCCCTCCATGAGCAGTTGAACCACCGAGACCCGCGAGGATCTCGGCAGGTGAGCGGAATGCGAAATCATGCAGCATCAGCACGACATCTTGCACGTCGCGGGCATTGCGTTCCCGAGTGATCATCGGCGCGGCGAGCAACTGCTGTTCGGTGAGCTGGTGCGAATGCATCCAGTGCGTTCCGGGCGTAAGCAGGAAGTCATGGACGTCATGGGCTCCTGGCGGTAGTGCCCCACCATCGGGTCGTGAACGATCCTGATCAGCCGCAGCATGGATCTGGCCATGCCAGTGCATGATCAGCGGCTCAACAGTGGCATTGCGAATGGCGCCGGAAAAGCGGTCGCCTTCGCTCGCCAAAATTCCCTGTCTGCCGTTCGCTCCGGCAATGCCGAAAACCGTCGCGGCCTTGCCCTTCACATCAAGCGTGCGGCTGGCAACAGTGAGCAGCGGAGCTTCCGCCCGCAGGAGGTTGCTTGTCCAGGGGGTCGCAAGGGCGGCTGCGCCGGAGCTTGCGACGAAGGAGCGACGGGAAATCGACATGGAAGCCTCCGTATCCAGTTGTTCGACTGGAGGTCATAATAATGTCGTTGCCGAGGCCCTGTTCTTGATCCATCGCACTGAATTTGTGACAAATTATTTCAGCAGCCCCCCAAATTCAGCGCTGGAAGGGCAGTTTGACGCCCATGCGCGCCAGCAAGCCATCCCGCCAAAGGACGGCATGGGCGAGTGCACCGGCAATATGCAGCACCAGCAGGACATAGAACAATTTTGTCAGGAGAATATGGACCGGTCCCGCCGCCGACACGATATAGGCGCGCAGAAAGCCGGAAACCGGTAGCAGGATGAGCAGCGCATAGAGGCTGAAATGAACGGCTCTCGCCAGCCCCGCCAGAAGCGGATGGACTGTTCCGGCGGGCGTGACCGGATGGTGCCAGCGAAGCCCAAGACGGATCAGGGCGAATACGAGGATCACCCCTCCGCTGATCAGGTGGATCTTGTGCAAAACAAGATCCCAGGGGTCAATCGGCACCCCGAAATGCGGCGCGTGATGGGTGCGCCCGATCGCCGGATAGGTCCAGAGCTGAACGAGGAAGAGGGCGAGGGTCGCCCAATGGAGAAATTGGTGAAACCGGGAATAGTTCTGATGCATCAGGATCTGCCCTTTGCCGTGTACATCCTCGCCCACTGTGGTCGCGAGAACAGGAAATTGAAGGCTCGGCCTCTCACAGCACGCTCCAGAACGAGCGGTGCGATGATCGCGACTGCCAGGACAAGGATCATCAGCACGTCGGGTTGTTCGACGATGCCTGCCCCGATCAGGAATTCCCTGCTGACAGCCATCGGGATAACAAACGCCAGATAGATCGCCATGGAATGGTGGCCGCAGTAGGCGAGCCAATCGAACCCGCTCGCACGCTCAAGAAGAAGAGCGGAAAGCGTGACCGCCAGCCCTCCTGCCAACCCGAAAAAAAGCGTCAGCCCCGGTATGCCGACTATTCCCAGATACAGGGAATAGGAATGCAGGCTGGCCCATACAACCAATACGGAAAGAGTAGTCAGCGGCCTTCGTCGTGCCAGATCAAACCATGCGTCAATCCGACGGTGCCCCATATATCCAGCGAAAAAGAAGACGAAGAACAGGGCGAAACTGTTGATGGCGACCGAAGGCGTTACCTGCGACACCATCGCGTAGGCTCCACCGGAGAAATGGGTGGACGCCCATAGATGAAGCAGGACCGCGCCAATTCCGAACGCGAAAGCAAGCAGTCCTCTGGCCATTCTTGCCGCCAGCATGAAGAACGGCAGGATATAGATGAACCACAACGTACTGAAGGGCTCGATCAAGCCGAACGCGAAAGCCCCGACAAGCTGGTCGGGTGCAACAAAACCGGCACCGCCCGTCTTGACAATGGTCACGATCGAGAGCCAGAGCACATAGAAATAGGCATAGCGCAGCATCTTGCGATCGAGGAAGCTACGCCAGCTCAACGCGCCGACCCCGGCTGCAAGATAACCTGACAGAAGGAAGAAATCGGGCATCCGAAAAGGTTTCGTCCATGCGACGACCGCATGAAGAACCCCCGCCTGCCCAATCTCCTTCTCAATCCCCAGCACGGTATGCATCATCACGACGAGGATGATGCAAATGCCCTTCGCGAGGTCGATCCAGCGCTGTCTGGGACCTTCGTGCTGAACAACACCGACTGATACGGTGATCGTCAAAACGCCGTCACTTCGATTTCTGAAGCTTCGTCACTGTGATCTGGCCATTCACCCGGTCGGCGTCGAACTTGATCTTGTCGCCGGCCTTCAAGTTCTTGAGCATGGCTGGATCGGCGGCGCGGAACACCATCGACATTGCTTCCATGTCGAGGTTCTTGATCGGGCCGTGGTCGATCGTGAGTTTGCCCTGTTCGACGTCGATTTTCTTGACCGTGCCGGGCACAGATTGGGCGCTTGCAAGCTCCGCGGAGAATAAGAGCGCGGCGGAGACAACGAGAAGCCGTTTCATTTGGGAAATCCTTGTGGTTGCAGGAAAATGGTCACTTCACGATGATCTTGCCGGTCATGCCGGCCTCGCGATGACCGGGAATGAGGCAGGAAAAATCAAACTCGCCAGCCTTTGTGAACTGCCAGACGATATCCCCAGCCTTCTTCGGCGCGAGGCGCTTGGCATTGGGATCATCGTGTTCCATGTCCGGATTTTTCTGCATCTCGATGGCGTGCTTGAGATTCTCCTCAAGTGTCGCAAGCACAAGTTCATGGTCCAACTCGCCACCATTGGTAATTTTAAGTCGGATCTGCTCACCGCGTTTCACCTCGATGGTAGCCGGAGCGAAGAACATTTTGCCGTCGCCTTCTCCCATGCGGACAAGTACAAGCCGCGCCGGCTTTTTGGGGTCGCCCGGTTTGCCATAGGCGGTTTCGTCGCCGTGGTGGCCGTGACCTGCGCCACCAGGGCCTGCCGCAGCAGGCATCACCAGAGCTGAAAGCAAAAATGCTGCGAGTGAGATGGATGTCTTCACATTGTCCTCCGATGTTTTCCCATTGTCATGGGATAGTGAATGTCAGTGGTTGGAATGTGCGCCGCCCTTGGGAGCGGGCAAGGGATTGCCGTCCGGCCCAAGCGCGGGCTTGCGGGGATCTTTCACGCGCCACTCCGCGGATTGGGCCTCGGGCGGCGCGGATGGCGTCACCGCCGCGAGCTTGCCCTTGTATTCGTAGGCAACCGTGCCTTCCGGATGCTTGAACCAGCCGGGATCCTTGTAGTCGTTCTTCGCGAGCCCCTCGCGAACCTTCACGACCGAGAACATCCCGCCCATCTCCACGGGGCCGAACTGGGCGAAGCCGGTCATCATCGGCAGGGTATTGTCCGGCAGAGGCATCTCCATCGAACCCATTTCGCCCATGCCGTTAGACCCCATCGGCATGTAGCCGGGCGCGATCTTGCGGATGCGCTTGGCGAGATCCTTCTTGTCGACGCCGATATAGGTCTTCACCGAATGGCCCATGGCGTTCATCGTGTGGTGCGATTTGTGGCAATGGATCGCCCAATCACCCACCTCGTCAGCCACGAAATCGAAGGCGCGCATCTGGCCGACGGCGACATCGACCGTCACCTCGTCCCAGGCTGCGGCCGGGTCCACCCAGCCGCCGTCGGTGCAGGAGACCTTGAACTCGTAGCCGTGCATATGGACGGGGTGGTTGGTCATCGTGAGATTGCCGAAGCGGATGCGAACCTTGTCGTTCTTTCCGACGACGAACGGGTCGATCCCCGGAAAGGCGCGGGAATTCCAGCACCACATATTGAAATCGAGCATGGTGTTGACCTTGGGCACGTAGGAGCCCGGCTCGATATCGAAGGCGTTCAGTAGAAAGACGAAATCCCGATCAACGCGCCGGAAGGCCGGGTCTTTCGGATGAACGACGAAGAAGCCCATCATCCCCATCGCCATCTGGACCATTTCGTCCGAATGCGGGTGATACATGTAGGTGCCGGAGCGGCGGAGCAGGAACTCGTAGACGAAGGTTTTCCCCGGCGGGATATGCGGCTGGGTGAGGCCACCGACGCCGTCCATGCCGTTCGGCAGGCGCTGGCCGTGCCAATGCACCGCCGTATTCTCGGGCAGCTTGTTGGTGACGTAGATGCGCACCTTGTCGCCCTCGACCGCCTCGATGGTCGGGCCGGGAGACTGGCCGTTATAGCCCCAGAGATAAGCATTCATCCCCGGCGCGATCTCGCGCACCACAGGTTCGGCGACGAGATGGAATTCCTTCCAGTCACCGTTCATTTTCCACGGCAAGGTCCAGCCGTTGAGCGTCGCGACCGGCTGGTAGTCCGGCCCTGTCGTGGGCACCAGTGGAGCCTGCGTCGCCGGGCTTTTGGTCGTCGGCGCCTCGGGGATTGCGGCAAAGGCCGTCCGCCCGGAAACCATGCCGGCACCGGCGAGAAAGAGGCTCGATCCGCCGACAAATCCTCTGCGAGAAACGTCCATCATGCTCTCCTCAATGGCCTTCGCCGCCGCCGGATTGCGGTGCAGCACCGCCACTGGCCGCGCCGCCGGAAACCCCGCCACCAATCAGCGCGTGCTTGAAATCGACATCGGCGATGAAGAAATCGCGTTTCGCATTGATCGCTGCAACCTGCGACATCATTCGCCCGCGAGAATCCGCAATGAGCTGTGTCACGTCGATCAGCATGCCGTTATATTGCAGCAGGCTCTCGTCCTGGATCACCTTGCGCAGGGGCAGGATCTGGCTCTGGTAGAGCCTTGAGACATCATACGTCCCACGCCAGACCTGATACGCCTCGCGCGCCTCGGAGCGGATATTGACCGCCTTTTCGGCAAGCCTGTTCGCGGCCTGCATGTAGGTTTCCTCGGCCTGCGCGACTTTGGCTTGCCCGAAATCGAAAATCGGAATTTCGATCTCCAGCTCCAGCGTGCGCTTGATCGTGCGCTCGCGATCCAGACCGCCAGCACCATTGTCGACAAAGGCCCTGTCGTAAGTGCGCCTGCCCAGCAGATCGACATCCGCCACGAAGCGCGTGGCCTGCGTCAGCCCCAAAGATTTCGCGAGCATATCGAGATCGGCGCGCGCCATCTGAAGATCGACGCGGCGTTTCAAAGCCTCGGCCTCGATTTCGCGCGAGGTGGCGAGACGCGGCATGGCGGGGAGGGCACCGGGAAGTTTCAAGGCGGTGAGATCACCGCCCCAAAGGCCGAGTAACCGGATCAGCTTTTCGCGCTCGATGCGCTGCTGGATACGGGCCTGCGCGAGCTGCGCACCGGTCTCTGCGTAGAAAACAAAATCCCTGGCCTGATTGAGCTTGTTGACGCCACCGGATTCCCCGAGCCGCTTGAAAAGCTCCGCCGTCGCTTCAGCCGTGGATTTTGCCTGAATAAGTGCCGCGACCTGCTCGTTCGCGGCGACCGTGCGATAATATTGCCGGCGTGTGTCTGCGGCGAGTTTCAGAACGCTTTCCAAGGTCCGGAGTTGAGCGGCACGGAACCTGTCCTTGGCGATCTCAGTGCGGGCCGGCAAGGTGGCCAATGCGAAGATCGAACCGGAAATCTGCCGCTCGATTTCAAGTGCCAGAGAAGCGGTCGTTCTCGCGATCGAAATGCGCGGGTTGGGCGGTAGGCTCGCCTGCATCCGCTGGGCATCGGCGATACCAAGTTCATTGAACGCAGCTTGAAGCCCGCGATTATTCCAGAGTGCGATCTGGACCGCCGCGTCCGCGCTCAGAGGCTTCTTCATTAAAACGTCAACGCGGCTCTTGGCACCACCAGCTTGCTCCTCGGACGTTATTTTCTCGACGTTTTTGTCCAAATCGGCCGAAGCACTCGCCTGCAACAGGCCAAGGCCACCATCGGGCTGCGCCGTTGCACAACCTGCCAGAAGGAGCGCGACGCCAGCGAGCAGAACTGCTCGAAAGGCCACCTGCCGTTGGGCGGGCAGGGCGGGATTTTGAAATGGAATTCGCATCATGATTTGGGCGCCACGCGACGGTTGAGCTCTTCCCAGCCCTTGGGGCCGACGGGACGATAGGTTTTCGTTTCGGCCGCAACAGGCTGGTATCCGCCGCGCGGAACTCTTGCCGAAGGATCAGCGGGCTTCTCGAGGTATGCAGGCACGGAAGCGCAGGCAGACAACGTCGAGGCAAGCAATGTGAAAACCAGCAATCGGCGCATCTACCCGTCCCGAAATATCCAATCGATGATCAGCGGATAGCAAAGCAGGACGCGTGATGTCTGTTACAAATTATTGCGGACGAGGCATTGGCGAATGTTGCGAAATATTTCGAAAATCAAATGAAATTATAGGGTTACATAAGCGCCCGATACTCTTTGGCAGGTCGCGATGAAGCGCCGGAACGCATGGGTATCCTGTGCGGCAATTGACAAAGAGGAAAAGCAATATGAACAGATTTACGGGTGCGGCGATGATCACCATCGCGGTTTTCGGCATCGGCGCAGCTTCTGCCAATGACGGCATTCTGTTTCGCAACACGAACGACCCCTATTTCACGACGCCGGCGGAATTCGTCGTGCTGGCAAGGGCGAAAACGGGGATGCAGGAGGTCGATCACGCGCTTCCCGGCGCATCGATGATTTCTCAGGGGGATCGGAATGACCCTGCTCGTGGCGGACTGAGTGGTCGCTGAGAGAAGACTGCGGTGAGCAGGCGGATGTTTTGAACTGGAGGGCAGCTTGGAGACCGAAATTGCTTCCCCGCCCAACGATCACGGCAACATCCTTGTCGTGGACGATGATTCAGAAATCCGCCTGCTCGTGACCAAATTTCTTCAGCGACATGGATACCATGTGCATTCCGCAGGCGAGGCGGATGCGCTTCAGGAAACGCTGAAGCGATTCACGATCGACGCCATCATCCTCGATGTCATGTTGCCAGGCACCTCTGGCATCGAGGCCTGTCGACGCATTCGGCAAACCTCGGCCGTGCCGATCATTCTTCTCACCGCGCGCTCAGAGGAAGATATCCGCATCTCGGGGCTGGAGGGCGGGGCGGATGATTATGTCACCAAGCCTTTCTCTCCTCGCGAATTGCTGGCCAGATTGCGCTCCGTCCTCAGACGATCACGCGGTGGGGATCCGAATTCCTCTGCAAGAACCCAGAACCACATTCTTTTTGATGGATGGGTGCTCGATACCTCGAGGCGCGAACTCAATACGCCCGATAGGATCCTGATCGATCTCTCGACCGGGGAATACAATCTCCTTGTCGCCTTTCTCGAACACGCCAACCGCGTGCTTTCCCGCGAGATGCTGATGGAGCTTGCCAAGACGCGCACCAGCGATCCTTTCGACCGGACGATCGACGTGCAGATCAGCCGTCTCCGGCGCAAGCTCGAGAACACCGAGAACGCCGGCCAGATCATCAAGACCGTTCGCGGTGCGGGGTATGTATTCGTTCCCAAGGTGTCCTTCGGATGAGGGAGCGATCCATCCGCTGGCTACCCGACACCATCGTCGTCCGCGCGGTCATGATTCTTGCCGGTGCCCTGATCGCCATAAGCCTCGTCGGCTATTGGGTCTACAGGGTCGGCGCCGAGGGGTTGGCCACAACCGCGCGCGACAAGGGACTTGCCGAACGCATCGTCTCGATCAAACGTGCCGTCGGTGCCATTCCCGATGAAATCGAACGCGACAAGGCGGCGCACGCCCTGGCAACCGCCTCGCTTGAGGTACACTGGAGCAAGGTCAGCCTCGTGCTGGGCAATGCGCCTGTCACCGAACGATCACGCGCCATGGAAGACCGGTTGAAGGAACTCGTGCCGGAATTCGGCGCGGAATCCTTCCGGGTCGGATATGCGGATGACGGCGCGCTCAATGCCGGCGAAGGCGATGCCTACAAGCACATGCTGCTGGTGTCGGTGAGACTTGAAGATGGGTCCTGGCTCAATTTTGCTTCGCCCACCTTCGGCACTGCGCATCACATGGCCGGAAACATTCTCGCCATCGCCGCCATTGTCGGCTCGCTCATCATTCTGATCGCAATCCTTCTGCTTCGCTGGGTCACGCGACCCCTGCGCGATCTCGCTGTTGCCGCGGAGCGGTTCAGCCTCGACGAGGCCCGCGATCCGGTTTCTGAAAACGGCCCGGCAGAGGTGCGCCGTGCGGCCAAGGCCTTCAACACGATGGGTGAGCGGGTACGGCGGCTTGTCTCCGAACGCACCATGGCGCTCGCCGCCGTCAGCCATGATCTGAGGACGCCGATCACCCGGCTGCGGCTCCGTTCGGAGATGCTTGATGACGAACCGACGCGCAATCTCATCGATGATGATCTCTCCGAAATGGAGCTGATGATCAACTCAACCCTCGAATACCTCAGTGTGGGCTCGACCAAGGAACCTTCGAAGGCCTTCGATCTCGCGACCATGATCCGGACAATCGTGGATGGCGAGGCGGATCGCGGACAGCCGATCACCCTGAAAGGCATCGAGCACGCGCCGGTGCTGGGAAAACCTGTCGCCATGAAGCGGGCGATGTGGAATATCATCGGCAATGCCCTGAAATACGGAAGCGCTACGACCATCCATATCAAGCGCGAGGGCCCGCAAGTTCTCTTCGAGGTTCTCGACGATGGTCCCGGCATTCCCGATGCGGAGTTCGAGAAGGTTTTCGAGCCCTTCTATCGCATCGAGAGTTCGAGAAGCCGGCAGACCGGCGGCACCGGCCTCGGGCTGACAATCGCCAAATCCATCATCGTCGAGCATGGCGGAACGATATCGCTTCACAACCGGCAGCGTGGCGGCCTGCGGGTTTCCGTGCGCCTTCCGGTTAAGCCGGCAGAAACCGCGATGCCCGGATCAGGCAAGCGTGAAGACGCATCCACTAGGCAGGACCACCGAAACATGCGATTCTGAATCATGGTCCGCACTTCGCTCTTGCCCCGACTGCTGGTGATCCTTGCGATCATCGCGCTGAGTGTTGCACCCTTGCCGGCGACAGCACGGGGAGGGATGCCGGTTGACGTGGCCGGGATGATGGAAGGCATGGATTGCTGTCCGCCCGGTGATCCCGCGATGCCGGATTGTCAGAAGAGCTGCCCCTACCTTGCCTTGTGCATGGCGAAATGCTTCCCTGCCGCGCCTGCGGCTGCGGCTCGCATGGAATATATCGACGTGGTTGCGACTTCTCACCGGACCTCCCCGGATGAGCGCGTCGACGCCTGGACGATCAGACCGCCCGCGCCACCACCCCGAATGCAGGACATCGCCAGCGCTTGATGTGCTGGCACGCGCTGCTCCGGGTTCCCGGCGCAGGCGAGCACCCGTGGCCTGAGCCACGGCTCCTGCCGCATCAGCAGCTTGTCCTGAATTTTGCGAGATTATCCATGAAAACCCGTCTCAACATGCGCGCCATGGCGGCGACGCTGACCTTTCTCCTGTCCACGTTTCCCTTCCATGCGGCCAAAGCCGATCCCAAAGACTACGAGTTCCGCCTCGTCGAGAGCATGATCAAGCAGGGCGATGGCGCGGTCATCGCTGTCAAGCTGATCGACAAACGATCAGGAAAACCCGTGCCTGATGCGGTGATCTTCGCGACCCGCATCGACATGGCGCCGGACGGCATGGAGATGATGGCCTCGAAGATCGAGCCACTGCCCTCGACTGAACCCGGCACTTATCGCTTCAAGGCCAATCTTTCCATGGAAGGCGGCTGGCGGCTTTCGCTCGGTGCCAAGGTGCAGGGCGAGACCGGTTCGGTCGAGAGCAAGCTCGTTCTCAAGGCTATGAAATGATCAGCCCCGTCAAAACGGGTTTCCTCCTCGCCGCGCTGGTCGCGGCGGGGGTTGGAGGCTATTGGGCCGGGCAGCGCGGTTTGGTGCTGCCGACCCATTCGCCATTCATATCCATGAAGGCCACCGAAACGGGCACAATGGCCCACACGGGTCCGGTCCTCTATTACCGCGACCCGGATGGGCCGTTCTATTCCTCATCGCCCAAGCAGAATGCAAAGGGCCGCGCTTTCCTTCCGGTTCTCGCCAGCGAGGAGATCGGCTTCGATCCGCTCCCCGTGAAGGCGGAAGCCGGGAATGCGGCCAAAACACCGGGAAAAATCCGCTTCTATCGCAACCCGATGGGGCTGCCGGATACCTCGCCGGTGCCGAAGAAGGATTCGATGGG
>Ga0209570_1001751_pt1 | contig 10615 bp, 8 predicted proteins | sample EBPBio172007_DNA_FD_185861 | JGI IMG/M metagenome (GOLD analysis project Ga0209570, IMG submission 185861) | Wastewater treatment Type I Accumulibacter community from EBPR Bioreactor in Madison, WI, USA - Reactor 1_9/17/2007_ DNA (SPAdes)... | ecosystem: Engineered > Bioreactor > EBPR >... | reverse complement strand
GCCAGGGCACGCGCAGTTTCGGCTTCGCCCGCACTCCAGGCCGGCTGACCGCAACAGGTCTGCCCTTCCGGCACAACCACGGTGCAGCCGGCCGCTTCGAGCACGTCAATGGCAGCGAAGCCCACCGACGGTCGCATCAGGTCAACCAGGCAGGTGACGAAAAGGGCGACGCGCATGTCCAGATTCCGGAAAAAGGCGCCAGTTTACCTTTTTCCGGCGCGCCCGGGATCAGCTTCCGGCGCGGCGACGCACGGCACTTTCCATGCGTTCTTTTTCCGCCAGCACCTTGCTGGCGTAGGCTTGCTCAGGATCGTCCGCGGCGCCGGCGAATTTCTGCAGGCCGGCAACCACGCCACCCTGGGCGCGGATATATTCGTTGAGGGTCTGGGTGCCAACCCGCACATTGATCTGCGGATCGAACAGCGGCAGCCGACCGGCGTCTGCCGGCAGCTTCTCCATATGGAAACGGGGAATCACCTGCATCAGCCCCTGCGCCCCCATGACGCTTTCGGCCAGCGGGTTGAAGCGCGACTCGATGGCGATCACCGCCACCACCAACAGGGGATCGAGACGGTATTCGCCAGCCACCTCTTCCGCAGTGGCAAAAATCGGCTGCAATGCCTCGGCAGAGACGCGGTAACGCCGCGCGGCATAATCGAGCGCCACCTGCATGCGCGGCGTCAGTGATTCGGCAATCTGGCCGCTGGCAGAACGCCCTGCATCATCGCCTTCGAGCGCCAGACGTTCCTGCAGCCATTCGCCCAGACGCTGGTTACCGCTGACCAGATGGCCGGCGCCAATCACAAAAACCACCCCGGCCACCAGCAGGCCAGCGCGTAGAAGACGCAAAGCGAAATCGGTTGCTCGGGAGAGCGCAGGGGATAACGGGAAAGTATCGAACATGATCGCTCCTTCACTGTTGCCATCGTCAGAAATGCTGCGGCGATGGGCGGTTAAGGGGATGCAAACACCGGAAAACCGGGTGATGTCTGCCTGGTCGGCCATCCTGATTCGCCGGCGCAGCAAGGCGCTTAATAGAGGGCAAAAAGGTCGGCCAGGGTCAAACGATGCTGCAATGCAGCAGTGGGCGCACTTTAATCAGCCAAGCAGCTCATGTCAACCCGACATAATTTTGTAAATAATTGTTTAATTGAATTTGTTGCAAATCCAATGGTATATTTTATGCAATGACAAATACATTACACCTCGCCAGCAAAGGGATTGCACGTGCCCACGCATATTGCAGCGCGACATCGCCAACCCCCTTGACGCCGGGCAACAAAAACCCCGGGCATGCCGGGGTTGCGGATTTACAACAGCTGTTTCAGAGGGCTTTGCCGATCAGTTTTTTGCTCGCTTCGTCACAGGGGCCGAGCACTTTCAGCACCTTGTCTTTCGGCGTGAAGCTATCACCTGGCGCCAGTTCGCCTTCGAGCAGCACTTTCTTGCCTTCGTAGGGTTTCAAGTCATAGCCGGACGGCAGTTGGTAGCGATAAGCCACCTGCCCCTGATAGATGGAAAATACCTTGCCGCCGATGACACAGCCTTCGCTCTTGTGATTGACCGGCACACTGGCGGCCGCCAGCACCGGAAAAAGACATCCCAACACCGCTACCAGAATCTGCTTTTGCATACCTGCCTCCCGATCTGTTGAACGTGCAGGTGGATTCTATCGCGGCAAAAACCGCATGACTGTGCAATATTGCCGACGCGGAGAATCAGGCGCGGCGGTCGGTCGTCGGCCCGGCGCTTTCCATCCAGCGCTTGATGCGGTTGGCGTCGCCGACGCGGGTCATCTTGCCATTGGAATCGAGCAGCACGATGATCACCGGACGGGAGGCCACCTTGGCCTGCATCACCAGACAACGGCCCGCTTCCGAGATGAAACCGGTCTTGGATACCCCGATTTCCCAGTTGTCGCTCTTGACCAGCGCATTGGTGTTGTTGAAGACCAGGAGACGGCCATTGACTTCCAGTTGCGCTGAAGCGGTGGTCGAGTAACGGCGGATTTCCAGGTAATTGGCTGCCGCAGCAACCATTTTGACCAGATCGCGCGCGGTCGAGACATTGTTGCTGGAAAGCCCGGTCGGCTCTTCAAAGCGGGTCTGGTACATTCCCAGATCGCGGGCTTTCTGGTTCATTGCCGCGACAAAGGCCGGCATGCCGCCCGGATAGTGCCGACCCAGGGTATGCGCCGCGCGATTGTCAGAAGACATCAGCGCCAGCAGCATGGCCGTCTCGCGGGTCATTGTCGTACCCACCGCCAGCCGCGAACGGGTGCCCTTGAGCGCATCGACATCCTCGTCGCCAATGCTGATCACTTCCTGCAGATCCTGCTGGGCATCGAGCACGACCATGGCGGTCATCAGTTTGGAAATCGAGGCGATCGGCAGCACGGCCGAGGAACTCTTGTCCACCAGCGTCTCACCGGTGGATTGATCGATCACAAAGGCCGAGGCGGAGCCCAGCGCCAGTCTGCCCGGCTCGAAATCGGTATAGGCGACCTTGCGCACACTCTTGCCGGCACTGGCCAGACGCGCCTTGCCGGCATCGGCCTTGACCGCCGGCTTGGCCGCCGTCTTGCTCTTCGCGGCCGTTTTGCTGGATTTGGCGGGCGCCTTGGCGATGGTCTTGCCGGTCTTTTCGGGTGCTTTTTTGCTCGCTGCCCATCCGGACTGCGCACCGAAGAGCAGGGCTGCTCCAAGCAACAACGCCAACTGCCATTTTTTCATGCAAATACTCCCGCCAAACGCAACAACGTGTCCGAGGAGTTTAACAATCAAAAAAATAAAATCAAGAAAAATAAGCAGATAGCGTTGTTTTCTCGAAACGCCCTCACTTTATGGCAGCGGCATCAACCACCGTCAGCGCGGTCATGTTAACAATGCGCCGCACCGTGGCGGTCGGGGTCAGGATGTGCGCCGGCTTGGAAGGTCCGAGCAGGATCGGACCGACGGTGACATTGTCGCTGGCCGCCGTCTTGAGCAGGTTGAAGGCGATGTTGGCCGCATCGAGGTTGGGCATGACCAGCAGGTTGGCCGGGCCACTGAAGCGCGCATTGGGGAACATCATTTCGCGAAGGCTGCCGTCGAGCGCGGCATCGCCGTGCATTTCGCCCTCGATCTCCAGTTCCGGGGCACGCTTGTTCACGATCTTCAACACCTCGCGCATCTTGTTCGAAGTTGGCGAATTGCGGGTGCCGAAGGAGGAATGCGATAGCAGCGCCACCTTGGGGTCCATGCCGAATTTGCGGATTTCTTCTGCGGCCACGATGGCCATATCGGCCAGCTGCTCAGCGGATGGATCGTAATTGACGTAGGTATCGCCAATGAATACCGTGCGCCCCGGCAGCATCAGCAGGTTCATCGCGTAATAGCGGTCGATGCCCTCGCGCATGCCGAGCACCCGCTTGATGTAGCGCCGGTGCATTTCGAAATTGCCGATGGTGCCGCAGATCATCCCGTCAGCGTCGCCGTGACGCAGCATCAGCGCGGCGAACAGCGTATTGCGGCGGCTCATTTCGCGTTGCGCATGGCTGGGGGAAATACCCTTGCGCTCGTTCATCTTGTGGTAGTCGCGCCAGTAGGTCTCGAAGCGGCTACGGAAGAAATCCGATTTCGACCAGACGATGTCGTAATCGACGCCTTCCTTGATGCGCAAGCCGGCCTCTTCGATGCCGCGATGGATCTCCTGCGGGTAGCCGATCAGGATCGGGCGCGCCAAGCCTTCGTCGCAGACCACCTGCGCGGCCTGCAGCACCCGCGGATCTTCCCCCTCGGCGAAAACCACCCGCTTGGGCGCCTTTTTGGCCTGGACGAACACCGGGCGCATGATGAACCCGGAGTGGTAGACGAAATCGGAAAGGCTTTCGGTATAGGCATCCCAATCGGCAATCGGCCGGGCAGCCACCCCGGAATCGACCGCCGCCTTGGCCACTGCCGGGGCCACCTTGGTGATCAGGCGCGGGTCGAAGGGTTTGGGAATCAGATTCTCCGGGCCGAAGCCACCTTTCTCGCCATACGCCGAGGCCACCACCTCCGACTGCTCGGCGCGGCCGAGTTCGGCAATGGCACGTACCGTGGCCAGCTTCATCGCTTCGTTGATGGTGGTGGCGCCGACATCGAGCGCACCGCGGAAAATGAAGGGGAAGCAGAGAACGTTATTGACCTGGTTGGGGTAATCGGAGCGCCCGGTGCAGACAATGGCGTCGTCGCGCACGGCGTGCACCAGCTCCGGCAGGATTTCCGGGGTCGGATTGGCCAGCGCCAGGATCAGCGGCTTGGCGGCCATGGTCTTGACCATTTCCTGCTTGAGCACCCCGCCGGCGGAAAGCCCGAGGAAGACATCGGCACCGGCGATGATCTCGCCGAGAGTGCGCGCCTCGGTGGCCTGCGCGTAACGCGCCTTGGCCGGGTCCATGCCTTCGGTACGCCCCTGCCAGACCACGCCCTTCTGGTCGGTGACGTAGATATTCTCGCGCCTGACTCCCAGGCTGACCAGCAGATCGAGGCAGGCGATGGCCGCCGCGCCGGCGCCGGAAGTCACCAGTTTGACCTGGGAAAGTTCCTTGCCAAGCAGGAACAGGCCATTCATCACCGCCGCGCCGACAACGATGGCCGTGCCGTGCTGGTCATCGTGGAATACCGGAATTTTCATCCGCTCGCGCAGCTTCTGCTCGATGTAGAAGCACTCCGGCGCCTTGATATCTTCCAGATTGATACCGCCGAAGGTCGGCTCCAGCGCCGCGATGATGTCGATCAGCTTGTCCGGATCGCACTCGTCGATTTCCAGATCGAAGACATCGACCCCGGCAAATTTCTTGAACAGGACGCCCTTGCCCTCCATCACCGGCTTGGAGGCCAGCGGGCCGATATTGCCAAGACCGAGGACCGCCGTGCCGTTGGTGATGACCGCCACCAGATTGGCGCGCGAAGTCATCTGCGCGACGCTGGCCGGATCGGCGACGATTTCGTCGCAGGCCACCGCCACCCCCGGAGAGTACGCCAGCGAGAGATCGTACTGGTTGGTCAGTTGCTTGGTCGGAACGACGGCAATCTTGCCCGGCTTGGGTTGGCGATGGTAGTTGAGGGCCGCTTCGCGAAATTGGCTATCCATTTAGGGAATTTCCTGAGTTGTCGTTGGTCTAGTGTGGGTCAGATTGTAACTTCGCACCCCAAGGGGGTCTAATCCGGAGTTCTACGATCCGGCGTTCGAACCGTTTGCTCGCTGAGCCAACGGCAATCAAAACAACCAATTACCGAAGGATAGCGCCTATCCTCACCCAACTGGAGACAAGAATGGCCGATTTCGCCGCTCCCGCCTACGTCAAACATCAACGCCTCATCCAGTGGGTTGCCGATATTGCGGCACTCACCGAGCCCGCCAGCATTCACTGGGCCGACGGTTCTTCAGGGGAATACGACCGCCTGTGCGCCGAAATGGTTCAAGCCGGCACGTTGATCAAGCTGAATGAAGCCAAGCGCCCGAATTCCTACCTGGCCTGCTCCGACCCTTCCGACGTCGCCCGCGTCGAGGACCGCACCTTCATCTGCTCCGAACAGCAGGAAGATGCCGGCCCGACCAACAACTGGGAAGAACCGGCCAAGATGCGCCAGACCCTGAACGGCCTGTTCAAGGGCTGTATGAAGGGTCGCACCCTGTACGTCATCCCTTTCTCGATGGGCCCGCTCGGCTCGCCGATCGCCCACATCGGCGTCGAAATCTCCGATTCCCCTTACGTCGTGGTCAATATGCGCACCATGACCCGCATGGGCAAGGCCGTCTATGACGTGCTCGGCAGCGACGGCGAATTCGTGCCCTGCGTGCACAGCGTCGGCGCCCCGCTCGAAGCCGGCCAGCAAGACAGCAAGTGGCCGTGCAACCCGTCCACCAAATACATCGTCCATTTCCCCGAAACCCGCGAAATCTGGTCCTACGGTTCCGGCTACGGCGGCAACGCCCTGCTCGGGAAGAAATGCTTCGCCCTGCGCATCGCCTCGACCATGGCGCGCGACGAAGGCTGGCTGGCCGAACACATGCTGATCCTTGGCGTCGAATCGCCGAGCGGCGAAAAAACTTATGTCGCCGCCGCCTTCCCGTCGGCCTGCGGCAAGACCAATTTCGCCATGCTGATTCCGCCGGAGCCGCTCAATGGCTGGAAAATCACCACCGTTGGCGACGACATCGCCTGGATCAAGCCGCGCCAGGACCAGGACGGCGTCACCCGCTTCTACGCCATCAACCCTGAGGCCGGCTATTTCGGCGTCGCCCCCGGCACCAGCGAAAAGACCAATTTCAACGCCATGGCCACCTTGAAGCAGGACATCATTTTCACCAACGTCGCCCTGACCGACGATGGCGACGTCTGGTGGGAAGGCATGAGCAAGGAAGTGCCGGCGCACCTGATCGACTGGCAAGGCAAGGACTGGACGCCGGAAGACGGCAAGGCCGGACGCAAGGCCGCCCACCCCAACGCCCGCTTCACCGCCCCCGCCGGCCAGTGCCCGTCGATCGACCCGGCCTGGGAAGACCCCGCCGGCGTGCCCATTTCCGCCTTCATTTTCGGCGGCCGCCGCGCCACCACGGTGCCGCTGGTGTACCAGGCCTTCAACTGGAATTTCGGCGTTTACATGGCCGCCACCCTCGGCTCGGAAACCACCGCCGCCGCCTTCGGCCAGCAGGGGGTAGTGCGCCGCGACCCGTTCGCCATGCTGCCTTTCTGCGGCTACCATATGGGCGACTACTTCAATCACTGGCTGCGCATGGGCCATACCGTCGAGGCGACACCGAAGATTTTCTGCGTCAACTGGTTCCGCATCAACGAGCACGGCGAATTCATGTGGCCCGGCTTCGGCGAAAACATGCGCGTGCTGAAGTGGATCGTCGAACGCTGCCAGGGCAAGGTCGCCGCCCGTGAAACCGCGCTGGGCTGGATGCCGAAATACGAGGATATCGACTGGACCGGCCTTGAGATCGGCAAATTCGAGTTCGAGGCGCTGACCCGCATCGATGCCGAAGCCTGGAAATCCGAACTCGCCGGCCACAAGGAATGGTTCGACAAACTCGGGGAAAAGACGCCGCGCGAACTGACCCTGAAGCGCGAATTGTTCGAAATGAAACTCTGGAAAAGCGCAGCCTGAAAATGACGCGCGGCCCGCAAGGGCCGCGCTTGCCTTTCAGCTTTCGGGATGCGTCAATCGACCTTGTGCGGAATCAGTAGCGAAGCGACACTGTAATTGACCGCAAATTCGTCCCAGTTGGTCACGTCGAAGCGCAGCGAATTGCCGAAGGCCGACACCGTCGGCACCTTGCTTTCACGGGTCAGGCTGCCGGCAACCGGGATTTCGTCACCGGTGCACAGCACCACCGGATCGGTACTTTGCGCCAGCCGCTCGGGATGGGTGGTGAGCATGGCCAGCAGCCCGTAAACCCCCATGCCGCCTTCTTCCGGACCGAGCATCAGTTCGTCGGCACGCAAGGCGCTCTTGCCGGCATACAGCGCCCCGAGTTGCGCCCAGACCAGGGTCAGATTGCCCTGACCCTGGCGCTGCCATTCGTCCTTGAGGCGATGCAGTTTGACCCCGGTCTGCTCCAGGCCACGCAGGTGGAAAGGTAGCGAATCGATGCCCCAGAAGTTGCGCAGCAGTTTTTCGACCGCCACCAGATAGTCGTCATCGACAAAGGTGTAGGGCGGCAGCAGGAAAATGCCTTCGAGGTGGTTGGGGTCCATCTTCTCCAGCAGGGCCTTTTGCTCCCCGGTATAGGCAAACTCGCCCTGAATGCCCCATTTTTCGCGATCGCGATTGAGAATGGCCAGTTGCTCGTCCAGCGGTTTTGCGCCCTGATAACCCGGGCCGTAGCCGCGGATTTCCATATTGCGGATTTCCTGGTCGGCATACTGGTTGGGCCGGCCGATGGTCTGCACCGCTTCGGTCACCCCGTCTTCGAGAAAGCGGCTCAACTGACCGTGCCGTGCCGCGATCAGGCGGGCGGCTTCGGCATAGCTCAGATTGGCAGTGGCATGCGCAAAGGCGTCGACCACTTCTTCTGCCAGCAATTGCTTGATCTGCTGCCGTTGCTCGCTGGTTGCGGACTGCTGTTCCTTGATGATCCTGCTCATGTTGCCTATCTCCGTAAATGCGACGATAACCGGCACCGCCCTTGCGGACGATTATACCCACATGCCTATGAATGCCGAATAAGCGCCAGACCCCGCCAGCGCAGCAACAATCCGGCAATCATTGGTGAAAGGTGGCAAACCCGGCCACCGGCTCGCGCTCGGAGACCAGCTTGTTTTCGGGCGCCGAATGGTCGGCATATCCCAGACAAATGGCGCTGACCAGCCGTTGATCGGCTGACCAGCCAATCTCGCCCGCAACCACCGACTCGAACCTGACCCAATAGGCCTGCGGGCAGGTATCCAGCCCGCGGGCACGCGCAGCGATCATCACGTTCTGCATGAACATGCCCATATCCATCCAGCTCCCGTGTCCGAGCTGGCGGCCAACGGTGAAGAACAGGCCCACCGGTGCATCGAACAACTGGAAATTGCGACGGCGCTGCGCCAGCATGCCGGCCGTATCGCCCTTGCCGATGCCCATCAGGCCGTACATGGCCTTGCCCAGCGCACGTTTGCGCGAGAGATAGGGTTCGCCGTCGAGATGACAATACACGTCGTCGTAGGTCGGCTCGCCATAATCCGGGTCGCGGTCGTACACCGCCAGCGCGGCGGCCACCACCCGGTCGCGCGCCGCTCCGCTGACCACATGCACCTGCCAGGGCTGGGTGTTGGTTCCCGACGGCGCCCGCGAAGCAATGGCCAGAATATCCTCGACCAGTTCACGGGGAACCGGTTTTGGCAGATAGGCGCGGATAGAATGGCGGTCGGACATGACCTGATCGACGATCCGGGTCGTAGCTTGATCTTGCATGATTCACCTCGTTCAAACAAAAAAACTCAAAACGCCGACCAATCCTATTCCGAGGAGGATGGGTCGCGCCAGATATTGCGGCATCCGGTTTCCTGCAGGCAGATGGCCGCCGCCACGCCCAGCCAGGCCACCAGGGCCATCATCAGGATTCCCAGACGGTAATCCTCGCCGTCGTAATAGCGCATTCCCTCGACCAGCCGCCCGTCCCAGCCGAGATCCATCACCCAGCCGACCAGCGGTTGCAGGATGGCCGCGGCCAGAAAGCCGCCGAGATTGGCCACCGAGGTCGACATGCCCGACAACATGGGTGGATTGACTTCCTTGGCGCAGGCCCAGGAAAGGGTGAAACTGGCGCCGGACAAGCCAAACAGTGCAAACAGCGCATAGCTGGCCGCCAGCGGCAACGATACCGGGAAGAGCCAGAGCAACCAGATTGCGCCGTAGATCAGCGCGCCGACCACCGCCACCGGCTTGCGCCGCCGGATACGGTCGGAAAACACTCCCATCAAAAAGCCGCCAATGGCCACGCTGGCGAAGAAAATGGAAAGATGGGTCGCGGCCACCGCCCGGCTGTGCCCATGCACCTGCGTCAGAAAGGGCATCGCCCACAGGCCGACAAAGGCGAAAATGCTGCCGCACAGGCCGGTATTGAATACTGCCGGAGCCCAGGTGGCGCGGTTGCGCACCACCGACCACAAGGCGCCGAACACCACGGTGCGGTCGAAGGCCAGACGCAGCGGCTTGACCGCCGCATCGCCGGTCGGCCGGTCGCGGACCAGCGCCCAGCAGGCCAGCGCCACCAGCAGCGACACGCCGGCCAATGCCAGATAGACCTGACGCCAGCCGACGCTGGCCGCCAGCAGTGTTAACGGCGTTCCTGCCAGCACCGCGCCAAGATTGCCGATGATGATGGTGACCCCGGTGACGGTGGCGAAGCGCCGTTCCTCGAACCACAGCGCAATGATCTTGAGCATGGCGATGAAGGTGACCGACACTCCCAGGCCGATCAGTGTCCGCCCGAGCATCGCCTCACACAGCCCGGGCGCCAGCCCGAACAGCAGACTGCCGCCAGCGCTGACCACGCCGCCGAGCAGCAGGATGCGCCGCGGGCCCAGCGTATCGGCCAGCACCCCGGTCGGCACCTGCATCACCGTGTAGACCCAGAAGTACGAAGCCGCCAGCACGCCCAGCGACGCCGCGGAAGTCTGAAAAGCCGCCGCCAGATCCTGCGCGATGCCGGCCGGAGCGAAGCGCTGAAAGATCGAAAGCGCAAACGCGGCCGTCACCACCCCGAGCAGCAGCCAGCGCCTTGCCGACGCAACACCACCCTGCGGCGGATTCACTGCTGGTTGCCGAAGCTCCGCCATTGGCCTTGCCATTCCTTGAGATAGAAGGTGTCGGGGAACAGCCCGAAATCGGTATCGGTCTCGCCCTCGAAAACGATCAGATCGCCGGAACGCCGCAGGGAAAACACCCGCAAATTCCAGCGGGTGATCGCGCTGATGAACGACTCGTAGGTTTTCATGCGCTGCTCGATGCGCTCCCCGTTTTTCTGGTAATCCGGGTGAAACAGCGCCCGCACCGCGGCGAGATCCTGCTGCTTGAAGGCCTGCTGATACCGGGCGGCAAAATCGCGTACTTCCGGCGGCAACTCGGCCAGCGTCGCACGCGGCGGTGCAAGGAAA
>Ga0209570_1001749_pt1 | contig 10631 bp, 8 predicted proteins | sample EBPBio172007_DNA_FD_185861 | JGI IMG/M metagenome (GOLD analysis project Ga0209570, IMG submission 185861) | Wastewater treatment Type I Accumulibacter community from EBPR Bioreactor in Madison, WI, USA - Reactor 1_9/17/2007_ DNA (SPAdes)... | ecosystem: Engineered > Bioreactor > EBPR >... | reverse complement strand
AGGACGAGGTGGGCAGGCGGTTGTTTCCTCCGGTGAGGGTGAGAGTGCCATCGCTGATGGTGGTGGTGCCGGTGTAGGTGTTCGCACCGGACAAGGCCAGGATTCCGGCTCCGGCCTTGGTGAGCCCGGCGCTGCCGTCGATGATGTTGGAAATGGTGGTGTTCTTGCCGGTGCCGAGCGCGCTCACCGTCACGGTGGGCGTGCCGGTGGAGACGGAGAGCGTGAGTTTTCCCGTGCCTCCCAGAATCCATCCGGCGGCCGAGGATGCGGTGGTGTCCGCGAAGGAGAGGTTCCCGATGCCGCGATCCTCGGTGAGGGTGACGGTGGTGTCCGCCGTGATGTTGAGGGTGCTGAAGCTGGCGGTGAAGCCGGTGCCGTCGGCGACGGTGCCGCCGCTCCAGTTTCCGGTTTCCGCGAGGTTCCAGTTTCCGCCTGAAGTATTGGTCCAGGTGCCGTCGGCGGCGAATGCCGAGGCGCAGATGATGATGGACGAGGCGAGGGATGTTAGAAATTTCGATTTCATGGAGGATAGGGAGACGGGTTGACGAAAAGACACGGTGAGGACACTGCGGCGGATTCGATTGGACAAGCGCCCGGTTCGCTTTGATTCTGCTCAACGAAATGCAGCACATTGTCCGCATCGATTCGCGCTGCAGATGCGAGTCGCCCTGATCCGGGGAGGTTTCCCCATTGAAGTTCGCTCATGAAACCCATCCGGAAATCCAGCACTCAGGAACTTGCGGCGGCGGCCATCCGCGAGGAAATCACGGCCGGTCGTTGGGAGGATCGCCTCCCCGGAGCCCGGGTTCTTGCCCAGCGCATGGGCCTCAGTCCGCCGACCGTGGCAGGAGCGCTCGCGATTCTCGCCGCCGAGGGATGCCTGACGAAACCCGGAGAGCGGCATGCCTACCGTGTGGTCAAGAAACGCCGCGCCAAGACAGCTGGCTCATCCCACTCCAAATCAAAACGCCTTCTGATCCTTACCCATGAACAGGCTGCTTTCCTCACCGAGACCTCCCGCAAGGTCCTTGAGCTCCTGCGTGAAGCCGCCGCGAAAAAAGGATGGCTCGTGGAATCCCAGGTGGTCGATTTCCTCCATGCCAAGCGCGCCCAGAGTCAATGGGACCGCTTGATCCAAACCGATCCCGACACCTCGGTCATCGCGCTCTACGGACGCACGGCTCTCGCCGAGTGGGCCATCCGCCGCAAGGTGCGCATGATGTTTCTCGGCGGTGTCACCAACGGTCTGCCGATTCCGATGGTCGCCGTGCGGTCCTTGCAGATGGCGCAAATGGCGTTTGAGCGGCTTGCCGCGCTCGGCCACTGGCGCATCGTGTTTCCACTCTGCGATCGGGCGGAATCCTTCAAGACTCCCTTGCGCGAACTCACACGCAAGGCCGTGGAATCCACCGGAAACACCTACGTGCCCAGCTATCACAATCCTGAAAGCGACTACCTGAAACCGGATGTCACCTGGCGGATCGTCGAGTCCGCGTTTGCCAGCCGTCCACCGAGCGCCTTCGTGTTCCTCGATTGGAAGGAACTCGTGACCGCCCACTGTTTCCTCTCTTCCAGGAAACTGCGGGTGCCTGACGATGTCTCGCTCATCCTGCTCAACGACCAGATGGAGGCGGACTGGTTTCATCCGCCGCTTTCGCGGTTTCGTTTTCCCCAGCAGAAGCTTGTTAGAACGATGATCTCTTGGTTGGAGAACGAGTCCGGAAACCCGGCGACCCAGATCACACTGATGGCGGACTTCATCGAGGGAAGCTCGATCGCCCCACCGTCCGGGACACCGCCACAGGCGAAGCCACCGGGCAATCCTTGGAAAACCTGAGCCCGCGGGATTCGCCTTGCGGTGCGAGCACAAGAAGAGGAACACTCAGTTTCGGAAATCCATGGGTTCACCACCATCCATCAACGTCGCCCGGCTCACCTATCTGCTGCTCTGCGAGGCCGCGGGCGTGGCCATCGCCATGAGCACCCGGGGATCGGTGTATGAAGTCCCGCTCTCCACCGGTCTGCTGGGCGGGCTCGGAGTGGCGGCCTTGTTCATCTGGGTGGAGACCTTGATGCAGGGTTTCACCCTCCGCGGGTTCTCGACCGCCACCTTCGGCCTCGCGATCGGATTGCTCTGCGCGTGGTTATTGACCCGCGTGCAGGCCACCCAGTTGTTGGAGCTCGTTTTCCGTGACCAGATCGAGGATCCGGAAGTCATCAGCGCGCTCAAGCTCTCGCTGGACGTCACCTTGTTCGCGACCTTCGGGTTTCTCGGCATCGTGCTCTCGCTGCGCGGAAACCGTGACGACTTCGCCTTCATCATCCCCTACGTGCGCTTCAGGCAGGACGCATCCACCGGCCAGCCGCTGGTGCTGGATGCGGACTCGATCATCGATGGACGCATCCTCGGCATCATGCGCACGAGTTTCCTCCACGGCAGGCTGATCGTGCCGCGCTTCGTGATGGATGAACTGCAGGCGCTGGCCGATGCCGGGACCAACGGCGACCGCCATCGCGGCCAGCGCGGATTGGATTTCCTCGAGAAAATGCAGAAGGCGTCCGACATCCAGATTTCGATCCACGACACGCCGCCCGCCGGCGCCGGCGAGAACCGCAACGCCCGGCTCATCGAAACCTCGCGCCTGTTAGGAGCGCGGCTGCTCACGGTGGATGACAATCTCACGAAGGTCGCGAAACTCCAGGGCGTGGACGTGCTCAACATCCACGAGCTCGACGAAGCGTTGAAGCCCACCGTCGCCGTCGGCCAGCGGCTGCGCATCGCGCTTGTGAGGACCGGCAAGGAGGACCACCAGGCGGTCGGATATCTTCCGGACGGCACGATGATCGTGGCCAACCACGCGGTTTCGAAAATCGGCTCCACTGCCGAGGTCATCGTCGTGAGCACGCTCCAGACCGCGGGCGGCACGATGGTTTTCGCCGAGCTTTACTCGCCGGCCTGAACTTCCGAATAAGCGCGCACCTCGGCATGGGGATCCGCCAGCGCGTCCACGAAGCGCTCCCATTCTAACAATTCCTCCCGCGGAGGGGAAACGGGGGTGTTGCCCGCGCCGATGTTCACCACCAGATACTTCATCGGCGTTTCCCGCCCCGCGCGTCCGCGGATCCGTTCGTGCAGCGCCTTCATCCGCGGCGGCGAGAGCGCCCAGCCCTCGGCTAACAGAACCACCCCGGCCGGAGCTTTTCCCAGTGCCTCGCTCATGCCCCGCTCACCGCCCTCGTCCAACACCGCGACCTGATGCCAGGACGACGGATGAACCCGGAGTCCGCGCAACAGGAATGGCCTGAGGGATGCCTCTGTCAGACCGCAGCCGCCCACATCCAGCACCAGCACTCCGTCCAGCGGCTTGTCATCGCTGTCCGCGCGGCCGTTGGTGGTGAGATCCCGCCACAGGGCGCGCGCCGGTCTCGATTGGAAATCCAACGCCGCCAGCGCCCTCCCGCCGGATCGCCACGCCAGCAACCACAGTAGCAGCCGCGGCAACAGTCCCCAGAAAAACAGCGCCAGCAACAGAAAACTCCACCAGACGGCCGGTCCGGGTGACAGCTCGCGCCCTGGAAACCAACGCGTCGCCTTGATGTCATCCGGATCGGGCAGCGCTTCCGGCCACCAGAACGACCACGGCAGCGCCATCAAGCGAGTCAGCCGGCATAACAGGTCGTGCATTGACCACTCGGTCGTCGTTTCCCAGAAAAACCCGACGTGCCGGAACATGACCACGCCACCCAACCCCGCCAACAATCCGAGGTTGAAGCAAATCCCGCCCGCCTGGACCACCCGCGCCACCCTCCACAAGACCGCTCCGCGCGCCGCTCCGCCCTCGCCCATCAAACGGCTCCACCACGGTGCCTTCCCATCCCCCGCGAAGCGGCGGATCACCTTCGCGACCGCCGACTGCACTAGGCTGAAGCCCTCCATCGAGCGCCGGCGCGCCATCGCCGCCACCATCGCCACCAGCAGCACCAGCCACTGCCCCCCTAACAAAATCACGATAAACAACGTCACATTCATCCCGTTCCGCGTGTGATCGAGCATGCCGAGCACTCCCGAGATGCCCGCCAGAAACATCAACGCGCAAAGCACGGCCCCGGCCATGGATAGGGCTGATAGAAACCGCGTGCCGGTCGATTCTCCCCGCGCCGATTCGAGCCATGCGCGCAGTCCGGCGCTCCTCGCGGGGATTCCATCCAGGCCTTCCGCCGCCTCACGGACGGCGTCTCGCTGCTCCTGCGTCACACGCGGCGAGGCATCGATTTCCACCGTGAAATCGATCAGATCCTCCAAGCTCCATGTGTCACGGCCCTTCGCCATGGCGGCCATTCGAGCGGGTTTCACCGGTGATGACAATGCGCGAACTCTTCAGCGCTTGTTGCCCATCTGCTTGCGGAACATCGGCACCAGGTTCTCGTTCATCCAGGAAAACGCGGCGTCCAGACCGCCCTCCTGATAGAGTTTGCCGATCGAGGCCTCCACCCGCGTCGGGTTTCCGAAGGCGCTGAGGAAATCGTTCGAGGTCAGGCGCGTGAACCACTCGCCGTCCATCGCGTTGCGCTCGCGCAGCACGAACTGGCGGGCGAACAAGGCCAACACGGCGTCGCCGATCCATGCGGCTTCCCGTTCCAAGCGGAGGTCTTCGTCTTTGCGGCTCACGCCCGCAGCATGCGCATCACGGGAAGGGCCGCACAAGCCTTTGCATGCGTTCGCGCTCGATGCGCTCCCGCAGCGCGGATTCCGAGGTGGAATCCCAATAGCCCGGCTGAAGCTCCATGAACACGGAGCTGTAAGGCAGCGCGGTCTGCGTGCGGATCACCAGCACGTCGAAACTCCGGTTCGCATCCTGCAGCAGCGTCAGCAGCGATTGTTGCTCCAGCTCGGTGATCTCATGGCCGTGCAGGGATTCCTTGAGCTTCTCGCGCAGCGGATCGATGCCCGGCGCGAAGTCGTTTTCCACCGAGCGCAGCTCGCGCGTCAGATAGACCCTTGGCCGCACGCTCTCGGTTTGCTCCAGCGAGTGGATCACGTAGTCCACCACCTCCGGCACCTCCACCGGCGCGGAAATCTGCCGCATTCCAGGCCGGTTGTGCGCGGGGAACGAGGCCTCGGCGATCACGATCCAGTTCCGATAGCCGAGCTGCGCCGCCTGGTTGTCCACCGCGGTCTGCCAATTGCTCTTGCCACCCACCGCCGCGCAACCGGGCAACCCGATCAACGCCACACTGGCCAGCAACCAACGGAAACATTTCATGCCCGACAGATAAATCCGGCCCGCCGCCCGTGTCAACGCGCCGACCCGGACTTCGCCACAAATCGGAGTTGGCGCTTCGTCTGCTTGCAGGCTATGGCTTTCCCGTAACTTATGAAAATCGGCATTCCCAAGGAAATCAAGGCGCAGGAAAACCGGGTCAGCGTGATCCCCGGCTCCGTGGCGGAACTCGTGAAACGCGGCCATCAGGTCTTCGTGCAAACCGGAGCAGGCGAGGGCGCGAGCTATTGTGACGAACAATACAAGGCCTTCGGAGCCACCATCCTCCCGGACGCGGCCTCCGTGTTCGCCGAGGCGGAGCTCATCGTGAAGGTGAAGGAACCCCAGCCGTCCGAAGTCGCCATGCTGCGGCCCCACCACATCCTCTTCACCTACCTGCACCTCGCGGCCGATCAGAAACTCACCGAATCCCTCGCCGCCACCGGCTGCACCGGCATCGCTTACGAAACCGTGGAGGTGAACCATCGCCTGCCGCTGTTAGAGCCGATGAGCGAGATCGCCGGGCGCATGTCCGCCATCGTCGGTTCCTATCACCTAGGCAAGCACCGCGGCGGGCGCGGATGCCTGTTAGGCGGCGTGCCCGGCGTGGCTCCCGGCCGCGTGGTCGTGCTCGGCGGCGGCACCGCGGGCGTGAACGCGGCCCGTGTCGCCACCGGCATCGGCGCGGATGTCACCATCCTTGAGGTGGATTTCGAACGCATGCGTTTCCTCGACATCACGATGAGCGGCACCAGCACGGTTTACTCGAACGAAGCGAATCTATCCGAACTGCTGCCGCGCGTGGACCTTGTCATCGGCGCGGTGCTCGTGCCCGGCGCCAAGGCTCCGAAACTCATCACCCGCGAGATGCTGCGCCTCATGCCCAAGGGCAGCGTGTTCGTGGACATCGCGGTGGATCAAGGCGGCTGCGCCGAAACCACCCGCGCCACCACCCACGACAATCCCACCTACGAGGAGGAAGGCGTGCTCCACTACTGCGTGGCCAACATGCCCGGAGCCTACTCCCGCACCGCCACCCAGGCGCTCAACAACGTCACCCACCCGTGGACCCTGCTCATCGCCGAACACGGCGTGGCCGGAGCTTGCGCCAAACGCAAGGAGCTGTTAGGCGGCATCAACACCCGCAACGGCAAACTCACCTGCAAACCCGTCGCCGAAGCCCACGGCCTGCCCTACACCGATCCCGCGGAGCTGCTGTGAATCACAAGGAGCGGCACACTCCGATGTACCGATACTGATGGGAAAACACTGGATTGAAGATTCTCCTTGCCGGAGCTTATTCTCATAACTTGACTCTCATTTGTCCGCTTCGGCGGATGGGAATTTAGAAGTTCTCGCAACTAGCGGTCGGCATCGACCGCAACGATGCCGCCAAACCGACCGAAAGGCCGGGGGGGCGGCGGCGCATGTCCAGGCTGACTCTTCGGGGAAGGCTAAAGGCCGTTGCGGCTGGCTATTGGCAGCTTCTTAACTCCCCGTCCACCAGGAAGGACTTCTTTCAAACCAACCTTCCCATGAAATCCGCATCTCTCATCTTCGTGGCCTTGCTGGCCGCAGTGGGATTGGTCAGTTCGCAGGACAAAGCCGAACTCGCCACCGTTCCCACCACCGCCCGCATCCTCGGCACCATTCCCGACGGCACCCCGCCAGCAACTGAAGCGCCCAAGCCCGAATACAAAGTCGCCCCCACCGACATCCTCCAAACCACCACCCAGCGCGAAGGCGGGCGCAACATCACCATCCAGCGCATCAAACCCATCGCCCTGCCTCCACCTCCGCAGGCCGCCGATACTGCCGCCGCACCTTCCCCCGAATTCCTCCAGCGCCTAACCGAGTTCCGCGACGCCCACCCACGCTCCGCCATCTTCAACCTCGGAGCCACCATCTATCAGTCCAAAGGCCAACCCACCCGCACCCTCCTCCAACTCTGGCCCGAAGGCGGCGGCCAACCCATCAAAGTCTGGTCCAGCGCCGACTTCACCCTCATCGCCGGAGGCATCCGCAGCTTCATCGACACCGAGGGAAACACCCGGCACCTGATGGTCATGCCGTCGCGGATCGATATTGATCGCATGACCAATCTCTTCGCCTCCAAAGGAAAAACCTACACCGCCCCACAAATCCCCGTCTTCCCCGAAGGCAAAGCCACCTTCCAGATCATCGGCGATTCCCCATCCCCTTCCGATCTAACCGCCCTCCAATCCCTCCACGATCTCTACAATCAACATCACGCCGAACTTCTAGCAGCTTACCAAGGCCGCGAACAAGCCAGCCTCCAGCGCGAAGCCGAACTCAAGGCAAACCCACCCCAGCCCAAAGACATCACACTGCGCTACTGGCACACCGAACGTCCCGCAACCAAAGGAGGTGACCAGTGAAGCGCCCCATTCTTCTGCCCAGCCTGCTCTCTGTCCTCGGCCTGCTGGCACCGGACGCCCACGCGGTGATAGACACCAACACCAACGGCCTCAGCGACCTCTGGGAAAAGACAAACAACAACGGCAGCCTCTATTCGGAAACCTACGATCCCCAAGCCGATCCCGACCAAGACGGTTGGACCAACGCCCAGGAAGCCGCCGCCGGCACCGATCCTAACAACCCGAACCCTCCAGACGGCCTCCTCCGTCCCGATATCACCCACGTTCCCGCCGTCATGGGCGAGGAAAACGGCCAACCCGTCGTCATCACTCCTGAAACCGTAGTCATCTCCTGGGTTACCACTCCCGGCAAACAATACACCCTGCTTTACTCACCCGATCTATCTGCCAACAGTTGGCTGCCCGTCGACGAGCCCTTCATAGGCACAGGCTTCATTCGCGAATTCGGATTTCCCAATGCCGACGCGAACCGCCTTTTCCTGCGCGTCGCCATCAGCGATGCGGACAGTGATAACGACGGGCTCACCGATGCCGAAGAACACACCCTCGGCACCAACTCACTACTTGCCGACAGCGACGGCGACGGCTCCAACGATTTCGACGAAATCGCTAACGCCACCCTTCCCCTCGTCCGCGACACCGACGAAGACGGCGTCCTTGATGGCGATGAAGCCAGCACCGGCACCGATCCCCTGCTCGCCGAAGACCTTGACGACGACAACATGCCGGACGATTGGGAAAAATTCATGTCCACAAGCCTGCTGGAAATCTTTCCCGATCCCGCCCACTGGGGAGTCAGGCACGCCCACCTCGTCAATCAGGATCTCGAGCCTGCCCAAAGCTACACATCCGATGGCCTCACCGCCATCGATGTCTGCAACGTCATGGTCAACACCGAAGACGCGGGAAACGGCGAAGGTCTCCAGTTTGAATGGCAGGAAAGGGAAGAAAACTTCATCGGAGTCCACAACTCCGAAAGCGATTCCCCATACAGCGGCACCGGCCACTCCTCATCCCCTGAATGGAGTCGCAACTTCTCCACCAGCGAATACGGAGACAGCTCCGGACTCACCTCCGCCGCCCTCCTCACCCGCCAATCCGCGCTGTCATGGGCACCCGTCGCCGTTCGCAACCCATCGATCGGTGACTACAAACCTCTCTTCACCGCCTTCCCCTACGAGTTGTACGAGCCCGAGCGCATCGGCACCCTTGGAATCCACGCCCACTGCAACTACTACACCTACTCCATCTCGGACACCGCCAGCGGCATGAACGGCCGCAAGAAATCCTTCCGCGTCCGTCTCGCCTCCCGAAAACCAGTCGCCGAAGCTGTTGCTGCCAACTGGTTGCGGGTTGAATACTCCGGAGGATACAACAACGCCATTGATCCGCTCCTCATTCAGGATGTTGATGCTGAAGAAGCCAAAATTTACCAAGGCGGCATGTTATCGGATTGGGTCACCGTCGATGCAGAATTGCCTGCTGCCAGCCAAGGGGCTGGTGACGGAAAAAACAGTGCGCTCTTCTCAATCAAGATCGAACCAGACGCCAACATGGCTGGAGTCATAGGTGATGTCGTTAAATCGGCAAATCAGGGAAGTGTGGTAAAGCACTTCGTGACTCCGAAGAAATCACAAGAACTCAATCAAGACTACGTCGTTTTGAAAGCGACCGGCATTACCGCCGATCAAATCACCGCGGGCAATGCCAGTCAGATTGCGGAGTGGGAAGGCGGCGAAGCCGTGCCAAACGAGCCCCTCAAACGCCGTGTTAAACGCGACTCGACCGGAACAGGCCCGACGGAGGTGAAGATCAAAGCTAAAAGTTCAGGCAATGTCGCTACGCAGATGAACGTCTGGGTGGTGTGGTGTGACAGCAAACCAATCGGAACAATTCAACCGAAAGCCCCTGTGGTAAATAATCCACAGATTGGGCCAATTACTACGGTGTCGGGAGGCCTACAGTTCACACACACTATTGAACCGGCTGGAATTGTCACAACAGAACCAGAACGTCCGGACCTGAAGGGCGTTAAGGTGGCAGACCCGCCCGGTGCGAAACACCCCTTGTTCAATAGCGATCTTAAAGACGGAGCCGCTAACAAATGGGATGCATCGCGGCAATTCCGCTTCAAACACTCCAATCCAAACAACCTGCCTAGCCATGCATTCTCACAGCCAGCACCAATAATTACGGTGGCAGATTTTCCGTCGAATCCGGTCGAAGGTAATGATGACGCCGGGGTGTCAGACGAGGTTCCTATGCCTGGCGGGCAAGCTTCTGGAGCAGCCAACGATCCTTACCAGCAGACATCAAAGGGGATCCTTTGGTCCACTGACGTTCCGTCCTTCAGTATTTCCAAGGGGAATCTCGGGGATACATATTTGTACAACTTGCAACTCCAAGAATTTGCACGGCTGGAAATTGGTAAAAAATGGTACAGAATCAGCGATCATATTCCTTGGCGTTTTAGGGCTTCAATGAGAAGGGTGCATCATGCACAACTAAACATCGACTACTGGGCGCCAGATCCGCAACAACAGAACCCCGTCGTAATTCAGAGTAACCTCAATGATTTCTAACATATGAAACCATTTTCATTAATTATCAGTCTGGCGTTCGCTGTTTTGACAAGTTCGGATGCTCGGGCCAACAATCCGCTTCTAGATCTTGAATTAACACCCAATGTGTTTTCTCCTGATTTGAGAGAGTTGCCCGCCATTGAATTGCGCAACCAGAATGGCGGGTTGAACGAAGACAGCGAGGGGCCGTTAATAAATCCGGAAATCGAAGTCGCTGTAATAAACAACGATTTCCGGGCATTGGAGCGACTGCTTAAGTCGGGCAGTCTGGCGAACCAGAAACAAGCGGCAATTGCGATGGGCGCGTTAACCAGTCACAAAGCCCAAGGCGTGGCGATTCTTAAGCGCTACATAGGAGAAAACTCAAATTTCATGCGAACTGAGTTTGG
>Ga0209570_1001745_pt1 | contig 10653 bp, 5 predicted proteins | sample EBPBio172007_DNA_FD_185861 | JGI IMG/M metagenome (GOLD analysis project Ga0209570, IMG submission 185861) | Wastewater treatment Type I Accumulibacter community from EBPR Bioreactor in Madison, WI, USA - Reactor 1_9/17/2007_ DNA (SPAdes)... | ecosystem: Engineered > Bioreactor > EBPR >... | reverse complement strand
ACTGATCGAAGCGGCGGCCAAGCAATCGACGGAAATTCAGGAAGCCGGCCGGTCGGCGCTGCAGATGGCCAGTTCGATGACTCAGGTGTCCAGCGACGCCAACCAGTCCGCTCAGGTGGCGCGCCAGTCGCTGGCCGCTGCCGAGAAGGGCACGGTCGCGGTGCAGGATTCGATCAAGGGCATGAACGAAATTCGGGGCCAGATCCAGGAAACCTCGAAGCGGATCAAGCGCCTCGGCGAAAGCTCGCAGGAAATCGGTGAAATCGTGGAACTGATTTCCGACATTACCGAACAGACCAACGTGCTGGCCTTGAACGCGGCGATTCAGGCGGCGTCGGCCGGTGAAGCGGGCCGCGGCTTTACCGTGGTTGCGGAAGAAGTGCAGCGACTCGCTGAACGTTCGGCGGAAGCGACGAAGCAGATTGCGGCGATTGTGAAGACCATTCAGACCGACACCGGCGACGCGGTATCCGCCATGGAAGAATCGACGCAGGGTGTGGTTGAAGGGGCCAAGCTTTCCGATGCGGCTGGTCAGGCGCTGGCCGAGATCGGCGACGTGTCGCGCAATCTGGCCAGTCTGATTGAGGATATTTCGTCTTCGACCCGCCAGCAGGCGGATTCGGCGGCCAACGTTGCCCAGATGATGCAGGAGATCTTGCGCATTACTGATCAAACCACGGCGGGTACGCAGCGTACTGCCGAGGCGGTCGAGGAGTTGAGCGGACTGGCTGCCGAACTCAAGGGCTCGGTGGCTGGCTTCAAGGTGTCCTGAACCGGGCCGTACGGAGCAATTGATGAATGCAGCGACCGAATTCGATCTGGGGCCGCTGACCTGGGTCAAGGGTGAGATTGATGCCGCGCTTGAGCGGGCTGGTGAAGCAGTAGCCCAGTTCCGCGAAAGTGGCGATCCCACCAAGTTAAAATTCTGCCGGACCCATGTGCATCAGGTACATGGGGCGTTGGCGATCGTCGGGTTGGACGGTGTCACGCAGGTGACCGAGGCCTTGGAAGGGCTGCTCAGCGCAATCGAGGAGGGCAAGTCGTCCGCTTCGCCGCCGGTCATGGCTGCTGTCGAGCAGACCCTTGCGGGCATCCGCCAGTATCTGGACGACCTGATGGCCGGCGAACCCAACCAGCCGCTGCGTCTCCTGCCTGTCTATCGGGCGCTTGGCGATAGCCTGGGTGCCGGTCGTTTACGCCCTTCCGACCTTTTCTTCCCCGACCTGACCATACGGCCGCCAAAACGGATCGATGCGCCGGTTCGCCTGGCACCGGAGGCCTTCCGTCAAACCCTCAAAAGCGAGCGGATGCGCTTCCAGAAGGGCCTGTTGGCTTGGTTGCGCAATCCTCCGGGTAGCCCGGTTGCATCCCAGGGGCTGCAGCAGATGCAGGGGGCCTTGAAGAAGATCGAGGAAACACAGGAAACGCCGGCGGCACGTTCGTTCTGGTGGGTATCGCAAGGTTTCCTTGATGCGCTTGCCGATCGTGGCGTGGCTGCAGAACAGGATGCCAAGCAGTTATGTGCGCGGATCGATTTGCAAATCCGACGCCTGTTGGAAGGCTCGCGCAACGTTGCCGAGCGGCTGATGCGCGATGCGCTTTACTACGTCGGTCAGGCGCGCGCTGAGGGAGAGGGGCTGGCCGGAGAAATCAGCCGCAAGTTCCAGCTTGAGGGACTGATTCCGCAAGAAGAACAAGCTGCTTTGGGAATCCCGGAAGAATCTGCTTTGCGTCGTCTACGCGAAGTCATTGTGGCTGCCGAGGAATTCTGGGGCAAATTCTGTGCTGGCAGTGCCGCGGCGCTGACTGGCTTTGCCGAACAGGCGAAGAACTGCGCGCAAATTACTGCCGGGATCGGACATACCGATCTCAAACGCCTGGGGCAGGGCTTGGCAGCGATTGCCAGTTGGCTGACCGACGACCCGCGTCGCCAGTCCGAGAGCGTATCGATGGAGGTTGCAACCGCGATTCTCCTGCTGATGAACGCACAGGAAAATTTCAAACGTCTGGGCACCGATTTCGCCCAGCAGGTCGACCTGATGGTCGCGCGTCTGCATGGCTGCATATCCGGTATGCCGGCCGCCGGCGACGAGGACATCCCGCTGCTCGACGAAATGTCGCGGCGCGCCCAGGAAAAGCTGCTGATCACTCAGGTTGCGCGCGAAATCCAGACCAACCTCGCGCTGATCGAACAGGCACTGGACGCCTTCTTCCGCGAGCCAGCGCAGGGTCTCGATGCGGCCGCGCTGGAAGGACCGATCAAGCAGATCGGCGGTGCGCTGGCCATCCTTGGCCACGATACGGCGATGCTGACGCTGAACGCCTGCGGGCAGGAAATCCGTCGCTTCGGCGCCAAGGATTACGTGCCGTCGCAGGAAGATTTCGAGCAGGTCGCGCAGCAGCTTTCCACGCTGGGATTCTTTGTCGACGCGCTCCAGACCGGAACCACCGATTACGACCGCTTCGTGCGCAAGCTGCGTGGCGAAGAAGAGTCCGTGGAGACCGAAGAGCCGATTGAGGCAGAAGCCGCGCAATCGACCGTTGAAGCTGAGCTAGAGGAAAAGAAGGAAAGCACGCAGGCGCTGATTGCAGCGCTCAATGAAACACCGGAAAACGAGCAACTCAAGAACGAGCTCAAGCAGAATCTGCAGGCATTGCAGGCCGACGCCGATCTGGTGGCTGACCACGCGCTGGGCGAAACCGCCAAGGCGGCCCTCTCGGCGCTGGAAGGTGGTGGAGCATCGTCGGAAGAACTGGCGGCCACCCTGACCACGCTCAAGCCGCAGGTCTCCGAAGCGCCCCAGCCCTCGGCGGAAACACTGAAGTTGGCGCAGGCCTCGCATGAGGAAATCGACGCCGAGTTGCTGGAAATTTTCCTTGAAGAAGCCCACGAAGTTCTGGCGAACATCAGTGAAGAGCTGGAAAAGCTGCGGGCACAACCGCACGATGTCGATACCCTGACCAACATCCGCCGTGGCACGCACACCCTCAAGGGTAGCGGCCGGATGGTTGGGCTCAAGGACTTCGGTGAAGTCGCCTGGGAAGTCGAGCAAACATTGAATATCTGGTTGCGCCAGGAAGTGGACGTCAATGAAGATGTGCTCAAGCTGATTGCCTTGGCGCATTCGGTATTTGGGGTCTGGGTCGACGAACTCGCTGCCAACACCGGCAATGCGCCGGATGCCAGCGAGGTCGTGGCGATGGCGACGGCGCTGCGCGGCTCCGGCGAACCGCCGTTGCCGGCGATTACGCCGGAAGCGGTGCCACAGGTTGGGCTGGCGACATCGAAAGCAGCCCTCGATTCCGACGAGGATATGCCCGCACATCTGGCGGCGACGGTGGTCGGTATCGGTCCCATGTTCGATCAGCCCGCAGATGAAGACACGCAGGCCTCCGCAGCACCGGCTGAGGAAATGTCGCTGGATATCGAGTTTTCCCTGGATATTCCGACATCGCAGGATGAACCCTCCGAACCGCCGGTAGAAGTGATAGAGGAACCCGAAGCGGTCGCCGAGGAGGCTATTCCCGAGCTTGAGGCGAAAGCGGTCGCGGCGATCGAGGAGGTCGAATTTGCCGAGCTGGAAGTGATGCCCGAAGCTGAAGCGCCTGCTGAGGAAGCGCAGCTGGTGGCCGAGGAGCTTGTGCAGCCCGCTCACGAATTGGATTCGCCGGAAGTTCCGGCGACGGTCGAAGCGGTTGAGATTTCGTCTCTGGAAGAAGTTGGTGAAACCTCGCAGGCAGGTGAGGTCGAATTCAGTTTCGACCTTGGGGAATTGTCCACCGCCGCAGAGCAGCCGCAAGAGCCGTCGGAAAACATCGTCCCGTCGGCTTCGGGCGTGGAAATTGTAGAACTGCCGATGCCGAGCGAAGACGAGCCGGCGCCGTCGCTCAGTATTGAAATCGAAGCTTTGGCAGCGGAAGCTCTGCCGGTGGAGGAGCTGTCGCTCCCTGAGCCGTTAGCGGCCGAGCTGACGCCATCTGACGAAGTGTTGCCGGCGGAAGAACCAGTGGTGGATTCCCTGGATTTGTCGACGACGGAAGAAATCGAATTGCCCGCTGCCCCGGGCGCCGACTTCGCCGAGGCAGAGCCTGCCGGGTTGGCCGTCGAGCCAGCACTGCAGGCGGAATCACCGGTTGCCGAGGCGGCCGTTTCGCTGACGCTTTACGATATCTTTCTTGAAGAAGCGCGCCAGCACCTCGATACCCTGCAAGCCAGTTACGACGAACTGAACGCCAATCCGGCGGCGCCGACCACTTTCGCGATGACGCGGGCGGCGCACACCCTGGGTGGAATTGCCGCCACGGTCGGATTGATGCCGATCAACAAGCTGGCGATCGGTCTCGAACACGCCCTGCTGCGCCGGGATAACAGCGCTCAACCGGACAGTATCGCCGGCCTGGAGATTGTCCGGCAAACCATACTTGCGCTGGAAGACATGTTTACCGGACTGGGGCAGCAGATCGCCCCGGAAGAGCAACTGGTTCTGCAGGATGCGCTGGAAGAGATTTTCCAGCTGGCGGCGCCCGAGATCGTGGAAGGTTTGCCGCTGGGAGATGAGCCGCAGCCTTCTTCCGAGACGGCGGCGCAGGTCGAGGCAGAGCAGGCAGCCCCGTTGCTCGATGCACAGGTCGAAACCGTTGCGCTGACCGCGACCCGCCTCAGCGATATGCCGCAGTTGCAGGACGAGCTGGACGACCAGTTGCTGCCGATTTTCCTGGAAGAGGCACAGGATCTGGTTCAGGGCTTTGCCCAGGAACTAAATAACTGGCGACAGAATCCGGCCGACCAGAATCCGCCGCGTGCGCTTGCCCGTCTGCTGCACACCTTCAAGGGTGGCGCACGCATGGCCGGGGCGATGAATCTCGGCGAACTCACCCACACGCTGGAAACCAGTCTGGAAGAGGCGCTGCGCACCGGAAGTCTCTCGCTGGCGCTGCTCGAGCACATCGAAAGCGGTTGCGATACGCTGACCCAGATTATCGAGCGGCTGCAGGCCGGAGAGTTGCCGAGCCTGCCGCAGTTCCAGGAGGTGCAGCAACAACTTGAGCCGGAAGTCGTGGCGGTTCCGCTGGAATCGCTGGACCGGGTTGCCGACGCGGTGGCCGAGCCCGCAGCAGCGCCGGTGGAAGCTCAGGCTGCCCAGCCTGTCGCCGCCGGCGAGACCGAGGCTGCGGCGCAGCGTGCCATGCTGCGGGTGCGCGCCGATCTGGTCGATCGGCTGGTTAACGAGGCAGGCGAACTCTCTATCGCCCGGGCGCGTATCGAAGGCGAAATGTTGAGCCTGAAGAGTTCGCTGCTCGACCTGACCGAAAACGTGATCCGCCTTCGTCGCCAGTTGCGCGAAATTGAAATTCAGGCGGAAACCCAGATTCAGGCGCGGGTGGCGCAGTCGCACGAAGGCGGAGGGGAATTCGACCCGCTTGAACTCGACCGCTTCACGCGCTTCCAGGAACTGACCCGCTTCATGGCCGAATCGGTCAATGACGTGGCCACGGTCCAGCAGAACCTGCTGAAAAACCTCGACGACGCCAATGCGGCGCTGATCGCCCAATCGCGGATGAACCGCTCGCTGCAACAGGACCTGATGGGCATCCGCATGGAGCCGTTCGGTAACCAGGGGCAGCGTCTTTACCGTATTGCGCGCCAGACCGCCAAGGAAGTCGGCAAGCGGGTCGATCTCGACATCCGCGGCGGGCAGGTGGAATTCGACCGCTCGGTGCTCGACAAGATCATGGCGCCGATCGAACATATGCTGCGCAATGCCATCAGCCACGGCATCGAGGAGCGCGATGCCCGGCAAGCGGCCGGGAAATCGGAAATCGGCGAAGTGGTGTTGTCCTTGTCGCAGGAAGGCAATGAAATTGTGGTCGCGATGAGCGACGACGGCCGCGGTCTGGATGTGACCAAGATTCGCGCCCGTGCTGAAAAAATGGGGCTGCTGGCTCCAGGCGAAGAAGCTGATCAGGCGCGACTGTACGATTTCATTTTCCAGCCGGGCTTCTCCACCGCTGTCGAAGTGACGCAGATCTCCGGCCGCGGGATCGGCATGGATGTGGTCAAGTCGGAAATCACCAGTTTGGGCGGGCGGATCGAAATCATCTCGACCGCAGGCAAGGGAACGACCTTCCGCCTGTATCTGCCGCTGACGCTCGCGGTGACGCAGACCTTGCTGGTGCGTGCCGCCGGAGTGGTTTACGCCGTTCCTTCGACGATGATCGAACAGGTGCTCGAGCTCAAGGAAAGCGCGCTGGCCGACATTCGCAATCGCGGAGAAGCGGTGTGGCTGGAACACCGATACCCCTTCAGCTTCTTGCCGCATCTGCTGGGCGATCTCAAGGCACTGCCGGAAACCCGTCGCCGTTACTGGGTTCTGCTGCTGCGCTCCGGTACCCAACGGGTGTCGGTGCTGGTCGATGAACTGGCGGGTAATCGCGAAGTGGTGGTCAAGAACATCGGCGCGCAACTCTCGCGTGTGGTTGGCATCGCCGGCGCAACCGTGCTCGGCGATGGCAGCGTGGTGCTGATCCTCAATCCGGTGGCGCTGGCCAGCAGGCAACCGACGGTCAGTGTTCAGGCCTTGGTGTCGGAGGGGGCGGAAATTGGCGCGGATGGCGCGGACGTGCCAGCCGAGCCGGTGGCCTTGCCGGCGACCACCCTGCCGACCGTCATGGTGGTCGACGATTCGCTGACCGTGCGCAAGATCACCGGCCGTCTGCTGGCGCGCGAGGGTTATCAGGTCATTACCGCCAAGGACGGGGTCGATGCACTCGAGCATCTGGTCGAGACGATTCCCGACGTCATGCTCTCCGATATCGAAATGCCGCGCATGGATGGTTTCGATCTGGTCCGCAACGTGCGTGCCGACGAGCGCCTGAAGAACCTGCCGATCATCATGATCACCTCGCGGACAGCGGACAAACACCGCAACTACGCCCTGGAAATCGGTGCCAACGAATATCTCGGCAAACCGTACGACGAAGACACGCTGCTCGGCTTGATCTCCGGATTCGTCAAGTCCAAGCGGGGTCGCTGAAGTTCCGGACAGGGCGATGCCATAACGGCCTCGCCCTGTTTCCCGGGGTAAACGCTTCAATGGCAGGTGAAGAGATTCGTATCGGAGAGTCTGCGCCTGCTAAAATCGCCGCATGGATAACGTCAACCTGACCGACCACTTCCTGATCGCCATGCCGGCGATGAGCGATCCGTATTTTTCGGGAACGCTGGTCTACATTTGCGAACACAGCGAGAACGGCGCGATGGGCGTCATCGTCAATCGCCCAATCGACATGACGCTGAGTGTGCTCTACGAAAAAATCGATCTATCGCTGGAAATCCCGGAACTTGCTGATCTGCCGGTCTACTTTGGCGGCCCGGTTCAGCTTGACCGCGGCTTCGTGCTGCATCGCCCTGCGGGGAACTGGCAGTCGACGCTGCCGGTGCTCGGCAAGGACGTCGGTCTGACCAGTTCGCGCGACGTGCTGACCGCGCTGGGAAAAGGCGGCGAGCCGCGTGACGTGATTGTGACCCTCGGCTATGCGGGCTGGGGGGCGGGGCAACTCGAGGACGAAATGGGCCAGAATGCCTGGCTGAGCCTGCCGGCCAAACACGACATCCTCTTCTCCATGTTGCCTGAGGAGCGCCTTCCCGCGGCGATGCAGGATCTCGGGATCAGTTTCTCGCAACTGTCGGAAGTCGCCGGGCATGCCTGACGGGACGGTGCTGGCGTTCGACTATGGCGAAAAGCGCATTGGCGTTGCCATCGGCGAGACCCTGCTCGGACAAGCCCACCCGCTAATGGTGCTGAGTACCGCCGATCGGGCCGCGCTGGCGCGTTTGATCGAAGAATGGCGCCCGGTCAGGCTGGTGGTTGGATTGCCGACGCACGCCGACGGCACGCCGCATGTCATGACCGGGCGTTGTCGGCGATTTGCCGAAGAACTGGCCCGCCAATTCGCCCTGCCGGTCGATCTGGCCGACGAACGCCTGACCTCGCGCGATGCCGAATCCCGCTTGCGGGAAACCGGGCGCGATGCCAAGACCATGAAGCCGCTGCTCGATGCGGTGGCTGCCCAACTCATTCTGCAAACCTGGTTCGATAGCCATGCCACCTCTCTCCACGCCCCTGCCTGATGCCGAAGCCCAGTGCCGGCAACTGGCCGAACTGATTCGGCCGAATCTCACTCCCCAAACTGCCCTGGTGGGCGTACACACCGGCGGCGTCTGGCTTGCCGAGCGCTTGCGCGAACTGCTTGGCCTGGGCGAAATCGGCCAGGTCGATGTTTCCTTCTATCGCGATGATTTTGCCGAGAAGGGATTGCACCCCCAGTTGAAACCGACCACCATCGGTTTCGAAGTCGAAGGCTGTCACCTCATCCTGGTCGACGATGTGTTGTACACCGGCCGCACTACGCGGGCGGCGATCAACGAACTGTTCGATTACGGCCGACCGGCCAAGATCGAACTGGCTGTACTGGCTGATCGCGGCGGACGAGAACTGCCGATCGCTGCGCAGTACGCCGTCTGGCAGCCGGTGCTGGAGAAAAACGAGGGGTTGGTGCTCACCCGCACTGCCGATCAACGACTGGTCTGGAGCCTCGAATATGCATAACCCGCAACTCAATACCCACGGCGAGCTGACCCACCTGCTCTCGGTGGAGGGCCTGCCGCGCGACGTGCTGACCCATATCCTCGATACCGCGGCCTCGTTCATCGAAGTGTCCGACCGCGATGTCAAAAAAGTGCCCCTGCTGCGTGGCAAGAGTGTGTTCAACCTGTTCTTCGAGAACTCGACGCGCACCCGCACCACCTTCGAAATCGCCGCCAAGCGCCTGTCTGCCGATGTCATCAATCTTGATATCGGCCGCTCATCGACCGCCAAGGGCGAAACCCTGCTCGACACCATCGACAATCTTTGCGCCATGCACGCCGACATGTTCGTCGTGCGGCATGCCTCGTCGGGCGCTCCCTATCTGATCGCCGAGCACCTGCGCCGCCTTGGTAACCACGATATCCACGTGGTCAATGCCGGCGACGGGCGTCATGCCCATCCCACGCAAGGGTTGCTCGACATGTATACCGTGCGCCACTACAAGAAGAATTTCGAGAATCTCACCGTGGCGGTGGTTGGCGACATCCTTCATTCGCGGGTAGCGCGCTCCAATATTCACGCCCTGACCACGCTCGGCGTACCCGAGGTGCGCGTCATCGGACCGCAAACCCTGCTGCCGCGACATATCGAAAAAATGGGAGTACGCGTTTTCCACGACATGAGCGAAGGTTTGCGCGGCTGCGACGTGGTGATCATGCTGCGCCTGCAGAACGAACGGATGAACGGCGCGCTGCTGCCTTCGGCCGGGGAATTCTACAAATGCTACGGGCTGACTCCGGAAAAGCTGGCGCTGGCCAAGCCGGATGCCATCGTGATGCATCCCGGCCCGATGAACCGCGGGGTGGAAATCGACTCGTCGGTGGCCGACGGGCCGCAATCGGTCATCTTGAATCAGGTGACCTTTGGTATCGCCGTGCGTATGGCGGTCATGAGTATCGTTGCGGGGAATTGAAATGAAAATCGCCATCGTGAATGGTCGCGTGGTCGACCCGAAAAGCGGCTTCGATCAGGCGGCGGGGCTATTCCTTGCCGAAGGAAAAATTGTCGGGATCGGCGCGGCGCCGGCCGGTTTTGTCGCCGAACGGACGCTGGATGCGGCCGGGTGTGTGGTCTGTCCGGGGCTGGTCGATCTGGCCGCGCGCCTGAAAGGCATCGATTCGGAACTGCAGGCGGCGGTGGCCGGTGGGGTGACCACCCTGGTTTCGCCGCCGGACGTCAACCCGGTGCTTGACGAACCCGAACTGGTGGAGCGCCTGGTACGCCGCGCTGCCGAATGCGGGCTGGCCAAGGTGCTGCCCCTGGGGGCGCTGACACAGGGCCTGGGCGGCGAACGGCTGGCAGAACTCGCCGGCTTGAAAAAGGCGGGGTGCATTGCCTTCTCGCAAGGCAAGAAAGCCGTAACCGATACCTACGCCCTGCTGCGCGCACTGGAATACGCGGCCACTTTCGGATTCGCGGTCTGGTTGCAACCGGAAGACTACTGGCTGGCGCGCAATGGCGTTGCCCACGACGGCGAGGTCGCCAGTCGTCTCGGCTTGACCGGGATTCCGGTGGCCGCGGAAACCATCGCCATCGCCACCATGGTGCAATTGGCTGCGGAAACCGGTGTGCGCATGCACTTGCGCCAGCTTTCCTCAGCCGCCGGCATGCTGATGGTTGAACATGCGCGTCAATCCGGCCTGGCGATCAGTTGCGATGTCAGCGTTCACCATCTGCATCTCACGGAAATGGATATCGGCTATTTCGATAGCCGCGCCCGTTTCGATCCACCGTTGCGCGATCAGCAGGATCGCGCCGGCTTGCGCTCCGGCGCCCTGCGGGGGATTGCCGCCATTTGTTCCGACCACACCCCGACCGACGAAGACGACAAGCAACTGCCCTTCGCCGAGGCCAAGCCGGGTGCAACCGGGCTGGAATTGCTACTGCCGCTGACCCTGAAATGGGCCGAGGAAGACAAGGTGCCGCTGGCCACCGCTTTGGCCCGGATCACGTCCGATCCGGCAGCGATTTGTGGCAGCCAGGCTGGCCAGTTGGCGGTGGGGGC
>Ga0209570_1001744_pt1 | contig 10656 bp, 21 predicted proteins | sample EBPBio172007_DNA_FD_185861 | JGI IMG/M metagenome (GOLD analysis project Ga0209570, IMG submission 185861) | Wastewater treatment Type I Accumulibacter community from EBPR Bioreactor in Madison, WI, USA - Reactor 1_9/17/2007_ DNA (SPAdes)... | ecosystem: Engineered > Bioreactor > EBPR >... | reverse complement strand
ACAACGTGGCGATGACGGTCAAGCTGATCGCCCCGATCGCCATGGAAGAAGGTCTGCGCTTCGCCATCCGTGAAGGCGGTCGTACCGTCGGCGCCGGCGTCGTCGCCAAAATCATCGAGTAACACCAGTTTGCGGGCGGAGAGAATCTCTCCGCCCGTGTTCGCTCTTTATCTCGCTCTTTGGGAACCGCAATGCAAAGCCAGAAAATCCGTATCCGCCTGAAAGCCTTCGACTATCGCCTGATCGATCAATCCGCCCAGGAAATCGTCGATACCGCCAAGCGTACCGGCGCCGTCGTCCGTGGCCCGGTGCCGCTGCCGACCCGCAAGCAACGTTTTGACATCCTGCGTTCGCCGCACGTCAACAAGACCTCGCGCGACCAGCTGGAAATCCGTACCCATCAGCGTCTGATGGATATCGTCGATCCGACCGACAAGACGGTCGATGCGCTGATGAAGCTGGATCTGCCGGCTGGCGTGGACGTCGAGATCAAGTTGCAGTAAGTATCAAACTGCAGATATAATCTGCGGTTTTTCGGGGGTGGCCGATAACGGCTACCCATTTTGCGTCAACATCGGTCGGCCAATCGCAGCCGACGATGAGGAGAATAACCATGAGTCTAGGCCTTGTAGGTCGCAAGGTCGGCATGACGCGCATTTTTGCCGAGGACGGTGCGTCCGTTCCGGTAACCGTGCTCGATGTGTCGAACAACTGCGTGACCCAAGTCAAAACGCCGGAAACCGATGGCTACGCCGCCGTCCAGGTTGCTTTCGGCAAGCGCCGTGCCTCGCGTGTCACCAAGCCGATCGCCGGGCATCTGGCGAAGGCGGGTGTCGAAGCGGGTCACCTGCTCAAGGAGTTCCAGGTCGAAGTCGATCAGCTGGCCAATTTCAAGCCGGGTGATCAGATTGCCGTGACCATCTTTGCCGAAGGGCAGAAGGTGGATGTCACCGGCACCTCGATCGGCAAGGGCTTCCAGGGCGGTATCAAGCGTCACAACTTCAGTTCCAACCGTGCCTCCCACGGTAACTCGATTTCGCACAACGCGCCGGGCTCCATCGGTATGGCGCAGGATCCGGGTCGCGTTTTCCCGGGCAAGCGCATGGCTGGTCATCTGGGTGCTGTCAAGGCGACCCAGCAAGGGCTGACCGTTGTCCGCGTCGACGCCGAGCGCCAGTTGCTGCTGGTCAAGGGTGCGGTGCCGGGAGCCAAGGGTTCCGACGTCATCGTGCGTCCGGCGATCAAGGGTTAAGGGGGCGACATGGAACTTAAGGTTATCAACGAACAAGGTCAGGCGGCTGCAGCTCTGCAGGCGTCCGACGTGCTGTTCGGTCGCGATTTCAACGAAGCGCTGGTGCACCAGATCGTCGTGGCCTACCAGGCCAATGCGCGTTCCGGCGACCGCCAGCAAAAGGATCGCTCCGAAGTCAAGCACACCACCACCAAGCCGTGGCGCCAGAAGGGTACGGGCCGTGCCCGTGCCGGTAGCAATGGCAGCCCGCTGTGGCGTGGAGGCGGTCGAATCTTCCCGAATTCGCCGGAAGAAAACTTCTCGCAAAAAGTGAACAAGAAGATGTATCGCGCCGGTATGGCCGCCATCCTCTCCGAGCTGGCCCGTCAGGATCGTCTCGTGGTGGTGGATACGCTGTCGGTCGATGCGCCCAAGACCAAGCTTTTCTCGCAAAAGCTGAAGGCCATGGGGCTGGAGGAAAGTCTGCTGGTCATCACCGACGAGCTGAACGAAAACCTCTATCTCTCTTCCCGCAACCTGCCCAACGTTCTGGTGCTGGAAGCCCACGAAACCGATCCGGTTTCGCTGGTGCGTTTCCCCAAGGTGCTGGTCACCAAGAACGCCGTGGCCAAGTTTGAGGAGATGTGGGCATGAACCAGGAACGTCTGCTGCAGGTGCTGCTGGCACCGCAAATCTCCGAGAAGGCGACCTACGTTGCCGACAAGAACGAACAGGTGATTTTCCGCGTCGCTTCCGATGCGACCAAGCCCGAGATCAAGGCGGCTGTCGAGCTGCTGTTCAAGGTCCAGGTCGATAGTGTGCAGGTTTGCAACACCAAGGGCAAGCTGAAGCGCTTCAAGGGTCAAGTCGGCCGTCGCAAGTCCTGGAAGAAGGCCTTTGTCTGCCTGAAGCCGGGTCAGGAAATCAACTTTGCTGAAGGGGGAGCTGCATAATGGCCCTCATTAAAGTCAAGCCGACCTCGCCCGGCCGTCGTGCCGTGGTGCAGGTGCGCACCGAAGGTCTGCACAAGGGCAAGCCCTTTGCCGGTCTGGTCGAGGCGCAGAGCAAGAACGCCGGTCGCAACAACAATGGTCGCATTACCGTGCGTCACCAGGGTGGCGGCCACAAGCAGCATTATCGCGTGGTCGATTTCAAGCGCGACAAGGACGGCATTCCGGCCAAGGTCGAGCGTCTGGAATACGATCCGAACCGTTCCGCCAATATCGCCCTGCTCTGCTACGCCGATGGCGAGCGCCGCTACATCATCGCCCCCAAGGGGCTGGTGGTTGGCCAGGAGGTAATGAGCGGCGTCGATGCGCCGATCAAGGTGGGTAACGCCAAGGTGCTGCGCAACATTCCCGTCGGTTCGACCATTCACTGTGTCGAGATGCTGCCGGGCAAGGGGGCGCAAATCGCCCGCTCCGCCGGTACGTCGGTCCAGTTGCTGGCTCGCGAAGGTTCCTACGCCCAGATTCGTCTGCGCTCCGGCGAAGTGCGCCGTGTGCATGTCGAGTGTCGCGCCACCATTGGTGAAGTCGGCAACGAAGAGCACAGCCTGCGCAAGATCGGCAAGGCCGGTGCCCAGCGTTGGCGCGGTATTCGTCCGACCGTTCGTGGTACGGCGATGAACCCGGTCGATCACCCGCACGGTGGCGGTGAGGGTCGTACGGGTGAAGGCCGCGTGCCGGTCAATCCGTGGGGCCAGCCGACCAAGGGCTACCGTACCCGCAAGAACAAGCGCACGAACAGCATGATCGTGCAGCGTCGTCATAAGCGTTAAGGGGTAAGAAATGGGACGTTCTCTCAAAAAAGGCCCGTTCGTCGACGCGCACCTGATCGGCAAGGTCGAAAATGTGCGTGCGACCAATGACAAGCGCCCGATCAAGACCTGGTCGCGTCGTTCGACGATCCTGCCCGAGTTCATCGGGCTGACGATCGCGGTCCACAATGGCAAGCAGCATGTTCCGGTGTTCGTCACCGAAAACATGGTTGGCCACAAGCTTGGCGAGTTTTCGCTGACCCGGACGTTCAAGGGTCACACCGCCGGCAAGAAGGCCAAGAAGTAAGGAGCGATGATGGAAACTCGTGCAAATTTGCGGGGCGTACGCCTCTCCGCGCAAAAGGGCCGCCTGGTGGCGGATCTGGTGCGTGGCAAGCCGGTTGCCCAGGCGCTCAACATTCTGGCCTTCTGCCCGAAAAAGGGTGCCGGCATCGTCAAGAAGGTTCTCGAGTCGGCGATTGCCAACGCGGAACACAATGACGGCGCCGATATCGACGAACTGAAGGTCAAGACCATCTACGTCGAAAAAGGCATGGTGCTCAAGCGTTTCACCGCGCGCGCCAAGGGCCGTGGCAACCGGATCAGCAAGCCGACCTGCCATATCTACGTGACTGTCGGAAACTGAGGATAAGCCATGGGACAGAAAATTCATCCGACCGGGTTCCGCCTTGCCGTCACCAAGAACTGGAGCTCGCGCTGGTTCGCCAATAGCAAGGACTTTCCGGTCATGCTCAACGAAGACGTTCGCGTCCGTGAGTACCTGAAGAAAAAGCTGGCACACGCTTCCGTTGGTCGCGTGCTGATCGAGCGTCCGGCCAAGACCGCGCGCGTCACCGTGTTCTCGGCGCGTCCGGGCGTGGTGATCGGCAAGAAGGGCGAGGATATCGAAGCGCTGCGTACCGATCTGCAACGCATCATGGGCGTGCCCGTGCATGTGTCGATCGAAGAAATCCGCAAGCCGGAAATCGACGCGCAACTGATCGCCGACTCGATTGCCCAGCAGCTCGAAAAGCGCATCATGTTCCGCCGCGCCATGAAGCGCGCCATGCAGAACGCCATGCGTCTGGGGGCCCAGGGTATCAAGATCATGAGCTCGGGGCGTCTGAACGGTATCGAAATCGCGCGTAACGAGTGGTATCGCGAAGGCCGTGTGCCGCTGCATACCCTGCGTGCCGATATCGACTACGCGACTTCGGAAGCACTGACCACCTACGGCATCATCGGGATCAAGGTGTGGGTCTACAAGGGCGAAATGCTGGCGCGCAACGAGCAGCCGGAAGTCGTCGAGCCCAGCGCCGAAGAGCAGAAGAAGCCCGCTCGCCGCGCCGCCAAGCCGGCGGCCGAGGGCGAGGCCAAGCCGCGCGCTCCCCGCGCCACGGTCAAGAAGACCGAGGGTGAGGGCGAAGCCAAGGCGCCGGCCAAGCGTGTAAGAAAGGCAGGTGCATAACATGCTGCAACCAAATCGTCGCAAATACCGCAAGGAGCAGAAAGGGCGCAACACCGGTCTCGCGACCGTGGGCACCAAGGTCTCCTTCGGTGAGTGGGGCCTCAAGGCCACCGATCGCGGTCGCCTGACGGCGCGCCAGATCGAAGCCGCCCGTCGTGCCATGACCCGTCATATCAAGCGGGGCGGGCGTATCTGGATCCGTATCTTCCCGGACAAGCCGATTTCCAAGAAGCCCTTGGAAGTGCGGATGGGTAACGGTAAGGGTAATCCCGAGTACTGGGTTGCCGAAATCCAGCCGGGCAAGGTCCTCTACGAAATGGACGGCGTCAGCGAAGCGCTGGCCCGCGAAGCGTTCGCGCTTGCGGCCGCCAAGCTGCCGATTTCCACCACCTTTGTAACTCGTCATTTTGGGTGATCGATCATGAAAGCAAATGAATTGAGAACCAAGAGTACGGACGAGCTGAACCAGGAACTGCTGGATCTGCTGAAGGCGCAATTCGGTTTGCGCATGCAACTGGCCACCCAGCAGCTCGCCAATGTCAGCCAACTCTCCAAGGTGCGTCGCGACATCGCGCGCGTTCGCACCCTTCTTCGTGAAAAGGCGGTACAGCAATGAGCGAAGCCACCACTGTGAAGCGGACCCTTTTCGGTCGTGTCGTCAGCGATAAGATGGAAAAGACGGTCACCGTGCTCGTTGAGCGCAAGGTCAAGCACCCGGTCTATGGCAAGGTGATGACCAAATCCAAGAAGTATCACGCCCATAACGATGGCAATGTCGCCAAGGCTGGCGATCTGGTCGAGATCGAGGAAGCCCGTCCGATTTCCCGGACCAAGGCCTGGCGCGTGACCAACGTGTTGGAAAAGGCGATCGTCGTCTGATTTTTTGGCGGCGCGCTTGCGCTATCGAAAAGAGGCCGGTATAATCCGGCTTCTTTTTTCGCTGCTGGGTGTCCAGCCCGGCTGCAAGAAGTTCAACCCATACGGGTTCCAAGACTGACCGCGGTTTGGCGGGATAAGTTGGAGTTAAATTAAATGATTCAGATGCAGTCCATTCTGGACGTCGCCGATAACACCGGCGCACGTTCGGTCATGTGTATCAAGGTGCTTGGTGGTTCCAAGCGTCGTTACGCCGGCATTGGCGACATCATCAAGGTCAGCATCAAGGATGCTGCGCCGCGTGGTCGCGTCAAGAAGGGCGATGTCTATAGCGCGGTTGTGGTGCGCACGGCCAAGGGCGTGCGTCGGCCGGACGGCTCGCTGGTCCGCTTCGACGGAAATGCCGCCGTGTTGCTCAACAATAAGCTGGAGCCGATCGGCACCCGCATCTTCGGCCCGGTGACGCGCGAACTGCGTACCGAGCGCTTCATGAAGATCGTGTCGCTGGCGCCGGAAGTGCTGTAAGGAGCGCGCCATGGAAAAGATCAAGAAGGGTGACGAAGTCGTCGTCATTACCGGCAAGGACAAGGGCAAGCGCGGTGTCGTCAAGATGCGCGTCGATGCCGAACGTGTCGTTGTCGAGGGCGTCAATCGCGCCAAAAAGCACGTCAAGCCGAATCCGGTCAAGGGCGTGGTGGGCGGTATTGTCGATAAGGACATGCCGATCCATGTTTCCAACATTGCGCTGTTCAACCCCGCGACCCAGAAGGCCGATCGTGTCGGCTTCAAGGTGCTGGAAGATGGACGCAAGGTTCGCGTGTTCAAGTCGAACGGCGAACAGGTAAACGCATAAGGAATGGTCATGGCGCGTTTGCAAGAAATTTACAAGAACACCGTGGTTGGCGAGCTGAGCAGCAAGTTCGGCTACAAGTCGGTCATGGAAGTGCCGCGCATCACCAAGATCACCCTGAACATGGGTGTGGGTGAAGCGGTGGCGGACAAGAAAGTCCTGGAAAATGCCGTCGGTGACATGCAGAAGATCGCAGGTCAGAAGCCGGTGGTGACCAAGGCACGCAAGTCGATTGCCGTTTTCAAGATTCGCGACGGCTACCCGATCGGCTGCATGGTCACCCTGCGCGGTCCGCGCATGTACGAATTCCTCGATCGTCTGGTCACCATCGCCCTGCCGCGCGTGCGCGACTTCCGCGGTATTTCCGGCAAGGGTTTTGACGGCCAGGGGAATTACAACATGGGCGTCAAGGAACAGATCATTTTCCCGGAAATCGAGTACGACAAGATCGATGCCCTGCGGGGGATGAATATCAGCATCACGACGACGGCCAAGACTGACGCGGAAGCCAAGGCTCTGCTCGCCGCGTTCAAGTTTCCGTTCAAGAATTGAGGTCATCATGGCAAAACTTGCTCTGATCAACCGTGAAGAAAAGCGCCGCAAGCTGGTTGCCCAGTTTGCCAAGAAGCGTGCCGCCCTGCAGGCGATCATCGACAATGCCGGTGCGTCCGACGCCGAGCGTTACGAAGCCCGTCTCAAGCTGCAGCAACTGCCGCGTAATGCGAGCCCCTCCCGTCTGCGCAACCGCTGCCAGATGACCGGGCGTCCGCGTGGCGTGTTTCGCAAGTTCGGCCTGTGCCGCAACAAGATCCGTGAGCTTGCCTTCGCCGGAGAAATTCCGGGCGTGGTCAAGGCTAGCTGGTAAGAGGAGATCAAAGAATGGCAATGAGCGATCCGATCGCGGACATGCTGACCCGCATCCGCAACGCCCAGCTCGCCGAGAAAGCGTCGGTTTCCATGCCGTCGTCCAAGGTCAAGGTGGCGATTGCTGCTGTGCTCAAGGATGAAGGCTACGTCGACAACTTCGCGGTGCGTGAAGCAGAAGGCAAGGCGACTCTTGATATCGCCCTGAAGTACTACGCCGGCCGCCCGGTCATCGAGCGCATTGAACGCGTTTCGAAGCCCGGTCTGCGTATCTACAAGGGTTCCAATGACATTCCCCGCGTCATGAACGGCTTGGGTGTGGCCATCGTGTCCACGCCGAAGGGTGTCATGACCGACCGCAAGGCCCGCGCCAACAACGTTGGCGGCGAAGTCCTCTGCATCGTGGCATAAGGAGTCATCATGTCGCGTATTGGTAAGAATCCGATTGTGTTGCCGGCCGGTGTCGAAGTGACTCTGGGCGCCGAGGAGATCACCGTCAAGGGGCCGCTGGGTTCCCTGAAGACGGCTGCAAATCCCGCGGTCAAGGTGGCTGTCGAAGGTCAGGCCGTGGTCTGCTCCCGCGTCGAAGGTGCGGTGAACGGCGGCGCCATGTGGGGCACCATGCGTGCCAACCTGAACAATATGGTCACTGGCGTTTCCAAGGGTTTCGAGCGCAAGCTGCAACTGGTTGGCGTGGGTTACCGCGCCCAGGCTCAGGGCGATACCCTGAATCTGTCGCTCGGCTTCTCCCACCCGGTGGCGCACAAGATGCCGGCCGGGGTCAAGGTGGAGTGCCCGACCCAGACGGAAATCCTGATCAAGGGGATCGACAAGCAGCAGGTCGGTCAGGTTGCCGCGGAAGTTCGCGCTTATCGCAAGCCGGAGCCCTATAAGGGCAAGGGCGTGCGTTATGCCGACGAGCGCGTGGTTATCAAGGAAACCAAGAAGAAGTAAGGGTGGCATATGTTTAACAAGAAGCAAGCGCGTCTGCGCCGTGCCCGCAAAACCCGGGCCAAAATCGCCGAGCTCAAGACTGTGCGCTTGTGCGTTAATCGCACGAACTGCCACATTTACGCTCAGATCATTTCCGCCTGCGGTGGCAAGGTTCTGGCAGCGGCTTCGTCGCTGGAACCCGGTTTCCGCAAGGACACCGCCAACGGCGGCAACAAGGCTGCTGCAACCGCGATCGGCAAGCTGATCGCCGAGCGCGCCAAGCAGGCCGGTATCGAACAAGTGGCGTTTGATCGCTCCGGTTTCCAGTACCACGGCCGCGTCAAGGCGCTGGCCGAGGCAGCCCGTGAAAACGGCCTGAAGTTCTGATCGGGCGAGAGAGGTTAAAAATGGCTAAACCTGAAAGAAACAAGAAGCCGCAACAGGCGGATGAGCGCGACGACGGTTTGCGCGAAAAGATGGTATCGATCAACCGCGTCACCAAGGTGGTGAAGGGTGGTCGTATCCTCGGTTTCGCTGCGTTGACCGTGGTTGGCGACGGCGACGGTGCGGTGGGCATGGGCAGCGGCAAGGCACGTGAAGTGCCGGTGGCTGTGCAAAAGGCGATGGATGAAGCCCGTCGTCGCATGTTCAAGGTCAAACTGAAGAACGGTACCCTGCATCACACCGTGATGGGCAAGCACGGCGCGACCGAAGTGATGATCCAGCCGGCTCCGGAAGGTACCGGCATCATCGCCGGTGGTGCGATGCGTGCGGTCTTTGAAGTCATCGGCATCACCAACGTGGTGGCCAAGGCGCACGGTTCGACCAATCCCTACAACATCGTGCGTGCCACGCTGCATGGCCTGCAAGCCATGAACACGCCGGCGGAAATCGCCGCCAAGCGCGGCAAGTCCGTCGAAGAGATTCTGGGGTAATCGACATGGCTGACAAGAAAATCAAGGTGAAGCTCGTCAAGAGCATCATCGGAACCAAAGAATCGCATCGCGCCACCGTGCGCGGTCTCGGTCTGCGCAAGCTGAACAGTGTTTCCGAACTGGAAGACACCCCGGCGGTGCGCGGCATGATCCACAAGGTGTCCTACCTCGTGAAGTGTGAGGGTTAAGAACATGCGTCTGAATTCCATCAAGCCCGCCGAAGGCGCCAAGCACGCGCCGCGCCGCGTTGGTCGCGGCATCGGCTCTGGCCTGGGCAAGACCTGTGGCCGCGGCCACAAGGGTCAGAAGTCCCGTTCCGGCGGTTTCCACAAGGTTGGTTTCGAGGGCGGTCAGATGCCGTTGCAACGCCGCCTGCCGAAGCGCGGCTTCAAGTCGCTGACTGCCAGCCGCAACGTCGAAGTGCGTCTGTCCGAACTGGCGCTGCTGCCGGTCGAGGAAATCGATCTGCTGGCACTGCAAGCGGCCGGCGTCGTTCCGGCAAATGCACTGTCGGCCAAGGTCATCCTGTCCGGCAAGATCGAGCGCAAGGTTGTTCTCAAGGGCGTTGGTGCCACCAAGGGTGCCAAGGCTGCCATCGAGGCGGCCGGCGGTTCGGTTGCCGAATAAGCGAGGCGAGTGTTGGCGGCTAATCCCAATCTGGTGAACAAGGGCGGCAAGTTTGCCGACCTGAAGCGGCGGCTGTGGTTCCTGCTGGGCGCGCTGATCGTCTATCGCATCGGCGCGCACATTCCGGTGCCGGGCATCGATCCCGCAGTGCTGGCGGATCTGTTCAAGTCGCAACAGGGTGGCATCCTGGGCATGTTCAACATGTTCTCGGGTGGCGCGCTATCGCGCTTCACCATCTTCGCGCTGGGGATCATGCCGTACATTTCGGCGTCGATCATCATGCAGTTGATGACTGTCGCCAGTCCGCAACTGGAGGCGCTGAAGAAGGAAGGCGAAGCCGGGCGGCGCAAGATCACCCAGTACACCCGCTATGGAACGCTGGCCCTGGCCATCTTCCAGGGCTTGGGGATCGCCATTGCGCTGGAATCCCAAAACAATCTGGTACCCGACCCTGGCTTCATGTTCCGTCTGGTGACCGTGTCGACGCTGGTGACTGGCACCATGTTCCTGATGTGGCTGGGCGAACAGATCACCGAACGCGGCCTGGGCAACGGTATTTCGATCATCATCTTCGCCGGTATCGCCGCGGGCTTGCCGAATGCCATCGGTGGCTTGTTCGAACTGGTGCGCACCGGTGCCATGCATGCCTTGGCCGCGCTGTTCATCTGTGCGCTGGTGCTGGCGGTGACCGCTTTCGTCGTCTATGTCGAGCGCGGGCAACGCAAGATTCTGGTGAATTACGCCAAGCGTCAGGTCGGCAACAAGGTTTACGGTGGTCAATCCTCGCATCTGCCCTTGAAGCTGAACATGTCGGGCGTGATCCCGCCGATTTTTGCCTCGTCGATCATTCTGTTCCCGGCGACCCTGGGTAACTGGTTCGGCTCCGGCGAGTCGATGCGCTGGCTGAAAGATATCGCCGCAACGCTGTCGCCGGGTCAGCCGATCTACGTGATGCTCTATGCCGCCGCGATCATCTTCTTCTGCTTCTTCTACACGGCGCTGGTGTTCAATTCCAAGGAAACGGCCGATAACCTGAAGAAGAGCGGCGCCTTCGTTCCGGGTATCCGCCCGGGCGAGCAGACCGCGCGTTATATCGACAAGATTCTGATGCGC
>Ga0209570_1001741_pt1 | contig 10663 bp, 11 predicted proteins | sample EBPBio172007_DNA_FD_185861 | JGI IMG/M metagenome (GOLD analysis project Ga0209570, IMG submission 185861) | Wastewater treatment Type I Accumulibacter community from EBPR Bioreactor in Madison, WI, USA - Reactor 1_9/17/2007_ DNA (SPAdes)... | ecosystem: Engineered > Bioreactor > EBPR >... | reverse complement strand
GAGCCGATGATATAATGCGTATCCACCGGGTTATTGATCCAGTGCCGCATGGCTTCGTTTGTAGCGTCTTTCAGGGTTCTGGACCCGCTTTTGGCGGCTCTTACTTCCGCACCCAGCATCTTCATCCGGGCCACATTAGGAGCCTGGCGCTCAATGTCCACCTCCCCCATGTACACTATACATTCCAGGCCTTTCAGGGCACACATGGTAGCCGTAGCCACCCCGTGCTGACCGGCACCGGTTTCGGCCACAATCTTCCTTTTGCCCAGTCGCTCCGCCAGCAGGATCTGCCCCAGCGTATTATTTACCTTGTGCGCACCGGTGTGGTTCAGGTCTTCCCGCTTCAGGTAAACCTGCGTTTGGTACTTTTCTGAAAGCCTTTCCGCCAGGAACAGGGGCGTGGGCCGGCCCACGTAATCCCTCAGTAACCGCTGAAACTCGGCCTGGAAGCCGGGCTCACTCATGATGCTGAGGTAATTCTGCCTCAGCTCCTCCACATTCGGATAAAGCATTTCCGGGATAAATGCCCCCCCGAAATTCCCGTAATACCCCCGGTCATCTACTGTATATTTTGTCATCACATCAGAATTTTAGCTCTAAAAAATAATTCCCTCAGCGCCGCCACATCCTTCAGCCCCGGTGAAACCTCATACCGGCTGTTCACATCTATCCCGTAAAACCGGGGGTGCTCTAGCTTCAGGAGCTCACTAACGTTATCATTGGATATGCCGCCCGCTACCAGGAAAGGCGTGCTGCCTTTGTAATCCGCGAGGATCTTCCAGTTAAACGTCTTACCATGACCACCATATCCATCCCCCTTGGTATCAAATAAAAAATAATCCACCTGCCCCTCAAATGCCGCTAACCCCTCAAAATCTAATGCGGAATCCACTGCAAAAGCCTTCAGTACCTTCAGGCCGGCCTTCCGCACCTCAGCGCAGTACTCCGGAGACTCATCGCTGTGCAGCTGCACATGATCCAGGCCATACTGCCTGGTCAGCCGGACTACATTTTCTACCGGTTCCTTCACAAAAACCCCGGTTTTGCGGATTCCGTCCGGTAATGCAGGCATCACAAAATCTTCTCCCACATACCGCGGCGAGCGTCTGTAAAAGATAAATCCCATAAAATCCGGGGTCAGCTCCGCTACATCGCGGATGTTCCCGGCCTCCCGCATTCCGCAAACTTTGATCTTCAAATCTATAGCCTCTTTTTTACTTCTTCTCTAAATGCCTTCAGGCTCTCTCCCGGGTCAGGGGTCTTCATAAAATTCTCACCCATCAGGAAACCCTGGTAGCCTGCTTCCCATAATTCCTGTACGGTTTCCGGGCTGCTGATGCAGCTTTCCGATATCTTCACTACCGTATCCGGCAGGTGCCTGATCAGGTTCAGGGAGGCATTGACATTATTCTCTGCAAAATTCTTCAGGTTCCGGTTATTTACCCCGATGATATCCACAAAATCCAGCGGGCTCCGGTCCAGCTCTTCCCGGTCATGCACTTCCAACAAAACCTCCATACTTAACTCCCGGGCCTTGCGGCTCAGAGACAGGGTCTCTTCCGGTGTCAGGTTAGCCGCAATCAGCAGAATCACATCCGCCCCCCAGGCCCGCGCCTCGTGCAGCTGGTATTCATCCACTATAAAATCTTTGCGAAGCATAGGAGTGAACGGGTTAGCCTCCCGCGCCTGCATCAGGTCATCTTTACTGCCACCAAAAAAATCAGTATCCGTCAATACGCTGATGCCCGCTGCCCCGTAAGTACCGTAGTCGCTGACCACTTTCTCCACCACTGCGCCCGGGTGAATCTCGCCTTTGGAGGGCGATTTTCGCTTAAATTCGGCAATAATCCCCGGCTGCCCCGCATCTCCAAGCCGCTGCCGCAAAGAGAGCGTTTCCCGGCTATAATACGGATATTCCATCAATGCCTCCACCGGTACCCCCGCTTTGGCCCGGCCTACCTCTTCCCGCTTATTAGCTATTATTTTGTCTAAAATGGTCATCATTACGCAAAGATAGGAGAGTTTCAAGGGAAGAAGTGAAAAACGGGTTTATCTTTAACCTTAAAATATTTCATCAGGCAATGCAACCTCCCTCCTCATCTTTCGCATCTTAGCTATGAAAACCAGTTTTATGGCAAGAATATTACCCCTTTTCAAAACAGAGCACGACATGGCCCGGGGCATCATCCGGGGTGATGGCAAAGCCCAGCGTGCTTTCTATGAAAAGTATTCCGGGAAATTCCTGGCCATTTGCTGCCGCTACATTAAAGACCGCATGGCCGCTGAAGATGTCATGGTGGAAAGTATGATGCGGATTTTTGAGAAAAGCAGCCAGTTCGACTTCCAGGGGAGTTTTGAAGGCTGGAGCAAAAGACTGGTGATAAACCAGGCGCTGGGTTACCTGAGGAGTAAAAAAATGCTGGAAACCGATGTGGAAGAAATCCGTGAAACGGCGGATACCACGGAAAGTTTCCTGGAAACGGAAGACCTCCTGCAGATGATCCAGGAACTGCCTTCGGGCTACCGTATGGTGTTTAACCTCTACGCCATTGAGGGGTATTCCCATGCGGAGATCGCGGAGCTCCTCGGGATATCGGAAGGCACGTCTAAATCCCAGCTGAGCCGGGCGCGGGCGGTCCTTCAGGAGCAATTAAAAAAAAATGAATTACAGTCAATTGTTTAGGATTATGAATCAGACAGATCATCATTTTTCGAAAAAACTAAGAGACTTGGAAATAGCCCCTTCCGAGCGGGCCAATGAACTTTTCCGGGCTCGCCTGGAGCAGCTGTCGCCGCAAAAGGGAAAACCGTGGAAATACTTTGCCACTGCCGCCGCCGTGTTAGTGGCCCTGGGATTCCTGTTCTTATTACACCTGGATAAGAGCGTGATGAACACGGATACGGCCCTGGTTCTTCCGGAACCTGCGGAACAAACCACGGCAGCCGCCACAGAAGAAGAGCCGGTGACCACAGAGGAACCGGCCGCCACAGAAGAGGCCTCATCCCGGCCGGCGACCCCTGTGTCAGAGCCTGCTCCGACACCCGTCATCAAAGCATTAAAAAACATCGCTGCTTCGCAAAACGTAACGGAGAGTAGCCCGGTGGCCGAGCCACTCCCCCGCAAAAATCTTTCAGACCTGCAAAGCCTGAACCCCGAGATCAGCTACCGGTACCATAGCCCCGATCTCACAGACTTTGCCATACTGGATGCCCACAACCGGCTGGAACTGGATGTCCGGGAAACCTCTTCCAAAGAGGTGACGGAGACACCCATACCGCTGCTGGCCAAGGTGGTCCGGGAGGTAAAATATGTAGCTAACGGCGAAAAGCCCGACCTGGATCGGTCAGGAATAAAACCGGCTGCTACGGTTCTTGCCCACAATCAAAACGGTCTGCTGGCCAATGAATCCCGCCAGATCAAAGAAGGATTTAACCGATTTAAAGAAATGTTTAAATAAACAGCTGATGACGAAGAGCGGTTCGTCGCCCGGCTTAAATTTTATACCAATGAAAAAGTTATTGCTACTCCTCTTATTACTAAGCGCCAAAGGGTTTGCTTTTCAGTCGGATACCACCATTATTGAGTATAACGACAACGTATTTCACAAAAAGATCAAAGTAAAAAGTGACCGGTCGGTAAACGTGGTGTATCCGCGTATCATGAATATTAATCATGTCCTGAAGGCCTTTGACGTAGACTCGGCCGAAAGAGATCGGGTATGGGTGTTGCTGGAAAAAAGCCGTAACTCCCGCGATACCCTGGCGGTGGTAAGCCGCAGCGGCGACCGCCTCACCGTCACCACCCGGAGCCTCGCCGCCGCAGTAGAACCCGGGCCGGATGAGATCGTTTCCTTTGAGGATAACAACCGCCGGGATTTTGACGTCCAGATCTCCAATGACGGCACCGGGCCTTCCAAAAGCTACTACCGCGGCCGGTTTTTCTCCCGCACTGACTTCGCCATCTACCTGGGCCTGAACAGCTACACGGGGCAGGCAGACGTCAGCCCGGATAACCTGAGTGAGCTCAGGGTATGGCCCTCCCGCTACCTGGCTCTCTCCTTCCGGGGAAATGCCACCCTGGCCAATAGCCGTAACGTCCACCTCGTGCTAAGTTACGGACCGGAGTTTGCATGGCATAACTTCATGCTCATGAACGGCCACGTGCTGCAATACGAAAACGGCCAGGCCCTGTTTACCGAAAGCAGCAAGCCCACTGAAAAGAGTAAATTCGTGGTGCCGCACATTAACCTGCCGGTACTGCTGAACATCGGCCTCAAAAAAGAAGGCTTCCGGCTGGGCATAGGCGGGTACGTGGGTTATCGCATAGGAGGCTACACCAAAGTGGTCTATAAAGACGATAACAATAAAGAGAAATACAAGGAATCACTGGGCCTGAACGACCTGAAATACGGTCTTACTGCAGAAATCGGCCACAGGCACGGCGCCGCGTTATTCATCCGGTATGACCTGAGCGACCTCTTCCGGAGCAGCCAGGTAAATGCGAAGGATATGCAGGCCTTCAGCTTCGGGGTACGCCTTTAACAGACGGCTAATCGTGTGAAAACATTGAAAGTGCCTTAAAAGTAACGGTTCGCCGCTCCTTTTAAGGCACTTTCTTTTATACCGCCTCCGGCTCTATGATGGTCACTTTCTGAATCACATCGCCGGCACGGATATCATCAATGATCTCCAGGCCTTCCACTACCTTTCCGAAACAGGTATGGTTCCTGTCCAGGTGGGCCGTATTCTGGCGATTATGGCAGATAAAAAATTGGGACCCGCCCGTATTTCTTCCCCGGTGCGCCATAGAAAGCACGCCCCGGTCATGATACTGCAGGGTACCGTTCAGCTCACACGGAATGGTATAGCCCGGACCGCCGGCCCCTGTGCCGTCAGGACATCCGCCCTGCACCATAAAACCCGGGATCACCCGGTGAAACTTCAGCCCGTCATAAAACCCTTTCTTAGAAAGGTCAATAAAATTCTGCACCGCCAGGGGGGCGTCATCGTCGTAAAATTCAATTAACAGGGTCCCCTTATCGGTTACCATCTCTGCTTTGCGCATATCTATAAATTTGATTGTTCCAAAATATGGCCGCCCTTACGGATCACCACTTCTTTCACCAGCTTTACGGCATTCAGGTAGAGCACCAGGCTTTCGGCCTGGGTAGGCGCCTGGATCTGCTCACACTGCGGCCCCGGCTCCAGGTAATACACAAAAACCTTTTCGTTCTTGCGGTCCAGCACCTGGTAATCATACCGGCCGATGGCGTTGAAAATCTCGTTTTCCGAAATGCCCAGGAAACGATCCTGGTTCTCTTTCAGGAGGGTGATCTGCCGTGCCCGCAGGCCTTTACATCCGGCGCGGTCACTTTTAAAAGCAGCAGAATCCAGCCCGGGGATCTCCAGCGGATCGGAATAAGAGCATCCCGTCAGTAAAAAAGCGAACAACAGCAGCCGGAATATCCCGCGCGGTATATAATTAACTTTCAGCATGGTCTAATCCTGGAAGCTTCCTACTATCCCATTGGCAATTGACAATAGAAAACTGAATATCAGCGCTGTAAAAAACCCGCTCACCTGGAATCCGTCTACAAGGTAAGTACACAGGTAAACCACACCCACCGAGATCACCAGCGAGAAAAGCCCGAGAGTGAGAAAGGTGATGGGCAGCGAGATCAGGTCCAGCAGCGGCCGGACAAACGTGTTCAGCAGGCTCATCACAAAAGCCACAATAACCCCCGTGGTCAGGGTATCTACCGTAATGCCGCTAAATAGTTTGGGCATTAAATACACCAGGGCCCCGGTCAGTACGAGGCGGATCGCATAATTGATCATGAGCTATGTCGTTTAATTAAAACATCCAGTACTTCATCCAGTTCCACTTCCTTGGCTTCCAGCAGCACCAGGTAGTGAAAGAGCAGGTCGGCGGCCTCCCCCAGGAACAGGTCTTTGTTATCGTCCTTGGCCTCAATCACCAGTTCCACGGCCTCCTCGCCCACCTTCTGGGCCACCTTATTGATCCCTTTGGCAAAGAGTGACGCCGTATACGACTCCCCGGAAGGATTACGCTTCCGGTCACGGATGATCTCCGTCAGGTAGCGGATAAACGCCACCTTCCCTTTATTGTCCTCTTCCCAGCAGGTATCCGCGCCCGTATGACACACCGGTCCGGCAGGATGTGCCTGGATCAGCAGGGAGTCACCGTCACAGTCGGCCGCATGACTCACATACGTCAAATAGTTCTCTGAGGTCTCCCCCTTGGTCCAGAGCCGGTTTTTAGACCGGCTGAAAAAAGTTACCTTACCGGTCTCCAGGGTATGCTGCAGCGCTTCTGCATTCATATAGCCCTGCATAAGTACCTTACCGGTAAGCTGATCCTGAACAATGGCCGGGATCAGCCCTTTTGAAAAATCTGCTTCTCGTGTCATATCTGAGTACAATATTAGCACTTGAACTCAAGAAACAGATAAAATTTTACTCAGAAATTTTGACATCAAAAAAACTCCTTCTATCTTTGCACCCACATTCAGCGAGAGAGAATCTCAAAAATGCGGAAGTAGCTCAGTTGGTAGAGCGTAACCTTGCCAAGGTTAAGGTCGCGGGTTCGAGACCCGTCTTCCGCTCCAACAGCAGAAAAGTTCCTATGAAAATGGGAGCTTTTTTTGTCTGCAAGGGCCGGGGTGGTGGAACTGGTAGACACGCAGGACTTAAAATCCTGTGAGCAGTGATGTTCGTACGGGTTCGATTCCCGTCCCCGGTACTGAAAATCAGAGAGTTACAAAGCAATTTGTGGCTCTTTTTTTATACCCCTCTAAAATTTTCAAACCATTTTCAAACAAAGCATTTGCCAACTATAATCCCCTTATCCCCGACCTGGCTTTTCACTGTTCTGTTCTAACTTTCTCCATCTGCACAGAGCAACGATCCCCTAAAATCCCTAAATTGCTCCTGCAAATTACCTGAACTATGTATAAGTCTTTACTAATTGCCCTCCTGCTGTGCACTAATGCCCTGGCCCAGAAAACCGCCTTTGAGCTGGATTCCAATACCACCTGCACCTACCCGGAGCTGATCAGTTTCTATAAAACCCTGGCGGTGAAATACGAACACTGCCGGCTCTCGGAACAGGGCCTGACCGACAGCGGCCACCCGCTGCACCTGCTGGTCCTGTCAGAAGATAAGATATTTACCCCGGAAGAGGCCCGCCGCCGCGGGAAGACCGTGATCCTGGTGAATAACGGTATTCATCCCGGTGAGCCCGAAGGCATGGATGCGGCTGCCATGCTGGCGCGCGACATGCTCCAAAACCGCACCCTGCCCCACGATGTGGTGCTTTGCATCATTCCCGTTTATAATATTGGCGGGATGCTGAACCGGGGTACCTCACGCGTTAACCAGAACGGCCCGCGGGAATACGGCTTTCGGGGAAACGCGCTGAACTACGACCTGAACCGCGATTTCATCAAAACCGACTCGCGCAACTCCCGCTCTTTCCAGGAGATCTTCCAGAAATGGCAGCCTGACATTTTTATGGATACCCATACCAGTAACGGTGCCGACTACCAGCATATCATAACCCTTATTGATACGCAGGTGGATAAGCTGAGCCCGGAGATCCGGCCCTTTGCCAAAAACTATACAGACCACCTTTATGCCCGCATGGAGGCCTCCGGGTACGCTATGGTGCCGTATGTCAACAGCCTCCGTGGAACGCCTGAAAGCGGCATCGTTTCCTTCCTGGAAACGCCCCGCTACTCCACGGGTTACGCGACCCTCCACCATGTGAACGGCTACATGCCCGAAACCCACATGTGGAAGCCCTATCCGCTGCGGGTGAGGTCTACCTATGAACTCCTGCGGCACTTTGTCCACCCCACTCCGGCCCACCTTGCCCAGCTCAAAGCAGCCCGCAAGGCAGCAAAGGAAAAGGTAAGAACCCAAACCGAATTTCCCCTTACCTGGAAAGCAGACACCACCCGGTACGAGACCATCACCTTTCACGGCTACGAATCCGGGCAGAAGCCAAGTCGGGTAACCGGCCTTTCCAGGCTTTACTATGATCACGCCAAACCTTTTACCAAAACCATCCGCTACTACAATCACTTCCGCCCCGATGTTACGGTCACCAAGCCCAAAGCCTACATCATCCCCCGGGGCTGGACCCGGGTAATTGATCTGCTGGAGCTTAACGGGGTGAAAATGAAAACCCTGGAAGCCGACCGGAAAATGACGGTGGAAATGTACTATATCGATAGCTATAAAACCGCTCAGAGCCCTTATGAAGGCCATTATACGCACTCGGATGTGCAACTGAAGCCCGTGCTGCAGGAGATACAGTTCTACAAGGGCGACAGGCTCATTGAAACCGGGCAGGAAGCCGACCGCTATATCGTGGAAACCCTGGAGCCCCAAGCCCACGACTCCTTCTTTAACTGGAACTTCTTTGACTCCGTGCTGGGGCAGAAAGAATATTACTCTGCCTATATCTTTGAAGAGGAAGCCTACAGGCTCCTCCAGGAAAGCCCGGAGCTGAAAACGGAATTTGAAAAGCTGCGCGCAGAAGATGAAAAATTCCTGAAAAGCAGCAGGGCTCAGCTCGACTGGATCTATAAAAACTCGCCCTACTACGAGAAAACCTACCTGCGCTACCCCGTGGGCCGGGTAATAAAATGAAAAGCAGGCCGTTAAGCCTGCTTTCGGGAGGTTTCGAGCGGATTCGAACCGCTGTACAAGGTTTTGCAGACCTCTGCCTAGCCTCTCGGCCACGAAACCATTTGGAAGTGCAAAGGTACCGCTTTTCATCTTCTTCTCCAAGAAAATCCCTCTGAAGATAGAAAAATTATTGATCAATTAATTCCCGCATGGGAGAATTAGTTTCAAAACTTAACACCTCTAACAATCCCGTTAACTACTGTCATTCTGACGTTTCACGGCGCGAAAAACGCCACGAAATGCCCTCTAAAGGCCGGTTTCAAAGCAAATAAAATATCCCGGAAGAGGGAAAATTATAACTCAAATAATTCCCCAACGTGCGAATTATTTTCGGAACTTTGTACCCTATGAAAATTCCGTTAACTGCCATCGTTCTGACATTCAACGAAGAAAAAAACATCACCGAATGCCTGGACAGCCTGGTTTCGTGGGTAGATGAAGTAATCATCGTGGATTCTTACTCTACCGATACCACCCTGGATCTCATCAGCCGCTACCCCGCTGTACGCGTGTACCAGAATGAGTTTGTGAACTACTCCGTACAGCGGAACTGGGCCTTTGAAAACGTGCCCATCCGCCATGATTTTGTCATGAACCTGGATGCCGATCACCGGGTTACCCCGGAACTGAGAGAGGAGGTCATCGCGCATTTCAGTAAAGGCATTCCTGCAGGCATAAACGGGTTTATGGCTTCCCGCCAAACCATGTTCCTGGGCCGGTGGATACGCCACGGCGGCCATTACCCCGTATATCACGGCATCATTTTCAGGAAAGGTTTCGGTTACTGTGAACATAAGGAATATGACCAGCACTTCGTGATTGAGGGCGACGCCATAGTGCTGAAAGGGAACGTGATAGACATCATCACCGAATCACTCACCACCTTTACGGCCCGCCATAACAAATGGGCCACCCTGGAGGCGCAGGACGCCATCAGGTTGTTAAAAGAAATCAATGAGAAAACCGTAAAAGCCGATAAAAACGGAAACCCCATGGAGGTTCGCCGTTTTCAGCGGCTTAAATACTATTCCTACCCGAAATTCTGGCGGGTATTTATGTATTTCGGATACCGGTATATCCTGAAAATGGGTTTCCGCGACGGCAAAGAAGGCCTTATCTTTCACTTCCTGCAAGGCTTCTGGTTCCGTTTCCTGGTAGACGCCAAGATTTACGAAGCGGAGAAGGGTTGACACCACCCCTCCCCTCTACTCCATATCATTCACCTTTCCTATAAACTGGATGGTGTCAGACGTCTTCTCCACTATCGCAAATGCAAATGGCCTGTCGCACCGGAACACAGGGTACATAGGTGCCGAAGTGAGCCCAATCCCAATCGTCGTAACTGCCGCCGCTTCGGATCCCTTCTCGTCTACCGACAGGTAGGTATCCTGCTTCACAAAATCCACGAACAGTTTTGCTTCTTTCGAGATTTTGCCCAGCTCAGCCATATCTGTAAATGCCTTTTTCATTCCCATGGCCTTCAGCACCTCGTTCAGGTTCTTGCTGGACTCCATTTTGAATTTAGGCAAAAATAATTCTATCTTCGTTTTCTTCAACCGGCCCCTGGCCGCATCCCATTGATCTCGGGTGAGCCCTTTGATCATATCATCTGCCGTACCGCTAACCGGTAACATGGCCACAAAAGCATATTTTTCATTTCCGTAAGGCAGTTCTACCATCTGGAAAGCCTCGTTTTGGGTATAACCGAACTCCTTCTGGAGATACATGAAATCCTGGCTTGTCTCCTTTTTGGCGCCATGGAAAGGTGCCTTAGAGGTGTTTTTTTCATCAAACTCCTGGGTCCAGTCGCCCTTGAAATATAGCGCATTCATCAGGAACATCACCTGGTTCGCCTCAATCTGCTCGATCACCTGTTTGATCTTGTTATTGGTATTCTCGGCCGCCCAGCGATTAATCTTGTCCACGGTAGCCTTGCTGCTGAAATCTT
>Ga0209570_1001736_pt1 | contig 10725 bp, 10 predicted proteins | sample EBPBio172007_DNA_FD_185861 | JGI IMG/M metagenome (GOLD analysis project Ga0209570, IMG submission 185861) | Wastewater treatment Type I Accumulibacter community from EBPR Bioreactor in Madison, WI, USA - Reactor 1_9/17/2007_ DNA (SPAdes)... | ecosystem: Engineered > Bioreactor > EBPR >... | reverse complement strand
GATGAAGTAGGCCGAGATGTAGCCCTTGTCGAACTGCATGCCCTCGGTGAACTCGAGCTCGGTCGCCGTCGTCGAGGACTCCTCGACGGTGATGACGCCGTCCTTGCCGACCTTGTCGAAGGCGTCCGCGATGGTCTCGCCGATGCCCTTGTCCTGGGCGGAGAGGGCTGCGACCGAGGCGATCTCGTCCTTGCCCTCGACCTCACGGGCGTTCTTGAGCAGCTCGTCGTTGACGGCCTGCACGGCCTTGTCCATGCCCCGCTTGAGGCCGGACGGAGCGGCACCGGCGGCGACATTGCGCAGGCCCTCCTTGACCATCGCCTGGGCGAGGACCGTGGCGGTCGTCGTCCCGTCACCGGCGATGTCGTTGGTCTTGGTGGCGACCTCCTTGGCGAGCTGGGCGCCGAGGTTCTCGTAGGGGTCCTCGAGCTCGATCTCCTTGGCGATGGTCACACCATCGTTGGTGATCGTCGGGGCGCCCCACTTCTTGTCGATGACGACATTGCGGCCCTTCGGGCCGAGCGTCACCTTGACCGCGTTGGCGAGGGCGTCGACGCCCCGCTCGAGCGACTTGCGGGCGGAGTCGTTGAACTCCAGTTCCTTGGCCATGAATGTCCTTGTCTCACTGTTGCGTCCGCAACGTTGGTTGGAATGACGTCAACTCGCCGGACGCAAGGGGAAGTGCGGGAGCACGTATGCCGTGGGCTCACCCGCGGGGCGAGCCCACGGCATACGTGGTGGTGCAGTGGGCGCCGGCGTCAGCCGACGATGGCGAGCACGTCGCGCGCCGACAGGATGAGGTACTCCTGGCCGCCGTGCTTGATCTCGGTGCCGCCGTACTTGCTGAAGATGACGCGGTCGCCGACGTTGACGTCGAGCGGAACGCGGTTGCCCTTGTCGTCGATGCGACCGGGGCCGACGGCCAGGACTTCGCCCTCCTGGGGCTTCTCCTTGGCGGTGTCGGGGATGACCAGACCGGACGCGGTCGTCTGCTCGGCCTCGAGGCTCTTGATGACGATCCGGTCCTCGAGCGGCTTGATGGAAACCGACATGAGTGTCCTTTTTTCGTGATGGCGGAAAAGGTCCGTGCGGCCGTGCTCGGGGGCGCCGTCGCGGGGGTCGTCCTCGGGCGTGCCGCTGGCACTCACGGGGTGCGAGTGCCAATGATCCAAATCTAGGTTCGGAGTTGGCACTCGGTCAACTCGAGTGCCAACCCCGGCCCCGAGACAAGCCCTTGCGTCCGCGTCTTCGGTCGCCATGGGCACGGGAGGCGCGGACGCAGGATCTGACAGGCTGGGTCGGTGAACGTCGAGCAGGTGCGCGCCCTTGCCTCCCCGGACGGGCAGGCCCTCCTGCGCTCCCTGCCGCCCTACGACGAGTCCGCTGTCTTCACCCTGCAGGCGAGCCTGCGCGCGACGGGCGTGCCCGCCGACCTGGTGGCCGCCGCCCTGACCCAGCAGCGTCTGCGCGCGCGTGCCCGGGCAAAGTTCGGCGAGTTCAGCGACGACATGCTCTTCACCAGTGACGGCCTCGAGCAGGCCACCCGGATCGAGGTGGCCACGGTGCACGCCGCGCGCTTTGCCTCGTTGTCGCTGGCCACCGTGCACGATCTCGGGTGCGGCATCGGCGCGGACGCCATCACGATGTCGGTTCTGGGCGTGACGGTCTCCGCCATCGACGCGGACCCGGTGACAGCGGCCGTCGCCGACACCAACCTGCGACCGTGGCCCGAGTCGCGAGCGCGTGTGGGCCTCGTCGAGGATTTCGTGCCACCCGCGGATGCGATGCGCGACCGGATCGGCGCCTGGCTCGACCCGGCCCGACGAGTGGCCGGTGTGGCCGACGCCACGGGGCGAGCCAGACGCCTGCACCGCCTCGAGGACCTCAGCCCGTCGTGGTCCACGGTGCAGGCCATCGCCGCCGCCGTGCCGGCGACCGGCGCGAAACTCGCCCCCTCCTTCCCCCACGCCGCTCTTCCGCCCGGCGCGGAGGCGCAATGGGTGTCCTGGGAAGGTGACGTCGTCGAGTGCGCCCTCTGGTGGGGGCCCCTCGCGAGGCGGCCGGGCCGCACGGCTCTGCTGCTCGGCGCGCGAAGACCCTCGACCCTGGTCGAGGACACCGGCGACGACGCTGAGGCCGCGCGGTCGCTCGCTGACCTCGGCGAATGGTTCCACGAGGCCGACCGGGCCGTCGTCCAGGCCGGTCTGCTCGGTGGGGTCGCGGCCAGGCTCGGTGGCCTCGAGGTCGATCCCGGCACCGGTTACCTCACGACCCATGACGCTGTGACACTCCCCGAGACCAAGCGGTATGCCGTGCGCGCGGCTTTCCCCTTCCACGCCAAGTCACTGCGTGGCTGGCTGCGCGACCGAGGCATCACCGGGCTGACGATCAAGAAGCGCGGAGTCCGCATCGATGATGCCGCCTTGCGCCGGCAGTTGCGGATCGGCGCCGGCGCCGGGGAGCGTGAGCAGGCCACGATCGTGCTCACCCGGGTCGCGGGCGATGGCGTCGTCCTCGTCGTGGACCCGGCCTGACCGAGGCGCCCTCACGGCCTGTGGTTCACAACTCCGGGTCGGCCTGGGCCCCCACCCGCCGGACGGCGGCCGCACCCGCGGCCAGCGCGGCATCCATGGCGTGACTCTCGTCGTGACCGAGGGCCAGCGCAGCGGCGAGGGCACCACAGAAAGCGTCCCCGGCACCGGTGGTGTCGAGCACCTGATGGTGCGGGACCGAGCGCGCCGACCAGGTCCGACCGTTCCAACTCGTGCCCTTGGCGCCATAGGTGACCAGCAGGGAGCCCGGCACCGCGCCGGACTCGGCGAGCGCCACGGCCTCGTGCTCGTTGGCGATGACCGGGTCGGCGAGGGCGATGACGTCGGCCGGGAGGGCGGCATACGGGGCGATGTTGATGACGACCCGCACGCCCCGTGCCGCCGCCCGACGCGCGGCTCGGCAGACGACCGGCAACGGGACCTCCAATTGGAGCAGGAGCACGTCACCGACCGTGAGGCTCTCGACGGCCTCGACCTCCCGATCGTCGAGCGCCGCGTTGGCTCCGGGGACCACGATGATGGCGTTCTCGGCGTCGTCGGAGACGGCAATGAGAGCGGTCCCCGTGGGCTCACCCGACACCGTCCGCACGTGCGCGATGTCGATTCCCCTCTCCGCCAAGCGTTTTCGGTATGCCACGCCGCCGGCATCCGCTCCCACGCAGCCGACCATCGTGACCTCGACACCAGCGGCCCGGGCGGCTACGGCCTGGTTGGCGCCCTTGCCGCCGGCCAGCCGGGACAGGCCATCCCCCAGCACGGTCTCACCAGGTCGGGGGTGCCGCTCGACGCTCGTCACGAGGTCGACATTGAGTGAACCGAGGACCAGGACGCGGCCCATCAGAGCTCGCCTCGCACGGTCCGCAGCCACAGGGCGGCGATCGCGGTGCCGTCGAGCTCGAGCGCGACGTCGACGACGGCCGGCGCCGGACCGTGCGGATCGTGCTCCATGTCGCCTGCCCAGTCCCTGAGGTCCACGATGGTCCGCCCCCGCGTCCAGGTCCCGCTCAACTCCACGCGCACGGGAAGCCGCTGCAACCGCACGGCATCCGGGGCCAGCAGGATCGCGACAGCGCCCGCGTCGCCGATCGTCGCGGTGTCGGTCGCGAAGCGGCCGCACGCGAAGTCGATCAGCCCACCGGCCAGATCACCGACCCGGGTGCCGAGTGCTCGTAAACCGGCGCCCTCCTGCGCGGTCACGGTCGGTGCATAGAAGACGTCCAACCCGTACATCGTGACCGGCACCGAGTGCTCGGTGCAGGCGTCGAGGACGATGGCCGTGGCCTCGGGGTCGTGGAAGACGTTGAACTCGGCCGCCGCGGTGGCATTGCTCACCATGGCGCCCCCACCCATGAAGACGATCCGGCCGATCCGGGCGAAGATCTCCGGGTGGGTGCGCGCGAGCAGCGCAATGTTCGTCATCGGTGCGAGCGGCACGACGGTCAGCGGCTGGCCGGAGTCGGCGTGGGCGTCGATGAGGTCACGCAGCAGGGCGACGGCCGATCGCGGGTCCAGTCCCATCGTGGGTGGGGTCAGGCGCAGGTCTCCCATGCCGTCGGCGCCGTGGACGTGCCGGGCGTCCGCAGGTTCCTCGAGCAGCGGGCGGGGCGCGCCGGCCGCGACCGGCACATCGCGGCGGCCTGCTGCCTCCAGGACCGTGAGGGTGTTGCGCACGACGTCGGGCAGGGGCGCGTTGCCGCCGACGCAGGTCACGCCGACGAGGTCCAGGCCCGGGTGGAGAGCCGCGAGGAGCAACGCGCAGGCGTCGTCGATGCCGGTGTCGACGTCGAGGACGACGGGTTGCGCGCTCATGGGGCCATTGTGCGGCCCGGGCGCGACAACCGGCCTCGGGAAGTCCTCATCGCGAACCATGTGTGCACCACGTCGAACGGGGCGCTATCGTGCGAGCATCTCGCGGGGGCGCGGGGCTGGATGTCTCGCAAGGGTGCGAGACCCGACACAGGGGACGGAAACACCACATGACTTCGGACCGTGGCGTCATTCGCCAGACACACTCCATGATCTGGGCACCGCGATGGCTGACAGCGCTCGTGGTCGCCCTGGCCTCCTCGGTGCTCATGGTCGTCACCACACCGGCTCGCGCCGCCGACGGAGAGACCGAGCTCGGCGCAACGCAACTGGCGGCCCAGACCTATCCCGGGGTCCAGCTCATCCAGGCGGACTTCACGTCCACCATCTCGGTGCCGCAAGCGATCATCGACGAGGCCGCCGTCAACGAGCTCTACACGCGCCTGGTCGTCCAGGCGGCCACCGGCGCGATCGGCACTGCCGAGTCCCAGATCATCGACGCCTTTGTCGCAGAGTTGGCCAAGGATCCCTTCCGCTACGTCACGCCGGCCGACGCCCGGACGACGGTCGAGGTGGGACTGAGCGGCTTCGGCACCGGTTTCGTGGTCAATGCCGAGGGCTACCTCGTCACGGCAGCGCATGTCATCGCTCCGGACCCGGATGAGCTGAAGGTGGAGTTCGCCCGCGCCGGTTTGCGTGACCTCATCGCCAACGATCTCGACGAGGTCCAGGCGTCAGGCGTTGCCTACAGCCCGGCCAATCTCGACACCTTGGCCCAGGCCTTCCAGGACTGGTACGTCCGCTACCTCGAGGTGGGCGAGGTGAGCACGACGGTGAGCGCCCAGATCGGCGTCGCGACGGCGGGCGTCGACAAGACCCAGCGGGGACAGCCGGCGGAGATCATCAAGGTCGGCGCTCCCTACCCGGGAAAGGATGTCGCCGTCCTCAAGCTGGACGGTGCGGCCCACCTGCCGACCCTCCCGCTCGGCGACGATGCCGACGTCCCGGAGGGCTCGACCCTGCACGTGACCGGTTACCCCGCGGCCTCCACCTTCTCCTCGGGCATGTCAGCCGACTCCCAGGTCCAGCCGACCATCACCGAAGGCCCGCTGACGGCTATCAAGAAGACCGAGACCGGGATGCCGGTGTTCCAGACCCAGGCACCGGCCAGCCCGGGCAACTCCGGCGGACCAGTGCTCGATGACGCGGGCAATGTCGTGGGCATCCTGGTGGCGTCGGCCGTCGCCGACGACGGCACGGCACTGGAGGGTCAGGAGTTCGTCATCCCGATCAGTGTCGTGCGGCAGATGCTCAACGAGACCAACGTCAAGCCGGGTGAGAGCGCTACCACCCAGGCCTACAACGTGGCGCTGGGGGCCTACTTCGACAAGTACTACAAGCGGGCCATGCCGGAGTTCCAGCGGGTCCAGGCGCTGTACCCGGAGCACCCCTACGTGGCGGAATACATCACCAGGACGCAGCAGGCGATCGACGCCGGCAAGGACGAGACCCCGAACTCCCTGCTGCTCTGGGTCGCTCTCGCCGGGGGCGTCCTCATGGTCCTCGCGGTGGGCGGGGTGGGCGGTTTCCTGCTCCTGCGCAAGCGCGGCAAGGGCCCGGCGCGCGTCGCTGGCACGGCGCCGCAGGGTGGCCCCTGGCCGGGCAACCCGGGACCGCAGGGTCACCAGGGAATCCCGGGTCAGCAGGGGTATGCCGGGCAGCCCGGCTTCCCCGGCCAGCAGCCCCCTCCGGGCCAGCCGCCGCAGCACGCGCATCAGCAACCGGCCCCCGCCGGCCCGATGGGTCAGACCGCTTGGCCTGCCCAGCCGCAGCAGCCGGCCAGCCACCCGCCGCAGCCACCGGTGACCCAGCCGCTGCAACCGCCGCTCCCATCGGAACCCCTACCACCGCCTCCCTGGCACGCGCCGGGGTCGGCTCCTGGTCAGCAGCCACCCCCCGGTTCGCCGCCGCCCGTCCCCTGACGGTCCTCCCTCCGGCCCCAGAGCGCTTCCGGCGCCCTGGGGCCGGAGCGACTTGGTGCGCGCCACGCCCGCGTCGTACGGTCGAGCGGTGACCTCGACCCCCTGCCGAGCCTTCGGGATCGGGCTGGCTGCCTTGGCGGCGCTCACCGCGTGCACCTCCGCTCCCTCCCCCAGCACCCCGGGCGCCTCGGTCACGGCTGAGCCCACGGCGTCGTCATCGCCCTCGCCATCGGTGACGCCGTCGGCTGCCTCCTGCGTCGACACTGCGTATGCCGCGCTCTCACCCGAGCAACGCGCCGGCCAGTTGGTCATGGTCGCGCTCCAGGCCGGATCATCGTCGGCGAGCCTCAAACCCACGATCGAGGGCTCCCACGTGGGGAACATGCTCTACCTCGGCGGCTGGACGAGTGGCAAGGCTGACGTCACGGCGACCTCTGGTCTGCTGCAGCAGATGGCGACCCCCGACGCGACCGGCGGTATCGGGTTGCTCGTCGCGGCGGACCAAGAGGGGGGCGTCGTCCAACAACTCAAGGGCGACTTCACCGGCATACCATCGGCCCTCACCCAGGGCACCTGGGACCCGGCGCACCTGCGAAGCAGCGCCAAGGGATGGGGCGCCGAACTCAAGGCGGCCGGCGTCAACCTCAACCTCTCGCCCGTCGCGGACGTCGTGCCGACCGAGATCGGGAAAGCGAACGGCCCGATCGGACGGTGGGACCGCCAGTTCGGGTCCGATCCCGCCGCCGTCGGTCGATCGGTGACCGCGTTCACCCAGGGCATGGCCGATGCGGGAGTGCAGACCTCGGTGAAGCACTTCCCCGGGATCGGGCGGATCCGGGGCAACACCGACTTCGCCAGCGAGGGTGTCGACGACCCCGTGATGACTGCGACCGACGCCTATCTGCAGCCCTTCGTCGACGGCTGGACGGCCGGCGCCGGTCTGGTCATGATGAGTTCGGCGCGCTACCCGCAACTCGACGCCGACAACCCGGCGATGTTCTCGCCGGCGATCATCGACGGGCTGCTGCGTCAACAACTCGGTTTCCGCGGCGTCGTCATCACCGATGACATCAATGCCGAGGCGGTCAGGGCCGTGCCGCTGGCCGATCGGGCGACCCGCTTCCTCGGCTCCGGCGGCGACATCCTGCTCACGGGCAACACCCCGACGGCGCCGCAGATCGTTGCGGCGATCTCCTCGACGGCCCTGTCGGATCCGACCTTCGGGGCCAAGGTCGAGACCTCGGTGAAACGGGTGCTCACTCTCAAGGCATCGATGGGTCTGGTGCCCGGCTGCTCCGCGGCCTGACCCGGCACCCCCCACCCAAAGGCAACTTCTGCGTCACGCAGAAATTGCCTCGCCGAACCGCAATAACCGCGCGCAAGAGCGACTTCCGCGTCACGCAGAAGTTGGGGTTCAGGCGCGGACGAGGGTGACGGGCATCGAGGAGTCGGCGGGCAGGTCGAGGCGCGAGGCCTCGCGCCCCTTGAGCATCATCTGCGCCCCGAGCGCGGCGACCATGGCGCCGTTGTCGGTGCACAGGCCCGGCCTCGGCACGCGGAGCTGGATTCCCGCCCTGTCGCATCGCTCCCGGGCCATCGCGCGCAGCCGCGAGTTGGCCGCGACACCTCCACCGATCTGCAGGTGGTCCGCACCATGCTCCCGACAGGCGTCGATCGCCTTGCGCGTCAGGACGTCGGTCACCGCCTCCTGAAAACTCGCCGCCACGTCCGCGACCGGTATGCCGCGGCCGGCCTCCCGCTCCGCCGTGACCCACCGCGTGACGGCAGTTTTCAACCCCGAGAACGAGAAGTCGAAACGGTGCCGCTCCATGTCCCGGCCAGCCGTCAGCCCACGCGGGAAGTCGATGGTGATCTGCCCGTCTCGGGCCGCCCGGTCGATGTGCGGTCCACCGGGGAACGGCAGGCCGAGGACACGGGCAACCTTGTCGAAGGCCTCCCCGGCCGCGTCGTCGATCGTGGACCCCAGTGGACGCACATCTGAGGTCACGTCGGGCACGAGAAGCAGGGAAGAGTGCCCACCCGAGACGAGCAGCGCCATCGTCGGCTCCGGCAAGGGCCCGTGTTCGACGATGTCGACGGCCACGTGGGAGGCGAGGTGATTGACCCCGTAGAGCGGCAGTCCGAGCGAGAGGGCGAGGGCCTTGGCCGAGGCGACACCGACCATCAGGGCACCGGCGAGCCCCGGGCCGGACGTGACCGCGATGCCGTCGAGGTCGGTCAGGGCGACACCCGCTGTCTCGCACGCCCGCTGGATCGTCGGCACCATGGCCTCGAGGTGGGCGCGACTGGCCACCTCTGGCACGACGCCTCCGAATCGGGCGTGCTCCTCGACACTGCTCGCAATGGCGTCGACGAGCAGGGTTGTCCCCCGCACGATTCCGATCCCGGTCTCGTCGCACGAGGTCTCGATGCCCAGGACGAGCGGCTCATCGCTCACTCCCCCTCACCCCCTCCGGCGTTGTTCCCGAATGCCGCGGTTGTTCCGCGCTCGACGGGCCCGGTCAGCAGCGTCTTTCCCAGGATCAACGCGTCGACATCGCCCGGCTGGTAGTACCTGCGCCGCACGTGAAGTTGCCGCCAACCCGCCCGCTCGTAGAGAGCCAGCGCCGGCGCATTGTCGGCCCGCACCTCGAGCAGGGCCCCGGTGGCCCCCCGCCGGCCGGCAGCCTCTTCCAGGGCATCCAGCATGGCGGCACCGTGGCCTCGACCCTGGGCCTCGCGCACGACCGCGACGGTCATGATGTCGGCGCTCTCGCCCCCGTGGTCGACCCCGCCGTAGGCGAGCAGGGCGCCGTCCTGCTCCAGGACGAGGTATTCACGACGAGGGCGCTCGGCGAGTTCGGCCCACCAGGTCGTCGCCGGCCAGGCGTCGTCGGCGAAGAGGGTGGCGTCAAACACCACGAGCGCGTCGATGTCCGTCGAGGTCATCTCGCGCACCGTCACCGCGCTCATCGGGCAGCCCGCTCGGCGGTCGTCAGGGCATCCGGACGGCGCAGGTAGAGGGCCTCGACCGGCATGGCCTCCCCCGCCGCGAGTCGCCGGGCGACGACCTCGACGAGCACACCCGCATCAACATCGAGCACGGCCTGGTCGCCATCGCGGAAGAGGTCCGGGAAGAGCACGGGACCACGGCCCACCGTCGGCAGCGCCCGCACCTCCTCGGGCAGGTCGGCAGGCCGGTCGACAGCGGGACCGACGAGCCGGGCGACGGAGCCGGCCCCCACGGCATACCGGGCCCAGTAGACCTCCTTGCGGCGGGCATCGGTGGCGACCAACAGTTCCCCCTCAGGGCGTCTGGCTTGGACGGCGAGCACGTCGAGCGAGCACACCCCATGGACGGGTATGCCGAGTGCATGGCCCATCGTCACCGCGGTCACCAGGCCGACGCGCAGCCCGGTGAAGGGTCCCGGCCCGTTGCCGACCGCGATCGCGTCGAGGTCGCGCGGCACCAGACCGTTGTCCCGCAACAGTTCCACGATGAGCGGAGCCAAGTGCTCGGAGTGTCCACGCGCGTCAATCCGCTGAGCCGAGGCGAGGGTCTCACCGTCACGACCCAGCCCCACGCCAATGGCCGAGGTCGAGGTGTCGATACCGAGGATCACCACCGGACTCCCTCCCATCGTCGTCCATGGGCGGCGATCCGTGCCGTCCGCTCCTCGGTCGCCGGATCCACGATCAAGGTCACTTCGAGCACGTCCTCGCTCAGTGACTCGGCGACACCGTGGCCCCATTCGACAACCGTCACCGACTCCTCGAGGGATGCGTCGAGGTCGAGGGCGTCGAGCTCGGTGAGGCCGCCCAGGCGATAGGCATCGACGTGCACCAAGGGTGGGCCGTCGACCACGGACGGGTGGACGCGCGCGATGACGAAGGTCGGCGACGTGATCGGTCCACGCACCCCGAGACCGGCCCCGATGCCGCGCGTGAGGGCGGTCTTTCCCGCGCCAAGGTCACCGGTGAGGATGACGAGGTCTCCGGCGCGTAGGTTCGTCGCCAGGGCACGGCCAAAGGCCTCGGTGTCCTCGACGGTCGGCAGTGCGGGTCCCGATCCGGTCACGCTCACCGGACGCGCTCCTTGGCCCGCTCCACCTGCCGCCGACGGGCAATATCGGTGATCCGCCGACGCACGCGAGGCTTGCGCTCGACCGCGACGCTCTCGTGCCGAGCCATCTGCCCGCGCTCGATGGCCATCCGGATCTGCTGGGTCACCAGTTCGGGATGCTCGAGCATGATCAGGTGGCCCGCGTCCTCGACCACGACGTGCTCCGCGCCGGGGATGAGGTCGACGATGGTCTCGCTGTGGGAGGGAGGTGTGAGCAGGTCGCCCATGCCGTTGATGACGACGACCTCGGTGCCGCGGAATG
>Ga0209570_1001726_pt1 | contig 10777 bp, 8 predicted proteins | sample EBPBio172007_DNA_FD_185861 | JGI IMG/M metagenome (GOLD analysis project Ga0209570, IMG submission 185861) | Wastewater treatment Type I Accumulibacter community from EBPR Bioreactor in Madison, WI, USA - Reactor 1_9/17/2007_ DNA (SPAdes)... | ecosystem: Engineered > Bioreactor > EBPR >... | reverse complement strand
GTTGTGAACCAAAACTATCCCATTTCGGGAACAATTGGAATTGAAGGAAAAAAAATTACTTACCTTTTCCCAAAAACCACACAATCGGGTGAACCGTATTCCTTTTTGATCAGAAATGATCACCCTACAGTTACAGGATATTTTATATTCGACACCGGAAACGGGAAAAAAGAAAAGGTTGAGTTAAAAAAAGAAAAGGAGTTGTTGACCGGAACAACAGGTGAATTTCCGCCCGGAACCAAAATTAAATACTCTGTATTCTTGAGATACGGAGACAAAACTACTCAAGTGCCTTACAACACCGAAATTACAACTCTTGTTACGGGGAAAACGGGAATCATAATAGATACTTTATACCCCTTTATGCTCTTTCTGGGGCTTTTGCTTGCAGTCAGGGGCGGGCTCGAATATTTTAATCCAAATCCAAAATTCAGACTTTATGCGTTAATGCCGGCAATGGTATTTATCTGTTTTGGTTTTTTTGTGATACCTGTGAAAAACTTTCTGCTGCTTGCTCCGCCACCGGGGGTGATTTTGCAGCCGTCTCAGATGTTCTCAATTGAAAGTATATTTTATCCTCTCTTTTGGATCGGCATCACCATTTTGGTATTTTTCAAAATAAAACCGGGTCTGCTGTTGCTTTGCGGTTCGGTAATAACAATTTTGGCGTTTATGTTCCTGGGGTGAGTTTATCTCACCCCAAAAAGTGTCCGTTAATAATCTTTAACGAGTTTAATTCCTCTATAATAGTGAGTAAGTATTTCATCAAATGAAAATCCTTTTTCAGACATTACCGCCGCACCTATCTGACATAATCCAACACCATGCCCCCACCCTGCTCCCTTGAGCCGAAAACTGCCGGGGATGCCTTCTTTTACATCCATCTTTTCGACAATAAAGGCTGATGAGTAGAGGTGCGAATCCGACAATGCCCGTCTTATCTCAAGTTCCTTGCCAATAATAATACTCTTTTTGGTTCCTTTTATCCTGAGTCGGTAAATCCTGCCTGATTCACCTCTCTCCAAAGGTTCAATATCAGTTATATTTCCAAGATCGAGTTCCATTTTTGATTTTAGCAATGATTTAACCTTTTCCTGGGGGATATCCAAAGTCCATCTGAAAAAATCCACCGTTTCCTGGTCGTAATGGAGTAAAATCTGCGAAAGCACTGTTTTATCTTTTGTATTACAGTAAGACTCAGGTTCTCCGAGAATCCATTTTGTTGCGTTTTTTTCATCTTTTAGATTTGTATCAAAATTTTCAGGTTCAAACTTATAGTCGATTACCCTGTCCAAATATAGTACCTTTTTATCTTCCCAAACATGATCAAACGATTCGGAGACTCCACCACATGACTTTGAGAACCGGGCGTCACAAATTTCATCACCATATTTCATAACAAGCCCGTGTGTGTCTTCAACCGCCTGCCTGGCAGATTCACTAAATATCTTGGTAATTCCCTGATATCTTTGACAGTGATCATCTGCACAAACATCAAAGTCATCGTGATCTTCTCTGTCATACCAGCGAACTATCTCATCCTCCGATACAACAATTCCTTTTTCTTCGGGAGTAAGTTTTTTCTTCCCTTCAGATTGTGCAATCTGAGAAAGAAGCCAGCTCCTTGAAATAACAGCATGTGCTTTTAAGAGAGCCGGACTGCTCTTTGCGCTCATCTCGGATGAAATTACACTTTTAAGATATTCTTCAATGTTGATAATGTTAATCGCAGTAACTTTATTTCCTTTTCGGAGCAGCTTTAATGCTCCCTTAAAGCTCTCTTTCTCTTTTCGCTCCCAGTGAAATTTTACACCTATCACAACATCTCTTATCATAAAATGTTCACTCTCGGGAGAATTCGGGGTAAAAACCAGGCTGACATCGTCACTTAGCTTTTTGCCGGAACCCTCAACTACAAGTTTACCATTCTTTACTGATGCTTGAAATACTCCACTGAAAAAATCTTCCTGATTGTTTGCGTAATAATCACCGTAAAATGTGAAGTTTATTACCTCCTCCGTCAGTATCCCGACAATGATTAGAGGCTCGTCCATAAAATGTTCCTTACAATGTAAATCGAAATTAATTCGTTAATATACAAAACCGTTTATAAAATTTTAATTACTCTATACAATTATCTTTTTTATTTTTGTAAACTTCAAACAAAAAGTATTTTAAATGAAGAAAAAAGTCAATATTATCGGTTTTCCGATGGACCTTGGAGCCGGAAGACGCGGCGTGGACATGGGCCCATCTGCAATGAGAATTGCACACCTCAATGAAAAACTTCAGCAACTTGGTTATGAAGTTGAAGATCTGGGGGATATTTCTATCGAAATTATGGAAACTCAGAAGGTGGGAAACGACAAACTCAAGTATGTGGACGAGATCGAAAGAACCTCCCTGAAGCTTGCCAGAGTTGTGGAAGAAACTCTCGAAAATGATGAATTTCCACTTTGTATCGGTGGAGATCATTCCATGGCACTCGGAACTCTTGCAGGAATTTCTTCCTACTGCAACAAAAGAGGGCTCAGGCTTGGCGTCATTTGGATCGATGCTCACTCCGACATGAACACTGACGAAACAACACCTTCAGGGAATATTCACGGAATGTCCCTTGCAGCTTCAATCGGGCTTGGTTCAAAACGACTCACTGAGATTTATTCACCATCTCCAAAGGTGCTCCCTGAAAACACTGTGATTATCGGAGCACGGAGCATCGATACCGATGAAAAAAACAATATTAAAAAAACGGGGATCACCGTCTATACAATGTCCGACATTGATAAGATTGGAATCCACCGGATTACTTCAAAAGTTCTTAAACAGTTCAAAAACAATGTGGATCATATTCATGTAAGTTTTGATGTTGACAGTGTTGAACCCACAATAGTTCCGGGAGTGGGCACTCCGGTCCCGGGAGGACTAAGTTATCGCGAGGCTCATCTCTTGATGGAGACTATTGCCGAGTGCGGGTGTATGTCTTCTTTGGAAATCACTGAAGTTAATCCAATTTTAGATAACCGAAACGCAAGTGCCGTTTTTGCAGTGGAACTTGTGGCTTCAAGCATGGGAATGAGAATTCTTTAATCATGGATAATATCAAGCAGTTTCTTGCTTATGTATTATTGATCGGCTCTGTTATGTGGGGTCTCAAAGCATTTGAGGTGCTCGACATAACTTTCCCGTTCATTTTTTCATTTTTGTTTATACTTATCGGATTGGCTACGGTTGTTGTTGTATTTGGCAAACACGATGTACCAGCGATAATTATCGGCACAACCATGTTTTTAGTGGGGATTTTGATCTATTTAAACCAGAATTTTGATTCAGTGCCGTGGGCTACTTTGCTTCTTCCCACGGCGATGTTTATGATTGGGATAAATTTGATTGTTTTGTTTCTCGACAACCCAAAAGTGCCTGCTTTTTTGCTGGTTTCATCGGTTTTTGTCGGATTTCCATTCTTTTTCCTCTCTATAGAGGGGTCTATGACCATGATTTCACTACTCGAGGCTATAGTCTCGATGGCGGAAAAATACTGGCTGATAATCTTTCTCGCCGCAATCTCGGTTATCCTTCTGCTTCTGCAGAATAAAAATCCCAAAAAAGAAGAAGACGACCTTCTTAATTAGCCTGAGCTTTCATAATTAAAAGACCGGTCAGAATTACATTGTTCGACGGAGTTTCAGCGCCCGACGCATTTTCCTCGGTCATTAAAATGTTAAAAGTTCCCGTCTGTGATAAATCAGGAAGATCATTCAATTCGAAAAATTCGACATTCTGCTTTGGGAGATTTATCCCACCCGCTTTAAGATATCCCCCGTCTTTTTGAATCCACAACTGGAATCCCTTACCCGAGTTGAACGACATCACATTCGAAAATTGCAGAAATCCTTTTTTCTCTTTCACTGCATAAAACAATTTGCCAAATGCCTCAGAATAATCCTCTGTACCATATAAATTGACTATTCCGGCTGTTTTTACCGTACTTATAAAAAGCAAAAGGTTTTGATTCATCATCACTGTGTTGCGCAAAAGCTCGGTTTTTGCCTGCGTGGCTCCCAACTCATTCAGCTTGGCTTCAAGCCTCTCCTCCGTTCCTGAGAACATGGAAAACAGGAAATAAGCCACAATTGAAAAACAGATAACCATTATTCCAATTACTCCCCAGAAGGCTGTGGCAGTTACACTTCCGGAAACATCAATCACTGCTCCCCTGACAGGATTTAATTTTCTTTTTTGTTTCTCCGAACCAATCGGATCATCATCATATTCAGTGGTTGTTTCCTCAATATTTTCCTCAAATGAATCGGGTTCCTCATTAACCTCTTGTTCAATTAGCTGCTTCCTTCGGGCTCTTAAAGGACTTATCGGATGAACAGGAGCTTCATCCGGAGCAGGTTCATTAATTTCCATCTCAAGATCTGTTCCAGGCATCCCGGGTTGAACATCATCTTCGTTGTAATACTCCGGAACAGCCGGAATCCCCTGTCTTCCTATGTGGGGAATCAAACCGGAATCGTCATCAATTCCTTCTTCAAATTTCCCGTTTATGGATGAATCAGGAAAAGCGTCAGGAACTCCCTGTTGACCGGGTCTTGGTGGAGTGTCTCCCCCACGAGCTGAAATTTGGGTCATTGGAGCAGGCCTCTGGAAACCGGGTTGTCTGTTATTTACAGGCCTCGACTGCTGGCTGCGAATCAGGGAATAAGGATCAACATCTTCAGGAACTTCAGGTACATCGGTGCTCCCGGCAATTTCAGGGCTCTCGGGAGCATCAGCATCTTTGGGAGCATCAGTTTCATCCACAAAGCTTGTTAATTTTGTAAAACTGATCGTTTTCCTGTCGCTCGATCTTGTTGTTGCAGAAGCACCTATCTCATCAATTCTTGCGAGTATTCTGTCAAGGGAGTGTAATGGAACTTCCTTTGGATTAATAAACGATACCAAAAGTGCAGTAAGATTTTGATATTCGCCCAATTCCTGTGTCGCAAAATCTTCATTTGTTTGTAATACATGTACAATCTCGATAAAGTCATCTTTGTCGAGTGCACCAAGCGCAAACGCCTGAATCAGGTTTTGATATCTGTTTTTTTCTTCAACTGTCATGCTTCACCATGCAATAAATTGTCTCTTAACGAACTGAGTGCCAGCCTTATCTTGGAACTGACAGTTTGAATGGGAATATTAAGGTTTTTGCTGATTTCTGACTGTGTAAAGCCGTAATACATCCCTAAATAGATAACATGTTGCTGGGCTTCGGTTAAATTCATCAAAGCCTTTTCGATGTTTTCACTTATATTTACAGCCATTTCCAGATCAAGAGGATCTATGTGAGGGCTTAGATGAGGAATAACCATATAGTTTTCATAATCATCTGTGTATTCATCCAGCGTGGTGGAATTTAATTTCCGTCGCTTGGTGTCAATTGCCTTGTTTCTTGCAAGGGTTATTATCCAGCAATAGGCATTTTGAGAATTTCTGTCATATTTTCCGGCTTTATTCCAGATTATCAGAAAAATTTCTTCGAAAGTGGTGTCTGCAATTATCTCATCTTCAACGATCTTGGTTACAAGAGCATATACTAATTTTGAATATCTTTTGTAAAGATCTTTGAACGCTTCGACATCTTTTTCGGCGATTTTTACAAGTAGTTCGTGATCACTCAATATCAATCCGATTGATTAAATGCTTGAAAAACAAATGAATTGTTATTTTATACAATCTTAAATTACAAATTTACCAATTTTAACACCCTTGTCAACACTTTTATAAAATTTATGGAACTAAAACTTACACCTTTTGAAACAAATTTCGATTATGATATCACTTTTTACATCAAATCGAATGGCAAATCACTTCAATGCAGTTATATCATCAATGGTAACATAACAAATTTAAGTCTTAAAGAAGGCAGGAGTGCCAAACGACAATCATTTTTATGGCTTGATACATGTTTTGAGTTTTTCTTAAAAGAGGAGAATTCTCCTGACTATTATGAGTTTAATTTTTCCTCGAACAGTGACTATAATATCTTTCACTTCCCCGATTATCGTGCTCCATTGGCTGAGACAAATAACTTTTTGGTTGATTCCAGGATGGAAATTGAGTCAGAAAATAAAATTGTTTTTGATTTTGAGATATTCCCGCATATCGATGTGTCGGGGAAAGAGTTTACTTTCCTCGCATCTGTAGTTCTTAATACCAACGACAATAAAGTTTCGTTTTGGGCAGTTGACCATGCTGATCCCAAGCCGGATTTTCATGATTCAAATACTTATAAAAACAAGATAGTTTTTTAAATATTTATATTAAACTATAACCTTAACTACAAGTGGTTAATTTATTTCTTAAAAATTTATTAAGTCATTTTATCATATGTAACACATTAATATATTTTTAATAAAATTTGGATGCAATTTTATCATTTTGTTTTTGAGCCGCATGATTTTCATCGACTATTAATTCCTGTAAATCCGGGTGGTTTTGCCTATTAACAAAAAAAAAAAGCTGCCCTTTAATGGGGCAGCTTTAAGAGAATATTTGTTTATCTGTTTAAGTCAGATCTTCGAGAATAGCTTGAAGTTTGGCTATGTTTTCCTCCCAGTCACGCTTCTTGGCTCTTTCCTTTTCGATGATGTCTGCGGGAGCACGCGAAACAAACTCTTCGTTTGAGAGTTTTTTTGTGAGACCGGTTAAACCACCTTTAAGTCGATCAATCTCTTTCTCAAGACGGGTTCTTTCCACTTCAATATCTATCAGTCCTTCAAGAGGTACAAAGATTTCGCAGTCTTTTATGACCGCTGAGGCGCTTTTAGCGGGGCGAACGGTATCAGTTCCCGAGGTAATTTCCTCAACTTTTGCTAATTTCTTAATGAGATCGCCGTAGAGAGGGTCGTATATTGAAGTTTTTAGGTGCAGTTTAACAGGTTTAGATGGTGCAATTTTCATTTCACCTCTAATATTACGCACTGCCGTGATAAGATTTTGAAGGAATTCCATCTGCTTCTCCCCGGCAAGATCAACCTTAGTATCGTTAAACTCGGGGAAAACGGCTACAGAAATTGATTCTCCACCACCTCTTGTCTTTATCAGATGCCATAACTCTTCAGAGATATAGGGCATAAACGGATGGAGTAATCGCAAAATTTTGTCGAAAAGCCCCACTGCTTTTTGTGCAGTATCAAGTTTAACCTTTGGATCATCACTGTAGAAACGGTTTTTAATAAGTTCGATATACCAGTCGCAGAAATCTGTCCAGACAAAACTGTAGATAATTTTTGACGAGTTGGTAAGTTCAAAATCATCAAGAGCTTTGTTAAGATTTTTAACAGTTGAATTTAACCTTGAAGTAATCCATTTGTCAACAAAATCTTCATTCTCAGGAATATAGTTTTCATCATATTGAAATCCTTCAGGCGTATTCATCAAAATAAATCTTCCGGCATTCCAAATTTTATTGGCGAAGTTCCTGCCCAAATCACATTTATCTTCGCTGAACCTGACATCCTGTCCGAGTGGTGCGAGAAACATCATCGTAAACCTGAGTGCATCGGCTCCATATTGGTCGATAACATCCAAAGGATCAGGTGAGTTACCGAGTGATTTACTCATTTTCCTTCCTGTATCATCCCTGATAACAGAAGTGAAATAAACATGTTTAAATGGAATCTCTCCCTGGAAATAATATCCTGCCATAATCATTCTTGCTACCCAGAAGAAAATGATATCGGGAGCAGTAACCAACGCATCAGTTGGATAATAATATTTTTGCTCTGCTTCAGTCTTAAAAACATCATGCGCCCAAAGCCAGCTCGAAGACCATGTATCAAGAACATCGTTGTCCTGAACCCAGTTTTCAGCATCAACAGGAGGGTTAACATCACAATAAATTTCTTTGGTTGTTTTGTGATACCAAACCGGAATCCTGTGCCCCCACCATAACTGACGGGAGATACACCAGTCTTTGATATTTGACATCCAGTGTTCGTAGGTTTTTACCCAATGTGGAGGATAAAAGTTGATTTCACCACTCGTTACTGCGGTAAGAGCTGGCTTAGCCAGTTCATCCATCTTCATGAACCACTGCTCCGACATGTAGGGTTCAACCTGTGCATGTCCTCTCTGAGAGAAGCCTACATTAGTTGTATAGTCTTCACTTTTGAGTAGAAATCCCTTTTCTTCAAGCATTTTAACAGCTTTTTTACGGGCATCATAACGATCGAGTCCCCTGAATTCAGCGGGAGCATTATCGTTAAGTGTAGCATCGGGATGCAAAATATTTATCAATTGCAGATTGTGGCGTAATCCAACTTCATAGTCATTCACATCGTGGGCGGGGGTGATCTTCACTGCTCCAGTTCCAAATGTTAAATCGACATAATTGTCTGCAATAATTTCAATTTCTCTACCCGTCAACGGGAGAATCAGTTTTTTACCTATAAAATTTGTATATCTTGGATCATCAGGATTAACTGCAACAGCAGTATCACCAAACATCGTTTCAGGTCTTGTGGTAGCAACCACTATCTCTCCACTACCATCAACCAATGGATATCTGATGTGATAAAGTTTGATGTTCATCGTCTGATAATAAACTTCTTCATCCGAAATAGCACTTTGAGTTACGGGATCCCAGTTTACCATCCTGTAACCACGATATATCAATCCATCTTTATAGAGTTTAACAAATGATTCGATCACTTTTTTGTAATATTCATCATCCATCGTGAAGCGAAGTCTGTCCCAATCGCAGCTTATTCCAAGTTTTTCAAGCTGGCTGATAATTATTCCACCGTACTTGTCTTTCCACTCCCAACAATGTTTCAGGAACTCTTCCCTGCCGATATCTTTTTTTGTTATTCCTTGAGAAGCAAGATGATTTACAACCTTTGCTTCTGTGGCAATGGAGGCATGATCTGTACCGGGAACCCAGCAGGCGTTATACCCCTGCATTCTTTTATACCGGATCAAAATATCCTGAATTGTGTTGTTTAAGACATGTCCCAGATGGAGCATTCCCGTAATATTTGGGGGAGGGATTACTATAGTGTAAGGTTTCTTGGTTTCGTCAACTTCAGACTTGAATAATTTATTATCCTGCCAGTATTTGTACCATTTGGCTTCAACCGGGGAGGGACTATAAGCTTTGTCTATCTCTATCATTAATGATCCGATAATTAAAAAAAATCTAATTTTAAATATACGATGAATTCAAAGAATTGTGGGGGATCGAGATGTGAGGTTGGACTCTATTTTAGATTTATAGAACGATCTCCGAATGAACTTCCTCTCAATCAGGACTATTCATTTTGCTTTAACCAATGTTATTACGCTTCTTCGCTACTATTTGATGAACATCATTTTTTCGGTTTTGACGAATAACGGGATCAAATTTCTGTCCCTAACCAACAAATTATAAAAATATACACCTGATGCAATATCTTTTAATGTCCCAATTGTTGTGGGTGAAAATTCCCGTTCATACTCTCCTGCAGGGAGCCAACCGTTTTGAAGCATTGTAACCAACTCTCCATTAACATCATATACTCGTAGAATTACCTCTGATTCTTCTGTTAGTAAGAATTTTATCTTTGTTGAAGGATTAAACGGGTTGGGGTAGTTTTGATAAAGATATATCCTTTCAGGCGTTAGGCTTTCTTCTTCAGCAGAAATACCTGTGATTACCACAGTTACACTGTCAAGTTTACTGACATTTCCTTGATTGTCTATTGCTGTAAGTTTATAACTATAACTGCCTGTCGGGTCTGTAAGTGAATCTGTAAAGAGTGTATCAATTCCTGTGAATATTTTGTTGTTGTCATCCGGGATAAACTGAGGGTCTCTGTCTCTGTAAAGCGAAAAAGAATTAAAGTCAGCTTCTGTACCTCCCCGCCAGAGAAAATTTACTTTATTTTTAAGTTTGGTGGCTGAAATTACTTTTGGTTTCTTGGGAGGTAAATCTTTATACTGATAACTTTGTCCATAAGGCCCACCATACAAACCAACATCACTCCTTGTGCCGTCAACATCAAGAATATTGGGATCTCCTGCATCTATTAAAGGTGAAAACAACTGAAGCAGATAGTTGTTGCTGTCCGGGTTTTCAAACATCGGGTCTGCTGTATAGTATGTTGTAGTGTCGGGGTCGTAGAGTGCAGTATTATTAGATATTTCTCTGTTATTATAGAAAGCGTTGTAGTTAATAATCGCAGTGTCGAGTGGTTGATCCACATAAATCGCATATTCACTTGAGTTCATTATCACATTATTCTCTATTTGGACTCCTGGTAATGCGACAATACCTCGCCGAAAATTTGTTATTACATTGTTGTTAACTGTGTTCGGTACATTTATCACGCCGTGATAGATTTGGCGGCGATTGTGCATAAAATTGTTTCTAACTTCACAAAAAACTCCGAAAAGATTACTAAAATTAATTGCAGAATTAAAGATGTCGATAAATGAGTTGCCAATTATTCTTGCGTAGATGGGATTTATGCCTTCGGACACCCGTGAGAAAAGGTTATTTGAGATAAGCAATGGGGATGAATTATTCCATTCAGGACCCATTATTGCGGTTGAATTTAGAAAGAAAAAACTATTCTGAATTGTACCTGTTGTGTTCCAAATATCAATTCCATGATAGAATGTACTGGTTCACCAAAAAGTGGAATAATTGGTTAATTAATTAAGATATCATAGCGAGAATATTTCTCTCTGATCTTCTTAGTTGAGCCTCGAACAATTTATTTTTTCTTTCCGCAATTCTTTGATC
>Ga0209570_1001725_pt1 | contig 10778 bp, 21 predicted proteins | sample EBPBio172007_DNA_FD_185861 | JGI IMG/M metagenome (GOLD analysis project Ga0209570, IMG submission 185861) | Wastewater treatment Type I Accumulibacter community from EBPR Bioreactor in Madison, WI, USA - Reactor 1_9/17/2007_ DNA (SPAdes)... | ecosystem: Engineered > Bioreactor > EBPR >... | reverse complement strand
CTCGGGCCTCAGATGATTGAAGGATGCGCAGCGGGGGCATTTGATCGAGATCGCCCCGGCCAGCGCGCCTGCCGTCATCTTGAACAGCAGGCGACGGCAACCGCAACAGCGGATTTCTGTCCAGGTGGTCATTCTGTAAAGCCGTGTTCAACCGGCCTTGAAGGGCTGTTCATGGGTATGTTCCTTGCGACTGGCGGCAGGAACATACATGGAACATTCGGAAAGGTCAGAGCTTGACTTGAAGCTTTACAGGTCTGCCGCTGGCTCTATAGCCCAGGGACGATTTTCCACCACTTGAGCGGCTTCTTGGGTTGGCCGACCCCAGCAGCGGAAAGCAAGTTCCCGTTGGAGCGGCACATACCTTCAACGTCCTTTCTGATGCTCGTAGTCCCGATCGTTAGGAATGCCATTTCGGGCAGATCCGGCGCATACATAAGATGGAACGGCATCGGCTCATCCGAGCGCTTCGGCCCCCCTTCGATCAGCACGAGACCGCAAATGTGGGTAAGAGAGCCATCTGTTGCAGCCTGCATATATGACGGGATGAACGACTTGGTGCGGGCATCATCTGCAACCTTCCGAAAGACGACTTTCTGGTCTGCCAGAGTGATATCTATTGGTTTCAGCGTCGGATTCTCTGCCATGAGCGGCAGTGGAAAGGCGGAAAGCAGGCTGAAAATCACGAGTTTGCGCATCATAAGATCAATCCCTGTTCGTATGGCCCCACCAGACCACCTTGCCGATGATCTGGACAGACTTCATGTCATCGCCGTGCCGCAGCTCCGGCGCGTAATCCGGGTTATCTGAAAGAAGTACTATCAAATCAGGTGTCGGACGTTCGATCCGCTTCACCCTCGCCTCGCCATTGTCGATCAGAGCGTAGATGGGTGAACGGCGTTGATCGCGAGGATCGCGCCCGCGCGTCGGCGGATCGTCAGTTCCGGTGTCGATTAGGATCATGTCGCCGGGCCAAAGGCTTGGCTGCATGCTGTCGCCTTGGACGCGGGCCAGTCTGGCGGCCGAAGCAGAAACGCCAATCCTCTGAAGCCAGTCGCGGCGAAACGCGAGATGGTCAATGACCTCTTCTGTTCCGTTGCAGGCTCCAGCACCAGCGGCCAGCAACGCATCATGTAGCGGGATATGGGCATATTCATCCCCATCAATGGTAACACTTGGAATCGGCCCACCTGTAACGGCCGATCCAAAACCCAGCTCCATATGCAAGGCATTCGATACCGCTAGCACATTGGAAAAGCTGGAATCTCTTCCATCCATCATGGAGCGAACCACACCCAGACCCACGCCTGCTCTGCGCGCGAATGGGCGCATGCCTTCTGCATCTACAGCAGATCTTACGCGTTCTTGGAGGGCCTCAATTCCGAATCGTGTCATGCGTGACACATAACACAGTGTCGCACTTGACACGACGTGTTATTGATCGCACATTCGTGCTATGCGTAGCACAGTAGAAAACCTCAGCATTTTGATCCGCACCCTTGCGGCAGAGACCAATCGGGCTCCATCGACCGTTTCGCGCTTGGTGACCGGGTCTGGCGATACCTTGCGGCGCATTGAAGAGCGCTCCGAGCGTGGCCTTCCAGTTCATAGGATCAGCACTGAACGTGTGGAGCGTTCACTGGATGCCCTTTCCCAAATCTGGCCCGCCGATCTGGCCTGGCCGACCGATATCCCCCGCCCCCCGAAATCGAAGGATGCCGCATGATGTCCATGTTTTCCCGCCTTCGCCGCAGCGTAGCGCTGTTCATCTGCCCGGAACTTGCATGCAATGGAGACGCGATGACACGGCTCCTCGCTGAAACTCCCGAGGGCCGGGCTGCGTTGGCAGATGATGGGTTCATCCGGTGGGATGGGCGCTATCTCCGTTTCAGCCTCCCCAAAGGGACGGCAGTGGTGGCTTTGCCGGTCACGTCCGACAGAGTGCAGGCTTCCGCCGTCGCCAAGGAGCCGTTTCTCCCGCCGGAGAAAATGGAGGACCTACTTGCCAGCCGGAGGCATGGCCGCATTGAACGCTGCAAGGAGATCCTGAAGATCATTCACCTCGTCGTGGAGCGTGGTGAATTTCAGGAGTCGGATTCTTTCCTCAATGGTGCCGCGGAGCGCCTCGCGGTCCTGATCTTTGGCGAGAAGTCCGATGACCATCATTAAGAACTTTTGCAGGAGTTCGTGGCGGGCGGATAGCACCTCGTGCTCCATCTCCAAGGCTTCCAGCCGTTCCTCGATGTCCATGTCTTCCGGCTCGAACTCCATCTCGCTTCTCCATCCTGTTGTTGGCGCTTCGGATGGTATGGGCGGCCCCGCTCCGGTCAATGCGTATTCGCGGCCGGGGCGGGTGCTGCCTGCAATTTCGCCGTGGTCGGTTGGCCCCTGCCGCGGCGAAGGCCGCCCCGATCTGGATGGCGCGCACCCCGCCACCGATCGGGGTGTGCCGCGCCCGTCGCTCTGGCGGCGCCTGCGGGCGCTGGACGAGCGCATCAACGATTGCTGGATCGGTGACCTTCTCGGCATCGCCTCGCTGGTGGTGCTGGCGACCTACGCGCCGATTGGCCTGCCCATGCTCATCATCATTTTTGGAGGAAACCCGTGAAGGATCACATCGAACCCCTGTCGAAATGTGCCTTGCTGGAGGCGATCCGCGACGAGGCCGCGAACATGGCGCGGGCCGAACTCGCGGCCGAGACGGGCGACGCGCAGGATGCGGCGCTGGTCTATGACACCGCTGCCGCCCGCCTGCTGGCCCATGTCGCGGCGGCCGAGGAATGCGGGCTGATGAACGAGTTGGCCGGGTTCCTGACTGCGACCTACGGGGGCTGACATGAGTGCGCTGGAGGACTTCCGCGACATGCGGCAGCAGCTTCGGGTTGCCCTGATCGCCCGCGACACGATGCGCGACGGCAGCCTGCCGCAGCACCGCCGCGACATGGGGACCAGGGCCTACAGCTATGCGGTGGATCGCATGGTCGAGGCGCTGGACCGGCTGTCCATGGCGCCGGTCAGTTCGGGCGATACCCGCCCTGCGCTGGAGGTGCTGGAAGATGTGCTGAAGGCCATCGCGCGCGCAGAAGACACGCTTCGTCACGCGATTTCGTGACGGCAAGGAACTGAAAGACCAAGGGGCCAAACCGTGAAACAGATGACCGAGACCACTAGCCTCGCCTGCCAGATCCGTCGCCCGCTGGATCTGTTGGTGCGTGAAATTATGGACATGCAGCAGCAAATACGCTCGTGCCGCGCCGTTCCCAAAATTTCGCTGCTCATGAAGCTGGAGGCGCTCGAAGCGCATGTGCGGCAAATCGAACATGTTGTGGATGTGCAGTATCGTTCGGAGGGCGGCTCCGAATGAAATTCCTCAACAATGGCAATGTCATCCGTATCTCGCTCGATGAGATCGAGGTTGAGGGGCGTTTGCGCGACGTGCGCGACAGCTTTGTCGAGACCCTGATCCTGATGGCCGAGGATACCGGCATCACCACGCCGATCCATGTCCGTAAGGTTCAAGGTCGCTATGTCCTGATAGACGGGGCGCATCGGATGGCAGCTTCCCGCCGGATGGGCCTGCCTGACATTGCCGCCCTGGTAGTGGAGTGCCGGGCCGATGAGGCCCGCGCGATGGAGGCCACCAACAATCTCGGCGCCGCCCGTATGACGCCGTTGCAGACAGCGGTCTTCGTGGCGAGCTGGAAGCGGGACTATTACACCATGCACCCGGAGCGTAAACCGGGGGCATTCAAGGGCAATCAGCACACCGGAAATCTGGTGGGGGGCATTTTGCCCCTGACCAAAACCATGGCTGATGCCTTCGGTGTCGATGAAAGCACCGTGAAGCGGGCGATGATGGCGGGCGAGCGCCTGACACCCGAGGAAGCGGCCCAGTTGGACGCGGCACCAGTTCGGGTGACCATGCAGGATCTGAAGGCGCTGGCGAAGATCAACGCGCCAGAAGAGCGGGCTGCCGTGGTGTTGCGCCTCTCCTCGGGCAACGCGAAATCCGCCTCGGCAGCGCGAAAGAGCCTTGCGCAAGAAGAAGGACGGCTGCCTACCCCCGCGCCGGTCGATGCCAATGACGCCGCCTTCCGGGCGCTGATGGCCGCGTGGAAGCGCGCGCCTGCCGCCGCCCGGCATCGGTTCCGCGAAGAAATCGCCGGGGGCGATATTGCGGAGGTGGCGGCGCAATGAGCCTCAATCTTCCGATCAAGGAATGGTGGACGGCGAAGGAAATCGCCGATGCGGGGCTGCCGGATATGCCGCAGACCCAGCAAGGAACGGATTCGCTGGCGAAAAAGCAGGACTGGCGCGGCCATCCGCAATTCGCCCGCCGCCGCGAGGGGCGTGGCGGCGGCTGGGAGTATCACTGGCGGCTGTTCCCGGCGCGCGCGCAGCGTGTGCTGATCGAACGCGCCAATCCGCCCGAGGCACTGAGGCCCCGTCAGGATCGGGAAGAGGTCTGGGCATGGTTCGATGCCCTGCCGGAAAGCGTGAAGGACAAGGCCAAGCGCAGCCTGCGCATTGTGCAGGAGGTCGAGGCGCTGGCGCCCGCCGTCACCAAGTTCGTCGCGGTCGGCATGATCGCGCGCCAGCATCACGTTGCCGATCGCACGGTCTGGAACTGGTTCGAGCGGGTCGAAGGTGTCGATCCCGCCGACCGGCTGCCCTATCTGGCGCCCCGGCACCGCGCCTCGCTGCCCAAGGGCCAGAAGGTCGAGGCAGCGCCCGAGTTTTACGCCTTCCTGAAGGTCAATTTTTTGCGCCTTGAAGGGCCGGGTTTCAGCCAGTGCTGGCGGGATGCAAGGGATCTGTGCAAGGCCAATGGTCAGCCGTGGCTGGAGGAACAGACCGCGCGGCGCTGGCTGAACAAGACCGTGTCGCGGATCGAACAGGTCTTCGCCCGCGAGGGAATGAAGGGCCTGCGGCAGGTGTTTCCGCCGCAGATCCGCGACCGCAGCACCATGTCGGCGATGGATATGGTCAATGCCGACTGCCACAAGATCGACGTTTTCGTCTGGTGGCCGGGATATGCGAAGCCGATCCGGCCTCAGCTGATCGTCTGGCAGGACATCTATTCCGGCAAGATCCTGTCCTGGGCGATCGACACCGACCCCAACAAGGTCGCGGTCATGCAGTCATTTATGAAGATGCTGAAAGACTTCGGCATTCCGGGGCACTGCCTTTTCGACAACGGCATGGAATTCGCCAACAAGGATATGACCGGCGGCGCGAAGCATCGCTTCCGCTTCAAGATCTCGGATGACGAGCCGGTCGGCATTCTGGGCCTGCTGGGCATCGGCATGAGCTTTGCCACCCCCGCCCATGGTCAGGCCAAGCCTATCGAACGGGCCTTCCGCGATTTCGCGGGCGATATCGCCAAAGATCCGCGCTTTGCGGGTGCCTATACCGGGCACCGGGTGGATGCCAAGCCCGAGAACTACATGTCGAAGGCCATTGACCTTCAGACCTTCATCGATGTCGTCGAGGAGCGGATCGCGGAACACAACGCCCGGGATGGTCGCCGGTCGCATACCGCGCAGGGCCGCTCGCTGGATGAGACTTTCGCGGAAAGCTACGCCCGGACCCCGATCCGGCCTGCCACCGAAGAGCAGCTGCGGCTGTGCCTCATGGCGCAGTATGTGCGGCCACTGAACAAGAAAAACGGGCAGATCACGCTCTACAAGAATTTCTACTGGTCGGAATGGATGTCGGAGATCGCGGGCCGGAAGGTGACCGCGCGCTTCAATCCCGAAGACCTGCACGAGGGCGCCTACATCTACAGCATGGCGGGCGAATACCTCGGCTATGCCGAATGCCGCCAGAAATCCGAATTCCGGGATCTGGCCTCGGCCAAGGCTGCGGCGAAGGAATGGGCACGGCGGCGCAAGCAGTATCAGGCGATGCTGAAGGAACAGCGGCCGATCTCGATCAGCGATCTGGCGGCCGCGCTGGATGCCCGCCCGAAGGCGGCGCCGGTGGCACCCGAGGCCAAGGTGGTCAAGCTGGACCGTCTTGCCCAGATCGAGTTGCGCAAGAAGGGCGGCGGCCTGGTTCAACCCGCGTTGCCGGTGCCCGACACGTCACGCGATGCCGAACTGGCAGTGTTGCAATTCCCGGCCCCTGCGCCCGCACCGAAGCGCGACCCCGATGTCGAGCGGTTCTGGCGGATGATCGAGATCGAAGCCCGCATGAATGCCGGAGAACTCATCCCGGCGGATGATGCGGCGTTCTGGGGACGGATCAAGGATCACCCGGTCTACCTCGCCCAGCGGGAAGCCTACGACCGCTTCGGCGCGGTGGCCATCGGATGAAATTGCCGCCGGGGGCGGGCTGGCCCCACGGCGGCGGACGGAAAGAGGAGAGAGCATGTTGGACGGAATGGAAAAAATCAACCTGGTCAAGAACGTGGCGCCCCTGCGCAATGTGATGTTGCTCGGCGCGGTGATCCGTCAGGTGCAGTATCGGGACGAGGGCATGCCTGGCATGGCCTGTTTCCATGGGTTTTCCGGCTACGGGAAGTCGCAGGCGGCCCTTTACAATACTCAGGCCACCGGCGCCTGCTGGGTCGAGATCAAATCGGTCTGGACCCGGAAACACCTGGTCGAGAAGATCTGTCACGCCCTCGGCATCCCGGTCGGTCGCACGGTTGCCGACAGCGTCGAGAATATCGGGGAAGAGCTGTCAAAGTCCGGTCGGCCCCTGCTGCTGGATGAGGCGCATATTCTCTGCACAGACGGCATGATGAAGCTGCTGCACGATATCTACGAAAGTTCGCTGGGATCGCCCATCGTGCTGATCGGGGAGGAAATGCTGCCGCAGTCGCTGGCGCGCTGGGAGCGGGTTCACAACCGCATTCTGGTCTGGGAACCGGCACAGCCAGCGGATCTTCGTGAGGTCGGCATTCTGGCGCAGCTGAAATGCCCGGAACTCCAGATCTCGGAAGAGGTCCTGACCAAGGTGCTGGTGGAGTCGCAGGCAGTCGCCCGGCGCATCGTCACCAACCTCCACCAGATCAAGGATTACGCCCGGACAGAAGGCAAGGCCGAGATCACCGCCGCCGATGTCCCGCATATCCGCTGGCAGATCGGCAAGGCACCCTCGCCGCGTGGGGGGATGTGATGGCACCCGCATCGAAACCCATGGGGCGCCGCCCCGCCGACAAGGCCAGCGCGGGCCGTCAGGAAATGTGGCATGCGCTGAAGCGGACGCCTGAAGAAATCACGGTCACAGCGGTGGCAGAGGCCACCGGCGTCCACCGCTCAACCGTGCTGCGCTATCTGAATGCGCTGACCGCAGGCGGCTATCTGGAAGCCATCCCGGCACCCGCAGGCATGCCCGGATCGTGGCGGCTGATCCGCGATGTCGGATATCATGCCCCCCGAGTTCGTGCCGATGGCAGCGCCGTCACCCAGGGCGAGATCACTGCGCAGATATGGCAGGCCATGATCGGGCTGAAGAGATTCGATTTTCGGGAGTTGATGCAGGGCGCCTCGATCGACATTCCCGAGGCCACGGCCAAGGATTACTGCAAGCGGCTGCTGGCCGCAGGCTACCTGCGGGTGCTGGTCAAGGCCGATCCGCATGCTGGTCGCATCGCACGTTACCAGCTGATCCGGCCTTCCGGTCCCGCCGCGCCGCAGATCCAGAGGGTCCGGCAGGTCTATGACCCGAATACCGGCGCGGTCTATCCGGCGGAGGGCGGGCTGTGAACGCTGTCCTCTCCCCGCTTGATATTGCCCGCGCGGCATGGGGCGATGCCCTGCCGGACTGGGTGCAGCTTCTGGCCGAGGAATGCATCCGCACCAGCCAGAATCGGGTTGCAAAACGCTTGAACCGTTCGGCCTCGCTGGTCAGCGCCGTTCTGCGCGCGAAATATTCCGGCGACATGGGCGCCGTCGAGGATGTCGTGCGCGGCGTCTACATGGCCCAGACCGTCCAGTGCCCGGTGCTTGGCGAGATTTCGACCGCCGATTGCCGCGACTGGATGGCAAAGAGCCGGTCTTTTTCCAACGAGAACAGCGAGCGGGTCCGCATGTTCCGCGCCTGCCGGGCCTGCCCCCGCACAGAGAAAGGATAACGCCATGAGCCTGCAACGCTTCGATGCCGCAGCTTTCCGCGAACGGCTGCAACTGGCGATTTCGATAAAGGGCATGCCCCTGCCGCGCGTGGCGCTGGCCTGCGCCATGCCGCTGGCCTCGCTGGAGGGCTATGCCTACGGGCAGATGCTGCCGGGCACCAAGGCGCTGGCGCAGCTGTCGCAGGGCCTCAACGTCTCGGCCGACTGGCTGCTGTTCGGCGGCCGGAACGCCCGGAGGGCCGCGTGATGGCCCGGACGCTGTTCGAACAGGTCGACGGCTTTGACTGGTCCGACGACGCCTATGGCCTGTTCCGGTCGCTGACCAGTTCCAACGGCCGCGACGAGCTGGGCGCAGTGGTGCTGGTTTCCGCCGCCGTGCTGCTGGCGCGTCAGCAACCGGCCCAGACGACCGAGTCGGATTTCGAGCTGGTGCGGCTGGGGCAGGAATTCACGGATCTGATCCGCGAGGCCCGCGACCGGCTTTGTGATGGCCGCTGCCGTCCGGCCTTGCGTGTTGTCGGAGGTCGCCATGCCTGACGCCAGCACCGACCGCGATGTCCTGATCACCGCCGGGCGGGCGCTCGGCCGGATCGACCTTTACGGCTCGCGCGGCCTGACCCTGCTGAGCCTCGACGAGATCGAGGCCATGGCGCTCGCGTTGGTCATCCTCGGCCTCGTCGCCATCCCGCCCCACCAGATCACGCCGCCCGAGCGGCTTATTGTCGAAAGGATTTGAGATGTCCTCTCTCCCCGAAAACTTCGTGCAGCGGCCTGATGGCAGCTATGTCGATGTCACTACGCTGGAGCCCCGCAAACAGCTGGCGCACGAGCTGGTGACCAAACTGTTTCCGCAGGCCGAGGCCGAGTCGGAAAACCTGATGAACCTCAAGCGTCATGCTTTGAGTGAAATGCTTGCCTACCGCGAAATGATGCTCGCGGATTATGGCGCGCGGATCGGAGGCCCTGGGGGCAGTTTCCATCTTCGCTCCGTCTGCGGCACGATGATGGTGAAGCTGGACGTTGCGCGCCAGACGTCCTTCGGGCCTGAGATCGGCGCCGCCAAAGCTCTGATCGATCAGTTCCTTGAAACCAAACTCGAAGGTTCGGCCATCGAGATCAAGGAAATCATCGAGAAGGTTTTCAAGGTCAACCGCAAGGGGCGCCTCGACACCTACGGCATTCTCGGCCTGCGTGAGCACAAGTTCGATGACCCGCTCTGGAAACAGGCAATGCAGGCCATTGAAGAGGCCATCATCCGCGATGCTTCCACCACTTACATCCGGTTCTACCGCGTCGATCCCGCGCGCAAGTCCGAAACGCTGGTCCCGCTTGATCTGGCCAAGGTGTGAGGTCAGCCATGCAGTCTGCAATCGCATATTGCTGGGCCAGCGGGGAAATCGAGATCCTCGAAGAGGTCGATGGCTGGGCCGAAATCCCCGAGGGGGCAATCGAATTCGCGCGCGGGGAGATCGAAACCCTTCGCGCGCGGATCGAAGTCAATTCCCGTCATGGGCACCAACCCGGCGTCTATCTGGTTCCTGGTCTGCCCGAGTTTGACGACAGCAGCGACCCGACCGGGATCTCCCGTGTGCGCGTTCTGATGACTTGGGTTGACTGGGCATTCGCTGACTGGCCGACCGATGTCGGCAATAGGCGCATCCAGCCCATAGAGGGGCTGCTGTGATGGTTGCCGGTTCCCCCCAGCTTCGCCCTGACATGCCGATACACCAGCGCACCGCCCTGATTGCGGCGGCGCTGGCCAAGGTGCTGGATCGCGGCCCGGAAATGTCGGTCGAGGCTACCGGCATGGCTTCGACCGATCTGGGCGTCTATGTGCTCGCCCGGCCTTTCTGCGCTGCACGCTGCGTCCACGAGATCGACGATATCGCCCGCGAGCTGGAGGTGCTGCTGTGATCCTCTCGCTCGAAATCGTTCTGCCAGGCTCTGCCGAAGCCAAAGCGCAGGGTTGCATTTGCCCCAGCGGGCCGCCGTGGCCGGAAGTGCCCTACTTCCACCATGACGGGCACTGGTTTCGCCCTGACTGCCCGGCGCATCGAAATGCCGTGCTGGCCGAAGTTCAGCGCATGTTCGGGAGGCCGCAATGACCTTCTACCTCTTCGGCAGCCATGACGAAAAGCTCCGGCTGAAATCCTTCTCGTCCTCGACCAACGGCACCAAAGGCACGATCCGCATCACGCTGGAAACCTCCAGCATGTTCGATCTCGCCTACGCGCTGGAGGCGCTGCGCGATGTCCAGAAGGGCCAGCGCGAGAAGCCGAAACCCGAACCGAAACCCAAGGCAGCGAAACAGAAGGTGCTGGCCCTGCCGCCGCCGCCGCTCGCGCTGCCCAAACCGGAGTAAGTATCATGTCTGGCAAGCTTTCCGACCTGAACGATCACCTTTTCGCCCAGCTTGGCCGGTTGTCGGCTGAGCTCACGCCGGAACAGATCGAAGCCGAGGTGGCGCGCACCAATGCGATTGTCGCCGTGGCCGAGCAGATCACCGAAGGCGCCAATCTCCAGCTGAAGGCTGCGAAGCTCTACCACGATGCCGGCGCTGGTATCCTGCCAATGCTGCCGCAGATCGGAAAGGCCGTCGAGAAATGAAGGGGCGGCAGATCCATTACGAACCTGAAGAACTCGCATGGATCGAGGCGCGGAAGGATTGGCCCCGTCGCGATCTGCATGTCGCGTTCTG
>Ga0209570_1001722_pt1 | contig 10802 bp, 10 predicted proteins | sample EBPBio172007_DNA_FD_185861 | JGI IMG/M metagenome (GOLD analysis project Ga0209570, IMG submission 185861) | Wastewater treatment Type I Accumulibacter community from EBPR Bioreactor in Madison, WI, USA - Reactor 1_9/17/2007_ DNA (SPAdes)... | ecosystem: Engineered > Bioreactor > EBPR >... | reverse complement strand
AAAGGGAAAAGACTTCGTGAGGGTTATAATAAAATAGCCTCATCGCTTGGGATGACTTATACATCCTGTTCCGGTTTCGACTGCCGGACAATTATGACTTTTGATGCATCTGCAGGAAACCCTTTAGAGATGAAATCACTGGTTCAGCAGGAAATGATAAAAAGAGGTGTTCTCTGGGGAGGCTTCCATAATGTAAGTTTCAGCTTGACTGAAGATGATATCGATCATATTTTGGCTTCATACGCCGAAGTGTTACCGATTCTGAAAAATGCTGTGGAAACCGGTAATGTGAGAGAACTTCTAAGAGGTGAACCGGTCTCCCCTGTTTTCAGAAAAACATCAAATTTTAACATGAAACCGAAACATTGATTATGGAGAATATCTTTTCTCTCTCAGGCAAAACCGCAATTGTAACCGGCTCTTTGGGACTTATAGGCAAGTTTCATTGTAGAGCATTGTATGATGCAGGTGCAAATTTGATTGTCACAGATTTTGATGAAACGGGTTGTCAGACATTTGCATTGGAGCTCGGTGTAAGAGCAGCAGGTGTGGGTGCAGATATTACAAATGTTGATGATGTTAAAAAAGTAAGGGACTTTGCTTTAAGTCGCTTTGGATCTATTGATGTTTTGGTAAATAATGCTGCAATCAATGATAAGTTTGAAGACCCGGCCGCCGCTTTGGAACAGTCGATGTTTGAAAACTATCCCCTTGGTTTATGGCAGAAGTCTTTGGATGTTAATGTCACCGGGATGTTTCTCTGTTCACAAATTATAGGTAAAGTGATGGCGGATCATGGGAAAGGAAGCATTATAAATGTTGCCTCAACATATGGCATTGTCGCTCCAAATCAAGATCTGTATATCGATGCAAATCAAGATCTGTATATCGATGGAAACGGTGAACAAAAGTTTTTTAAGTCTCCTGCATACCCTGTAACCAAAGGAGCTGTTATTTCTTTTTCAAGATTCCTGGCAGCTTATTGGGGTGAAAAGGGAGTGCGGGTTAATACTCTCTCCCCGGGGGGAGTTGAAAACGGGCAGGATGATTTTTTTGTTAATGAATATGCGAAGAGAACTCCTCTAAAAAGGATGGCTGTTCCATCCGATTATATGGGCGCTGTTGTTTTTTTAGCATCAGATGCTTCTTCCTATATGACAGGTTCAAATTTAGTTGTTGATGGAGGTTTTACGATATGGTAAATTTAAAGGGACTGAAGATTCCGGTGGAAGTTGCCCGTTTGAAGGCAAAAGCACTTAAATTGGTGATAACAGATGTTGACGGTGTGCTCACCGATACCGGAGTTTACTATTCAGTGGATGGTGAACTTATGAAAAGATTTTCGATTCGTGATGGAATGGGTGTGGAGCGTCTCCGTACACAATGTAATGTGGATACAGGAATAATGACAGGAGAAAATTCTGCTGCCGTCATGAAGAGGGCTGAAAAGTTAAAAATTACCCGCTATTTCCCTGGAATCAAAGACAAAAAAGCTACAATCCTCGAGTTTTTTGATGACTATGGTTTTTCTGCAGATGATATTGCCTTCATCGGGGATGACTATAATGATGTGGATGTAATTGGTGTAGCAGGTTTTACTGCCTGTCCCTCTGATGCAATGCCTTATATCAAGACTTTGGTTGATTATGTGTGTGATGTTCCGGCAGGTTATGGAGCGTTCAGGGATTTTGCCGAGCTAATTATCTATCTACGAAATGAAAAATGATAAAACTGCGGAGGGCACGAGGATACACGCAGGTTAAACGGATTTGCGCATAGTCCTGAGTAAGAGTCAGGGGTGGGAATCCTCCCGATTGTTGTTGGCAAAATGAGATTGTTGAAGGCATCCCTTTGGGAGATTAAGACGAATTTTTTGAGAATATAATGAGGTTTTGTTTGAAAAATGAACGATTAATGAAAGTGGGCGACCGTTTTATCGGAGACGGACAGCCTTGTTTTGTTATTGCAGAGATCGGAATAAATCATAATGGTTCAGTGAAAATTGCCAAAAGCCTGATTGATGGCGCAGTTTCTGCAGGTTGTGATGCTGTGAAGTTTCAGAAACGGACTCCGGAGATTTGCGTTCCACGCGATCAGTGGGGAATTGAACGCGATACGCCTTGGGGAAGGATGACCTACATCGATTATCGTCACAGAATGGAATTTTCAAGAGAAGATTTTACTGAGATTGTTGACTATTGCAAAAGCAAGGGAATTGTCTGGTTCTCGTCGTGTTGGGATGAGGATGCCGTCGATTTTATCGAGTATTTTGAGCCTGTAATTTACAAAATCGCTTCTGCTTCTCTCACCGATCATGATTTGTTACGGAAACACGCCTCGCTTGGAAAACCATGTATCCTTTCTACCGGTATGTCAACAATGGATGAGATTCTTGAAGCAGTCGAAGTTTTTGGTACTGACAATCTAACATTGGCGCATGCCACTTCTGCTTATCCCTGCAACCCGGGTGAATTAAATCTTAAAATGATCACTACCTTGCGGGCGATCTTTCCGGAAATGCCAATTGGTTATTCAGGACACGAGACGGGGCTTGCCCCATCCTATGCGGCTGTTGCGTTGGGTGCAGCTTTTATTGAGAGACACATCACCCTTGACAGAGCCATGTGGGGTACTGACCAGGCTGCATCGGTTGAAGTGAGCGGTTTAACGAAACTTATTGATAATATCAGAGATATTGAGTTGTCTCTTGGTGACGGGATAAAGAAATTATACGATAGTGAACTGTCATCCCGTAAAAAATTGAGAAGAGTAAATTAGGAGGTGCCAACTTTGGAGAGCATTTTAAACTTTTTTTCCAATCTGGATTCAACGACCATTGTAACCGGCATTATCATCGTTGTCTCAGCTGTTCTTCTGATCATTCTTGAGAAAAAATTCCCCTATACAAAAGGACAGAGACTTCTCCGGGAAGGATTCTTTAACGATCTTTTAATGTACACCATTGTGCAATCTTATCTCCTCGGCCTTGTTGTAGCTGAAATAATCAGGTTTATTGATGCTCAAACCGGCATCCAACGGTATCAACTTCTTGCTGATGTTCCGGTATGGGCTATTGTGTTGGGATCGTTGATTTTCCACGATTTTTACATTTACTGGTTCCACAGATGGATGCACAACAATAAATTTTTGTGGAGACTACACGAAGCACACCATTCAACCAAAGAAGTGGATTGGCTTTCCGGGTCAAGATCGCACGCTTTGGAGATTTTGATTAATCAAACAATTGAGTTTGCCCCATTCATTTTGCTCGGTGCTCCGGCAGAGGCTGCGATAATTAAGGGATGTGTTTCAGCAGTGTGGGGTATGTGGATTCATGCAAATTTGGATGTGCACACAGGAAAACTACACTATATAATTAATGGACCCGAAATGCACCGTTGGCATCACTCTGACAAACATGAGGAGGCATACAATACAAATTATGCGACAAAGTTCGCCTTTTGGGACTATATGTTTGGTTCAGCATTTTTCCCCGAAGGTGAAAAACCAAAATATTACGGATTGTCAAACTTTTTCCCCTCAAACTACTTTAAACAATTTTTCTTCGCCTTCCGTAGAATGAGAGAAGAGTAGCAGAACCCCGGAATCTCAGAACTTCAGAACTTCAGTACATCGCAATCACCGAATCTCTGAAGTTCTGAAACTCTGAAGTTCTTGAGTTCTACTTCAAATAGACCAGCTTTACAACTCCTCTTACACTGTTACCATCCACTGTAAAGAGATAAATTCCTGACGGTATTGTGTATTCAGAAAAGTCGATATTGTAATCTATTCTACCCGCTTGTGTAACCGACAAGGTTTTTTCACCAATCAATTCACCGGTAACACTCGTTATTCTGAGTTTGTATTCTCCGGCTTGTGCAAATGACAGTTCAACCTTGGTCATTGGGTTAAATGGATTTGGATAGACATTTGAGATTGCGAAAGTTGATGGAACAGGGTTAACATCCTGAACTCCAACCGGTGCAAAGAGGTTCTTGAAGTAATGGAAATTACCGTCTGAATCCCCTATTATGAGGTCGGGACGAGTATCTCCGTCGATGTCTGCAAGATATGGAGTCGAGTTTTGATCCATTTCAATCCCTGCGACAAGTGTACTGTTGTTTGTCCAAACAGGTGCAGTTGCTGTTCCGGTGTTCTCGTAATATTTTAGGTCACCCCAGAGGCTTCCGATCAGAAGGTCAAAGTCGCCATCGTTATCAGCATCTCCAAAAGATGGACGGTTGTATGAACCAAAGCTTACACCTGCAAAAAGACTCATGTTTTGCACAAATGTGTTGTTTCCGGTATTTTCCATAAAAACTACATTTGCGGCAGTTTCGGCACCCACGAGAAGGTCCATATCACCATCTCCATCGATGTCAACAGGCGCAGGAATGCTTGACCACCCAATATCGACAGAAGGGAACCAGTCAACAGATGTAAATGTGGAACCATTCTTAAGATATAGATAAACTTTTCCATCTGTGGCACCCGTAATCACATCCAAATCGCCATCTTTATCAAAATCAGCAAATCTTGGAACAGAGTAAGAGGATGTTGACAAATTTCCATAGTTTCCTGCGGTAAGTGCAAACGCCGGTGCAGTGGAAGTTCCATTATTTTGAACTAATCTGATTTGCCCAAGGGAAGTTCCGGTCAACATGTCCATATCCCCATCTCCATCAACATCAGCGAGTGAAGTGGTTGAGTGACCTGAAACTTTAACTACTGGAAACAGAGCAGGATTATACGCAAAAGTGGCGTTGGTTACTGTTCCATTGTTTTGGTAGTAAAGTAAATTTCCATCGTCAGTTCCATATACGAGGTCAAAGTCGCCATCACCGTCGATGTCGGTCATGTCGGGATTTTTCCAATAGTGAGAACCCTCAACCTGAATAAAGTTACCTACTCCATTCCAGATTGGTGCTTGTGGGGTACCATCATTTCTATAAAATAGCATCGATGCAAGATCTCGTCCAAGAACCATGTCAAGATCGCCGTCATTGTTAATATCAACCAGGGCCGGGTAAGAATTAAGCCCTGCATCAGAGATTCCATTTACAAAAGGAGTATAATATTCAAAAACAGGAACTGTTCTGGTTCCAATGTTACGAAATCCGCGGGTCGTCCCTGCGTCAGGGCCGCCAAGAAGTGACTCCCCTATCCCTGCAAGCAGATCAAGGTCGCCATCCCCATCGAGATCTCCCAATTCTGGCTTTGGATCAGAACCGATCAATGTGTTCACTTCTGTAAATATAGAGTCAACTTTTTCCCATGCAGGTTCGCCAATTGTTCCTTTATTAAAAAAACAAGTAAATCCTCTGAATCCACCCGTTACCATATCGAGTGTGCCATTTGAATCCAGATCTGCAAAAACGGCGTACGAATAATAGTTTAAAGGATCAAGAACCGGAATCTGAGCAAGATAAACGGTATCTTCCTCATAAAAAGGTGTGCCGGAAGTTGATACATTTTTGTAAAATTTTGATCTGCTTGAGAGATAGCAGAGGTTGAGGTCCATATCACCATCATTGTCATAATCAACAAAAAACGGCGCGGTGAAGTGTTTCATTTCCAATCCTGTCGGGTTGAAAATGCCTTCTATTTTTTCCCAGTTTTGGGCATTCAGTGAATTTACTAACAACAGTGCAAAAAGAATATATTTCATAACAATTCATCATTAATGATTGTAATCCGGTAAAAATTCCGGTTTTGAGTTTTGGGCATTCAGTGAATTAACTAACAACAGTGCAAAAAGAATATATTTCATAACAATTCATCATTAATGATTGTAATCCGGTAAAAATTCCGGTTTTGTTTTCTTCGATTAGATAGTTGGTCGGTGAGAGGATAGTTGTGAGCCCCAACCACTTTAATCCGGAAAATAATTTTTCCTTATCCGTAATATATCACATTGATATTAAAAATATTTTTTGTAAATTTTGATTATAATAGTAATAAAAAGCGCGACAGCAGATATAAGTAACAATTTAGCGGTAAAAACAAAAAAAGAGGCGGAGTATGTCGGAAATTAATGGTAAAGATACAACAGCGGGTCGGTTAAGATATTTTGCTCACACGAAGTACGGGAGCATAAAATCACTGGCGGAAGCCATGGGAGTGTCTCCAAGCACACTGTCACAATACACAACGGGAAAATGTATCCCCGGAAATCTGATGCAAGACAGGCTTAGGAGCTTGGGGTGTGATATAGAGTGGCTTATCACAGGGAGTTCTGTGACACACGAAATTAAGAAGATGAGAAGAGAATTTGCACTCTTAATGAAAGAGTACCGGGCATTCCAGCAAAGACTCTCAAATGTCGAAGAGAACATCCTGGACTTGAACGGAAAAGTAAAAAACAATGGTGCAAGGTAAATTTTGCTTGTCCTGTCTATCGGGTAGCTAAACATACCCATTCGTAATTATTCCTCTTTTCTGAAAATTAACTATTTTCGTCGAATAATTATGTCTTTTTTAATACATTTTAAATCCTTCTGAATAAATTAATCCCCCGGAGTAAAAATGCGAAATATCCTTTCGATCACAATTTTAGTAATTATGTTTTCTTCGTTTTCATTTGCACAATGGAATAATGATCCGGCACAAAATACTATTGTTGCTGATACCACCGGTTCACAAATCATGCCAAAAGCCGTGAAATGCAAAGATGGATCAAGTTATGTTTCCTGGTTCGATACCAGAGGTGGTTCATATTATTTATATATGCAAAAAATGAGCGCCAAAGGAGTTCGAGAATGGGGAAACAACGGCATACTTGTTTCTGACAAACCTCAAAATTCATTTCTGGCTGACTATGCTCTTGAATGTGACAAAACGAATAATGCAATTGTTGCATTTACTGATGTAAGAGCGGGTTCACAAAATGTAGTGGCTTATAAAATTTCTCCGAAGGGAAAATTTCTCTGGGGTAATGATGGTATTATGGTATCTGATGGCAAAGGCACCGCAGTAAACCCATCCATTGCCGTCACAAAGGATGGCAATTATGTGATTGCATGGATAATATCCGGAGAGCCCGACAAAATTGGATTACAAAAGATATCAGTTGAAGGTACAAATATGTGGGGAAAAACAGCAATTCAATATGGTTCTACCAACGGTGAAGGGTTCATTCACCCAAAATTGGTACCGTCTGATAAAGGCACTGTGATTCTATTGCATACAGTGACAACGGGAAAATTTCCTGCTCAAAAAGTGAAAATTGCTGCACAAAAATTTAATACCAAAGGTGAAATAACCTGGGGTTCAGGTGGAAAATGGATTCAGGATAGTGAAAATTGCTGCACAAAAATTTAATACCAAAGGTGAAATAACCTGGGGTTCAGGTGGAAAATGGATTCAGGATATCGGAAATGTAATGATATACACTCCCCCGTTTTTTGAAGGCGATGGAAAAGATGGAGCCCTCTTGGCATGGCATGATGACCGGAATTCCACGAATATTCAGAGTGCCTGGGTTCAAAGAATCAATTCTAAAGGTGACATTGCGTTTCCTAAAAATGGATCCGAAGTTGCCATACAGAACAATTTAAATAAGTTTAATCCGGTGGCTTCTGTACTGTCTGAATCAAATGAAGTGGTGGTGACCTGGCGAATGACAACTTCGGGTCAGGGGGAAAGTGGCTTATATTCTCAAAAATTTAATTCAAAAGGGAAAAGAATGTGGGGTGATGAAGGATTGGAACTGATCCCTGTTTCTTCAATAAAGGTTAATGGTTATAAAATGCTTTCACTCGCAAAAGAAGTTGTAATCGGATATATTGAAGAGAATACGACGGGTTTGAATGGTACTGTTAAAGCAATGGTTATACCCGGAAATGGCAAGATGAAGAAAAAAGATGCAACTTTTATGGTTTCATCAGTAAATTCACAAAAAAGTGACCTCTCCATGTCAAGGGGCACAGATGGATCAGTTATTGCAATTTGGGCTGACTCAAGAAAAGATGAGAACGGTATTTATGGACAAAGGATAAGTATCAAGTAAAAATAAATGTTTTAGTCGGGTTGTTTTGTCAAATTAACAGGCAAACAACCCGATAATTTATTTAATACTATTGACTTATGTGGAGATACGGGCTCTCGAACCTAAACAATAACTTGCAATATAAACCCTTCCTTAAATACCCTTTTCGCACTATTTACCAACTTTTTTCTTTTTTTACTATTGCTTATTAATGCAAAAAATTGTAAGTTAAGTAGTAGAAAGTGTAAGTTATTTGTAAGTCAACTAAAAAATAGAACCCCAAATGAAAATCAATTTTTATCTTAACGGAAAAAGTAACGACAAACCGAAAGCTGTTTACGCTTATGTGAAACCACTGAAAAACGATCAGAGACGGTACACAGTACACACAAATAAATTTATAAAGCCGGAGTTTTGGGACTCAAAGAATCAAGAAGCCTTCTCGAAGGGGAAGAATAAATATTTTGATTATATGAATTTCAATGTTCTACTTAACAGGGATAAAGAAAAAATCTCAATGATTATCAGTGAAATCAAAGTGAACAACCCTAAAGCGACCTTTGAACAAATTTCTCAGGCTCTAAACGCAGAATTCCATAAAGATAGTATCTCCCCTCTCAATGATCTACAGGCAAAAAGTGAAACATTCAGACAGGCAAAAATGGACTTCCTAAAGTATCAGGAGATTCATAATTCTCAATCAGCAATCCAAAAGTATAAAAATTTCTTTAAGATACTTTCAGAACTGGAAGAGGAAGAAGACATAATGATTAATCTTGACTCTTTCACTCTCGATCTTGATGATAAACTGACAGGATTCCTAATCAGGAAGAAAAAATATTCCGATAATACTATTTTCAAGTTTTACGGATTCCTTAAAGCTTTTATGAATTGGGCTTATTCGAGAGAACTCACAGCGAATCAAAAATATAACCTTTACAAGAAAAAAGGAGTTGAAAAGGAAGTAATCTTCCTGACAAAAGAAGAGCTTCAGATTTTTATGGAGTACAATTACAGTGAAGGATATCTCGAAAGGGTGAGAGATGTATTTTGTTTTGCCTGTCTGACCGGTCAAAGATACTCCGATATTGCCTCGATCAGAAGGGAGAGCATTTTGGGGAATGTTTGGAATGTATTTACACAGAAAACAAGAGACTATTTACAGGTTCCTCTAAACAGAGAAGCATTAGCGATTTTGGAAAAATATCAGGAGAATGAGAAGCCTCTCCCAGTGATCTCAAATCAGAAGATGAATGTTTACCTGAAGGAAGCTCTTAAGATTGCAGGCATTGATCAACCTGTCAAAGTAGTCAGAATTGCAGGTAACCAACGGAGTGAAGAATTCAAAAAGAAATATGAAGTAATTGGGACTCACACAGCCAGAAGAACATTCATCACCCTGTCAATAGAATCAGGGATTCTACCAGAGGCAATTATGAAGATCACAGGACACTCAGACTATGCGATGATGAAAAAATACCTAAAGATAACTGACAATTTTGTTCAAAAGGAATTCAAGAAATATTCAACCTATTTGAACGACACTCAAACAGCAGAAGAGAACATTTTACCACTAACCAATCATAAACAATAACAGGAGCCAAACAATGGAAGCAACAAACCAAACAACAGCAACAGAGGGAGTTTATGCAGTTGATTATCAAAACTGTATTAATTTCTCAGGTGAACATTTTTCAGAATCAGCCGTTATTGAATTTGAATTATCTGAAGAAGTAAAACCCGGTCAACTCTGTATTTATAAGATTGAAGGTATGAATAAATTTGGGTTAGCTCACCTATCGGAAAAAACCGACAAAGGAGTTATATTTGAATTTACAGACGAAGGAAAAAAGAGTAAGAGCGAATTTACACCTATTGAGAAAATTAAAAATCTTTACAGGGTTGATTCTTCTTACAACAGTTATTAGTTATTTCACTCATTAAGGGGAGCAGAGTTAAAAGGCTGTTCCCCTTCTTTTCGTAAAAACCTTCCTCAAAATCCGCTTTTTTTTTGTAGTGACTATTTTCTGACCTTTTCAAATAATTTTGCGAATTCCATTTTTTTACTTTCTTGCTATCAAACTGTAACCAGTAATAAAAACTTAATGTTACAACAGACAATGTTTATACATATGTATATATGTATGTATATATGTATGTATAATTAACAAGGGTTTAGATGATTTACAAGGTCTTGACTTTAAATAAATTATAGTGTAAGTTGAACCCAAAAGTTATTATTATTACTATTTCATCACAAAACAAGAAGTGACTTTATGCAACTATCAAGATCACAACAAAACACAGAATATTCTCTAATTTTTTCTCATTTAGGGAAAATGATAGAAGGAACCCTTTCACAGATGATTGAAAAATCTTCAAGCAATGAGAGCGAATTTCTTTCTTATACAGAAGCCTGTGAACTATTCAAAATTTCCAGAATCACACTCAGAAGATGGATAAAGAAAGGAAAATTAAAACCTATCAGCCTTTCACCAAAAAAGAACTATTTCAAGCGGTCTGAAATAATAGACTTCATTGAAGCAAGTCAATCCCAAACAGTAGAAAGGTAAACAGTGAAACCAGACGAAAGCAGAGTAACACTCCTGACAGAAGCGGAGATAAACAGGCGGTTCGAGAATCTTCAGAAGGATATCTCCGGGAACCTGTTAAAGGTACTTCAGAAAATTGACTCTTTATCGGATCAGCTTAATCAATCAAGGCACTCAGCAAAGAATGATCCGAAACTATATTCATATTCTGAAGTGATGAAGATTCTCCGGTTAAAGGACAGATCAAGCCTTTACAGGAA
>Ga0209570_1001719_pt1 | contig 10808 bp, 9 predicted proteins | sample EBPBio172007_DNA_FD_185861 | JGI IMG/M metagenome (GOLD analysis project Ga0209570, IMG submission 185861) | Wastewater treatment Type I Accumulibacter community from EBPR Bioreactor in Madison, WI, USA - Reactor 1_9/17/2007_ DNA (SPAdes)... | ecosystem: Engineered > Bioreactor > EBPR >... | reverse complement strand
CAGCAACTGCTGAAAACCGCACGTCTGCCATTCATTTTCAAACATCTGGCGGTGATGCCCGATGTGCATCTGGGCAAGGGCTCGACCATTGGCAGCGTGGTCCCGACCCTGGGCGCAATCATCCCGGCCGCGGTCGGGGTCGATATCGGCTGTGGCATGATGGCTCTGCGCACGAGCTTGTCTGCCGCCGATCTGCCCGACCAACTGGGGCCGCTGCGCAGTGCCATCGAACAGGCGGTGCCGCACGGGCGCACCCCGGGGCAGCGCGATATCGGAGCATGGCGCAATCCGCCAGCCGGCGTCGACGCCGCCTGGGCGCAACTGCAGCCGGTATTTGCGCGCATTGCCGGCAAATACCCGCGGCTGGAAAAAACCAATCACCGCATCCATCTTGGCACGCTCGGCACCGGCAACCATTTCATCGAAATCTGCCTGGACGAGGCCGACCGGGTCTGGTGCATGCTGCATTCCGGCTCACGCGGCGTCGGCAACGCCATCGGCACGCATTTCATCGCGCTGGCGCAGGAGGACATGCGCCAGCACCTGGCCAATCTTCCTGACCGCGATCTGGCCTATTTCGAGGAAGGCAGCCGCCATTTTGCCGACTACGTCGAAGCGGTACGTTGGGCGCAGGAATACGCGCGCATCAATCGCGAACTGATGATGGCGGCGGTGGTGGAAGCGCTGCGCCGCAGCGTACTCAAGCCCGTGATTGCGGACCGGATGGCGGTCAATTGCCACCACAACTACGTGCAAAAGGAGTTGCACTTCGGTCAGGAAGTACTGGTGACACGCAAAGGGGCGGTATCGGCCAGAAAGGGCGAACTCGGCATCATCCCCGGCTCGATGGGCGCCAAAAGTTTCATCGTACGCGGGCTGGGCCACCCGGAAAGTTTTCATTCCTGCAGCCATGGTGCCGGACGCAAAATGAGCCGCAGCGAAGCCAAACGCCGCTATACGGTGGCCGACCAGCAGCGCACCACGGCGCATGTCGAATGCCGCAATGACAAGGACGTGATTGACGAGATCCCGCTGGCCTACAAGGACATCGATGCGGTGATCGCGGCGCAGAAAAGCCTGGTCAAGGTGGTGCACACCCTGCGTCAGGTGCTTTGCGTCAAGGGTTGAAAGGCCTCGTGGCGGTTTTCTCGAAGTCGTCGAGTTCAATCGGCAAGGAGCTTCGTTCAACTCTCGAGGCCGCTTCGCGGTCGGTCAATGCGCCTTCAATCGTTCAGGTTCGGCTTGAACCTGTCGTCCTGACCGTCGCAAAGGCGCGAACCGCGCCTAAGGAGCGTAAGCGCTCCAGCGAAACAATGCTGTTTTCCCGCGTAGACAGCCACCCAAAAGCGGGCTTCGTCTGGATTGAACAGCGTAATGTGCTATTAAAGAAAACTGCATTGACGTTTAAAAAACCCTATTAAAGGATCGTCGGCAATGCGTTCTGCCCATCTCGGCAAACTAAAGTCATACCACTTGCCGCAGTATCAGTGCTTGATTTCGCGCAGCATCGCCTGCCGCAATAGTGCGTTTATCTTGCTCTGGTAGCCCTTGCCCTTGCCCTGTGCCTGGGCCACCGAGGTGCAGACCAGAACGCATCACAACAAGGCAGCGTGTGCTCTGGCCAACAAGTTGGCCAGGGTCTGTTATGCCGTAATGCGGGATCACACCCCTTATGGAAATCCGCAACCCCGGCAATAAAGAAAAGCATCCCGCCAGACCTTCGCCATCGCCGCTAGAGAAAGGATTTCGACCGTGTTCCAACCCTTGACGCTAACTACAACGAAGGCAATGGCGTAGCAGGTGAGAAAAATCCAAACGTAGGGCATCAGTCGACCTTAGGCGCTATGTTTCTTTTTGGCTCGGGCGAGTGACCGGAAAACCCGTACTGCTTCTCCACTGGCCACTTTGTGAACGCAAATACCCAGAGCAAGACAAGGTTCACCACGTGGATATCAGGGCGTCTCGTGGCGACTAACAACCTCGCCTCGAGAATGATGGGTGCCGTGATGGGTTGAGTTGTCTCCCCTCGTCCAACGCGCCCGGCAACTAGTCTCTCAGCTTAAAGGTCACATCTGCCGGGTTTTGATAATACTCATCACCATACTCAACAAACTTGATGTCCGGATTGTTCCGTCGGAATTCAGTGGTTTCCGGCCGCTCTCGCTTACCTGGCCAAACCAAGACTTTCCCGATACGCTGACTGTTGAGCTTCAGCCCGGTCACTGCTTCTAGCAACTGTTTGGCCTCTTGGTATGTCGCTACAACATGCCTTGCAGCGATCTCCAACTGATCGTCCAAGCGTTCAAGCTGACGGTTAGACTTCAATTCGACAACCACCGGGAAAATCTCATCTCCGACTTGTCCAACAGCCAAAAGATCGCAACGAATTACCGGAGCATTGTTGTTATCGCCGAACGAAACCTCATCCAGGGCAAAAACCAATTTATCAAATTCCCGGCTAAGGCACTCGAATGTATTTTTCCCCAACAGATTGCGCTGGGACATCAATGCCTGCTTGATGATGTAACTCTGCAGGCGACGCTCCCTTTTCCTCTCATGGTCTTTTTTTGCCAGTTTGCGAGGAGTACGACCTTCATCATCAAAGTGCCGAAGGACCGTTGCCACGGTCTTGGCATCGCCGCTTTTCCCAAAACCACACAAAGGAGAGGAGTCGTTCAATGAGACTGCTCGGAGGCTTTCCCCCCTGATGCGGATATAACGATCTTGTGCGGCAGCACTCTGCTCAGCCCATTTAGACATATTTATCTGCTGAGCAAATTGGCTCATCAATCTCAGCCGTTTCTTGATTACGGCCAGCCTTGCATCGTTGTTCAATCCATCATCCATGGTTCTTTCCCCGTATCTTCAGTTGAAATCTTCTACAGCGTTTCTAGAAATCCAGACGGCTCAAGTATGCTGACCAATGGGCCAAAACTCCTCAGCCAAGCTCTTAATTCCTTTGTGTCCTGCACTGTCGCTGAAAGCAAAATCTTACCGTCATTTTCCTGCTCCAGTTCTTGATCTTCAGACAGCCGAGTTTCAGAAAAGACCTGCTCTAGGGTGGGGTCGAGAACAAGCCGGAGAACCAGAGGGGGGCCAACCCGATAACCAAGCTCACCCTGGGCGATGTAGCCATCAACATCGAACCCTTCAGGGCAAGTGGCCGGTGTATCCATTACCGCTGCTGACTCAATACGATGCATCAGCAAGAGCATGGGGTTACTGTAATCCCAAAGAGTGCAGACGATGTAAATCAGGTGTCCCCGCTGAACCACCGACATCGGGTTGATCTCATAGGATTTCGCAGTAGTCGCGCCCCTTGGCCTGTAATTCAGAGCCACACGACGATTCTCGAACAGGGCTTGGTAGATGGCCGACTGAACATCTTGATTGACGGTAGGCGGAATCAGTGGCGGACCACTGGGCAGGATGCGTACTTTATCCATCCAGCCACCCACACCATCCGGCAGCGCATCCAGGACACCATTTGCCGCCCGGAACCACGGGCGCAGGGAATCCAGCGTCGAAGCAGGCAGCACCTGTTTCAAATGCAGTTCAGCCATCTTGAAGACCAAGGCCGCTTGCGGATCGAGGCCGGGAATTTCCAGCAAGTCGGCATCGGCCTGCCACCACCAGCCTTGCGGCTTGCTCTGGTCACTGCATAACGGCAGCATCGCAGAGAGTTTATTGAGGTCACGCTGAATCGAGCGTAGGGTAATGTCATAACCCTGACGCTCCAGTTCATCACGAATCCTGCGAGTATCAATCCGCCTTGGATGGCGAGGAATCAGGCGTAGCATCGCCCAATGCCGTAACAAAGCGTCCAAAGTTTCCTCCTGACTGTTTGATTTGCATAATGCCTCCCGCAAGCGACATATAGTGTCGCTTCGTCGAGCAATAATGGCAACATCAATCAGCCAGCCTGGAGTTCTGTATGAAAGTTCGCATTCACCGTGGCGCACAACAAATTGGCGGAACCTGCATCGAATTGGCCGCAGCCGGCGACCGCATCGCTCTGGATTTCGGCTTGCCGCTGGACGGAGATGCAACCGACACAAGTCTAGTGCCGAAAATTACCGGTGACGACCTACGAGGGGTCGTGATTTCACATCCTCATATCGACCACTACGGATTGCTGCACCACCAATCGGGAAGTGCCCCTGTTGTCATGGGCGCAGCAGCTCGCCGAATTGTGCAAGCTGCCGCCCCCTTCACCCGGCAGCCATTGCCATCGCTCAATGGCCCCGATTTGGAGCATGGCAAGACCATCGAAATCGGCGCATTCCGCCTCACCCCGTATCTGGTCGATCACTCAGCCTACGATGCCTATTCCTTTCTGATCGAGGCCGAGGGAAAGCGGATTTTCTACAGCGGGGATTTTCGTGCCCATGGCCGCAAGGTAAAGCTGTACGAGCATCTGGTGACAAATCCACCAAAGGACATCGACGCCCTCTTTATGGAAGGCTCCTCTCTGTCGCGTCTGGAATCAAACGAGTCATTTCCGACCGAAAGCGATCTTGAAGTCGAAATTGTCGCCCATCTTAAGGCCAACCCAGGCATGGTGATGTTCCATACCTCGGCACAGAATATTGACCGTGTTGTCACCCTCTACCGAGCCTGCAAGCGGAGCGGCCGCCCTCTCATTATCGATCTTTATGCAGCAGCGATACTCGCCGCCACAGAGAACAAGAACATACCGCAATCTGACTGGCCGGGTATTCACCTGTACCTGCCGAAGCTACAAGCCATTCAGGTCAAGAAGAATGAGTGGTTCCCGCTGCTTAAGCAACACTCGGCAAACCGCATTTATCAGGAGCAACTGAAAGAGATTGGACGCAACGCCGTCATCCTGTTCCGTCCTTTGATGCGCCCCGATCTTGACGATGCAGGCTGTCTTGAGCAGGCCAGTTACATCTATTCGCAGTGGGCAGGCTATCTTGAGCAGGGAACCTACGTCTCGACCGAAGCATGGTTGAAAACTTTGGGCATCGAGATGCGGCACATCCATACCTCGGGACATGCCAGCCCCAAAGACTTGAAACGCTTTGCAGAGGCATTGGCTCCTAGAGCACTCATCCCGATCCACAGTTTCGCAACCGAAAAATACAGCGAATTGTTCAGCAACGTGGTTTATCGCCAAGATGGTGAATGGTGGGAGGTGTAAAGATGGCAGATAAAACAGACGACGGGGTAGCTCCCGACTTCCTGAATGCTCTCTTTGGGCTAGATACCAAGCCTAAGAAGAAGCGAAACCTCGAATGGACGTCAGATTTGCTAATGTGCGAAATCGGCGATTACCTGATTCTCGCCCTGACCACCTCGCGTCAACTCCGGGCTGAGGGTCGCGCCATGAAGCACTGCGTTGGCCACTACGATGAGCTCTGTCACAAAGGGCTGGCACGTGTATTCTCTGTCCGAGACATTTCAGGGCATCGTATTGCCACTGCATCTCTAATTTGGCGCGACGACTATTGGCATCTTGAACAGATCAAGGGGCATGAAAATGCCGAAGTGCTGGAAAGTGAGAATACCTATTTCGATGGCAATTCGACCGTCACCAAACTTGCCCCGACCGAACTGTATTTTGTTGGGCAAGAGATTCTGCAGCGGTATCGCTCAGCCTGGAGTAAGCAACTGAAAAGCTACGTATGCGACCTCATAAGCACCTCACGGAGTAGCGAATGACAGGCGTTTCTCAATCCCGCTGAGCCAACTGGAAGTCGGACATTGGTATGTCGGACGAGGCAGAAATGGGAATGTCGGCCTCCCGGACGGCGACTGCTTCAGTCAGGTGATGGGTGGAAATGAAAAACGGCCCGTAAAGGGCCGTTTTTCAATGCATCCTGGCGGAGAGGGCGGGATTCGAACCCGCGTTAGGATATTATCCTAAACACGCTTTCCAGGCGTGCGACTTAAACCACTCATCCACCTCTCCGGAAGGGCGGCATTGTATCAGATGCCCCTGGCCATTCAAAACCATTTTGCTGTTTCAGGTTTCGCGCCCGAGCCAGCGCCGGTTTTTCTCGATATCGCGCAGCTTTTTCGGGCAATCGATGCCGCGCCGGGTTGCTTCGCTTTGCGCGGCGAGCAGCAGACGCGCGATGGCCACGGCGTCGGGCAGGGCTTCGCTGCGTCCGGGGAGTTCAATGGCGAAATGGCGCAGCCAGTCGTCGAGCATCACCCGTCCGCTGCCGATCTGGCCGAACAGTTCCGGCAATACCCAGGCGAGGTCGATCCATTGCGGGGCGAAATCGATGCCCAGGTGTTGGCTGCAGGCGCGACGCAGAAAGGCGTCGACGAAGGCGGCGTGATAGGTGACCAGCGGCGCCTTGCCGACGAAACCGAGCAGGGCGATCAACTGGCGGGTGGTGGCATCGCCGGCTTCAGGCGAAGGATCGCAGACGAAAATATCGTTGCCACCGAGAGCAGCCTGTTGCACGCCGATGGCGGCGATGCCCTTGAGGCTGTCCACGCCGGGGCGCAGGCCGGTGGTGGCCACATCGAGCGCGACATGACGGACGAGAAAATGTGCCTTGCTTTCATCGACCGGTGGCAAGGCCTGCCATTCGGCGAGTGCCTGACGCAGGTCCGGCGCGAGTTGCGAGGCAGGTCCAGTGTTGCCGAGCATTTTGTCGAGGAAGCTCATGTCTGGTAATCCAGTTTCAGGCGCAGTTGCAGCTTTCTGGCTTGTTTGAACGATTCCTTGAGGATCTGGCGGTCGAGTTCGTTGAGTTCGCCGGGCACAATGCGGTTATCGCCGCTGCGTTCCTCGCCGGGGCGGGCAGAGGGGTTGCGCAGGCGCAAGCGCTGGATGAAATCGAAGGCTTCGATCATCGCGGTGATTTCCTCGTTGCGCATGCTCAGGCGCGCACCGCCCTGACGCAGGCGCTGGGCGGTGTTGGTGCCGCGCACGCCGGTGGCCAGCGCCAGGATGCGCGCCGCATCGACAAAAAGACGCGAGCCGTATTTTTTGAGATCGATGGTTCCTGGATGGCCGGGTTCGAGATCGGTGCGGAAATCGCGGAAGGTGGCCAGCGGTGGTTCGACGTCGAGCGCATTGGCGGCCATGGCCTTGAGGAACAGCGGCGTTGAGGTGGTCAGCGCCAGCAGGTGATGGCGCAGGCGCTCGGCGAGATCGGTCTTGCCGTAGAGCGGGCGGAAGTCGAAAAAGATGGTGGCGTTGAGCAGGGCTTCCGGCTCGGGGGATTGCACCCAGCGGCTGAATTGCTCCTGCCATTCGCCCAGGGTCAGGCACCATTGCGGGTTGCTGGCCATGATGTTGCCCTTGCACAGCGGGAAGCCGATGCGGTCGAGGTCGCGGTTCACATCGCGGGCAAAGTCGAGAAAGCGCAGACGGAGTTCGTCGCGGTCGCTGAAATCGTTACAGGCGAAAATGATGCCGTTGTCCTGATCCGAGCTCAGTGTCTGCTCGTCGCGGCCTTCGGAGCCGAAAGCCAGCCAGCACCAGTCGAGGTTAAACAGATCGTGCTGTTCCAGATTGAATGCCAGCACCCGCCGCGTCAGCGCGTCGTTGAGCACCGAAATCGATTGGGTCAGTTGCGCCGAGGCCATGCCCTGCGCCAGCAGATCGCGGGCCAGTTGCCGCACTTCGGTGGCTGCATGTTGCAGCCGATCCAGATTGGTGGCGGCGTCGATGCTCTGGCGAATCTGCCAGACGCCGCTGCGCTGCAGCGCGAAGAGGTCGCGTTCGGAAACGACGCCACTGAGGTGCCCTTCCTCATCGACGATCAACAGGTGGCGAATGCCGCGCGCGGCCATGGTCAGCGTGGCATCGTAAACGGTAGCCTGTTCGGACAGGGTGACCGGATCGCCGGACATGATTCTCTCGATGGGCATCTGCCGGTCGATCCCCGCCAGAATGACCCGATCGAGCAGATCGTGACGAGTGAGAATGCCGAGCGGTTTGCCTTCCGCGTCGGCGATCGCCAGCGACCCGATTTTCTCCGCCGACAGGCGCTGCAGCGCAGTTTCGATCGGCGTTTCGGCTGGCAGGGTGACCGGGGTGCGGCGAATCAGCTCCTTGAGCGGACGTTGCTGGGTACGTTGCTCGCCACCCCGCCGCGCATCGATATCGGCGAGGCGTTGGCGCGCTTCTCCCAGCCGCCAGGCCAGTTCGCGGGCGCAATGCTGGGCGAATTCCGGGCTCAGTTCGAGCATCTGGCGAAAAACAGCGGCCGGTAGGCGATAGCAGAAGCATTCGCCGCTGGCGCGATAGCTGGCGTCGGCACTTTGGCCGCTGATCAAGGCGCCGAGCGGGAAGCAGGCGCCGGGCGTCAGCATCGAGGGCGTGTCGTCGCCGCTCAGGCGCAGGATGCTGCCCTGGTCGAGGATGTAGCCGCTATCGATACTGGGGTTTTGCGGCGAAACGATTTCCGCCCCGGGTGGAAAGTGCACCTGCTCGGCCTGCTCGGCGAACTGCGCCAGAAGTTCTGCGCCAATGCGATCGAAGGGCGCGTGCCGGGCGAGAAAAGCGGCGCTGAGCGCGGTCAGACGCTGCCGGCCGAGTTGCCGGGCATGGTTCAGGGTGGCGGAGAGATTGGTTTCCATGAATTCAGTATCGATCGGTGACGGCGGGGTTCGCGCGATATTTCTCTCCGGATGGGTCTCTCCGTTCAGAAGCACTGCAGCAGGTTGGCATCGCAGTAGGCTTTCTTCAGATACGCCAGACCGATCCAGCACCAGAAGAGCAAAAAGAAGGCGACAAAGGGCAGGTGCTTGTCGATGACCTGGGGCGGCGAGATTTTGCGCACCACCTTCAATACCGGCCGGGTGACGATCAGAAAGAACTGGTAGATGGCATTGTTGTGGCGGCGTCCGCCAGCCAGCAGGGCGAGCAAGCCCTGGCCTACCAGAAAGAGCAGGGCAACCTCGACAATCGCGCGCAATATGCCAAGAATGAGAAGTTCGGGATGGCTCATGGTATGTTGATATTTCTCGGATAAGGATTGCGGATCAATATGAATTACGAACACTGGCGTCATTATGCCCGCGGATGGCTTCTGCATTTCTTCGGTAATGCTGAAGCTGCCTACTCTGCCTACGTTCTCGCGCATGCCGCCGACAGCAAGGACGAGGCTTCGCTGCGCGCGCTGGCGGCGATTGCCGCCGATAGGGAAAAGTGGGAGATCGCCGAATCATGGTTCGAGAAAGTGCTTGAGCTGCAACCGGAGGATTCCGATACCTGGTTCAACCTCGGTTTCGTCCGCGAACATGCCGGCAAAACGGCGGCTGCGCTGGCGGCTTTCGAGGCTTCGGTCAAATTCAAGCCGACGCAGGATCGGGCCTGGTACGGCAAAGGGCTTGCGCATGCCCGCCTTGGCCAACATCCGATGGCGGTTGAGGCATTTGCCGAAGCGGCGAGATTGCAACCGATGAACGGTGAAGCCTACTACCAGTGGGGCATGGCGCTGCATCATGCGCATCGTCCCGAAGAGTTGGAAGCGGTGGTCAGGAAATTGGTCGGCTTTGAGCCGAAACGGGCCAGGAAACTGCTGCAGGACACCGAACGCGCGGATCTGATGCATCTCATTCCGGAGCTCCCGTTCTAAAGCGATAGCGCCGGGAAAGCCGGCGCCGGCGCGACCTCATGCGGCAAAATTGTCGGCTCGAGGTTGGGCTGGCCAGAAAACGGGGGGCGAGCCCCCCGTCTCTTTCAGTAGAACACCGATCAGGCGCCCTTGGTGTTGATTTCGCCTTCCAGATTCGGATAGCGGACATGGTCGACCAGTTCCTGAATCTCCTTGCTCGGGGCCGGGGAGATCAGCGTCCCGACGATCAGGCCGATGAAGCCGGCCGGAACGCCGAAGATGCCGGCGGAGATCGGGTTGATGTCCCACCACTTCGGTGCATTGACGCCGAAGAAGGGATAGGTCAGGTACATGTAGTAGGCGCAAACCAGCAGCCCGGCCAGCATGCCGAGGATGGCGCCCAGTTTGTTGGCCCGCTTCCAGAACACGCCCATGACCAGCGAGGGGAAGAAGGCCGAGGCGGCCAGCGAGAAGGCTGCGCCGACCAGGAACAGGATGTCTCCCGGCTTCATACTGGTCACGTAGGCGGCAATCAAGGCCACCACCAGCAACAGCGCCTTGGAAACCACCAGACGGCGGGTCGTCGGAGCGTTCGGGTCGATGATCTTGTAATAGACGTCGTGCGACAGCGCGTTGGCGATGGTCAGCAGCAAGCCGTCGGCCGTGGAGAGCGCCGCCGCCAGACCGCCGGCCGCCACCAGCCCCGAGATCACATAGGGCAGGCCGGCGATTTCCGGCGTGGCCAGCACGATCAGGTCGCCGCCGATGACGATTTCCGCAAGCTGCACGATGCCGTCCTTGTTGATGTCGGCGATGTTCATCAGCGTCTTGTCCACCGCCGCCCAGTTGCTCACCCAGGCTGGTAGCGCGGCGAAGCTGGAGCCGACCAGACTGCTATACACCTCGTATTTCACCAGGATGGCCAGCGCCGGGGCGGTGAAGTAGAGCAGGAAGATGAAGAACAGCGACCAGAACACCGAGCGGCGCGCTTCCTGCACCGAGGGGGTGGTGTAGAAGCGCATCAGGATGTGTGGCAGTGCGGCAGTCCCGACCATCAGACAGAAGATCAGCGCCAGGAAGTTCTTCTTGGCGATGGTGCGGTTCTTTTCCTTCTCCTCGTCGGTCTTGCCGCCGGCGGCAAAGGCTTCGGCATGCGCCTTGACTGGTGCGGCACGGGCGCCGACCGCCTTTTCGGCCGTCCAGGCCTTCTTGGCAGCCGCGGCGTCGGCCGGGAAGTCCTTGACGGCCTTCTCGGCGGCC
>Ga0209570_1001718_pt1 | contig 10808 bp, 6 predicted proteins | sample EBPBio172007_DNA_FD_185861 | JGI IMG/M metagenome (GOLD analysis project Ga0209570, IMG submission 185861) | Wastewater treatment Type I Accumulibacter community from EBPR Bioreactor in Madison, WI, USA - Reactor 1_9/17/2007_ DNA (SPAdes)... | ecosystem: Engineered > Bioreactor > EBPR >... | reverse complement strand
ATCCCATAGCTGATACCTTCGATTGTGTTTCAGTTCTCTTCATGGATATTGTTGATTTTACAAAACTCTCGACCAAGGTTTCCGCGCAGCAACTTGTACACTTGCTCAATGCCATTTTCTCTTCTGCAGATGCTGTGATGCGCGAATTCGGGTTAGAGAAAATCAAGACCATCGGCGATGCCTATATGGCAGTAGCCGGCGCACCCATTGTGCAAGAAGACCACGCACACCGCGCTGCGAACGCCGCACTGAAACTCCTTGAAGTAATGAAGAATCTTGAAGTCACCTTTCCTGATTCATTGGGTGACAAATCATGGATAGCATCGTTACCGGAAATCCATGTCCGCATAGGCGTACATTGTGGTCCGGCGGCGGCAGGTGTTGTTGGCGAGAACAAGTTTCTCTATGATTTATGGGGCGATGCCGTAAACACCGCAGCAAGAATGGAAAGTCATGGCGAAGCGGGGAAAATCCATGTTTCGGCAGAATTTAAACATGCCGTAGAGACGGTGCATGAACCGTCCCTACGGTTTATCCCACGTGGTGAAATTGACATCAAAGGCAAAGGCATGATGAAGACCTATTTTTTGGAGAAAGTACAATGAACGACCTCTATGCATCATTTTTCAGTGACATCAAATATCGAATCCGTGCCGCGCAGTACAAGGCGCTTCGAGCAGCAAACACGGAATTAGTGATGATGTACTGGGACATCGGGCGAGCAATCGCCGAACGCCAAACCCGCGATGGTTGGGGTGCTTCAGTGGTGGAAATACTTGCCAAAGATATTCAACAGGAATTTCCCGGTATTAAGGGCTTTTCTGCCCGAAATATCTGGTATATGGTAAAACTATACAGTCATTATGCCGACCTATCAAAACTGCAACCACTGGTTGCAGAAATCTCGTGGTCGCATAATTTGTTGATTTTAGAGCAATGCGGTGATGACCTTGAGCGCGAGTATTATCTGAAAGCAACGGTGAAATTTGGGTGGTCGAAACGGACATTACAGGATAACATCCGTACAAAATCGTATCAGAAATTCCTGATGAACCAAACGAATTTTGCAGAAACACTCGATGAAGCACAGCAAAAACACTCCATTTTTACGGTAAAAGACGAATACACCTTCGATTTTTTAGAGTTGGAAGGCGACTATTCCGAGCGGGAGTTGGAGCGCAGTCTTGTGGGAAAGATACAGCGTTTTCTTGCAGAAATGGGTGGATATTTTACCTTTGTCGGCGAGCAATTCCGTGTGGAAATCGAGGGAGAGGAATTTTTCATTGATCTGTTGCTGTATCACCGTGCGCTTCGTTCACTTGTAGCTATTGAATTGAAAACCGGCACATTCAAACCGGAGTATGCAGGCAAAATGCAGTTTTACTTATCCGTGCTCAATGACCGCGTCAAACTTCCCGACGAGAATACAAGTATCGGCATCATCATTTGCCGTGAGAAAAACCGAACGCTGGTGGAATATACCCTGCGGAATGTTCACGAACCGATTGGAGTGGCAACATATCTGACCACAAGCGAATTACCCGAGCATTTGCGTGGGTTCCTTCCGTCGGCAGAAGAAATCGCCGAGAAACTCACCATATTTGGAGATGAAGCATGACACCCGACGAACTCAAAACCAAAGTAGATGAAATCGAAGCAATGATTCAGAGCAGCTCTGACTATGCTTTTGTCGAAACCCAAGCACGCGAACTGCTTGCAGAAAATGCTCTTATCAATGAACCGGAACTCCACTGTCGCATCCTGCTTGCTCTCTCAGAATCGCTATGGCGGCGTGGTTTGGCACAAGATGCATTACCTTATACCGAACAAGCCCTTGCACTTGCAGAACGAATAGAAAGCAAAGAACTGCAAGCCAAGGCACTCAGCAATATCGGGGGTGTGCATCTATATCTCTCTGACTATGCGCTTGCCTTGGAGTACTATGGTAAGGCATTATCACTCAATGAAGAACTTGGCAATAAAGCAGGTGTGGCAAGTAATCTCGGCAATATCGGGCTTGTGCATCTATATCTCTCGGACTATGCGCTTGCCTTGGAGTACTATACCAAAGCATTAGCACTCGCAGAAGAACTCGGTAATAAAGCAGGTGTGGCAAGTTGTCTCGGCAACATCGGGCTTGTGCATAGTAATCTCTCGGACTATGCGCTTGCCTTGGAGTACTATACCAAAGCATTAGCACTCGCAGAAGAACTCGGTAATAAAGCAGGGATGGCAACTAATCTCGGCAATATCGGTATTGTGCATCAGAATCTCTCGGACTATCCCCTTGCCTTGGAGTACATGGGCAAGGCATTAGCGCTTGATGAAGAACTTGGCAACAAAGTAGGGGTGGCAAGAGATCTCGGCAGTATCGGAATTGTGTATGCGAAACTCTCGGACTTTTCCCTTGCCTTGGAGTACATGGGCAAGGCATTATCGCTCCATGAAGATCTGGGCAATAAAGCAGGGATGGGAGCATGGCTCGGCAATATCGGGGGTGTGCATTTGTATCTCTCGGACTATCCCCGTGCTTTGGAGTACTATGGCAAGGCATTAGCGCTCAATGAAGAACTCGGCAATAAAGCAGGTGTGGCAAGTGATCTCGGCAATATCGGGACTGTGCATAAGGACATCTCGGACTATCCCCGTGCCTTGGAGTACTTAGGAAAGGCATTAGCACTCGCAGAAGAACTCGGCAACAAAGCAGGTGTGGCAATTAATCTCGGCAACATCGGAGCAACCTACGCACAGCAGGACTTCGATGGCTACGACCCTGCAAAAGCGGAAGAATATCTGATCAAAGTACTAAGCGGGTTTGAAGATATCGGTGCAAAGAATTTTCAGTATGAAACACATAAAGGTCTTGCTGATCTTTATGAAAGACAAGGGCGGAAAGCCGAAGCATATGATCACTACAAGAAATACCACGAATTAGAAAAAGAAGTCCAAAGCGAAGAAGCGAAGAAAAAAGCAATGCTCATGGAGCAACAGAAGCAAGTCGCCGAGCGCGAAAAAGAAATGGAGATAGAGCGCACCCGTGCCACAGCAGAGAAACGTATCCTCAATAATATCCTCCCCGAAGAAATAACCCAACGCCTGATAAAAGGCGAAAATCCCATAGCTGATACCTTCGATTGTGTTTCAGTTCTCTTCATGGATATTGTTGATTTTACAAAACTCTCGACCAAGGTTTCCGCGCAGCAACTTGTACACTTGCTCAATGCCATTTTCTCTTCTGCGGATGCTGTGATGCGAGAGTTCGGCTTGGAGAAAATCAAAACGATAGGCGATGCCTACATGGCTGTTGCAGGCGCACCCGTTGTGCAAGAAGACCACGCCCAAAGAGCCGCAAACGCAGCACTCAAACTCCTTGATGTGATGAAGAATCTTGAAGTCAGTTTTCCTGATTCATTGGGTGACAAATCATGGATAGCATCGTTACCGGAAATCCATGTCCGCATAGGAGTACATTGTGGTCCTGCGGCGGCGGGTGTTGTCGGCGAGAACAAGTTTCTCTATGATTTATGGGGCGATGCAGTAAACACGGCAGCAAGAATGGAGAGTCACGGTGAAGCAGGTAAAATCCATGTGTCGGATGAATTTTGTATTGCCGTAGAGACCGTGCACACACCGTCTCTACGGTTTATTCCGCGTGGTGAAATGGACATCGAAGGCAAAGGAATGATGAAGACATATTTCTTGGAGAAAGAATAATTTCTATAAATTTGACAATGTTACATTAAGGTATAATCCAATGACAGCCGACGAACTCAATAAAACAGCCGACGAACATTTCCAACATGGGCGCTACGAAGAAGCCGAATCTGCTGCCGTCGCCGCCCTAAATGTCGCCCGGCTATCAGGAAACTCATTGCAAGCCGGAAGGGCTGCTGTGTTTATAGGCAATATCGCCCAACGACACGGAGAATATTTGAAAGCTCTCGAGCAGTATCAATTGGCGCACGAATCATTTGAAGTCATAGGCGACTCCGGTAGAATTGCCATTACCCTCGGCAATATCGGACGCGCTTACCGCAACCTCTCGGACTATACAACTGCGGCAGAATATTACCGCAAGGCACTCGCATTGGACGAAGAACTCGGAAATTGGCGTGGTGTGGCTGATCACACGGGCAATCTTGGCAACCTTTTTCTCCTCATGTCTGACTATCCGAACGCGCTGGTATATTACCAAAAAGCCCTCTCATTGGCTGAACAAACCGGCAATGCCGCTGCTATCGCTATTCACACAGGCAATCTCGGCAATATCTTCCTACTGTTTGCAGATTACCCAAATGCTTTGTCTTTGTTCCATAAATCCCTCGCCCTTGCGGAAGCGTCCAATAATATGTCAGACACCGCTACGCAATTAGGTAACATCGGGAATATCTATCTTGCCATGAAGGAGTATAACATCGCCCTCGACTACTACCACAAGGCACTTATGACAAAAGAGCAACTCGGCGACAAAGTGGGAGCAGCATCCTTAACCGGTAATATAGCTGCCGTGCATTTTTATCTTCATGACTATACAATGTCATTGCAATATTATAAGCGTGCTCTCGGCATTCACAATGAGCTTGGGAACAAGGCAGGAGTCGCCGATGTGTATGTCAATATCGGGAGCAACTGCAAAATGATGGGCGACCATGCGGGTGCAATGGATTATTGCAACAAGGCATTAGAACTCTATACCGAGGTCAACAATATCGCTGGAATAGCCAACTGCACACAGAATATAGCCGGATTGTATTCGGACGACGACAATGCCGAATATGATCCTGTCCTTGCCGAACGATATTTTCTGCGAGCAAAGGAACTCTTCGAAGAGCTTGGTGCCAAAAAAGAACTTTACGAAACGCACTATTGTCTGGCAGTCCTCTTTCAGCTAACCCGCAACTGGGAAAAAGCATTCACCCATCATCAACTCTTTTATGCTCTTGAAAAAGAGGTATTAAACGAAGAAACAAAAAAACAAGCCGAGCGACTGAACTACGAACGCAAAACGGCAGAACGTGAAAAACAGGCGGCTATTGAGCGCACACGGCTCGAAGCGACCGAACAATTGCTTCACAATGTGCTGCCGCCGGAAATTGCCGGCAGGATACTGGGGGGGACAAAGCTCATCGCCGATAAACTCGATACCGTTTCGGTACTTTTCGCCGATATTGTCGAATTTACCTCATTATCACAAGACATTTCTCCCGAGGAACTCGTGAAGGGGCTTAACGCAATTTTCACGATTTTCGACGAATTAGCCGAAAAGTATGGCTTAGAAAAAATTAAAACAATGGGCGACGCCTATATGGTGGTAAGCGGAGCACCCATACCACGCTCTGACCATGCACAGGCTTTGGCTATTATGGCATTCGACATGATGGAAGCCGTCAGCCGCTTTAACCCCTTCCTGACCGGCAAGCCGCTTCGCTTGCGTATAGGCATACATAGCGGCGAGGTCGTGGCGGGTGTAATCGGTAAGAATAAATACACATATGACCTTTGGGGCGATGCCGTAAACACTGCAAGTAGAATGGAATCTCACAGCGAAGCAGGGAAAATTCATTGTACGGAAGATTTTGTAAGAGAATTAAGAATGAGGAATGAAGAATTAAGAATGAAGGACAAAGAATTAACTGGCGACAATTCTCAATTCATAATTTTTAATTCTCAATTCATATTCGTTCCGCGTGGTGAAATCGAAATCAAAGGAAAAGGAACGATGAAGACCTATTTTTTGGAGAAGGCGGATTAATAAAAAAAGAGATTTATACCATGATTATAGCGATTGTATAGATTTTAGTGATTGATTTTTTTTGATGTGTATGTATTCGGGACATAAGATTAGACTTCAGAACTAATATTGTGTGAGTATATAGTTACATATCAATGAAGTACATACAACACGAAAGGTTAAAAAATACTACCACTGATTGGGAACATATTCGGGGTATGTATAATTGTGGTAATATCGAAAGTGCTAACACCCGGGTTTTTTGGCATAAGTTCGCTAAAATGCCTGATAGTTGTGTTTCATTTCCGTATAAACACTCGGCGGGGAGAGGCGATGAAATGCAAAGCGGTGACACAGATTGGATACTGTGCCACCGCTTAATGGTCTTCATAAAAATCCGGAAGCGAAAAAGCCATGCCGCCGGAAGAATATTACTCGGCTTCTAAGGTGATTGTTGCCGAGTTGTTTACCACGGGCTCACCCGACTTTGATTTATAACCGGACATCGCAGCACTTGCTGTGAAAGAAACGGTCTTTCTCGCCTTCCCGTCAGGAGCTTTAGTTATGCTGATGCTACCATCTACTACAGGGGTGACATCAACAGCGGCACCGATGAGCGGATGCCCCTCGGAATCCTGCACAGTGATTGTAATAACGATTTGCATGGGTGTACCACCTGGAACTTCTACCATGGTTTTTTCTCCCGAAATTGAATACATAAACACAGTTAGCTGCAACTTACGGTTTTTTTCCTGTATAGAGCATAGAAATTGTATTTTTGTGCATAAAAATATTGTTATCATTTCATACATTTTTATGAATTTCAATAACTTACTGTATGGTTGGGCAAGAAGTGGCGAACAAAACCACGATACTGACACACAAGCCACATTCAAACTTCTTGACATGATGAAAAACTTAACAGTAAGTTCCACTCCCGATTCATTGGGTGACAAATCATGGATAGAGAATATTCCCGAAATAGAAGTGCGCATTGGTCTGCATTGTGGTCCGGCAGCAGCAGGTGTGTTGGCGAGAACAAGTTCCTCTATGATTTATGGGGCGATGCTGTGAACACAGCAAGCCGGATGGAAAGTCATGGCGCAGCAGGAAAAATCCATGTGTCGGAAGAATTTAAACATGCCGTAGAGACGGTGCACGCAACGTCTCTACGGTTTATTCCGCGTGGTGAAATGGAAATAAAAGGCAAAGGAAAAATGAAAACATATTTTTTGGAGAAAGTACAATAATGAATGATATCCGGGAACTTCTTGTCCTTTCAGAAATAGCATTAAATAATGCAAGAGACAATCATGATAATGTACGGTATGAAGATGCAGAAAAAGAAGCTCTTAACGTTATACGAATGTTAGAGCCGTACACTGATAGAAATGATTTAGGGCATGAAAAGGATAATAATTCCGTACTTTATAAAGTGTTTGGAGCAATTGCTCATGCCTATAACCGACTTAATTCGCTGGAACTTTCCCGCCATAATTTTCATCAATCCCTTGTCTATGCCCAAGCAGGAATCGAAATATCCGAGCGTATAGGTAATACTTTGCGGTTAGTTCATTTATATATTAATATGGGTGATGCCTATCTACACAAATCTGAGTACAATCTTGCTCTTGATAATTATCGCATAGCATTAGAAAAAAACGAAATTATTCATAATAAAGAATTATTGGCAAAAATAACAGGTCAAATGGGAATTGCCTATAAAGAATTAACGGACTATACGACAGCATTAGAATATTTTCATCGGGCTCTCATATTACATGAAGAATTGGATAACAAGAGTGGAGTTGCCGGTAATACAATGAATATAGGAGTCGTGCATCAGGTATTTGGTGAGCATGAGCGTGCTCTCGAATGTTTTCTTCGTGCTTTATCCATTTTTGAAATGATCCAAGATAAGGTTTCCATTGCTTTTGCTCTCAGCAGTATAGGTGGAGTGTATTTTCGTCTTAAAGAATTTGAGCATGCTTTAGAGTTATATCAACGGGCTTTAGCATTACAATTAGAACTTGGTGAAAAACGCGATGCTCTTGTCGCTCGCGGAAATATCGGACATGTTTATAAAAATATAGGCGAATATGATAAGGCATATGAGTATTTAATACAAGCATATCATGATTCTGTGGAGATTAGTGCTATCTATCCACAATTACATTGGCTCAATGGTTTGGGTGATTTATTGTCTGATAAAGCATATCATGGATATTCACCGAAAAAAGCCGAAGAATATCTTTTACAAGCAGTGGAAATAAGCATCCTTCATGGTATTAAAAATATTACTTTAACTGCCTATGAGTCACTTGAAACATTATATTCACAAATTGAAGAGTGGCAAAAAGCATATGAGGCACGCAAATTCTTCGACACAATAAAAGAGCAAATCAATATAGAAGGTGCCCAACGAAAAGCCGAACAAAAAGAAAATGAACGTAAAATAGCCGAACAAGAAAAACGATTAGCAATTGAGCGAGCTGCCAGTCAAGCTCGTATTGAAGAACAAGAGAAATTATTACATAATGTTTTGCCCCCGACAATCGCTGAACGTTTATTGAAAAAAGAAACATTTATAGCAGACAGTTATCCTTCGGTAAGTGTGTTATTTATGGATTTAGTAAATTTTACACGCATAGCAAGTATAGTGCCACCCAAACATTTAATTTATGTGCTCAACACGATATTTAGTACCGCAGATAATATAATGGAGCAGTATGGTTTAGAGAAGATAAAAACGATAGGCGATGCCTATATGGCAGTGTCGGGAGCCCCCATTGTTCAAGACGATCATGCACTCCGCGCTGCTGCTGCGAGCATAGCATTATTAGATCGAATGAATACTTTACACATAAGCATACCTTCTGATCTTGGCGATATATCCTGGATAGAAGCGATAGGCGAAATAGGTGTGCGGATAGGTATTCACAGCGGAGAAGCGATAGGTGGAGTTATCGGTGACAAGAAATTTAGTTTTGATTTATGGGGCGATGCAGTGAATACGGCGAGTAGGATGGAGAGTCATGGCGAAGTAGGAAAAATCCATTGTAGCGCAGATTTTATGCGTGCCGTAGCGACAGGTCACGACCTGTCGCTACGGTTTATTCCCCGTGGTGAAATGGAAATCAAAGGCAAGGGAATGATGAAGACCTATTTTTTGGAGAAAGTGTCTGCACCATGATTTTTAGGATTAAAGGATTTTCAGGATTGACAAAATAAATATAAAATCAAAGAAACAGATAAACACACTATGACGATAGAACAGCTTAGAATTAAAATAGAAGAACTTGAAGCATTACTCAATTCGGGTAATGATTTTGAAGAAGTAGAAAAAAAATCAAGAGAGCTACTTCTTGATGATACTCTTGCGAATGAATCAGAACTTCACTGCCGTACCCTGTTTGCTCTCTCAGAATCGCTATGGCGGCGTAATATGGCAAAGAATGCTTTGTCATATGCACTTACAGCTCTTTCTCTTGCCGAACAAGGACAGGAAAAAGGCTTACAAGCGAATGTACTTGCCAATCTCGGTTTTATATATAAAAGACTTTCTGATTATTCGAGTGCATTGGAATATTATAAGCAAGCACTTACACTCCGTGAAGAACTTGATAATAAATATGCTATGGCAAACATTATAAGCAATATTGGGATTGTGTATATGCATCTTGCGAAATATATCGATGGTTTGGAGTATTTGGCAAAGGCACTTGCTCTCCATGAAGAACATGGTAACAAAAATGGTGTGGCAAACAATACTTGTAACGTTGGGATTGTGTATGCGAATCTTTCTGATTATCCACGAGCTTTGGAGTATTATGCTAAATCACTTGTGCTCCATGAAGAGCTCGGTAATAAACAAGGTATAGCAAATGTTAACGGCAATATGGCAAATGTGTATGCGAATCTTTCTGATTATCCGCGAGCTTTGGAATATTATTACAAGGCGCTTGCACTTGATGAAGAACTCGATAATAAGCACGGCGTGGCAATAAATATCGGCAACATCGGGAATGTGTATATGGATCTTTTGGACTATACAAACGCAAAGGAGTATTATAGCCGTGCGCTTGCACTATGTGAGGAACTTGGCTATAATGCAGGTGTAGCGGGTTGGATGAGTACTATCGGGAAAGTGTATGCTTCTGAACAGTATGAGGGCTATGACCCGGAGAAAGCAGAAGAGTTTCTATTGAATGCATTGTCAATTTTCAAAGAACTCAGCATAAAGAAAGAACTGTATGCATGTCATAAATACCTTGCTGACCTTTATGAACAACAGGAACGCTGGGAAGACTTTGCTGTTCATTACAAAAAATTCCATGAGCTTTATCTTGAAGTTCAAAGCGAGGAAGCAGTCAAAGAAGCGCAGCTTATGGAACATCGTCGTAAGATAGAAGAAGCAGAGCGGGACCGCCAAATCAAACTCGCCCGATTTCAGGAGCAGGAGAAAATCCTCGATAATATCTTGCCCTCCCAAATCACCGAACGCTTGATCAAAGGCGAACAACCCATTGCCGACAAAGTAGAAAATGTTTCGGTCTTTTTCTCTGATATAGTGGGATTTACGACGCTTTCGCAGAAGATGTCGGCAAAGGAATTAGTGTCTGGGTTGAATGAATTATTCATTCAATATGATATCCTCGCCAAAAAGCACGGACTCGAAAAAATCAAGACTATAGGTGATGCCTACATGGCAGTCTGTGGCGTGCCGTTATTCATGGAAAATCATGCCGAGAGAACGGCTGCATTTGCATTGGAAATTCAAGATTTATTTAAAAATAGAATCACAATAGCCGGACAGACAGTCAATGTACGCATCGGCTTACACTGCGGCGAAGTAGTGGCAGGAGTAATCGGTGAACAGAAATTTGCTTATGATTTATGGGGCGATGCCGTGAACACGGCAAGCAGAATGGAAAGCCACGGCGAAGCAGGTAAAATCCATGTGTCGGAAGAATTTGTAAGAGAATTAGGAATGAGGAATGAAGAATTAGGAATGAAGGACAAAGAATTAACAGGCGACAATTCTCAATTCGTAATTATTAATTCTCAATTCATATTC
>Ga0209570_1001714_pt1 | contig 10837 bp, 11 predicted proteins | sample EBPBio172007_DNA_FD_185861 | JGI IMG/M metagenome (GOLD analysis project Ga0209570, IMG submission 185861) | Wastewater treatment Type I Accumulibacter community from EBPR Bioreactor in Madison, WI, USA - Reactor 1_9/17/2007_ DNA (SPAdes)... | ecosystem: Engineered > Bioreactor > EBPR >... | reverse complement strand
TGCAGCGCCCGTTGAAGCTCCTGCGGAAGCGGGTGAGTCCAAGCGTTTCGGCCGCGTTCCCGGAGGTGGACCGGTATCCCCGCGTGAGAATCCCACTCCCGCTCCAACGAGAGAAATTTCCGCACCCGCTGCTGAAGGCGAATTCCGTCAGCACCAACCACAGGACGGAAACCAGAAGATGAGCCGCAGCAAGCGCCGCCGCGAGAAACGCAAGCGCCGCGCCGAACGGGGCCAGCAACAAGGTGGAGGCGGACAAGAACACGGCAGAGGTGGCCACGAGCACGGCCGGGGACGTCAAGATCACGGCGGAGACCAAGGCGGCGAGCAGTTCGAACGCCGCGCGCCGCAACTGAACGGACCCAAGGTCGAAGCCGATGGTTTGCTGGAACTCGCGCCGAAGGGCTTTGGTTTCCTGCGCGTGCCGAAGAAGAACTTCGAACAGGCCCGCGACGACGTGTTTGTCACTCCCGAGTCGATCCGCAAATACAACCTGCGCGTCGGCCAGTGGATCCACGGACTCTATCAGGAAGGTCCGCGCGGACCGCAACTGGTCGAGATCACCTCGATCAACGGCATGCCGCCGGAACAAGCGTCGAAACTTCCCCACTTCGACGAACTCAAGGCGATCAACCCGTCCAAGCGCATCAGTTTCGAGACCACTCCGGAGCGTTTCACCACCCGCGTGGTGGACATCATGGCTCCGGTCGGTCGTGGCCAGCGCGGATTGATCGTTTCCCCTCCCCGCTCCGGAAAGACCACGCTACTGCTCCACATGGCGGAGGCGATCCGTGAGAAATACGACGAGGCGATCCACCTGATGGTTCTGTTAGTCGATGAGCGCCCGGAGGAAGTCACCGAGTTCCGCCGCGCGCTGCCGGGTGCCGAGATCTACGCAAGCTCGAACGACGAGGGAGCGAGAAACCATTGCCGCATCGCCGAGTTCGCCATCGAGCGCGCCAAGCGTCTGGTGGAAGCCGGACAGGACGTGTTCCTGCTGATGGACTCCATCACCCGCCTCGCCCGTGCCTACAACAACACCATGAACAACCGCGGCCGCGGCACCGGCTCCGGCGGCATCACCATCGGCGCGCTCGAAGTGCCGCGACGCCTGTTCGCCGCCGCCCGCAACACCCGCGGCGGAGGTTCGCTGACGATCATGGCCACCGCCCTGATCCAGACGAACTCGCGCGCCGACGAAGCGATCTTCATGGAGTTCAAGGGCACCGGCAACATGGAGCTCGTGCTCGACCGCAAGATCGCGGAAAACTACATCTATCCGGCCGTGGACATCTTCAAATCCGGCACCCGCCGCGAGGAGTTGCTCATCCCGGACCACATGCTCCACAAGATCCACCTCATCCGCCGCGGCCTCTCCGGCCACCGCCCGGTCGAGGCGATGGAACGCCTCATCTTCTTCCTGAAAAAATTCCCCAACAACCCGCAGATGCTGCTGGAGATCAAGGGGTGAGAACAAGATCTTGCGGTATGTATTTAAGGAAACTCGAACTCCTTTGTAGCATCTTATGAAAAGAATTGGCAGATGGATCGCGTTTGTAGCCTTCACAAATACCGTGACGGCAGCCGAGACAGAATTTGAACTAGCGTACAACAAAGTCCTCAGAGACCGGAACAAAGCTCTGAATCTCGCAGCCCAACCAATTCAAGAAAAGTATCTGGCATCTCTTGAGCAATTAACCCGAGAACCTACTCAAGTAAGAGATCCCTCAGTTGCATTGAGAGTAGAATCGGCTATTGAAGCCGCTAAATTTGATAATGAAGCAAGAGTGTTGCGCGATACGCTGCTCGGAACAAAATGGGATACCGAAGGTCGCGTGGCTAAAGCTTACACGTTTGAGGAAGACGGGCGCTTTAGATCTTCTTGGCTTGCGCCAATGTTCGTTATCACAGGTCGTAGAACATTGACGATAATCTGGGCTCCACAGACCAACGTCCCTTGCGAATTGAACGAAGATTGCACAGTGATGACCGAACTCGCTGGCAAGCGCATCGTCTGGAAAAAACTTCGCTGAACTCAGTGGCGCGGCGCAAATTTGGTGTAGCACCGATCCATTTCCGACTCGATCACGACCTTAAAGGCATACTCGCCCGGCGCTGGCGGGAGGAACCCCGGATTTCACCGATTCAGCCCCCGAATTCCCCTTGAAAGGCCGGAATTTCCGGCGAAACGGTGAATTTCCGGAAAAATCCGGTGATTTTCCCCGATTCCGGCAGGCTTTGGCCTTGCCACGGGGGGCTCCGGGACTAGTCTCGCGGCCCCGTTTTTCTTTCTTTCTCAGGTGGTTGGAGCCCCGGTGCCTGAGGAAAACCTTTCCGGGGCAATGTCGGAAGGAGAACGAACCACTAACCTAACCCCTAACCAAAACACAAACCATGAGCGCCACGCTCGCAGCACCCACCAACATTGAACTGAGCGACCTGATCGACTCCAAATTCCGCGAATTCCGCGAAGGATCGATCGTCAAGGGCACCATCCTTGAAATCCGCCCGCAGGTCGTCCTCGTCGACATCGGCTACAAATCCGAAGGAGCCATCCCGTCCAACGAGTTCGAGGACGAGGAAATTGAAATCGGCGACGAGATCGAAGTGCTTCTCGAAAAACTCGAAAACGAAGAGGGCATGGTCGTCCTCTCGAAGGAAAAAGCCGCCCACAAGCAGAACTGGGAGAAGATCGTCAAGGTGTTCCAGGACGGCGGTCTCGTCCGCGGCAAGGTCAAGGGCGTCGTCAAAGGCGGCCTTACCGTCAACGTCGGCGTCGAAGCCTTCCTGCCCGGCTCGCAAGTGGACATCATCCCGCCGAAGGATCTCAACGAGTACGTCGGCAACGTGTACGAGTTCAAGATCGTCAAGGTCAACGACGAGCGGAAGAACATCGTGCTTTCCCGCCGCGAAGTTATCGAAGCCGAGCGCTCTGAGCTCCGCCAGCAGTTCCTCACCACCGTCAAGATCGGCGACAAGGTCACCGGCGCGATCAAGAACATCACCGACTTCGGTGCGTTCGTCGATCTGCAAGGCATGGACGGCCTGCTCCACATCACCGACATGTCGTGGGGCCGCATCAACCATCCTTCCGAACTGCTTCACATCGGCCAGTCCGTGGACGTCGTCATCCTCGACGTGGACAAGGAAAAAGAGCGCGTTTCGCTCGGCCTCAAGCAGATGTCCGACAATCCTTGGGAAGACATCGAGCGCAAGTTCCCGATCGGCCAGCGCGTCAAGGGCAAGGTCACCAAGCTGCTCCCCTACGGCGCGTTTGTCGAAATCGAGCGCGGTGTCGAAGGCCTCGTTCACGTTTCCGAACTCTCCTGGGTCAAGCGCATCACCCGTCCGTCCGACGTGCTCGAGATCGGCCAGGAAATCGACGCCGTCGTGCTCGGCATCAGCATCGACGAGCAGAAGATCTCGCTCGGCGTGCGCCAGCTCGACGCCAACCCGTGGGATGAGATCGAACTCCGCTACCCGGTGGGCGCCACCATCAAGGGCCCGGTCCGCAACCTCACCGCTTACGGTGCGTTCGTGGAACTGGAAGAAGGCATCGACGGCATGATCCACGTGTCCGACATGTCCTGGACTCGCAAGATCAACCACCCGTCCGAAATGCTCAAGAAGGGCGACGAAGTGGAAGCCTGCGTGCTCGCCATCGACAAGTCCAACCAGCGCGTCTCCCTCGGCATCAAGCAAACCGAGAGCGATCCGTGGAGCCTCATCGACGGCCGCTTCAAGGTGGGCGACCTCGTCAAGGGCACCGTCGCCAAGATCGCGTCGTTCGGCGCCTTCGTCAGCCTCGACGGCGACATCGACGGCCTCATCCACATCTCGCAGCTCAGCGAGGACCACGTGGAGAAGGTCAAGGACATCATCAAGGTGGGCGACGAGATCGAAGCCCGCGTCATCAAGGTGGACAAGGTGGAGCGCCGCATCGGTCTCTCCATCAAGGCCGTCGGCTACTCCGAAGAGCAGCTCAAGAAGGAAAGCGCCAGCTTCGAGTCGCTCCGCCCGTCCTCCGAGATGGTCGGCCTCGAGCAAGCCTTCAACCTCGCCGCCGCCGCTTCCGAAGAGTGGAGCCCGGGTGGCAACTGATTCCATGTGGTGATCGTCACCGGTCGCCACAGACAAACCTCAAAACACCGGTCGGGGCAACCCGGCCGGTGTTTTTTTGCGGGAAAATGGTGACTTTTCCGGATCGATCCCTCCGCTATCTTCGGCCCGTGTCAGCCATGTCCCAAACAGCAACAGCCTTTTGCCTTGGAGTCGCCATCACCGTCGTTTCGAGTTCCTGCGCTCGCCCCGAGGGTCGGAAAATTTCTGATGGGGAAAAACCGGCCACACCTGAGGAAATCGCGAAGTGGCGCGAGGAACAGCGGATCACAGTGGCTGGCGATGATGAAGTTGCGGCGGCAAGGCGCTGCCGGGAGGGGTTTTCCAATCACATGGCCATTTCAGCGGACGGAAAACTGAAAGTGGTTTTCCACCGTGGAAAAAGAGTTGGAGATATTTTCCATTATTCCACGACTTCCACCTACACGCTTGTCGATGCCGGGGGCAAATCACTGGCGGAGGCCCCCAGCCGTGTAACCGATCACCAAGGAGACAACGGCAATGATTTCGCCGACGACCAAACCGCCTGGTTCGCACCGGATGGCAGGCAGGTGTTGGTGTATGAATACCTGATGACGGGTCTTGGACCACCACCTTCGACGATTCTGTTTTACCAGGACGAGGACAGCCCCCGATCATGGAAATTCAAGTTCCTAGAACTGCCCTTGTTCACCGGCGGAATCCACGACGAGGGAGCTCGTTCCAAATGCATGGGAATCCTCGGAGACGAACTGCTGTTTGACGCAAACACCCAGGACGGCAAGGTTTCGAAAATGAAGAGCCGTGAATTCAAGGAAACCTATCCGTTCCCGTTCACGTTCGGTTAGATCGGCCTGAGGTGAATGGCTCCTCTGATCCACCACTTGGCTGGACCTGGCGGCCTCAGTCCGCTAAACCAACCGCGGATCCGGGCGGCACGCGGTTCGTCAGGAGATCCGGTTTTCACATGAAACCAGCCTCGTCCGCACAAAAATCTCGCCCACCACTTCCATGGTGGCGCGCGCATGGTTTTGTGCTCGGAATGATCGCGGCGGTGATCGTGGCACTCCTCGCACCCGACCCGGGAGCACGCGGCGGATGGCTGAACCCGGATCTTGTGAACAACGGCGGCATCGCGTTGATCCTGTTTCTGCAAGGTCTCTCGCTCGCCTTCGAGAAAGTGAAAAGCGGCGCGGGGAACTGGCGGTTGCACACGCTGATTCAAGCCTACACGTTCGTCATCTTCCCGATCATCGGTGTGGCACTCAACGCGATGATGCCGTTTCTCTGGCCGAACGTTCCGGAGGGCGTGCGCGGCGGATTCCTCTTTCTCTGCGTGCTGCCGTCCACGATCTCCACGTCCGTCGTCCTAACAGCCGTCGCCCGGGGAAACACCGCGGGTGCCCTGTTCAACGCGGCGTTCTCCAACATCCTCGGCGTGGTCGTCACTCCCTTGCTGGTGCAATTGCTGATGAGCCGCACGGGACAAAGCGGCTCCTTCGGTCCGTTGTTGTTGAAGATCTCGCTGCTCACGTTGCTGCCGTTCGGAATCGGCATGTTTCTGCGGCCGCGTCTCGGCGCGCGGGTGGACGCCCGCAAGGCGTGGGTCTCCCGCATCAGCAACGCGGTAATCCTCTTCATCGTGTATGCGGCGTTCTGCGATTCGGTGAAGGAACGAATCTGGGAGCGGCATGGCTTCGCGCTCACCGGCATGACCTTCGCGCTCGTGATGGGCTTGTTCCTGTGGATCTCGCTGATGGTCCATGTTTCCTGCAAGCTCCTCAAACTGGATCGCGGCGACCGAATCGCCGCCTACTTCTGCTCGGTGAAGAAGACGCTGGCCATGGGAGTGCCGCTCGCGGTGCTGATCTTCGGGCAACGCACGGATCTTCCGCTGATCCTGCTGCCCGTGATGCTCTATCACCCGGTGCAGTTGTTTCTCAATGGCTTGCTCGCCAATCACTGGGCGCGCCATCCGGAAGCATGAATCCCGCGGATCAAGCGCGGCGCAGATAGTCCGGCACCTGGTCCCGTTGCGATGCCGGCGGAACGGAGGCGCTCGCGAATGAAATCACCGCGCCGATGCCGGCCGCGTGACTGCCTCCCAGGCGGGGTTCCACTTCGAAGTCCGGAAAACGGTATCTCGCGCGCCGGCGCATGATGGAGAGGGACACGAGCGCGGCGGCCATCAATCCGATTCCCGCGGCAACCGGCGCGACGAATGGTTTCGCCGGCTCTAACAAGGGCTGCATCCTGGTCAGGACCGAGGGCTTCGTTTTCTGCGGCTTCGGCGGCCGCACCGTGAGCAATGCCTCATCGACGGGCACTTCCCCGCCTCCCATCATGCGCTCCATCCAGTAAATCCGGATGGACATCTGGATGAGGAATGACTCCAACTGCCCGGCCGGGTCCACATCCTTGAAGGCCTGCATCACGGAGCTTTCCAAGGCTCTTTTCTGTTCGGCGGAGGACACCACGTCGGTCAACGACGGGCTGAGATACATCACCGATTTCTGCGGCGCTCCCATGTAGTAAAACACAACCACCGCCGGACGGCCTTCGGAATAGAAACGTTCGACGAGCTCCTCCTCGCGGACCTCGCCGGGAATCGATTGGTCGCCTTTGAAGAGATAAACGAAGAGATCGATCGAAGAGTCGCCCGCGTGGTAGTTGAGGAAATTGAGGCGGTTCTTCGCCTCCACCTGGCCCAGCAGCCCCTGCGGATCCGCTAGAAACCCCGCCGGACGTTCTCCGAAGTAGGCGGGCAGGAACTTCTCCGGGATGTCGCTTGAAGGAGCCTCGGTTTCGGCGATTTCCTCGGCGGTCGGCTGGGCCACGTCCAGAGGAGTCTCCGGCTCTTTTTCCGGCACTTCCGCGACCGGTTCATCGGTTAGAAGAAGCGCGCCGGCCACCCATCCCTCGGATTCGAGCTGCTTGCGTTCGCCCTCGCCCCACACCGGAAGACCGGGCTCCACCTGGGCGGCTCGAACCGCGGTGAAGAGCACCATCCAACAAGCTGGCCACAAGACCCGCTTCATGGAGACACCTCCGCGTTTTCAATCTCGCCTGCGGATGCGCCCCGGTGGCCGGAGCGGATGCGCCGCACCAAGTCACCCATCATCGCGGCGGGCATGACCTTGCGTTGGAAGTGCTCGGGATCCTTGCGTGCGTGACGGCTGCGTTTCCTCAGGATTCCCTCCAGATGCGCCAAGGCCTTGATGATGCCATCCGCGTATCGTTCCTCCAGCCAGTAGGCATGGGCGCGGGAAAGGCACTCGAAGGTGTCGCTCTCCTCAAGAAACGGATCAAGCAGGTAACCGAAAACCATGCCCGCGGCTTTCGATTCCGGATCGATGGTCAACAGGATCCCCGCTTCGTTCGGTTTCTCCACCGGCACGTCTTCAAACGCGGAGCGGTTCAGCAGCCAGAAGCCGAACTGCCGCATGTTCGCCACCTCTCCCAGCGAGCCGGTGTAAACCGCGACGAACACCTGGGGAAACTGTTTCCCCACCCGCTCCATCGCCGCTTCCACTCGCTCGCGATCACCGCGACGCAAGATTCCCGCGCTGTCCGTCAGGCACCTCAAGCGCAACTCCTCGCCGCCGAATCGCTCGTCCGCATCCGCGATCGAGAACCCGCAATGCGGGCACTGGGCCGCGGCACGGTGGATTCTCTGGACACAGCGGGGGCACTTCATGGGGTAAAGCTGCGGAGTCTTACGAAGAACGCCGTAGTTCGTCAAAGCGAAACGTCAAGCGATCCGGAATAAATGCAGGGCTTTCCTTTTCCTTCATCCCTTGAAACGATCCATCCAGCCGATGTCCGATTTCACCGAGAACGACCGCGAGGATTTCCGCAACCTGCTTGCCGAGATCGGCAGGACACGCATGCCCTTCGGGAAATTCGGAATCCAAGCCTATCCGCCCGCGGGGGTGCCCATCATGGATCTGCCCGTCGAATACCTCGTGTGGTTCAAGGACCGCGGATTTCCCAAAGGACGGCTTGGTGAGTTGATGGCCCAGGTCTGCGAGATCAAGGAGGTGGGCATGGACAGCGTGTTTGATCCAATGCGTCAGGCAAACGGCGGCCGCTTCAGGCTTCAACCACAGCGTCGAAAGTCCTTCGGATTCGATTGAAAACCCCGGCTTGGCATGGGCGCTGCACGTGGCAGATTGTTCGATATGTCCGCCACCCACATTTCCAGAAGGCGATTTCTCGCAGGCACCGGCGCATGGCTCGGCGCGGCATCCTCGGTCTTCGCTGCCGACCCGGCGAAGGCCCGCACGGTTTCCATCTTCCACACGACGGATCTCCACGGCCACATCGTTCCGACCAAAACATACGACGGCATCGAAAACGTCGGCGGACTCGCCCGCTGCGCCACCTGCATCCGCCAGTGGAAACGCGAAACGCCGGATTCCCTGCTGGTCGATATCGGAGACGTCTATCAGGGCACGAATGAAAGCCTGATCAACCAGGGAAACCTGATGATCGGCCTCTTCAACCGCCTCGGCTATGACGCATGGACGCTCGGAAACCACGACTTCGACTGGGGTCCGGAGATGCTTGAGAAAAACCTGGCCCTCTCGCAGATGCCCGTCCTGACAGGCAACCTGAAGGTTTCCGGAAAAAGCAGCGGTCACTTCGAAGGCGCATGGAACAAGGTCCGCCCCTGGATGATGAAGGAAATCGGAGGCTTCCGCATCGCACTGGTCGGCCTCATCACCCCCGGCCTGCCGTATTGGCTGGCGAAGGAAACGCTCGGCGCGGCCGTCGTGGAGCATCCTGCCGAGTCACTCAAGCGATCCATCGCCGAAGCCCGCTCGGCCAAAGCGGACGCGATCATCGTCATGGGCCACATGGGCTGGCGCAAGGAGGACGACTTCGCGAATCCAGTTAGAGAGATCCTCAAGAACACGCCCGGCGTCGATGTGTTTCTCGCCGGCCACACCCATCAGGACCAGCCCTCGTGGAAAACCGGCGACGTGCTCTGCACCCAAGCCAGCTACTACGGCATCCACTGCGGCCGCGTGGATCTCACGTTCGACACGGATTCCAGAAAGCTCATCGACCGCAAGGCCATCACTGTGCTGATGGATCAAAAATTCGATCTCGATCCCGCGGTGATGGAAGCCGCCAACCCCGACTTGAAGAAAAGCGCCGAACAACTCGCTCGCAAGGTGGCCACCGTCACTCAGTCCATTCCCGGAACCGGTGGAAACAATCCCCTCGCCCGGCTTTTCTGCGAGATCTTCGCCTCCGCCCTCAAGCGCAAGAACATCGAGGTGGACGGTGTGTTTCACGGCACCTTCGGCACCGGCGACCTCCTACCCGGCGAACTCACCGTCGATGATTGTTGGAAACTCCTTCCCTACGAAAACCTGTTAGCCACCGCGCGGCTTTCCACCAACGACCTGATTGAAGTCATCAAGGAGGAACGCCGCATCCGGAAATCCGACCGCACGCTCTGGCCCTTCGACTTGAAACTCGACCGCTCCGGCACCGTGACCAGCTTCCAACGCGATGGCAAACCCGTGGAACCCGGCGCCACCTTCACCATCGCCATGAACAGCTACGACGCCCAGTCCGGCGGCCAATCGCTGATGCGTCTCCGCGAAATCGTTTCCCGCCCCGAGGCGAAGCTCACCCAAACCGGCATCGAGACCCGCGCCGCCCTCATCGACGGACTCCTCGAGCGGGGGACGCTTCCTTGACACCTTCGCCTGCTTGGCTAAGCTAACCTCATGATCTCCGTGAACATGCATGAGGCGAAATCGCGGCTTTCGGAACTCGTGAAGGTCGTGGAAACCACGGGAGAATCCGTCGTGCTCTGCCGGAATGGCTCACAGGTGGCGGAGATCCGCCCGATCAAGCCCCGGAGGAAAGCCAAAATAGACCGTCTCAAGCCACATCCGGAGCTCAAGGCCACATTGGTTCCCGGTTACGATCCGACGGAGCCTCTTCAAGCCGACGAATTGCCTGACTGGATGCAATGAACTGCCTGCTCGACACCTGCGCCATCATCCATCTCGCAAACTCGGATGCATCCCTCGGTTCCGCCGCAAGGCGGAAAATTGCCGATACCTCGTGCACCATGTACGTCAGCGCGATCACCGCGACTGAAATTTCGATCAAAGCCGGCAAAGGCAAACTCATGCTTCCCATGCCGGCCGGGCAATGGCTCTCGGAAGTCATTCGATTGCATCACCTCACTTTTCTCCCCTTGGAAATGCCCGAATCCATCGCTTCCGGCCAGCTTCCCTGGATCCACTCCGATTCATTCGACCGGCTGCTCATCGCGACCGCGCAAACGAGGAATCTCGCCATCCTCACCTCGGACCGGATCATTCCCACCTATCCCGGAGTGCGGGTAATCTGGTGATTCTCCGGGATTCTTCGCGCTTTCTTCATTGGCATTTCACAATCCGCCGCTGAAATGCCCTCATGTCACGAGTTCTATTGGTGGAAGACGAACCGGCCATCGCCGACACGCTCATTTATGCGCTGGAAACCGAGTGTTTCACCGTCACCCACACTCTAACCGGAACGGACGCGCTTTCCGCGCACCAGACCCAGCCCTTTGATTTCGCCATCCTCGACATCGGCCTGCCGGACATGACCGGCCTCGAAGTCTGCCGACTGCTGCGCGAGAACTCCTCCATCCCCGTGCTCTTCCTCACCGCCCGTGACGGGGAAACCGACCGCATCCTCGGCCTCGAACTCGGCGGAGACGACTACGTCA
>Ga0209570_1001711_pt1 | contig 10872 bp, 8 predicted proteins | sample EBPBio172007_DNA_FD_185861 | JGI IMG/M metagenome (GOLD analysis project Ga0209570, IMG submission 185861) | Wastewater treatment Type I Accumulibacter community from EBPR Bioreactor in Madison, WI, USA - Reactor 1_9/17/2007_ DNA (SPAdes)... | ecosystem: Engineered > Bioreactor > EBPR >... | reverse complement strand
CGCGGTAATCGCGAGGGGGAGGACGAACTGCTCAAACGTGCCGATACCGCGATGTATCGCGCCAAGGAGGCCGGGCGTAACACCGTTTGCTTTTTCGACCCGGCCATGCAGGCGGCACTGGAAGCACGGGCAAAAATGGAGAGCGAACTGCGCCGCGCGCTGCCTGAACAGCAGTTGTTGTTGCACTATCAGCCTCAGTTCGATAGCCAGGGGCGGGTGGTCGGCGCTGAAGCGTTGCTGCGCTGGCGACATCCGGAGCAGGGCATGGTTTCCCCAGCGCAATTCATTCCGCTGGCCGAGGATACCGGGTTGATCGTGCCCATCGGGCAGTGGGTGCTGGTCAATGCCTGCGACCAGTTGCGGCGCTGGTCGGGCAACCCGGCTGCTCAGGGAATGACCATGGCGGTGAATGTCAGCGCACGGCAATTCCGCCAGGCGGATTTCGTCGATGTGGTGCGCAACATCATCGTTGCCAGCGGCATCGATCCGGCACGGCTCAAGCTGGAGTTGACCGAGAGCCTGGTGCTGGACAACGTGGCCGATTCCATTGCAAAAATGCATACACTCAAGGGCATCGGCGTGCATTTCTCGATGGACGATTTCGGTACGGGCTATTCCTCGCTGGCTTACCTGCAGCGGTTACCGCTCGATCAACTCAAGATCGATCAGTCTTTCATTCGCGATATTGTCAGCGATGCGGGCAATGCCGCCATCGTCCAGACCATCATCGCCATGGCCGGAACATTAGGAATGAACGTGATCGCCGAGGGAGTGGAAACGTCGGCGCAGCGGGATTTCCTGTTGGCGCATGGATGCCATGTGTATCAGGGTTACTTTTTCAGCCCACCGGTGCCACCGGAGGAACTGGGTCGGTTTTTGTGACCTCTTTCCCCCTGTTTGTTAGCCGGCTATGTGGTTGGCTTGGTACCAAGGCCGAAAAATATCAGCTACTTCCCGGTTACACAGGTGCGGCCGGGATTACGGGTGCTGCTGCCCTGATCGCGGGGCTCAGCCGAATACCGAGCGCGTCTGCTGCACGACTTCCTGCAACCAGGCGGCGCGCTGTTCCGGCGTGCTGGCGATGACCGGCTCGAAATTGAGCCGCTCCACACGCGGTACGCCACAAAAACCCCAGACGCAGGTTTTCCAGAGGTTATCCAGCGGGTCGCCGTAGAGCCGCAATTCGGCTTCGCGCGGGGTGTTCGAGGTGGAAAACACCAGTGCCGCCTTGGCCTTGAGCTGGCCGATGACCACGCCCTCGCCTTTTTCGTTGGTGCCGAAGCGGTAGGCTTCGCCGGGGCGCAGCACCCGGTCGAGCCAGCCTTTGAGCACCGCCGGCGGCATGGCCCACCAGTTGGGGTGCACCACGATGATGCCGTCGGCAGCCAGTACCAGATCGGCGTGTTCGCGCACTTGCGGCGGGGCAATGTTGCCGCGCTCGAGTTCGCCGGCGGTGAAATCGGGGTCAAATCCCTCGGCGCAAAGGTCGCGCAGGGTGACCTGGTGGCCGGCTTGCAACAGCGTGTTGCGGGCGGTGGCAGCAATGGCGTGGTTGAAGCTGCCGGTGCGGGGGTGGGCGAGAACGATCAGGATGTTCATGGTGGCGTTGCTTGAAGTTAATGGAAAAGTCAATTAACCACGGGGCACGGGGAGATGGCATGGGGGTTTTCTAAGCAGTTTCCCCGTGGTTGAAATAAGTGCGATTTTACGAACGGTAGGCGCGGGCTTCTTCGAGGTCCTCGGTGACGTCGAGCTTGAGTTCGGCGAGTTCTTCCGAGGACAGGCCGAGGAAAGCCATGGCTTGCACCCCGTGCAATTCCCATTCGGCCTCCTGCGGCGCACGCAGAAAATCATTGACCATGTAGTCGGCAATCACCGAAATGGCGCGCAAGGCGCCAATATCGCCCTGAGCTTCGGTGGTTTCCTCGTAGAGCAGTTCGAGTTCGTGGTGGTCGCGGATGGCCTTGCAGATGATTTCCGGCAACTGCCAGCTGCGGGCGAGAATGGCGCCGACCAGCGCGTGGCTGGTGTGGTGGCGCTCGTGTTCGATGTCGACGAAGGGGCGGTCGCTGCCGTTGGCCAGGCGCAGCGTTTCCTTGTAATCGGGAAAGCGCTGGATCAGGATGGGGATGCCGCAATCGTTGAACAGGCCGAAGGTGTAGGCGCCGTCGGCATTGATGGTGCGCAGGTAACGGGCCAGCCGGGCACAGACGATGGCGTGGTAGTTGGAGCGGTCCCAGAAGCGGTCCAGACTGCCGGCGGGCACGGCCAGCGCCTTTTGCAGTGCCAGCAGGGTGACGATGTTGGTCATGGCGCGGATGCCGAGCACCAACAGCGCCTGTTTGACTGCCTGCACCTTGCGGTTGAGGCCGTAATAGGGCGAATTGGCGGTTTTCAGGATGGCGGCAGCCAAGCCGACGTCGCCGGAAAGCAGCTTATCCAGCTTGTTGAGATCGGGGTCTTCCTGGCGGGCTTCCTCGACCAGGGCCAGCACGATTTTCGGGCAGGGCGGAATGACCAGGTTGACCAGAACCTGGGAAACCTCTTCGTGGTCGAGCGGCTTTTGCTGTTCTTCCATGCCCATGATCCTTATTGTTTATTCAGTGCATCCTACCTGCGGCCGGGGCGTCGGGCAAGCGCTGCCGATCAGCGCCGCAGCGCGGCGATCAGCCCGCGGGTGGAGCCGTCAAACGCCGCGGTTTGCGCCGAGCCGTCGAGTTGCGGCGCGATGCTGGCAGCCAGCTGCTTGCCGAGTTCGACGCCCCATTGATCGAAAGCGTTGAGGTGCCACAGCACGCCCAGACAGAACACCTTGTGTTCATAGAGCGCGATCAGCCGGCCCAGCGTGTGCGGGTCGAGGCGCTCGAGCAACAGGGTGGTCGAGGGCTGGTTGCCGTGGAAGGTTTTGTTGGCCACCAGCGCTTCGGGGGTGCCGCTCGCGCGGGTTTCCTCCGCGGTCCGGCCGAAGGCCAGCGCCGCCGACTGCGCCAGGCAGTTGGCGAGGAGGGATGTGTGATGGCCGGCCAGCGGGAAGTCGGCGTGCTTCAGGGCGATGAAATCGCAGGGAATCAACCAGCCGCCCTGGTGCAACAACTGGTAGAACGAATGCTGCCCGTTGGTACCGGCGGCCCCCCAGAGCACCGGCGCCGTGGCGTAATCGGTCGGTTGCCCGTCGCGATCGACCTGCTTGCCGAGGCTTTCCATTTGCAGTTGCTGCAAATGCGCGGGCAAGAGTTCGAGCGACTGGCTGTAAGGCAACACGGCGTGGCTGGCGGCACCGAGAAAATTGGTGTTCCACAGTTCGAGCAGGGCCAGGGTCAGCGGCAGGTTGACGGTTGGCGACGCGTCGCGAAAATGTTGGTCCATGGCGCGGGCGCCGGCGAGCAGGGCCTCGAAATGGCGGAAGCCGATGGCCAGCGCCAACGGCAGGCCGATGGCCGACCACAGCGAAAAGCGCCCGCCGACCCAATCCCAGAATTCGAAGACGTTCTCCGGCGCGATCCCGAAGTCGGCGGTGGCGGCCAAATTGGTCGACACGGCAACGAAGTGGCGGGCCACAGCGGCTTGGTTGCCGGCGGCGGCGAGCAGCCAGGCGCGGGCACTGCCGGCGTTGGCCATGGTTTCCGCGGTGGTGAAAGTCTTGCTCGCGACGACAAACAGCGTGCTGCGCGGATTGAGATGGGCCAGTGTGCTGGCCAGGTCGGCGCCATCGACATTGGCGACGAAGTGTACGCGCAGGTCAGGTTGCCGCCAGGCGGCAAGGGCGCGCGCCGCCATGCGCGGGCCGAGGTCGGAGCCGCCGATGCCGAGATTGACCACGTCGGTGATGCGCTCCCCGGAAAAGCCGCGCCACGAGCCGTCATGCACCTGCTCGCAGAAGCGGCGCATGCGCGCCAGCACGGCATGCACGGCGGGAACGGCATTGGTGCCGGCAGTCGGTAGAACGGCTTCCGGTGCGGCACGCAGCGCCATGTGCAGCACGGCGCGCTGCTCGCTATGGTTGATCGCTTCGCCAGCCAGGGCGCGCGCATATTCGCTGGCGATACCGGCGTCGTTGGCCAGTTGCAGTAACAATTCCCAGGTTTCCCGGTCGACGCGCTGCTTGGAGAAATCGAGCAGCCAGCCATCGTGTTCGCGCGAGAAGTGCGCGAAGCGTTGAGGATCGGTGGCGAACAAATCGCGCAAATGCGTGTTGCGCAAAATCCCGGCCCGGCGCTGTAGCGCCGACCAGATGGGAAGTCGGGTGGGATTGGTTTTCATGCGTGCGGTCGTCGATGGCGGAACGGATGAAAGCATAGCAAACAGTCGAGCCGGAGAGGCACTGCTCGGCGAGCGAAAAGCCGCTAGAATGAAATCACCTGAATCTTGCTTGCCCCAATGCCTGCTTTCGAATTTGCCCCCCATGGAGAGTTTTCGGTCCGGATTGATGACCGCATCCTGGATTTGCACACGCGCGGCCCGTGGAATCGCGAATTGATCGAGCTGTTTACAAAGGATGTGCTGGCCATGGTGCGGCAACTGCAAGGGGCTCCATGGGCGGTGCTGGCTACGGTCTCTGGCGAGGGGATGCATACTCCGGATTCTTACGCGGCAATGATCGAAGGGATACGCTGGCAGCGCGCCCGCGGTCGATGTGCCACGGCGGTGGTATTCGATCAGGTGTTTGCCGCCAATACTGCCCGCCGGATATTGGAGCGGATGTATGCCGAGGCGGGGGAGCCGGTCCGCTTTTTCGATGCATCCGAGCCTGCACGGGTCTGGCTGGAGACGCAAATCACCAGAATTTCTAATTGAGTGCACTTGCCGGGCGCATTTCCGTCATGCAGGCTTCACGCGGGCGGAGTAGTATTACCAATCTCATAGTTTGAATCGGAAAATCCGGAAAAATGAAAAAGAATCTCCCGGTCACCCAGGTTGAACGTCCTTTTCCCGCTGGCAAATACATTGTTTCGCGCACCGATCTGAAAGGTACGACGACCTACGCCAACGAGGCTTTCATCGAGATCAGCGGTTTTGCCAAGGAAGAAATCATCGGGCACAACCACAATCTGATCCGGCATCCGGACATGCCGCCGGCAGCGTTCAAGGATCTCTGGGACACGATTCAGGGGGGGCGTCCCTGGCGGGGGGTGGTCAAGAACCGCTGCAAGAACGGCGATCATTATTGGGTAGAAGCGCTGGTCGTGCCGGTGCGCCAGAATGACCAGACGGTTGGCTACATGTCGGTGCGTACCGCGCCCTCCCGGCAGCAGATCAGCGAAGCCGAGGCACTGTATCGCCGGCTCAACGACAGCCAGGCCAGTTTGCCCAAGCCGGGACGTTGGGCGCGACTGCGTCTGGCGACCAAATTCAGAGCGGCTTTGCTATGGCTGATCGTGGCGCAGGTGCTGGTGGGCCTGATTCACGAAGGTCAGGAGGTCTTGGGATTGACGCCCGCTTTCGCCGATTGGACCATGCGCTTGATCGGGCTTTCCGCGCTGGGCGCCGGGGCCTTGTTGTGGGTGCTGCAGAACCGGACATTGGATGTTCTCGGGGCGATCACCCACCGGCTTGACCGCATCGGCCAGGGCGATCTGACCGAGAGCATTCCGCTGCATCGGGTCGACGAACTCGGTCGACTCAACGATGCGTTGGTGACCATGCAGACGCACATCAAGGCGATGATGGCGGAGGTCGGCGAGGCGGCAGCGGCGGTGCAGGAGAGCGCGGCGCTGGTGGGCAAGGAAATGGCCGAGACTTATCGCAATTCGCATGCCCAATCGGATTCGGCCAACCGCATTGCGGCGGCGGTTGAACAACTGGCGGTTTCGGTCGAAGAGGTGGCGGAAGGTTCTCGGCAGGCGGCGGATGCCGCCCTGGCTTCGCGGGAATTGCTGGCCAGCGCCTCGGAGAGCATGGTCGAAAGCCGTTCGGCATCGCGGGATGTGGTGTCGGCAGTGAATCAGGCGGGCGAGACCATGGCCGAATTGTTCAAATCCATTTTCGCTATCGGCCAGGTGACCACTGCAATCCAGGGGATTGCCGAGCAAACCAATCTGCTGGCGCTGAATGCAGCGATCGAGGCGGCGCGGGCAGGAGAAGCCGGGCGCGGTTTCGCGGTGGTGGCCGACGAAGTGCGCAAGCTGGCCGAGCGCGCCTCGCAGCAGACCCAGGAAATCACCGCCTCGGTGAGCGAGATCCAGAACAAGACGCAACAGGCCGTTTCCGGCATGGAATCGGCAGGTGCCCATGTGACGCATACCGACGAGGCGATGCTCAAGGCCGAGCACGGTCTCGCCGACGTGGCCGGCCAGGGGGAGAACGTGGTCGACATGTCGCGTCAGATTGCCGACGCAACCCGGCAGCAGTCCAAGGTGGGCGAGGAAATTGCCGGCCAGGTCGAGGGCATTGTCCGTGCCATCGATCAGACCAGCCAGGCGATCGCATCGGTCAACCAGAAGGCGGCAGGCATGCTCGAGGTTTCCCGGCGCTTGCGCGAACTGGTGGGATTCTTCCGCTATATCCGCTGATCGACGGCGGCCATTTGCCAGCACCCCCGCCCGGATTTCTTGGCGGCGTACATGGCGTGATCGGCGGCCTTGATCAACGCCTGCATGTCGCGCGCGTGTAGCGGACACAAGGCGATTCCGATGCTGGCACCGACTTGCAGCTGGTGTTCCTTGTAGACGATCGGGCTGGCTACCGCCTCGAGAATCTTGCCGGCGACGCGGCCGGCGTCCTCCGGCATCTTCAATTCGTCCAGCACGATGATGAATTCGTCGCCACCGAGCCGCCCGACCGTGTCGGCGGCGCGAACGTTGGCAACGAAGCGGCGGGCAATTTCCACCAGAACGGCGTCGCCGGCATCGTGCCCCCAGGTGTCATTGACCGCCTTGAAGCCGTCCAGGTCGATCAGCAACAGGGCTACCAGGCGCTGGTTGCGCGCCGAACGGGCCATTGCCTGCGCCAGCCGGTCTTCAAACAGCGTGCGGGTGGCGGCGCCGGTGAGCGGGTCGTGGTGCAGCAGGTCGACCAGTTGCTGCTCGCGCTGGCGTAGCAGGGCATTGACCTCGGCCAGTTCCTGGGTGCGTTGTTCCACCCGGATTTCGAGTCGCTGTTCGTTTTCGCGCAAGGTCTCCAACAGATATTCCTGCGAGGCCAGCGCTTGCGCCTGCGCGGCTTCCTTGGCGACCTTGATGGCATTGACCCGCACGGCGATGGCCAGAGCATAGAGCATGACCATGCCTGCCGCCGCCAATTGCAGCGAATAGGCGCTCCAGATTTCGATGGGCGCCAGTCCGCTGCTTTGCAGCCCCTGCGAAACGGCGACCGCAATCTGGATGGCCAAGGCGACGATGAACGGCGTTGAACCGGGCTGGTGATCCTTGAAACCACGGTAGGCAGTCAGGCACAGCAGCAGGGAACTGAGCTGGGCGCCCATGCCGAGGACCACTTCGGCAGCGGTCTGGGAGACGACAATCAGGGCGATGCCGCCCGCCTGGAAAACGGCCGTGCCGATCAGCCAGCGATGCATGCGCGGGGTCCGGCGCGCGGTCGAAAAGAACGAGCAGGTAAACAGCAGGCCGCCGATCACCGAAAGCAACATGGCCGCCAACAACGCCAGGTTGTTGATTTGCGGCGACTCGGGCCAGAGATAGCGGCTGCCGATGCCGAAGGCGCAAAGCAGCACCACGCCGGAAGCCAGCGAGGCGAATACGTAATGCACGAAACTCCAGGCGCGCACCGCGAGGAACAGAAACAGGTTGTAGCTGCAGAGCGCGAAGAGCGCGCCCCAGTAGCCCGCGGTCAACATCAGATCGAAGTTCTGCTGCCGGTCGAGAACCGGCGAGGAAACCCAGCGTAGCGGTACAGTGATCGAATTGGTCGATTGCACACGCACCAGCAGGGTGACTTCGCCGCGTACCGACGGCAAGGGAAAGATGAAGCGGTTGTCGGCCACCGGGCGTACCGACAGCGGTCGCTGATCGCCGGCGAGCGCGCTGCTGATCACTTGGCCATCCTGCACGAAATGGACGTCGAGATAGTCGAGATAGGGGTGGCCGATTTCGAGCATGCCGCGCCAGGCATCCTCACCGAGATCGAGTTCGCAGCGCAGCCACCAGGCCGAGTTGGAAAATCCCAGGTGTACGTTGCGTCGCGGGTGCAAGGGGGAGAAACGCTCGGCGAACGCTGGAGCGATGATTTCGCGCACGCCGAGCTTCCCGGTGGGGTCTTCCAGTTGGGTGAAGCACTTGCTGAGCCGCAGTTCTTCGGCGTTGCCATCGATGCGCATGGCCGCGTCTGCCGGGTTCGGAGCCGCAAACAGAAAGCCGGCGATCGCCAGGGAGGCGATCATCCGGGCGCATTGCCGACCGAATGCGGCAAGTCGCTCTCCCCGGGAAACAGCGCGGTCTGCTGCCAGCCGGGTTGAGGCAGGGACGGGGTTTGCGGGGGTCAGCCCGCGGTCAATCGGTTTTCTCCTTGCCGGTGCCGATGACGCTTTCGCGTGAGGGGGGGCGGAGCACCGAAATGGCACCGATCTCCAGAGCGCGGCCCACAGCCTGCGCGCGCGTTTTGGCGTTCAATTTGGCCATGGCCTGATCGACGTGGTATTTGACGGTTTCTTCGTTCATGCCAAGAATCTTGGAGATTTCCCAGTTGGTCTTGCCCTGATAGATCCACTGCAGGATCTCGCGCTGCTTCTTGCTGATCAGCGCATGCATCGGGCCGACGAACTTGCCCTGGCTTTCCTTGTTCAGCATGGCGCGATTGAGTGCCAGACACAGGCTGGGGGTCACGATTTCGAGAACTTCGGCATGCTTCGGTCCGACCGGATCGGCCAAGCGGGCGAAAATGAAGTAATCCCCGAGAATGCCGTGCCGGTCATTGACTGCGTGCCCGAGAATATTGCGCAGCCCGAACTTGTTGAACGAGGCGACCCACTTCGGAGGGAATTCGTGATCGTCGCGGCCGCTCTGGAAGTAGACCGGCTTCTGGGTCTGACGCCATTTTTCCATCAGCGGGGTGTCCACGCTGCCGTCCGAGGTGTTCACCAGCTCGACGAAATACTCCAGCGGGAAATAGCGGTAATGGAACTGGTAACCATACCCGCCCCGCTCGGTGTAGAACCCGGTCCCGCAGAGCATGATCTCGTAGCCCAGCAGTTCCTTCAGCGGGCCATCGAGGATGTGATCCAGATCCTCAATGGTCTCGGCGTAGGTTGCTAGTTCAATGACCCGCAACATCAGGGCACGGCGATTTTTCGGAAAAGCCATATTTTCAACGCGTGTCAAAAATCAGATTCGGACAGACGGCATGCAGACTCTCACTCTCAGTCTAGTCAATACCAGCGGTTGGGGGCAAGTCCGGCCGACGAGGCATCGACCGGACGGTCGTCATGTTCGGGAATCGGCTTTCTGGGGGAGAGAGTCAATGGCCGCAACGGCGGCATTGGGTGCGCGAGCTAACCGGCTGCGCGTATTGATGCGCCTCCGGGCTGGTTCGGCTGTGCAGCCCCGCGCCAACGCCCTGCCTGCGGCCAGGGGCGCGGGCAGGTCAATCGCGCAGGGCGGCAACCGGGATGAAACGGTCGCTGCCACTCGGTCTCCTCCTTCAAGCAGATACGGATACTGCTTTGGCTGATGAGTCATGCTCATTCTTGTTGCCAGCTTGCTATTTTGCCCCTTTTTTATGTCTTTGGTAATGGGAAATTGATTACACCGCGACTGGCGCGGGGATATGCGGGTGGGGATCGTAAGCGTCGAGGCGGATATCCTCGAAACGGAAAGCAAAAATGTCCTTGATTTCCGGATTGAGCCACAGCGTGGGCAGCGGCCGCGGTTCGCGCGAGAGTTGCAGCTTGGCCTGCTCGAAATGGTTGCTGTAGAGGTGGGCGTCGCCGAGGGTGTGCACAAAATCGCCGGGGCGATAGCCGCAGACCTGGGCCAGCATGTAAGTGAGCAGCGCGTAGGAGGCGATGTTGAAAGGAACGCCGAGAAAGATGTCGGCGCTGCGCTGGTAGAGCTGGCAGGACAGTCGGTCGCCGGCGACGTAAAACTGGAACAGACAGTGGCAGGGGGGGAGCGCCATGCGGTCCACATCGGCGGGATTCCAGGCAGAGACAATGTGGCGGCGGGAGTCGGGATTGTTCTTCAGTGCCTGCACGAGTTGCTTGATCTGGTCGATCTCGCCGCCATCGCGCGCGGGCCAGTGGCGCCACTGGTGGCCGTAAACCGGGCCCAGATCGCCGTTGGCGTCGGCCCACTCGTTCCAGATCGAGACGCCGTTTTCCTTGAGATAGGCAATATTGGTTTCGCCGCGCAGAAACCACAGCAGTTCATGGATAATCGAGCGCAAATGCAACTTCTTGGTGGTCAGCGCCGGGAATCCGGCGGCCAGGTCGAAGCGCATCTGCCAGCCGAACACCGAGCGGGTGCCGGTGCCGGTGCGGTCGGATTTGTCGTGCCCGTGCTCGAGCACATGGCGCATCAGGTCAAGGTAAGCTTGCATGAAATTGGCGGCCGAGACAGAAAACAGGATTCTACCTATGCTAGCGAAACTCACCACCCACTCCCGTCTGCCGCAAGGCAAAAACCTGCAAAAAATGAAGCATCTGCTGGTGGTGCTGCCGCCAGGCGTCCTGCCCGAAGATTGCCCGCAACGGCCCTTGCTGGAAGCCGCGCTGCATCGCCGTGGCAAGCCGGCGGGTTCGCTGGCCAGCGTGCCGCTGCCGGCGACCACGGCCGAAGGCGCGTTGTGCGTCTGGTGCATGCTCGATCCGGCCAAACCGGTCTTCGAGCAGCAGGGCTTGTTGCGCAAGGCGCTGCAATCTTTGTTCGACGAGCGTCCGGAACGGGTTGACGTGCTGCTGAGCGGTGACGCGGCTTTCAATGC
>Ga0209570_1001709_pt1 | contig 10879 bp, 10 predicted proteins | sample EBPBio172007_DNA_FD_185861 | JGI IMG/M metagenome (GOLD analysis project Ga0209570, IMG submission 185861) | Wastewater treatment Type I Accumulibacter community from EBPR Bioreactor in Madison, WI, USA - Reactor 1_9/17/2007_ DNA (SPAdes)... | ecosystem: Engineered > Bioreactor > EBPR >... | reverse complement strand
GTGCGCGCGCATGGCGGCGCGGCCCTGCTGATCGACTATGGCCGCGACCGGCCCGAGCCGGGCGATACGCTGCAGGCCCTGATCCGGCACGAGACGGTCGACCCGCTGATGCGCCCGGGCGAGGCCGATGTGACCATGTGGGCCGATTTTCCCGCCGTGATGGACGCTGCGGTCAAGGCCGGGGCCGATGTCACTGGCTGTGTCGGACAGGGCGATTTTCTGAGGGCGCTGGGCATCGAAGCGCGGGCCGAACGGCTGATCGCCGGTCGTCCCGACGCCGCGCCCGTGATCGGCCGGCAGCTGGAGCGACTGACCGCCGACGATCAGATGGGAACTCTGTTCAAGGCCTGCGTGGTGTTTTCGCCAAGGTCGCTGGAGATCGCGGGGTTCTGACGCTCGCGCTCACAGCAAAAGCAGCACCGCCGCCAGCAGAAATCCCAACCACGCGGGATGCTTGAGCCTAGTGCCCCAGGACCAGAAGACCGCTGAGACCCCCATCGTCGCCGCGAGAATCGGTGTCGGCCCAAGGCTAATCCTGTCGGGCGCGCCCAGTGCGATCAGCACCACCGCGACGCCGACGCCCCAGATCGAGACCAGATGCCAGGTGCTCCACAGCGCGTCCCAGCGCCGCTGTGACAGAAGCGAAAGTGCAGGGTCGCCAACGGCGCGCCCACGCCCGATCACCCGGAAAATAAGCCTCTCTCCCAAGATGGAATGAAGCCCGGCCAGGACCAAAAAGACGCCTGCCGCAGCAATCAACGCACCGTCCATTCAAGGCCTCTTTCGGTAGGCGCCGCCGTCGACGACGCGCTAAGTAGGAGAATGCCAGTTCTGGAGCCTATCACCCACCCCCTGCTCGACGCCGCCCGCATTCGGCATGGCTTCTTTTCGCGTCAGGGCGGCGTATCGGAAGGCATCTACGCCAGTTTGAACACCGGGGTCGGCTCCAGGGATGACCCGGCCGCCGTGGCCGAGAACCGGCGGCGGATCGCGGCGCACATGGGCGGGACGCCGGACGACTACGCCGCCTGCTACCAGATCCATTCGGCCACGGCTCATGTCGCCGCGACCGGCTGGAAGGGCGAGCGGCCGGAGGGCGACGCCTCGGTGACCCAGGCGCCCGGGGTGATTTGCGCGGTGCTGACGGCGGATTGCGCGCCGATCCTGCTGGCCGATCCCGAGGCGCGGATCGTGGCGGCGGCGCACGCCGGCTGGAAAGGCGCGCTGGGCGGCATCGTCCGGGCGACGGTGGACGCCATGGTCGGTCTGGGCGCTGAACCGGGCCGGATGGTCGCGGTGATCGGGCCCTGCATCGCCCAGGCCAGCTATGAGGTCGGGGCCGACTATCAGGCGCGGTTCGCGGCGGAGGCGCCCGGTTCGGGCCGGTTCTTTGCGGCGGGCGCGGCGTCCGACAAGCGGCTGTTCGACCTGCCGGGCTTTGTGCTGTGGCGGCTGGAGCAGGCGGGCGTGGGCCAAGCCGCCTGGACCGGCGATGATACGCGCGCGGATGAAACGCTGTTCTTCTCCAACCGCCGGGCGTTTCTGGCGGGCGAGCCGGATTTCGGGCGGTTGATGAGCGCGATCACGCTTTCCTGACCCCTCTCCCACAGGGAGAGGGAGGGGCCCGCCGCATAGCGGTGGGAGGGTGAGGGGGTCAGGCGTATCCGGCAAGGGCTTAACCCCTCAACCTCCCACGCCTGATGGCGTGGGCCCCTCCTTCTCCCATCGGGAGAAGGATTGTTGCTACGCGCTTTGCGCCAGTTCGGGTGTCTTGGTCACGACGCGCCACTTGCCCGGGTTGGCCAAAAGCTCCCGCACCAGCTTGTTGTTCAGCGCATGGCCGCCCTTGACCCCCTCGTAGCGGGCCAGGAGCGGTGCGCCCAGGACATAGAGGTCGCCGATGGCGTCCAGGGCCTTGTGCCGCACAAACTCGCGCTCCATGCGCAGACCGCCGTCATTGAGGATGCGGTCACCGTCGATGACCACCGCATTCTCCAGGCTGCCGCCGCGAGCCAGACCCATTTGACGCAGGGCGTCGACCTCATGAGCGAAGCCGAAGGTGCGCGCGGCCATGATCTCGTCGCGGAAGGTCTGTTCGTCGACCACGAAATCGACGACCTGATTGCCGATCACCGGATTGTCGAAGTCGATCTCGAAGCGCATTTCGTAGCGGCCACAGGGGACGAGACGGGCCGACTTGTCGCCCTCGATCACCTCGATCGGCTCCAGCACCTCAATGTAGCACTGGGGCGTTTCCTGGCGACGGAAGCCGGCGCGGTCGAGCAACTGAACGAACGGCAGAGCCGAGCCGTCCATGATGGGTACTTCCTCGCCATCCAGCTCGATCACGGCGTTGGACACGCCCAGCGCCACGAGTGCCGCCATCAAGTGCTCGATCGTCGCCACCCGGACCCCGTCGGCATTGGCGATCACGGTGTTCAGGCGGCTATCGATGACGGTGTCGCCCGTGACGGCGATGCGATTGTCGCGGTCGCTCACATCGGAGCGCACAAAGACGATGCCGGTCCCGACCGGAGCCGGGCGGATCGACAACCGGGTCCGACGCCCGGAATGCACACCGACGCCGGCACAGATGGCCGGACCTGCCAGGGTGTGTTCGTGCTGATCCTTGCTGGCAGATGCCACGACGAAACCTCAAACCACGTACCCGGAGCCCGCAGTGCGGGACACCGCAGCACGCCCTTAACCCTGTGAGCGGTCACGGGAAAAGCAAAGTCAGGTTTCGATTTGTTTCGAGGTCCGCCTCACAGGCGAAAACGCCGCCTGCAGTTTCCCGCAGGCGGCGTTTCGAACTCAGTGTCTGTTAGTTTGCCAGTCGACGCAGGAAGGCCGGGATATTGAGGTCGTCTTCCTCAGGAACCGCGGCGGTTGTCGGCGTCGGCTCGACCTGCTGGGTCGGCTTCAACTGCTGTGTCGGACGGACCGGCTCGGGCTCGTGAAAGGGGGCCGGCTCCGGCTTGCGCCGTCCGAACAGGGTGAAGCGGTCCTTCTTGGGCGGCTCGCGCCGATCCATGTAAAGTCCTGCATCTTGACCGCGCACCGGCTCCGGCTCGAAGACCTTGCCGCGCGGCTCAGGTGCCGGGTCGGCCAGGTACAGATCGCCCTGGCCTTCCATTTCCTCAACCAGAGGATCGACGATCCGGGCGACGACGCGTGGCTCGGACGGCGTTTCCGTGGGGTCGCCGACGATCATCTGGCGGGGGTCCAGCGTGCGGGCGGCGATTTCCAGGTCTGCCTGGGCCCGACGGACGGCGGGTTCCGGCTGGGTGTCGGCATAGGCGGTCGTGGCCGCCACAGGCTCGGACGCCGTCTCGGCGACCGGTGCTGCCGGCATGACCGTGCGCGACACGGCTTCGGTTCGCCGCGCCGGTGTCGACACGCGCAGCTTGCCTTCCAGATCGGGATCGAAGGCCGCGCCGAAGATGAAGTTGGCTTCCGGATCGACTTCGCCCCAGATGATGTTGGCGGCCTCGTCGACCTCCATCAGGGTCATGTCCTTGCCGCCGGTAATATTGACCAGAACAGCCTTGGCCCCTCGCAGGGAGGTGTCGTCCAGAAGCGGATTCTGGATCGCCGCCTGGGCGGCGGTGATGGCGCGATCCTCACCCGTCGATTCACCGGTGCCCATCATGGCCTTGCCCATCTCGGACATGACCGCCCGGACGTCGGCGAAATCCAGATTGATAAGGCCCGGCAGCACCATCAGATCGGTGATGGAACGAACGCCCGCCAGCAAGACCTCATCGGCCAGGCCGAAGGCTTCGGTGAAGCCCGTCTTTTCGTTGGCGATGCGGAACAGGTTCTGGTTCGGAATGACGATCAACGTATCGACGTAACGCTGAAGCTCGGCGATGCCGGCCTCGGCCAGGCGCGCACGGTGACGGCCTTCAAAGCTGAAGGGCTTGGTCACCACGCCGACGGTCAGGATGCCACGATCACGCGCACAGCGCGCGATCACCGGGGCGGCACCGGTACCGGTGCCCCCGCCCATGCCGGCGGTGATGAAGACCATATGTGCGCCGTCGAGGTGAGCGTTGATCTCCTCCTCGGATTCTTCGGCGGCGTTCATCCCGACCTCAGGATGGGCACCCGCGCCCAGGCCTTGGGTGATCGTCGCGCCCAGTTGGATGCGAGCATCGGCCTTGGAATATACAAGATGCTGGGCATCGGTGTTGGCGACCACGAAGTCGCAGCCTTCCAGGCTGGCCTGGATCATATTGTTGACCGCATTGCCGCCGGCGCCGCCGACGCCGAACACCACGATGCGGGGCTTCAGTTCCGTCGCCTTAGGCGCCGAAAGACCCAGATCACGCATTTTAAATCGACCTCCGACCCGTACCGTCAAAATCGCCTTGCTTCGCCGCCTGCGAAGCACCGTCCACGGATAGGGTTAATGAAAAGCCACCAGCCTTAAGGACCGGTTACCGCGATAGCGTGAGTCGCGATTCCTTCTAGGGAATTGTTAACCGTAAGGGCTCGTTACCTCGCGAAAAGACTGCGATTTGAGTGGAATCGAACGCCGGCGTTCTCCCTCGCTCGCGGCCTTGGCACGTCCGCCGTCGCACGGGCCACCGCCACCCGCCACGTCTGCGGAGCTCAGATCTCGGCTGTCTTCTCGCGCGAGCCAGGGGTGACGAGGAGATCTGAAACCATGAATCGTATTCATGGAAAGGCCGCCCAATTCAGGAAGTTCACCTGCTCGCCCGAGCCCTTGGGGCAAGGGTCGGCGACCGACGGCCAGACAAGACCGCCATCCACATCCGTAGTGGTGGAGGGGTCATCTACGGGCCCGCAGACGTCAGCAGTTCTCGGCAAACCAGCGAATAAACCGCGGAATGAAGCCATCCTCGCCATGAGCGGCGGATCCGGGGCCGATCCGGGCTGACAGCATTTTCTTTGCCGAGACAGCTTCACGCGGGCCGTAGGCGGCGCGCACCAGCACACCGGACGCGGCGCAGAAGCCGGGCCCCGAGGCCGCATCCGCAAGGTGCGGGCTGCGCATGGGACGCGCCAGGCGCACGGGTCGTCCGTCGAACACCCGCACCGCCATTTCGCGCACGCCGACCAACTGGCTGGCCCCTCCGGTCAGAACAACGCTGGCCCCCGGTTCGAAAGGCGCACCAGATTGTTTCAGGCGATCCCTGACCAGTTCGAGGGTCTCTTCGACACGCGGAGCGATGATGTTGGTGACGATGCCGCGGTCGACACGGATCGGCGGAGCCCCCTGTTCGTCGCCTCGCGGCGGTGCCTCGATCTGCTCGCCGTCTTCATGGGCGGCCGCCATGCACGAGCCGTGCATGGTCTTGACCCGCTCCGCCCCCGTCATCGATGTCGACAGCCCCCGGGCGATATCCTGCGTCACGTGGGAGCCACCGATCGGCACCCCGTCGACGTGCACGAGCGTCCCCCCCGAGAAGACCGCCGCCGTCGTCGAGCCGCCGCCCATATCGATACAGGCGCAGCCCAGATCCTTCTCGTCCTCTTCGAGCACGGACAACGCGGACATGAACGGGGCCGACACCACCCCTTCCAGATCCAGATGCGCTCGCGCCAGACAGTGAGACAGGGCGATGAATGCCGACTCGGCGATGGTGACGATCAACAGATCCAGGCCGAGCTGGTCGCCGGTCAGACCGCGCGGATCGCGTACCTGAGGCCCCGCGTCGACGCACCAGCGCAACGGCAGGATATGGATCGGTCGGCGCCCCGGCATGTTGGCCCGACCAAGCGCGCTGGCGATCGCACGAAACAGATCGGAGTCCCGGATCGGGCGCGCGCCGAGCGACACGGCCGTCGTGACCCGGTGGCTCAGCTGCTGACCGATCGCGGTGGTGACGACGACCCCCGAGATCGGGTCCGGGCTGTCCCGCTCCGCCCGCTGCACGGCATGGGAGACGGCGTCTGCGGCCTCCTCCAGATCGACCAGCGCGCCCCCGCGCACGCCGCGCGACTGCACATGGCCCATATAGGCGACACGGATGGTTTGGTCGGCCCGGCGTACACCGTCCGGAGCCATGGTAAAACAGGCGATCTTGGACGCGCCTAGGTCGAGGGCCGTCACGGCACCGGACGCACCGACTCCCATGGTTCCCAGGTTTCTCCTGGAGTTTTCCTGTCCGCCCAGACGCGCCATTCGTCCACCCAACCCAGGCCTCGATCCTCCGACGCCTGTCACATTATCCCAAGCCTAGCCTCGCGGCTCGACCGCCACGTTTTCTGCTACCCTCAGATCCACCCGCGCAAAGCCCAGATCCAGCAGACGCTGGGTCTGATCCATGGCCTCGAGCTGCAACAGCGCCGCGTCGACTCCCTCGGCCGGAAGCTGGATGACCCCGCCGTCACGCAACAAGAGGTTCCATCGACGCCCATCGACCCAGACGGCCGCGTCCAGGCGGTCCCGCAGTCGTGGCCACCGCTGGATCAGCGGCACCAGTTCCGAGGAAGCCTGCTCCGCCCCGGGACCCACCACGAGCGGCAGGTTATCGAAGCGCCCCGGATCGGCTCCGGGGATGACCGTGCCCCCGGCATCGACGACGCGGGTCGCTCCGTCCAGTTGCCAGACGGCGGCCGGGCGGCGCTCGGTGACCTCGATCACCAGGGTGTTGGGCAACAGACGCACGACCCGAGCATCACTGACCCAACCCACGCCTTCGATCTGGGTCCGCAGCGCGTCGAGATCCATGAAGACGAACGGCTGGCCGCGCTCCAGGCGAAGTTCATCCAGAATGGCGCGCTGGCCGGCCGGGCTGGCCCCCTGAACGTGGACCTGTTCCAGGCGGAAACCCATGGCGGCGATCTGATTGTCGACCGACCGCCCCGTCGCCCGCGAAATGTCGGCCCCCCAACCGAACAGGGCGATGGCGACCGCGACAAAGGCGAAAGTCCCCAGGCCCGCCCAAGCCATGCCGGGGGTCAGCCCCTGATCGAAGATGCCGGCGTGACCTTGAGGCGCACGTGCCGGATGGCGCGGTGCGGCGGGCCGCCGGCGCATAGCCGGTGCCGGGGCCGCCTGCCGTCGTCCACCTCGGATCACCGCGGGCATGAGGCGTCCTCAACCATCCACTGAACGAGGGATTGGAACTCCATGCCGGTATGGGCGGCCTGCTCCGGCGCGAGCGAGGTCGGGGTCATGCCGGGTTGGGTGTTGACCTCCAGCAGGACGAGCACGTCCTTGTCGCCATCATAACGGAAGTCGGAACGGCTGACGCCCCGGCACCCCATGGCCCGGTGCGCAGCCTCGGCCTCGCGCAGGCAGCGCTCGAAAATGGCGGGCGGCAGGTCGGCGGGCAGTTTGTGCGTGGATCCGCCCGGCGCGTATTTGGCTTCATAGTCATAGAAGCCCTTGGTCGGGGTGATGTCGGTGACGGTCAGGGCGCGTGGGCCGGTCGCCTCGCCCAGTACGGTGACGCAAAGCTCCTGGCCCGCGACATAGGGCTCGACCATGACCTGATCGCCATAGGCCCAGTCGGGCGCACCGACCTCTTTGGCGAAGTCGTTCGAGCCTTCGCGGATCAGATAGACCCCGACCGACGATCCCTCGGCATTGGGCTTGACCACATAGGGGGGGTCGATGACGTGGCGGCGCGCGACCTCGCGCCGGTTGAACAGGCCGCCGCCCGGAACGGTGACACCTCCGGCCTTGAGCACAGCCTTGGACTTGTCCTTGTCCATGGCCAGGGCCGACGCCAGCACGCCGGAATGGGTGTAGGGAATGGCGAGGGTCTCCAGCACGCCCTGGACGCAGCCGTCCTCGCCCCAGACGCCGTGCAGGGCGTTGAAGGCGACATCGGGTTTCAGCGCCGTCAGAACGGCGGCCAGATCGCGCCCGGCATCCACTTCGCTGACCCGGAATCCCGCAGCACGCAGGGCCTTGGCGCACTCGCGGCCCGATACCAACGACACCTCACGTTCAGACGACAATCCGCCCATCAGGACGGCGACGTGGGTTTCGGACGGAATGCGGGACATGGACCACTCAACAGGGCGCGAGCGACCTTCATCGGCAATCTTGGTTTACGTCTGGTTTACCAGGCGCGCGCGGCTGTGGATTTTTGATAGCTTGCCGGTGCTAGCCTCGGGTCGTCTGACCTGGATTTACCTCTCCGGGGTTTCGGAACGGGACGCGAGCGTCTCTTGCAGCCTCAGCCAGGCCAGCGGCGGCACGAGATGACGGAAAGCTGCGGCGAAGGCATCATACTCGCCGGCATAGCGCCGGACATGGACATCACCGGGCTGGGCAGCTTCGACATTGGCAATCCGGTCCGCCAACTTGATCAGCGCCGAGTCCGGGTTGCGTCCGGCCTTTCGATAAATCGATGCCGTTCGCGCCTTGCGGGTCTCACCCTCGCCGGTGACGTCGTGAACGATGTCGCAGACGCGCGATCCGAAATGCTCGCACAGGTCGGCGTAGCTCACGGGGGTGTCTTCCAGCACATCATGGAGATAGCCGGCCACGATCAAATCGTCGGAGGCCGACCAGTCGCGGAGAATCCGGGCCACACGGTCCAGGTGCATCACATAGGGCGCGTCTCCGTATCTCTGACCCGCATGGGCTTCGATGGCGAAGCTGCGGGCGCGGTTGATGGTGTCGTCGGTGACGGACATGGCAATACCTTCTGGTTTTGAATGATGATGGATCGCGGGCGCGTTGGGAATGTCGCCTGGCCGCCCGCCGGCGCCCCAGGACGCCGACGGGGGTTAGCCCCGGCTCCAGGCCCGGATAAAGTCGTGCTGATCGGACCAGTCGGCCCAGACCGCCTCGGCCCAGGACCGGACGACGCGAGTGTGTTCGGCCGGGGCTTCCGCCCCCACAACGTCGGCGACGGTCAAGGTGTAGGTCGTGCGCGCGGGCAGTTCCGGCAAGGTCGCCTTTCGCCTCGCAAAGTCGAGCATGACCGCGTTCGCGACTTCCCCGGTCTGTTGGTCGTCCAACTGAACTCTCAGACGGGCCAGATGCAGTCCGACGGACTGGATCGCCTGGCGCGAGCCGTCGCCGGGATGCTGGACGGCCCAGGCATCGACGCTGAGCCGGTGGATCGGCATCAAGGCCGGGTTCTGATACTCGCGTGCCAGCACCTGACCGAACGCCGCCCAACAGGCGGGGCTGGAGGTCATATAGGCGTGGACCGGCCCCTCGAAAGCCGGCAGGCGCGAGCCACAGCCGGGGCAAACGCTGAGGTCAGCCGGGGCGGCCAATCCGCTTGATCTCCCAGTCGAGCTGAACGCCGGTCTTGGCCTTAACATCCGCCCGCACCGCCTCACCCAGGCCCTCGATGTCGGCGGCGGTGGCTTCGCCAGGGTTGATCATGAAGTTGGAATGCAGCTCGCTGAACTTGGCACCACCGCCCGTCACGGCAAAAAGTTTGCCGCGCCAGCCGGCGTCGTCGACCAGCTTCCAGGACGAATGGCCCGGCGGGTTCTTGAACGTCGAGCCGCCGGTCTTTTCGCGGATCGGCTGGGTCTGCTCGCGACGGCTGGTGATCTCGTCGATGCGGGCCTGCACCTCGACCGGATCGGCGGGGGTGCCGCGATAGGTGGCTTCGACCCAGATGATCTCGTTCTCGGGCACGACGCTGTGGCGATAGGTGTAGCCGAAGTCCGCCAGGGCATAGTCCACCCAGTCCCCGGAGCGGGTCAGGCCGCGCGCCGAGACCAGCACGTCCTTTGTCTCGGACCCGTAGCAGCCCGCATTCATGGTCAGGGCACCGCCGATGGTGCCGGGGATACCCGCATAGAACTCCAGCCCGGCGAGGCCGGCCTTGGCGCTGGCCTTGGCGACCATGCTGTCGAGCGCACCGGCGCCGGCGGTGATCGTGTCACCCTCGGTCGTGATCTGGGCCCAGGGGCGTCCGGGCAGGCGGATGACCACGCCGGCAACCCCGCCGTCGCGAACGATGACGTTGGAGCCGACGCCCAGCACCGTCACCGGCACGGCAAGGTCCAATGCCTTCAGAAAATCCGCCAGATCCTCGGCGTCCGCAGGAATGAACAGGGCGTCCGCCGCCCCGCCGACCCGGAACCAGGTGTAGGACCCTAGCGGTTCGTTCAGGAGCAGCTTGCCGCGAACGGCGGGAAGATTTTCGAGACCGGCCAACTGAAACTCCGCTCGCCCCGGCTACGACCCAGGCGGTGAAAAATGACGCTGAAGCCTGCGGATAAATGGCCGGGCACCGTTCGTCCATCCGTCAGCGGCGATAAGCGGCGCCACCCTTCAGCCTTGCGAGCGTAGCCAGGTCGTCGCGGCGCGGATCGCAGCCTCCCCCTCGCCGGCAGTCTGGTCTGGCGACACCCCCACGCCTTCGACCACCGCGCCGCCGGGCGTGCGGAAGTCCGCGTAGGCCACGCGCAGGGTGTAGCCGTCCAGCACCGGCAGGCGACGCGAAGACAACATCCGCCCGGCGGTGGCGGCACCGAACAGGCGGGCCCGGCCGCCTTCCTTGATCACCGCCGCCATGGCCTCAGTGGTGCTGGCGCAGCGATTGTCGACCAACAGGGCGACCGGTGCCGAGTAGTTCGGCGCACGGCCTCCGGTGGTGATCCGCACGGCCCCGGCGTGGGTCAGGGCGTCCTGGAACGCCTCGACATCGTAGCCGCCGAATGTGTCGTAGGCGTCGTCCGGCAAGGCGTCCATCGCGGCGACCCCGGCCGCATCCAGCGCCCGGCGGGTGGCGAAGGATCCGACACGCGTCTGGTCGGCGAACAGACGGTCGCCCAGACACATGGCCAGACCCAGATTGCCGCCACTATTGCCGCGCAGGTCGACGACGAGTCCTCGCGTCTCGGCCAGGTCGGCGAAGGCGTCGTCCAGCAGGTCGCGCGCCTCGGAACCCTCAATGAAGCCGGCGATGCGGACGAGGCC
>Ga0209570_1001708_pt1 | contig 10900 bp, 10 predicted proteins | sample EBPBio172007_DNA_FD_185861 | JGI IMG/M metagenome (GOLD analysis project Ga0209570, IMG submission 185861) | Wastewater treatment Type I Accumulibacter community from EBPR Bioreactor in Madison, WI, USA - Reactor 1_9/17/2007_ DNA (SPAdes)... | ecosystem: Engineered > Bioreactor > EBPR >... | reverse complement strand
CAAAAAATCCAAAGATACCACCATCGGTGTTTTTTCTTGTGCGCAGCGTGGTTCTGCAAAACGTTTGCAGCCTGGATAAAGTTTGTTATAGTCCGGGCATGGCTGAAATCCTCTTTGCCTCTTTCCTGACGCTGCGTGCCCTGCTGGGTGCGCGCCCGCTGCTGCGCTTCGCGCGCTAAATATCCCACTCCCCCAATTTGAGCAGTATTTGGTCGGATGCCGCGACAGGCAGCCGCTGATGGAATTTTCCGTACGGAGAAAACAATGAAACAGCATTTGGTAATTTTCGACACCACCTTGCGCGACGGAGAGCAGAGCCCGGGCGCTTCGATGACCAAGGAAGAAAAAATCCGGGTCGCCCGCCAACTGGAAAAAATGCGCGTCGATGTCATCGAAGCAGGCTTTGCCGCGGCGTCACCGGGCGATTTTGAAGCCATTCACGCCATTGCACAGGCAATCAAGGATTCGACGGTTTGTTCGCTGGCGCGGGCCAACGAGAACGACATCCGTCGGGCAGGCGAGGCGATCAAACCCGCGGCTTCGGGGCGGATTCATACCTTTATCGCCACCAGCCCGATCCATATGGAGAAGAAGTTGCGCATGAGCCCGGATCAGGTGGTCGAGGCGGCCATCAAGGCGGTGACTTTTGCGCGCAGTTTTACCGACGATGTCGAGTTTTCCGCCGAAGATGCGGTGCGTTCGGATTTCGATTTTCTCTGTCGCATCTTCGAGGCAGTCATCAAGGCAGGCGCCAAGACCATCAACGTGCCGGATACGGTTGGCTATGCGCTTCCCTGGGCCTGGGGCGAACGGATGAAGCAACTCATCGAGCGGGTGCCGGGCGCCGATCAGGTGATCTGGTCGACGCATTGCCACAACGATCTGGGCATGGCAGTGGCCAATTCACTGGCCGCAGTGCAAGCCGGTGCGCGCCAGGTGGAATGTACGGTCAATGGTCTCGGCGAGCGTGCCGGCAACGCTTCGCTGGAAGAAATCGTGATGTCGGTGCGCACACGCAGCGACATTTTCCAAGTGGAAACGCGCATCGATACCGCGCAGATCGTGCCGGCCTCCAAACTGGTTTCGCAGATTACCGGCTATCCGGTGCAGCCGAACAAGGCGATTGTCGGCGCCAACGCCTTTGCCCACGAATCCGGTATCCACCAGGATGGCGTGCTCAAGCACCGGGAAACCTACGAAATCATGCGTGCCGAGGATGTGGGCTGGTCGCAGAACAAGCTGGTATTGGGCAAACTGAGTGGCCGTAATGCCTTCAAGACCCGCTTGCAGGAGTTGGGGATCGAACTGGAGAGCGAGGAGGCGCTCAATGCCGCGTTTGCCCGCTTCAAGGAGCTGGCCGATCGCAAGTCGGAGATTTTCGACGAGGATTTGCACGCGCTGGTGTCCGACGAGGCGGTGACTCCCGAACAGGAACATTACAAGCTGATTTATTCACGCGTCTGTTCCGAAACCGGCGAGATGCCGCACGCACAGGTCACGCTCGTGGTGGGAGGCGTCGAGCACAAGGGCGAGAGCGGCGGCGGCGGTCCGGTCGATGCGACTTTCAAGGCGATCGAGAGCATTGCCAGTAGCGGATCGGAACTCCTGCTTTTTTCGGTCAATGCGATCACCACCGGAACCGATGCTCAGGGCGAAGTGACGGTACGTCTGGCCAAGAACGGGCGGATCGTCAATGGCAACGGTGCCGATACCGACATTGTCATTGCTTCGGCCAAGGCCTACCTGAATGCGCTCAACAAGATGCATTCCAGCGATCGCCGGTTGAATCCGCAGGGAGACGTCTGAACCGGCTACGGGGTTCCGTTGCGAGTTGTGCCGGAACCCCTCGTCAGGCGCGCGTAGGCGACCACGGCGGAGAAAAGCACCAGAGCCAGCACGGTTTCGCCGATGGCCAGAATTTGCGAAAGCCCCTGGTCGCTGGTGGCGCGCACCAGGCCTTCCATGAGGTAAAGCAACACCAATAGCGAGGTCCATTGGTAGGTGTAACGCTTGCCGCGCAGGATGCCGAATAGCGGGGCGAGCAACACCATGCCCTTGAGCGCCAGCCAGGAGCCGCCTGGCTTAAGTGGCGCCAGCCAGAGTTCCCAGGCGAGGCAGAGGAAAATCAGCGCGATCAGGCTGCTGCTGGCGAGGATTTGCAGGCGGTTGGTCATGGTCGGGTATTATACGGCCCCATGTCTACACGTTTTCGCCAAAAAGCGGGTTTGTTATCGACCGTTGTTCGCCGCTTTCGTAGCGAACGCATGATGCAGACCAGTGCGGCGCTGGCGTTCACCACTTTGCTGGCACTCGTTCCACTGGCAACCCTGATGCTGGCGGTCGGCTCTGCGTTGCCGCTGGCCGACCAGCTTTTCAAGCGTTTTGACAGCTTGCTGGTCAATGCTTTGCTGCCGCCGGGGTCGGCAGGGGTGATCGCCACGCATATCGGCAAATTCGCCACCAAGGCCCGCTCGCTGACGCTGCCAGGTGTCGCCATGCTGGTGCTGACCGCGTTTCTGCTGATGCAAACCATCGAACACGCTTTCAACCACCTCTGGCAGGTCAAGCCCCGCCCGTTTTTGCAGCGTCTGCGTCTCTACGCTTTTGTGATGGTGGTGTGGCCGATTCTGCTGGGTGCGATTGCGGCGCTGATGTCCTTCGCCATTACCGCCTCCCTGGGTTTCGTCGACGAGCCATTATGGTTGCGCCGCGGGATTTTTAAGGGATTGTCGGTCGTCCTGCTCGGATTGTTCTTCGCTTTTCTCTACTTCGCCGTACCCAATGCCAAAGTCAGCAAGTTGGCGGCCTTGGGCGGGGGTACCTTTGCGACCCTGGCGCTGCTGCTGATGCAGCATGGCTTCGAGCTTTATCTCAGCCATTTCGCCAATTTCAAGAGCATCTACGGAGCCTTTGCCGCCATCCCGATTTTTCTGGTCTGGCTGCATTTCTGCTGGGCGCTGGTGCTGATCGGCGGTTTGCTCGTCGCTACGGCTTCTCGTTCGGCGCCACGCTAAAGACTTCGACACGCTCGGTCTGTTCGCGGATCGAAGTGGTGTGCATCTCGCGCAGATGAATTTTTTCCTGATCGAGCAGCAGCGAGAATTTCTCGGTTCGACGGGTGAGCATGCCGGTTGGCACGATCACCGATTCATCCGGACGTAGCGGGGGTAGTTCCGGCAGGAGCAAGGCGGAAGCCTGTGGCGGGAGATCCTCGCTATCGTGCGCCAGCGCCAGCAATGCGGGCTGGGCGGCGGGCGAGAGTATCTGGAGCCCGAGTTCGATGTGCTCCGGATTTTCCGATAGGGCCCAGCGCACGATGCAGACGATCCACGGGGGCGGCGGCGCGTCGTCCCTGGGGTCTTGCCGGATGGCGACCAGATCGCCGACATGCAAGTGTTCGGTGGCGCCGTTTACATGCATCATCGCGCAACCGTCGGGGCTTTCGTTGGTGATCATCCACTCGCTGAAACTGGCTTCCGGCAGGCTAGCTTGCTGGTGCAGCAACTGCCAGATGTCTTCCATGCCGGCGCATAAAGTCACCCGATAGGACTGGTGCCGGCGCGGAAAGCGGCGCTTGGGAGGGGTTCCCCAGCGCATCGCCAGCCGCCTGAGCACGCCCTGTCCGGCGGCGCTATCGGCAAAGGCAGGCAAATCGAGCTGGTAGGCCGGATAACCGTCTTCCAGTCGTTGCAAATGATCGAGCGCCAGCGCGGCCAGTTCGTCGCAAGCAAAATAAAGCACTGCTGCTTCCGGCGGCGGCAGCCGCCGGGAGAGCGGTTGCGCCGGCAAGTCACGCGTCTGGTCGACCCAGAATAGCGCACGCCGGTCCGTGGGAACCGTGTCGGTCAGTGCGACAAGATCTGCACCCCGACTGACGTAGTCGGCAATGAACTCCAACTCCTGCGAGGAAAACGATGCCGGCTGGGCGCAATGCAGCAGCAATGCGGTCAGGTAAAGTTGTTCGAGAGTCAGTTCCTGTCGCGGAATCCGGTGGCTCTCGAGATCGTGTTGACACGCCTTGAGGTAGGCGGTGTGCAAGGTTTGCCAGATGCCCACGCCTGGCGGAGAGGTGACCAGGTAACTGATCAGCAGGTGGGCGCGCAGGCAGCATACCGCACGCCAAATGGTTGCTTCCTCCAGGCGCGCCGGTTTTTCGGGAACGTCAGCCTGCAATTCTTCGAACAGCGCGAGATAGTCGGTGGCGAAGTTTTCCAGCAACTCTTGCAGGCCGCGAATTTTGTGCCGCAATTTGCGATGGGCAGGCAGCGATATTGCGTGGAGTTCGGGCAGGAAAGCATCCACCACCTTGAAGGAATGGTCGAAGAGAAAGTCGAGCAGTTGCAGATGACGCAGCGGCGGCAGGCCGGCGTCGTGCAGTGCGCGCTGGTGGCTGCGGAGAATGGCGATGTTTTCCGACGCCGCTTTGCCATGGACCGCGGATAGCCACTCGATGATCGGCTTGACGGTGGCTTCTGCCAATTCTGGCGGGATAGGGCTGGTCATTGCGGCAGGGCGGTGTAGAAATCTTTGGACAGGGTAAAGAATATGTGACACGGCCTCCATAGGCAAACGACGGGTGGTTGCGGCGGTCCGGCGAAAGGGAGGGGGAAAGTAATTGTTTGCCAGAATTGATTGTTTTTTCAGTAAAAAAGCTTATAATTTCGCCCTTTTTTACGCAACGGAAGAATTACGATGGTTGTCATTCGTCTTGCCCGCGGCGGCGCCAAAAAGCGCCCCTTCTACAACATGGTGGTGGCCGATTCCCGCACCCGCCGCGACGGTCGTTTTGTTGAGCGCGTCGGTTTCTACAACCCGGTGGCTGCCGAGAGCGAAGAAGGCTTGCGCGTCAATATGGAGCGCCTGCAATACTGGCAACAACAAGGCGCCCAGCTGTCCCCGACCGCTGCCCGCCTGGTCAAGCAGTACGCTGCCAAGCTGGCTGCCTGAACGCGACTGTCCGGCCATGGTCGTCCTGGGGAAGATTGTCGATCCCTATGGCGTGCGTGGCTGGGTGAGGGTGCATCCTTTTGCCGACGATCCGCAGGCCTGGGGGCGCATGCCCGCGTGGTGGCTGGGTCGGGAAGGTGGCGAGAGCTGGCGCGAAACCAGAGTGACGGCGGCCCGGATGCATTCCGGCGAACTGCTTTGTCAGCTGGAAGGGGTGCCGGACCGCAACGCTGCCGAAGCATTGGTTGGCCTGCTGGTCGCCGCGCCGCGCGAGGCATTGCCGGCGACCGGCAAAGATGAATGGTACTGGGCCGATCTGATCGGCCTGAAAGTGGTCAATACTGCCGGTGAGTTGTTGGGGCAGGTGGAAAGCCTGATCGAGACGGGTGCCAACGATGTGTTGCGCGTCGTCGATGGAGAAGGGGGCGAACGTTTGTTGCCCTTTGTGTCCCAGGTGGTGCTGGCAGTCGAGAAGGAAAACGGCGTCATCCGCGTCGACTGGGGGCTGGACTGGTGATTCGCTTTGACTGCGTCACCCTCTTTCCCGACATGTTTGCGGCGGTGACGCAGAGCGGAATTACCCGCAAAGCCCTGGAAGAGGGACGCTGGGCATGGCAGGGCTGGAATCCGCGCGATTTCGCCGAAAATGCCTGGCGCACGGTTGATGACCGGCCTTACGGCGGTGGCCCCGGCATGGTGATGCAGGCGGCGCCGCTGGAAAAGGCGGTGGCGGCGGCGAAAACCGCGCAGGCCGAAGCCGGTGTGGCAGCGAGCCGGGTGATTTACCTCTCGCCGCAGGGCGCGCCGCTCACCCATGAGCGGGTGATGCAGTTGGCCGGAGAACAGGGCTTGATCCTGCTCTGCGGCCGTTATGAAGGAATCGACGAGCGTTTGATCGAGCGCGTTGTCGATGAAGAGATTTCGATCGGAGATTTTGTGCTCTCCGGCGGCGAGTTGCCGGCGATGGCGCTGATCGACGCGGTGGTGCGGCAGTTGCCGGGGGTGCTCGGCGATGCGGCTTCCGCGGTGGAAGATTCGTTTGTTACGGGATTGCTGGATTGCCCGCACTATACCCGGCCCGAGCTGTATGAAGGGCAGGGGGTGCCGGAAGTGTTGTTGTCCGGCAACCATGAAAGAATTCGGCGCTGGCGGCTGAAGCAGTCGCTGGCACGAACCCGGGAGCGTCGCCCGGAGCTGTTTGCCAATTGGCTGGCGCACCGTGCACTGAGCACGGAAGAAACGCAACTCCTCGCCGAGATTTCGGCAGAAGAGCAATGCGGTGAGTAAATTTTTGAAAATTTAACAGGAGCTCACATGAACCTGATTCAACAACTCGAGCTGGAAGAGATTGCCCGTCTGGGCAAGACCATTCCCGAATTCGCCCCCGGTGACACCGTCGTCGTCCAGGTGAAGGTCAAGGAAGGTAACCGCGAACGTCTGCAGGCATACGAAGGCGTGGTTATCGCCAAGCGTAACCGCGGCCTCAATTCTTCCTTCATCGTGCGCAAGATTTCCTCCGGTGAGGGCGTCGAGCGGACTTTCCAGACCTATTCGCCGCTGGTGGCTTCCATTGAAGTCAAGCGTCGCGGCGACGTGCGTCGCGCCAAGCTGTACTACCTGCGCGAGCGTTCCGGCAAGTCGGCCCGTATCAAGGAAAAGCTGATCCACAAGAAGGCCTGATCGTTTTCTTGGGCAATACCGGAATCGGGGCGCTGCGGCGCCCTGTTTTTTGTCTTGACTTTTTTTGGGCTGGGTTAGACTATACCGTCTAGTCTAAACTCAGGGTTGGCCATGCAGGAAAAAGACGAGATAGGATGTTGTGCCATGCGCGAGCGGGTGCTGGAGGCGGCGCGCGAGGCCTTCATGCGCGACGGCTACCGCGCGAGTATGGATGCCATTGCCGCTCAGGCGGGAGTGGCCAAGCAAACGCTCTACAACCACTTCCCAAACAAGGCGGCACTGTTCGGCGCCACGACTTGCGCGGCCTCGGCGGTGATTGTCGTGAGCCTGGTCGGCAGCGGGGAACTGCGCGATGCGCTGCTGGCCTTTGGCCGCTCTTTTCGGCAGCGCGCCCTGGGAGAAGAGGGGCTGGCAATGTTTCGCGCGGTAACCGGCGAGGGCCGGCGTTTCCCAGAGATGAACCAATCGTTCTTTGACAGCGGGCCGCGGCGCACAGTGGCCGGGTTGTCCGAATTTCTGGCGCGTGCCATGACCGAAGGTAAGTTGCGGCAAGACGATCCGCAGTTTGCTGCCGAAATGCTGGTGGGCATGCTGCTTGGCCTCGATCATGCCCGTCGCCTTTGTCTGGCGGCGCTGCCCGATGAGCCGGAGGAGCAGAGACTGGCGCGGATTGTGGATTGTTTTTTGCGCGCATTCGCAGCGCACTGAGGCATTGAGGAACGAACGATGAACAAGAAATTGCTGGGGACGTTACTGCTTTCCGCCTTGTTGGCCGCTTGCGGCGAAGGCGACAAGAAGGGGATGGCGGGGCCGGGTGGCGGACAGCCGCCGGTCGAGGTCGATGTCATGGTGGCGGCGCCGGCGTCGGCGACGGTGACCAAGGAGTTGCCGGGGAGATTGCAGGCGTATCGTACCGCCCAGGTGCGGGCGCGCGTCGAGGGCATTGTCGAAAAGCGGCTGTTCGCCGAAGGCTCCGATGTCAAGGCCGGAACCACGCTGTTCCGCATCGATCCGCGCCATTATCAGGCAAGCTTCGATGCCGCGACCGCCGATCTGGCCATTGCCAAGACCACGCTGGAGCGCTACAAGCCGCTGCTGGCGATCAAGGCGGTGAGCAAGCAGGAATTCGATCTGGCCGAGGCCAAGGTCAAGCAGGCCGAGGTGGCGCTGACCCGGGCGCGCATCGATCTCGAGAATGTCTCGGTGCCGGCGCCGATTTCCGGGCGCATTGGCCGGGCGCTGGTGACTGAAGGCGCACTGGTCGGTAAGGGGGATGCCACCCATCTGGCCACCATCGAGCAACTCGACCCGATCTATGCCAATTTCACCCAGCCAGGCAGCGACCTGCTGCGCCTGCGGCAGGCGATCAAGGCCGGCAAACTCAAGGAAGTGGATGGCGCCAAGGTCGAACTGATTCTGGAGGATGGCAGCGTTTATCCGCATCCCGGCAAGCTGCTTTTTGCCGACCAGGCGGTCGATCCTGCCACTGGCAGCATTTCGCTGCGGGCGCAGTTTCCCAATCCGCAGCGCGAACTGTTGCCGGGCAGTTTCGTACGCGTGCGTTTCCCCGAGGCGGTGGCCGACCAGAGCATCGTGGTGCCGCAGCGCGCCGTGCAGGCAGGGCCACAGGGGCAGTTTGTGATGCTGGTCGATGCCGAAGGTAAAGTCGGGCCGCGCCCGGTCAAGACGGGCGGCATGAGCGGCGGAAATTTCATCATCGCCGAAGGCTTGAAGGGCGGCGAGCAGATCATCGTGAATGGTTTGCAGAAAGCGCGCCCGGGCAGTGTGGTCAAGCCGGTGGTTTTGGGCGCGGGGGGTGCGCCGGCTGCGCCGCAAGCGCCCGCTGTTCCGCCGGCGACGCCGCCGGGGATGCCTGCGCAGAACGTTGCCGCACCGGCACCGGCCGAGAGACCTGCCGCAGCACCGAGCAAGGAGTAAGCGGCCATGTTCGCCAAATTTTTCATCGATCGGCCCATTTTCGCCATCGTCATTGCGCTGGTGATCGTGCTTGCCGGTCTGCTCGGGTTGCGGGCGCTGCCGCTGATGCAGTACCCGGCGGTGGCGCCGCCGGCGATCAGCTTCAATATCAATTATCCCGGCGCCTCGGCCAAGGTGATCGAAGACACGGTGACTGCGCTGATCGAGCAGGAGATGAACGGCATCGAGAACCTGCTGTACATGGAGGCGACTTCCGAACTCGGTGTCGGTTCGGTGACCCTGACCTTCGAACCGGGAACCAATATCGATATCGCCTCGGTCGAGGCGCAGAATCGATACAAACGCATCGAAGCGCGCCTGCCGGATGACGTGCGGCGCATCGGGGTGCCGGTGACCAAACCCAGCCGCAATTACGTGATGATCGTTTCGCTCTATTCGCCGGACAAGAGCCAGTCGACGGTGGATCTCGGCAGCTACGCTGCGGCCAACGTGCTTGACCCCATCCGGCGGGTCAAGGGGGTCGGCGAGGCCATTCTGTTTGGCACCGAGTATTCGATGCGCATCTGGCTGAAACCGGAAAAGTTGCATGCTTACAACCTCTCCACCGGCGACGTGATGAAGGCTATCCGCGCCCAGAGCGTCGAACTGGCCACCGGCGAGCTCGGGCAGGCGCCGGCCGCAACCGGGCAACAGATCAACGCGCCGATCATCGTCAAGAGCCGCCTCTCCACGCCCGAACAATTCGGCAATGTGCTGGTGCGCACTCAGTCCGATGGGTCGTCCTTGCGGGTCAAGGATGTGGCCCGGGTCGAACTCGGTTCCCAGAGCTACGACATCTATGCGCGCATGGACGGGCAGCCCAACGCCGGTATCGCCATCCGCGTGGCGCCGGACGGCAATGCGCTGGATGTGGTCAAGGCGGTGCGCGCGCGCATGGGCGAGCTCGAACGCTATTTCCCCAAGGGCATCAGTTGGCTGGTGCCCTACGACACCTCGAATTTTGTGCAGATTTCCATCCGCGAAGTGGTCATCACCCTGATCGAGGCGGTGCTGCTGGTCTTCCTGGTGATGTATCTGTTTCTGGAGAATTTCCGCGCGACCATCATTCCGACCATTGTCGTGCCGGTGGCGCTGACCGGGGCGCTGGCCGGGCTGTATGCCTTCGGCTATTCGATCAACGTGCTGACTTTGTTTGCCATGGTGCTGGCCATCGGCATCGTGGTCGATGATGCCATCGTGGTGGTCGAGGCGGTTGAACGGATCATGACCACCGAAGGCCTGTCGCCACGCGAGGCCACGCGCAAGGCCATGGACCAGATCATCAATGCCATCATCGGCATTACCGTGGTGCTGATGGCGGTGTTTGCGCCGATGCTGTTCTTTGGTGGTTCGGTCGGGGTGATCTATCGCCAGTTTGCCGTCACCTTGATGCTGACCATGCTGTTCTCGGCCTTGATGGCGTTGACGCTGACCCCGGCGCTTTGCGCCACCATTCTCAAGCACACTCCGGGTAAGGAGATTCTTCCGACCACCGGCTTTTTCGGCTGGTGGAACCGCTTCTTCAGCCGCACCACCAACGGCTATCTGGCCATGGTCGGACGCATGCTCAAGAAGACCGGCCGCTGGCTGGCGGTGTATGCGGTGGTGATCATTGCCACCGTCGCTCTGTTTTTGCATCTGCCGGGCAGTTTCCTGCCCGAAGAGGATCAGGGCTATTTCGTCAGCATGATCCAGTTGCCACCCGGTTCCTCGCAAGAGCGTACCGTCGAAGTGCTGACCCAGGTCGAGCAGTATTATCTGAAGCAGCCGGAGGTCGAGCATGTGATCGGCGTCGTGGGCTTCTCCTTCTTCGGTCGCGGCCAGAATGCGGCCCTGACTTTCGTGCGTCTCAAGGATTGGGGTGAGCGCAAGGGACCGGACAAGTCGGCGCAGGCGCTGATCCGGCGGGCCAACATGGCTTTTTTCCAGATCAAGCAGGCGATGATTTTCGCGATCAATCCACCGCCGATTCCCGAGTTGGCCGCCACCGGCGGATTCGATTTCCGCCTGCAGGATCGTGGCGGTAACGGGCGCGAGAAATTGCTTGAGGCGCGCAATATGGCGCTGGGCCTGGCCGGCAAGAACCCGGTGCTGACCGGAGTGCGTCCGGAAGGTCAGGAGGCCGGGCCGCAACTGCTGCTCGAAGTCGACCGGCAAAAAGCCGAGACCCTGGGGGTGAGCATCGCCGATCTCAACGAAACCCTGCAGGCCACGCTGGGGGTGGCCTATGTCAACGACTTCGAGCGCCAGGGCCGCATCCTGCGGGTGCAGATGCAAGCCGAAGCGACGACGCGGG
>Ga0209570_1001707_pt1 | contig 10917 bp, 12 predicted proteins | sample EBPBio172007_DNA_FD_185861 | JGI IMG/M metagenome (GOLD analysis project Ga0209570, IMG submission 185861) | Wastewater treatment Type I Accumulibacter community from EBPR Bioreactor in Madison, WI, USA - Reactor 1_9/17/2007_ DNA (SPAdes)... | ecosystem: Engineered > Bioreactor > EBPR >... | reverse complement strand
CCGCCTTCTCCTTGCCTTCGCGCAGGGCATCGGCGGACCGCTTGGTCGCGAGTTCGAGATCATGCTTGCCGCGCTCGGCGGCCGCCAAACCATCCGCGATCTTTTTCGCCCGCTCGTCCAGCGCCTTCACGATGGGCGGCCACACGAACTGCATCGTGAACCACGCCAGAATGAAGAACACGACGAGCTGAGCAAACAGCGTTGCGTTCAGATTCACGGTTCTAGTCCTTTAAGAAGGTTAATCGGCAAGGACCTGGTTAGATCAGTTTGAACGGGTTGGCGAAGGCAAACATCATGGCGATACCGACGCCGATCAGGAAGGCCGCGTCGATCAGACCAGCCAACAGGAACATCTTGGTTTGCAGCGCGTTCATCAGCTCCGGCTGGCGCGCGGACGCTTCAATGTACTTGCCACCCATCAGACCAATACCGATACAGGCACCGATCGCGCCGAGACCAATGATCAGGCCAGCGGCCAGAGCAACAAAACCGAGAACGTGTTCCATGACAACTCCTTGCTGAGAAAAAAGTGGGACAAAAAAACCTTATTTCGACTGCTTAATGGGATTCATGTGCCTGACCGACGTACACCAGCGTCAGCATCATGAAAATGAACGCCTGCAACGCCACGATCAGGATGTGGAAAATCGCCCAGATCGACCCGGCGATGATATGACCGATCCACAGGAAGGCGCCGGTGGCGGTGCCTGCCCAGGCCGCACCCATCAGCGCGATCAGCATGAAAATCAGCTCGCCGGCATACATGTTGCCGAAGAGACGCATGCCGTGCGACACGGTCTTGGCCAGAAACTCGATCATCTGCATCAGGAAATTGACCGGGTAGAGCAGCGGGTGGCTGCCGAAAGGCGCGGTGAACAATTCATGCACCCAGCCACCCAGGCCCTTGATCTTGACGTTGTAGTAGAGGCAAACCAGCAAGACGCCGATGGACATTCCGAGCGTGCCGTTCAGGTCGGCAGTGGGCACCACGCGCAAATAGGCGTGATGATCGCCGGTAATCAACTGCCACAGATTGGGCAGCAAATCGAGCGGCAAAAAGTCCATCGAGTTCATCAGGAAAATCCAGACAAACACCGTCAGCGCCAGCGGCCCGACAAATTTGCGCGACTCGGCGCTGTGAATGATGCCTTTGGCCTGATCGTTGACCATTTCCAGCAGGATTTCGACCGCCGCCTGCACCCGCCCTGGAACACCGGAGGTGACGCTGCGTGCCACGCGCCACATGAAGAACAACCCGAGCACCCCCATCAGGATGGAAAAGAACAGGGTGTCGTAATTGAGCACACTGAAATCGATGACATTCTTCTGCGCATGGGCAGTGGAATTCAGGTGCGTCAGATGGTGAACGATATATTCGCCGGCGGTCGGCGCATTTGCGGCAGCAGCTTCGTGTCCCGTAGCCATGTTCAAGACTTCTTCCAAAAAGCGAAAAACCCCGACTGCAGGACCAGCACCAGACCGGCAATGAAGCTCGGCCAGTGCAGGTCGGCGTATGCCATGACGGCAACAACCAACAGCCCAGCAGTCGCCAATACCTTGACGAACTCGCCGATGAAGAAAGTCGCCGGGAAGGACTCACCCGGACGATTCGCCATCGATTTCAAACGAAGCACAAACAACAGATTCGGCACCAAACAAGCCATCGCCGCCAAACCTGCCGAAACAGCCCCCCTTGTCCCGACCAGCCCACCTGCCACGACCAACGCCAGCAGCGCAGCAGCACCCTGAAACTTGATGGCCGCCCACATTGCGCTTTCCCCGGTTGGTTTTATGTGTTTTATAAATTATACAAGACCTGCACCCTTGCCTGTCAAACAGATTCGAGCACCCGCTTGTCACAAACTGTCACAAAGGAAAGATTCTACCTCAATCGCCCGAGAATAGCATCGAGTTGTTCAAGTCCGCTGAACTCGATGGTGACCGTGCCGGCGCCTCGCCGATTGGCGCGAATCGCCACACAGGCCCCCAGCGAGTCGGACAATTCTTCCTGCAGACGCAACAGATCTCGATCCGCCTCCTGCGGCGCCTTGGCCTTGGGCGGATTGAGCAGATGCTGCACCAGACGCTCGGCCTCGCGCACCGACAAGCCCTTCTGCACAACGCGTTGCGCCACCGCCACCTGCTCACCTCCGCCCAACGGCAGCAGCGCGCGGGCATGCCCCATGTCCAGCTTGCCCTCCATCAGCAGTTCCTGCACCGGCGGCGTCAATTGCAACAAGCGCAGCAGGTTGGAGGCTGCCGGCCGAGAACGCCCGACGGCATCGGCCGCCTGCTGATGCGTCAGGCCGAACTCGTCGATCAGGCGCTGCAAACCCATGGCCTCTTCCAGCGGATTCAGATTCTCGCGCTGGATGTTTTCGATCAGCGCCATGGCCAGCGCCTGTTCGTCGGGAATGCTGCGGATCAGCACCGGCACTTCGGCCAGACCGGCCAGTTGCGAGGCGCGCCAGCGGCGTTCGCCGGCGACGATTTCATAGCGCTCGGCGCCTGGCGTCTTGTCGATGGAACGCACCAGAATCGGCTGCATGATGCCCTGCGCCTTGATCGACGCGGCCAGTTCGGCCAGCGAAGCCTGATCCATTTGCGTGCGCGGCTGGTACTTGCCCGGCTGCAGGCGTTCAACCGGCAAGTTGCGCTGCTCGTCCCGATGCGCGGCTTCGTCGCCGGCCAACAGGGCGTCAAGGCCGCGCCCCAATCCTTTCAGTTTCATGCTGTCTGTTCCTTGAGAAATCCGAATCGCTGCAACATTTCCTCGGCCAGCCCGAGATAAGCCTGCGCGCCACGCGAGCCCTTGTCGAAGGCGATCACCGGCTTGCCGTAGGAAGGCGCCTCGGCCAAACGCACATTGCGCGGCACGATGGTCTGATAAACCTTCTTGCCGAAATGGCTCTCCAGTTCGGCCGAAACCTGCTGGGTCAGCGTGCTCTGGGGGTTGTACATGGTGCGCAACAGGCCTTCGATTTCGAGGCGCGGGTTAAGATTGGCGCGCACCTTGCGCAGCGTTTCGACCAGATCGGAGAGCCCTTCCAGCGCGTAGTACTCGCACTGCATCGGGATCAATACAAAATCTGCCGCCACCAGGCCATTCACCGTCAACATGTTGAGCGCCGGCGGACAGTCGATCAACGCGAAATCGTAATCGGCCTGGCCGGCCTGCAGGGCGTCACGCAGCCGGTATTCACGCCGCTCCAGTTCGATCAGTTCGACCTCGGCGCCAGCCAATTCGCGGTTGGCCGGCAGCACATCGAAACCGAAATCGGTTTTCAGGCAGACTTTGTCCAGCCCCACCGCGCCCAGCAGCAACTGATAGACCGTCGGCAGCGCCTCTCGCTTGAAAATGCCGCAGCCCGTGGTGGCGTTGCCCTGCGGATCGAGGTCGATCAGGAGCACGCGACTGCCGTGCGCGGCCAGCCCGGCGGCGAGATTGACCGCCGTCGTCGTCTTGCCGACGCCGCCTTTCTGGTTGGTAATCGCAAATACCTTCATGCTCCGGCTTTCAATATCAACAAATGTCTTTCCGCATCCAGCCCCGGCACTGCCAGGGGCTCAATGGCCTCAATCTGTACATCCGGCGGCAGCCTGGTGAGTTCGTCATCCGGCCGCACCCCCTTCATCGCCAGCCAGCGCCCGCCCGGCGCCAGCAGACCACGGGTCAGGCCGATAAAATCGGCCACCTCGGCAAAGGCGCGCGAACTGATCTGACCATACCGCCCTTCCAGCATTTCCACCCGCGCATGCACTGCCTGCACATTGGGTAAACGCAGTTCGATTGCCACCTGCTGCAGAAAACTGACCTTCTTTTGCACCGCATCGACCAGCGTCACCGACAATTCCGGCCGCACGATGGCCAACGGGATCCCCGGCAAACCGCCGCCACTGCCAACATCAAGCAAGGGCGCTGAATCCACCCAGGGCAGGATGGCCAGCGAATCGAGCAAATGATGCGTCACTCCCTGCGCCCGATCGCGCAATGCGGTGAGATTGTACGTCTTGTTCCATTTCAGCAGGAGGTCAAGATAGGCCAGCAGTTGTCGCTGCGCTTCCGGAGCGATCTCCAGACCCAGTCCGCGCAGCCCCTCGGACAGCATCGCCGCCGGATTCATGCGGCGGCCACTCCGGCGTGCTTGAGATAGATCAGCAACATCGAAATCGCTGCCGGGGTCACGCCCTGAATCCGCGATGCCTGCCCCAGGGTTTGCGGGCGTTGCTGCGCCAGCTTTTGTTGCACTTCGCGCGAAAGGCCGGCGACCTTTGCATAATCGAGGTCCGACGGCAAGGCGGTGCCTTCGAGCGCAGCCGCTCTGGCCACCTCTTCCTGCTGACGGTCGATATACCCCTGATACTTGGCCTGGATCTCGACCTGTTCGATGGCCAGCGGGTCATCCAGCGGCAACAGCGGCTCACGCCCTTCGACCCGCAAGCTCATCAGCGCAGCGTAACCGACTTCCGGCCGACGCAGCAGTTCGAACAGACTGTACTCGTGTTCAATATGCTTCCCCAGGACACGTTCAGCCTCGGCCGCGGAGAGAATTCCGGGGTTTACCCAGGTCGACTTGAGGCGTTCGCTCTCGCGCGCTATGGCCTCGCGTTTGGCACAGAAAGCGGCCCAGCGGACATCGTCCACCAGACCCAGCGCTCGCCCCTGTTCGGTCAGACGCAGATCGGCATTGTCCTCACGCAGGGAAAGACGATATTCGGCGCGGCTGGTGAACATCCGGTAGGGCTCGGAGACACCGCGGGTCACCAGATCATCGACCAGCACACCAAGATAGGCTTCGTCCCGGCGCGGGCACCAGGCTTCGCGCTCCTGCACATAAAGCGCGGCATTGGCCCCGGCGAGCAAACCCTGCGCCGCCGCTTCTTCATAACCGGTGGTGCCGTTGATCTGGCCGGCAAAAAACAGGCCGTGAATGACCTTGGTTTCAAGCGAAGACTTGAGCCCGCGCGGATCATAGTAGTCGTATTCGATGGCGTAGCCGGGACGCAGGATATGGCAGTTCTCCAGCCCCTTGATCGAGCGCACCAGCGCCATCTGAATGTCGAAGGGCAGACTGGTGGAAATCCCGTTCGGATAGATTTCGTGCGTCGTCAGACCCTCAGGCTCCAGGAAAACGTTGTGTTGATCCTTGCCGGCAAAACGATGAATCTTGTCCTCGATCGACGGGCAGTAGCGTGGCCCCACCCCTTCGATCACCCCGGTATACATCGGCGAGCGATCCAGACCGCCACGAATGATGTCGTGCGTGCGCTCGTTGGTCTGGGTGATCCAGCAGGGCAACTGGCGCGGATGTTGTCCGGCATGGCCGAGAAAGGAAAAGACCGGCAGCGGATCGTCCGAATGCTGCTCTTCCATGACCGAGAAATCGATGGTCTTGCCGTCGAGGCGCGGCGGCGTCCCGGTTTTGAGACGACCCTGCGGCAGCTTCAGTTCCTTCAGCCGCGCTGCCAGCGAGACCGAGGGCGGATCGCCCATGCGCCCGCCGGTGTAATTGGAAAGACCAACGTGGATCAGCCCGTTCAGAAAGGTGCCGGCGGTGAGTACCACGGCCGGCGCCTCGAAGCGCACGCCGAGTTGGGTCACGGCACCGACGACGCGGTCACCTTCCACAATCAGATCGTCGCAAGCTTGCGCGAAAAGGGTGAGATTGGGCTGGTTTTCCAGCCGGGTTCGGATCGCCTGCCGGTAAAGCACCCGATCGGCCTGCGCCCGCGTGGCACGCACTGCCGGTCCTTTGGAGCCGTTGAGAATCCGAAACTGGATACCCGCTTCATCCGTGGCGGCAGCCATCGCGCCGCCCAGCGCATCCACCTCCTTGACCAGATGTCCTTTGCCGATGCCGCCGATGGATGGATTGCAGCTCATCGCCCCCAGGGTTTCGAGATTGTGCGTGAGCAGCAGCGTCTTTGCGCCGGCGCGCGCAGCCGCGAGCGCCGCTTCGGTGCCGGCGTGGCCGCCACCGACGACGATGACGTCGAAACGGGTCGGAAAGTGCATGAAAAGAGCGTTCGCAGGGCAATACAGGGAGCGCGATTCTACGCCATGCGACTGAAAAATAACAGGTTTTGCGAACTCAACGAGAAATTAGCACTCTAATCGCACGAGTGCTAAAATAGCCTCAGGTTCTTCAAGGAGGACAAAAGCAATGCAAACGATGACGCTTCCCATCCCTTCCGCAGCGGGCAATATCGACGCCTACATCCAAGCGGCGAACCGTTTCCCGATGCTGACAGAGGCCGAGGAAATGCGCCTGGCACGGCGACTGCGCGATGAAGGCGACCTCGATGCGGCGCGCGAACTGGTACTCTCGCATCTGCGGCTGGTGATCTCCATTGCCCGCGGCTATCTTGGCTACGGCCTGCCACACGCCGACCTGATCCAGGAAGGCAATATTGGCCTGATGAAGGCAGTCAAGCGCTTCGATCCGGAGCGCGGCGTGCGTCTGGTGTCCTTTGCCATGCACTGGATCAAGGCCGAAATCCATGAATACATTCTGAAAAACTGGCGTCTGGTCAAAGTGGCGACGACCAAGGCGCAGCGTAAACTCTTCTTCAATCTGCGCAGCTTGAAGAACGACTACGAAGGCAGCCAGACCCTGACCGGCTCGCAAGCGCAAGAGGTGGCCGCCCGTCTCGGCGTCAAGCCGGAAGAGGTTGTCGAAATGGAAACCCGGCTGACCGGGCGCGATCTGGCGCTGGAAGGCCAACCGGAAGACGGCGAGGAAGCTTTCGCGCCGATCGATTATCTGGCCGATTCCCGCTACGAACCGACGCGGGTGATCGAAGCCAACGACTACGCCCGCCTGCAGGATGAGGGTTTGCGCACCGCGCTGGAAAGTCTGGATGCGCGCAGCCGGCGCATTGTCGAAGCGCGCTGGCTGCATGACGGCGAAGCGGCGACCCTGCACGAGCTGGCCGACGAATTTGGCGTCTCCGCCGAGCGGATTCGTCAGATCGAGGCCAAGGCCCTGCAGAAAATGAAGGCCGCGCTGGTCAGTTGATCGGCAGACCGGGACTGAAAGGCCGGCAAGATCGCCGGCCTTTTTTATTGGGCAACGGGCAGGGCGGCGAGAATCTTGCCGTGGATGCCGTTGAAGCCGCCGTTGCTCATCACCAGGATGTGATCGCCGGGCTGGGCGGCGGCGGCAATTGAGGCCACCAGTTGCCCGAAATCCTCGTGCGTCGAAGCCATGTCGCCCAGCGGCGCCAGGGCTTCGGCAGCATCCCAGCCCAGATTGCTGGCGTAGCAAAACACCCGATCGGCGGCGGCCAGACTTTCCGGCAGGCGACTTTTCATCGTTCCCAGTTTCATGGTGTTGGAGCGCGGCTCCAGCACGGCCAGGATGCGTGACTTGCCGACACGGCGACGCAGGCCGGCGAGGGTGGTTTCGATGGCAGTCGGGTGGTGGGCAAAATCGTCGTAGACGGTAATGCCCTGCACGGTGCCACGCACTTCCAGCCGGCGTTTGACGTTTTCGAAGCGGCTCAGCGCTTCCAGGCCATTTTCCAACGGCACGCCGACATGGCGGGCCGCGAGCAGGGCGGCGCAGGCATTGGCGCGGTTATGGTCGCCAGTCAGCGCCCAGCGGCAACGGCCGATTTCGCCGTCCGGGCCGTTCAGCACCAGTTCGCCGCTGGCGTCGTCGCCGCTGACGCGATAACCATCGGCACCGTTGAACCATTCGACCGGAGTCCAGCAACCACGGTCAATGACGCGCTTCAGGCTTTCCTCGCCGGCGTTGGCGACGACCAGTCCGGATTGTGGCAATGTGCGCACCAGATGATGAAATTGCGTCTCGATCGCTGCCAGATCGCTGAAAATATCCGCATGATCGAATTCGAGATTGTTCAGGACGGCGGTGCGCGGGCGGTAGTGCACGAATTTTGAGCGTTTGTCGCAGAAGGCGGTGTCGTACTCGTCGGCTTCGATGACGAAGAACGGGGTGCTGCCCAGCCGCGCCGACACCCCGAAATTCATCGGCACGCCGCCGATCAGGAAGCCCGGCCCCATGCCGGCATCTTCGAGTATCCAGGCCAGCATGGCCGATGTGGTGGTCTTGCCATGGGTGCCGGCCACGGCCAGTACCCAGTGACCGGCCAGCACGTACTCGGCCAGCCACTGCGGGCCGGACATGTAGGGCAGGCCGCGGTCGAGAATGGTTTCGAGCAGGGGATTGCCGCGCGAAACGGCATTGCCGACAACAAACAGATCGGGAAAGAGATCTGCCTGCGCCGGATCGTAACCTTCGCTCAATTCGATGCCGGCGGCGGCGAGCTGGTCGCTCATCGGCGGATAGACATTGGCGTCGCAACCGGTGACGCGGTGACCGCAGGCGCGGGCAAGCTGGGCGATGCCACCCATGAAAGTGCCGCAAATTCCGAGAATATGAATGTGCATGTCAAAAAGACCCGTTAGAATGCCCGCGATTGTACTCCGACGGAGCCATGCATGCCCCGTAACGACCGCGCCCGGCAGATCCATGCCCGCGCCAGCATCGCCAGCGCCGCCGCTCGCCTGATGGCCGAAGACGGGATTGGCGATTTCCAGCTGGCCAAGAAAAAGGCATTGCGCCAGCTGGGGCTACCGGAAGGTACCCGCCTCCCGGATAACGCCGAGGTCGAGGCGGAACTGCGGGCCTATCAGGAAATCTATCAAGGCGACGAACAGCCGGCGCATTTGCAGCAACTGCGCGAAGCGGCGCTGGAAATCATGGAACTGCTCGCCGACTTCAACCCCTACCTCACCGGCTCGGTTCTCGACGGCACTGCCGGCAGGCATAACGACATCGACTTGCTGCTATTCGCCGACAGCGCCAAAGAAGTCGAGATCTTCCTGCTAAATCGCGGCATTTTCTTCGAACACGCAGAACCGCCCAACGAACGTGTCGAAGCCTTATTGATACTCGAAACCGAAGTCGCCGATGTCAAACTGGCTGTGCTCGACCCGCATCTCGAACGCGTTGCCTTCCGGGCTCGCGATGGGCGCGTACGCGAACGAGCACGCGTGGAGGCAGTACGCGAAATCGTGGACGCCGCAAGCCGCTGAGCACACTCCCCATTTAGCGGCGATTTTCTGGCTAGACTGGACAAGTTGCGGCGATTTGCGGCAAACTTGCAGACATGACGAAGCAAAGCAAACGCTCCGCAACGCCGGAAAAAGCCCGCTTGCTGGTCCTGCACGGCCCCAATTTGAACCTGTTGGGGACGCGCGAACCGGAGCACTACGGCTCGGTCACGCTCGACGAAATCAATCGTCGACTGGCCTGCCGGGCCGAATCGGCCGGCGTCGAACTCGAATCTTTCCAGAGCAATCACGAAGGCGCCCTGATCGAACGCGTCCATGCTGCCCGGCAGCAGGGGGTGCGCTACATCATCATCAATCCCGCCGGGTACACCCACACCAGCGTCGCCCTGCGCGATGCATTGGCCGGTACCGCCATTCCCTTCGTGGAAGTGCACCTTTCCAATGTGCACGCCCGCGAAGCCTTCCGCCAGCATTCGTACTTCTCCGACCTGGCCATTGGCGTCATCTCCGGACTGGGACACGAGGGCTATTCGCTCGCTCTCGAATACCTGCTCAACAAAATCTACACCGATTAACCGTCTTAACGGCGCATTTCCGCAAAGTGCGCCGTCGACAAGGGAGACATCATGGATTTGCGTAAACTGAAGAAACTCATCGACCTGGTCCAGGAATCCGGCATCTCGGAACTGGAAGTCACCGAGGGCGAAGAAAAAGTGCGCATCGCCAAACACAGCGTCGCACCGATGGCCATGGCCCACAGCTATAGCCTTCCCGCGGCCCCCGCTGCCGCCCCTGCGGTTTCCGCTGCCGCCCCCGCCGCTGCGGAAGATGCATTGCCGGAGGGCCATGTGGTCAAGGCTCCGATGGTCGGCACCTTCTACCGCTCGCCCTCGCCGGGTGCCGGCGCCTTTGTCGAAGTCGGTCAGACCGTCAAGCAGGGCGATACGCTGTGCATCATCGAAGCGATGAAGCTACTCAACGAAATCGAGGCCGATGCCTCGGGCGTCGTCAAGGCCATTCTGGTCGACAACGGCCAGCCGGTCGAATACGGCGAGCCGCTGTTCGTCATCGGCTGATCGCCATGGGATTCATGTTCGACAAGGTGCTGATCGCCAATCGCGGCGAAATTGCGTTGCGCGTGCAACGCGCCTGCCGCGAGCTGGGCATCAAGACGGTGGTCGTGCATTCGGAAGCCGACCGCGAAGCCAAGTACGTCAAACTGGCCGACGAATCGGTCTGTATCGGGCCGGCCGCCTCGGCGCAAAGTTACCTCAACATTCCGGCGATCATTTCCGCCGCCGAGGTGACCGACGCGCAAGCCATTCACCCCGGCTACGGCTTTCTCTCGGAAAATGCCGATTTTGCCGAGCGGGTTGAATCCTCCGGCTTCGTGTTCATCGGCCCGCGCGCCGACACCATTCGGCTGATGGGTGACAAGGTTTCGGCCAAGGATGCGATGAAGGCCGCCGGCGTTCCCTGCGTGCCGGGTTCCGAAGGCGCTTTGCCGGACGACCCCAAGGAAATCACCAAGATTGCCCGCAGCGTCGGCTATCCGGTAATCATCAAGGCGGCCGGCGGTGGCGGCGGCCGCGGCATGCGCGTGGTGCATACCGAAGCCGCGCTGCTCAATGCCGTGCAGATGACTCGCACCGAGGCGGGCGCCGCTTTCGGCAACCCGACGGTGTATATGGAAAAATTCCTGGAGAATCCGCGCCACGTGGAAATCCAGGTGCTCGCCGATCAGCACAAGAATGCGGTCTACCTTGGCGAACGCGATTGCTCGATGCAGCGTCGCCACCAGAAGGTCATCGAGGAAGCGCCGGCACCGGGCATTCCGCCACGCCTGATCGCCCGCGTCGGCGAGCGTTGCGCCG
>Ga0209570_1001704_pt1 | contig 10953 bp, 8 predicted proteins | sample EBPBio172007_DNA_FD_185861 | JGI IMG/M metagenome (GOLD analysis project Ga0209570, IMG submission 185861) | Wastewater treatment Type I Accumulibacter community from EBPR Bioreactor in Madison, WI, USA - Reactor 1_9/17/2007_ DNA (SPAdes)... | ecosystem: Engineered > Bioreactor > EBPR >... | reverse complement strand
TGCGCTGATGCCGGGCATGGACGGGTTCGAGACCTGTCGCGCCCTGAAGCGCGATCCGGCGCTTTCCCGCGTGCCGGTGATCTTCATGACCGGTCTCGCTGAGCCGGAGGACGTGGTGCGCGGGCTGGAGGCGGGCGGGGTGGATTATGTCACCAAGCCAGTCGTGCCGCAGGAGTTGCTGGCCCGCATCCGCGTCCATCTCGCCAATGCGCGGCTGGAGCGCTCGGCGCGTGCCGCGCTCGATTCCTCCGGCCGTTATCTGCTGGCCGCGGACGAATCCGGTAACCTGCTGTGGTGGACGCCGCAGGCGGGCGCCCTGATGGTCGGCGTTCTCGACGAACCGCTTTCGGTGCGGGCTCCGTTGCCGGAAGCGCTGGCGACGGCGCTCGCCGATACGCCCGATCCGGCGCGGCTCAACATTGCCCTGCCGCGTGTCGGCGGTGCCGGCGTGAAAGTACAGGGCGTGGCGCGCCTTGCGCCGGGCGAGATCCTGCTCCGCGTGAGCGAGGTCGAGGATGGCGCCGCACCCGGCATGGAGGATCGCCTGCGCGAGACCTATCAGGTTTCGGCGCGGGAGGCGGAGGTGCTGAGCTGGATCGCGCAGGGCAAGACCAACCGGGACATCGCCGAAATCCTCGATGTCTCACCGCGAACGGTCAACAAGCACCTCGAGCGCATCTTCCGCAAGATCGGCGTCGAGAACCGCACGGCGGCGGCCGCGATCGTGCTGGGCATGAGGCACTGAGCCGCAACGGGCCGCCCGGCTCTCCCGTGCTCAAAGGCCAGATCGCTCTGATTTAATCCATTGCCGTAAGACTAGCTTCAAGAGGCACCCCCTCAAATGAGGCGGATCTGTTGTCGCCCCCCGCGAGTTGCGCCGCGTACACTTTCGGCGTGAGCCGGAGGGCGCTTTCAACTCCTGTTTGGGTCTTGTCGGGCCGGCGGATATGATGGAATTTGAATGCTGATTCCCGTCGATTTCGCCGGAAATTCGGATGGTAGCGCCATGCGCGTCGCTTTCGCCCTTCTGACCACGGTCGTGCTCGGGCTCGATATCGCCGGCCTTGTCGGGACGGGCGAGGCCCTGGCGCAGGCTGGCCGTCCGCGCGCCGCGCAGTCGCGGGAGGCGCGCGCCGGAACAGTCTTCATCCACGGCGCGACGGTCTATGATCAGAACCACCTCTGGGCCTATGTGTGGAGCCATGCAGCCGGCTCCGGCAATGCCGGCGACATCGACTTTGTTGCCCGGACCATGGAGCAGCTTTACCGCGAGCACGGCTATTTTCTGGCGCGGGTTGAGGCGCGGCGCGACTCACGGACCGGTTCGGTCGAATATCAGGTGCGGGAAGGCCGGATATCCCGGATCGAGATCGAGGGATTTCCCGCCAATGTCGCGGCCCGGATCGAGGCCTACTTCAGCGCCGCGCTCTCGGAAGGGCCGGCGCAACTCGCGGCCTTCGAGCGCGCGGTGGCGCTCTCCGGCGATCTCTCCGGCGTATCGGTGCGGACGGAACTCACCGATCTCGACGAAAGCGGCGGCGCGGGCCTCAAGGTCATCGGCGCGGCGGTTCGTCAGCGTGGCAGCCTGACGGTCGACAATCCGCCGCGCCGGCTCGGCAAGAGCGCCTCGGCCTTTCTCTCGCAGGAGTTCTACTCGACGTTCGTCGGCGGGGACATGCTCCGCTTCGGCCTCGCCGGGAACAAGGTCTTCCGGCATGACAGCATCAGCCGCTACGGCGGCGTTCACTACCGCACGCCGATCGGCAGCCTCGGCAGTTATTTCGAGGCTTTCGCGGGAACCTCGCTCGCGCGGCGCGACCTCTCCGGCACACTGCAGGATTCGACACAGCGCGGGCGCAACGCGATCGTCGTCTTCGGCTATCCGCTCCTTCGCGATCTGCACCAGTTTCTGTTCCTGCTCGGCGAATACGACTATTCGCGCGGGAGGTCCGTTTCCGGTTTTGGCAGTGCCGTCAGCCAGGCGCAGACGCTGCGCGCATCGCTCGTCTACGGCCTCGTCCGGGACGACGGCGGAACGATCAAGACGGGCATGACGATCTCGGCAGGGCACGGAAAGGAAGACCGGCTGCCCGGTCTCCGGCCGATCAGCCCGAACTTCTGGCATCTGCGTGCCGGGTTCGGCTGGGTCCAGCCGTTCGACCACATCATGCCGGGGCTGGCGCTGCGGACCGAGGTCATCGGCCAGGCGACATCCTCGCGGGTGCCGGAGGTCGAGAAATTTCATCTCGGCGATCGCGAGCGCATGCGGGGATATGGCTTTGCCGAGTTCGAGGGCGGCACCGGCGTGACCGGAACCTTCGAGTTGACCAAGTATATTCCGACCGGTCTGGAAACGATCACCGGCGTCACGCCTTATGTCTTTTTCGACACCGGCTACATCCACGACCGTTCGCTGATCGCTGGTAAGAACGATCACCTGCTTTCGTCGCTCGGTGCCGGGATGCGTCTGTTTGTCGGCAGTCACGTGGCGGTCAACGGCTGGCTGGCGATGCCGCTCAACCGGGATAGCGCCAACCGGCGGCCATCGCCGGCCGGCTATCTGCGCGTTTCGGCCTTCTGGTGAGGAGCGACCATGATGCGCCTGATCATCGCCCTTTCGCTCATCCTTTCGGGATTGCCCGGGATGGCCCTCGCGGCCGGCAACCAGTACGGCTGGTGTCGAGGCACGGGCAACCCGCACGGGGCGGATTGCGGCGTCTCCAACCCGTCCGGTGTCATTCCGCCGAACACGCCGGCGCATATCCCGACGGCGACCGAAACCATGGTGCCTTCCAAGCCGCCGCTTCCCGGTGCGGTGTTGCATCTCAAGCGGGACCCGATCCCGATCATGCTGCCCAAGCAGGGGCCGAAGCTGCGACCGGGGCAGGGGCAGCCTTCGCAGCCTTACCGCGAGCCGCTGGCGATTCCGAACCCGAGCTTGCCGCCGCAGCGCGTCCCGGGGCGGATTCCTACACGGATCGAGACTCCGAAGCAGTCGCAGCGCGAGCCGCTGGCGATTCCGAACCCGAGCTTGCCGCCGCAGCGCGTCCCGGGGCGGATTCCTACACGGATCGAGACGCCGAAGCAGTCGCAGCGCGAGCCGCTGGCGATTCCGAATCCAAGCTTGCCGCCGCAGCGCGTCCCGGGGCGGATTCCTACACGGATCGAGACGCCGCAGGAGCCCTACCGCGTGCCGGTGGCGATCCCGAACCCGAGCTTGCCGCCGCAGCGCGTCCCGGGGCGGGTTCCAACGCGGATTGAAACGCCGCAGGAGCCTTACCGCGCGCCGGCGGCGATCCCCAACCCGAGTTTGCCGCCGCAACTGGTGCCGCAGCGCGCTCCCGAGCCTGTCGCGATCCCGATGCCGCAGCCGTTGCAACCCCATCGCGTGCCCGTGGCAACTCCCGAACCGAGCTTGCCGCCGCAGCGTGTCCCGGGGCAGATTCCGCTCCCGGTCGAAACGCCGCAGGAGCCCTACCGCGTGCCCGTGGCGATCCCTGACCCGGTCTTGCCGCCGCAACTGGCGCCGTCCCGCAGGCCGTCCGTTGTGCCGACCGTCGTTCCGGGAGATGAAAGGCCGACGGTTGTCGTCCGGCCGAATGTAACCTCGGTCGATCCCGGTCTCGTTCCGCGACAACCGGGTCGGCAGCTCCTTCACGCGCCGGCGCGGTTCGAGGATCGATCCGGAACCGGCTGGGATTGCGTCGCGAGCGGGCATGGCAGGCGACGCTATGTCGATGATCGCGGTGTCACCGTGGAGCTGGGTTCCGCGCCGAGCCTCGCCTTCTCCGAGACGATCGTTCGGGATATTCCGGCCTGGCACCCTCAGGAGGCCGGCTGCCTGATCGCGATAAAGCGCAAGCTCCGGCGTTGAGGAGATCTCCCGTGCGGAAGCGGCGCGGGCAGGGTCATCGCCCCGGTGCGTCCGGGGCGGCAAGCCGCCTCAACAGGTGCAGCGAGACCCCGGTTGCATCCGCCGCCACGTGATCGGCGATGGAAAAGTCGGCTTCCATGAAATAGAGCGAGGGTATCGCGATGGTCGGGATTGAAGCGGCCCGTGCCGCCGCCACACCCGGCGGGGAATCCTCTATCGCGACGGCCTCCTGCGGTCGGCAACCGAGCGCTTCGAGCGCGGCGAGATAGACGGCCGGATCGGGTTTCTTGCGCGGGACCGCATCGCCGGCCATGACGACCGGGAAAATCGTTCGCCACGCCTCCGCGAAATGCTTGCCGAGAAGAGCGGCGACATTCTCGGGGGATGTGGTGGTCGCGATGGCGAGGGTAATATCCTCGGCTTGCAGCGTACGGATCAGATCGGCGATTCCGGGGCTGAGCAGCAAATCGGAGGCGATCTCGGCGTAGATTTCGTTCTTGCGGCGATGAAGCGCGGCGAAATCCGGTGGGCGCGCGCCAGGAAACTGCCGTTCGTGGAAGGCCCGCATCCGCTCGCGTCCGCCGGTGACGTGGAGCAGGTCGGCGTAATGCGCCCTGTCCCAGAACCAGTCGAGCCCGGTTTCGTGGAAGGCCTGGTTGAAGGCGGCGCGATGGCCTTCCTCGGTTTCGGCCAGCGTTCCGTCGACGTCGAAAATAACAGCCTTCAGCGGCATCGCCGCCTCATGCGCAGGCGGCGCGGATGGCCGCGATGTTGGCGGCATATTGCGCCTTTCCGCCCTTGAAGATCGCCGAGCCGGCAACGAGCACATCCGCCCCGGCTTTGACGAGCGCCGGCGCGGTCTCGGGCGTCACGCCGCCGTCGATTTCGATCCGGATCGGCCGGTCGCCGATCATGCGTTTGATGCGGCGCACTTTCTCTATCTGCGAGGGAATGAAGGCCTGCCCGCCGAAACCGGGGTTGACGCTCATCACCAGCACGAGATCGAGCCGGTCGAGTACATAATCGATGACGTTTTCCGGCGTCGCGGGGTTGAGCGAGACGCCGGCTTTCTTGCCGAGTGCGCGGATCGCCTGAAGCGAGCGGTCAAGGTGGGTTGTCGCTTCCGCATGGACCGTGATGAAGTCGCAGCCGGCCTTGGCGAAGGCTTCGAGGAACGGATCGCACGGCTCGATCATCAGGTGGCAGTCGAACACCTTGTCGCAATGCGGGCGCAGCGCCGCGATCACCGGCGGGCCGAAGGTGATGTTGGGCGCGAAATGCCCGTCCATCACGTCGAGATGCACCCAGTCGCCGCCGGCGGCCATGACGTCCTTCACCTCCTCGCCGAGCCGCGAGAAATCGGCGGAGAGGATGGAGGGCGCGATGAGGAGGGGGCTTTTCATGAGATACCTCCGGTGAAAACGCGGCTGGCGCGGATATCTTCGGCCTCGAAGGTCGCCAGTTCCTCAATGTCGAGTGGTCGGCCCGCCGCGAAAATGCGGTTGGCCTGCCGGAGGCGCGCCCGGTCGAGCGCGTTGCGGATCGAGCGGGCGTTGGCGAAATGCGGCTGGTTTTTCCGCGCGGCGATATACTCGGCGAAGGCCGTGCGCGCGCCGCCCGAGAAGCGGTAATGCTGCGCCTCCAGCATTTTCTCGGCGATCGCGAGTAATTCGTCGTCTTCGTAGTCCGGGAAATCGACGTGATGGGCGACACGGCTCCTGAAGCCGGGGTTGGAGCGGAAGAAGGTTTCCATCCGTTCGGCGTAACCGGCGAGGATGACGACGAGATCGTCGCGCTGGTTCTCCATCACCTGAAGCAGGATCTCGATCGCCTCCTGCCCGTAATCGCGTTCGTTTTCGGGGCGGTAGAGGTAATAGGCCTCGTCGATGAACAGCACGCCACCCATGGCGCGTTTGAGCACTTCCTTGGTCTTGGGCGCCGTATGGCCGATGTATTGCCCGACGAGATCGTCACGCGTCACCGAGACGAGGTGGTTGCGGCGGATGTAACCCAGCTTGTGCAGGATTTCCGCCATCCGCAGCGCCACCGTGGTCTTGCCGGTGCCGGGGTTGCCGGTGAAGCTCATGTGCAGGGTCGGGGCGCCAGCCCCCAGCCCGTGGCGCTCGCGCGCCTTTTCGACGAGCAGCAGCGCCGCGATCTGGCGGATCCGCAGCTTGACGGGCTTGAGCCCAACAAGCTCGCGGTCGAGCGCGTCGAGCACCTCGCCGATGCCCGAAGCCGCGTAATCCGCCGCAAGATCGATGCGCGTCTCCTCGCACATGCCGCCCTCGTCAGGTCCGCATCGCATAGATCTGGTTGCGGCCCGGCCCTTCCGAGCGCACCAGCGTCAGCGGCTTCTCGGTCGATGGGCGATTAACGATGAAACTCATGCGCACCGTTTCCCAGCCGTGGGTGTTGTCGAAGGCGTTGATGCGGATGTAATCCTCCGGGTGCGCCTTGCGGCATGCGTTGATCTCCTGCACGACACCGGCGGCATCCGCGAGATCGAACATCGGTAGGCCCCACATCTCCCAGTAGGTGTTCCGGGGGTGCGGATCGTTGGTGAACTCCACGCCCAACGCCCAGCTTTGCGAGATGCAATATTGCACCTGCGCCGTGATCTGCGCGTCGGTGAGGTCGGGGAGAAAGGAAAAGCAGCCTTGGGTGATGCGCATTTTGTTTCTCCTTACATCGAGACAGAGGGGGTCGGCACGAAGTCCGAGGTGTCGGTCGAGGTGTAGTTGAAGGTGATGTCGCCCCAGGTATCGAGCGCAGCCCGCAGCGGCTGGCACCATTTGGCGGCATCGCGTAGGATTTCCGGGCCTTCGTTTCGGATATCGCGGCCCTCGTTGCGCGCGAGCACCATCGCTTCGAGCGCCACGCGGTTCGCTTGCGCACCGGCCTGAATTCCCATCGGATGGCCGATGGTGCCGCCGCCGAACTGGAGCACCACATCGTCTCCGAACAGATCGAGCAGCTGATGCATCTGCCCGGCGTGGATGCCGCCGGAGGCGACCGGCATCACCTTGCGAAGGCTGGCCCAATCCTGCTCGAAGAACAGGCCGCGCGGCAGGTCTTCCTTCGTCACCATGTCGCGGCAGACGTTGTAGTAGCCCTGCACGGTCATGGGGTCGCCCTCTAGCTTGCCGACGGCGGTGCCGGTGTGCAGGTGATCGACGCCCGCGAGGCGCAGCCACTTGGCGATGACGCGGAACGAGATGCCGTGGTTCTTCTGGCGGGTGTAGGTGCCGTGCCCGGCGCGGTGCATGTGCAGGATCATGTCGTTCTGCCGGCACCATTCCGAGATCGACTGGATCGCCGTCCAGCCGATGATGAGGTCGACCATCACGACGCAGGAGCCGAGTTCCTTGGCGAACTGGGCGCGGCGATACATCTCCTCCATCGTTCCGGCGGTGATGTTGAGATAGTGGCCCTTCACCTCGCCGGTGACGGCCTGCGCCTTGTTCACCGCCTCCATGCAGTAGAGGAAGCGGTCGCGCCAGTGCATGAAGGGCTGCGAGTTGATGTTCTCGTCGTCCTTGACGAAATCGAGCCCGCCCTTGAGCGCCTCGTAGACCACGCGGCCGTAATTCTTGCCGGAGAGGCCGAGCTTGGGCTTGGTGGTGGCGCCGAGCAGCGGTCGCCCGAACTTGTCGAGGCGCTCGCGCTCGACGACGATGCCGGTCGGCGGACCCTTGAAGGTCTTCACATAGGCGACCGGAAAGCGCATGTCCTCGAGCCGCGCGGCCTTGAGCGGCTTGAACGAGAATACGTTGCCGATGATCGAGGCGGTGAGGTTGGCGATCGAGCCTTCCTCGAACAGTTCGAGTTCATAGGCGACATAGCAGAAATACTGCCCCGGCGTGTTCGGCACCGGATCGATCCGGTAGGCCTTGGCGCGGTAGCGGTCGCAGGCGGTGAGGCGGTCGGTCCACACCACGGTCCAGGTCGCGGTGGAGCTTTCGCCGGCGACCGCCGCGGCGGCTTCGATCGGGTCGACGCCCTCCTGCGGGGTGATGCGGAACAGGGCGAGAAGGTCGGTGTCCTTGGGGGCGTAATCGCCATCCCAATAGCCCATCTGGGCATATTTCAGCACGCCGGCCTTGTAGCGTTCCTTGCCGGTGATGGCTTTCGGTTGCGCAGTCATGGAAGCGTTTCCTTGTCGTTCGGGGTTATTCTGCTGCGGCGGGAATGCCAGCGATCTTCGGATCGAGCGCGCCGGCGCGGTAGCGCTTCGCCATCTCGGACAGCGGGACCGGTGTGATCCGGCTCGCGTTGCCGGCCGTACCGAAATCCTCGAAGCGCTGCCGGCAGAGGGCTCTCATGGCGTCCATCGCCGGTTTGAGGAACTTGCGCGGGTCGAACTCCTTGCGGTTCTCCTGCGCGATCTTGCGGAACTGGCCGGTCATCGCGAGGCGGCAGTCGGTATCGATGTTGACCTTGCGCACGCCGTGCTGGATGCCGCGCTGGATCTCCTCGACCGGCACGCCCCAGGTCTGCGGCATCGCGCCGCCGAATTCGTTGAAGAGTTCCTGCAGGTCCTGCGGCACCGAGGAGGAGCCGTGCATCACCAGATGCGTTTCCGGCAGGCGGCGGTGAATCTCCTCGATGACATGCATCGCGAGAATCTCGCCGTCCGGCTGGCGTGAGAACTTGTAGGCGCCGTGGCTGGTGCCCATCGCGATCGCGAGCGCATCGACCTTGGTGCGCGCGACGAAATCCACCGCTTGGTCGGGGTCGGTCAGGAGCTGGTCGTGGCCGACGGAGCCCTCAAGCCCGTGGCCGTCCTCCTGCTCGCCGCCGCCGTGTTCGAGCGAGCCGAGCACGCCGAGTTCGCCTTCCACCGAGGCACCGACCCAATGCGCCATATCCACGACGCGGCGGGTGATCGAGAGATTGTAATCGTAATCCGCAGCCGTCTTGCCGTCGGCCTTCAACGAGCCGTCCATCATCACCGAGGTGAAACCGTGCTGGAGCGCGGTCGCGCAGGTCGCTTCCTCGTTGCCGTGGTCGAGATGGAGGCAGATCGGAATTTGCGGATAGATTTTCTCCGCGGCATCGACCATCGCGGCGAGCATGATGTCGTTGGCGTAGGAGCGGGCGCCGCGCGAAGCTTGCAGGATCACCGGCGCGTCACAGGCCTTCGCTGCTTCCATGATGGCAAGAACCTGCTCCATGTTATTGATATTGAAGGCCGGGACGCCGTAGGAACGTTCGGCAGCGTGGTCGAGCAATTGGCGAAGCGTGATGCGGGCCATGGGTTTTCTCCTCAGGCGATGAGCTGGCGGGCCTTGGCGATGACCGCCTCGACCGTTAGTCCGAAATGCCGGTAGAGGTCGGGCGCGGGGGCGGAGGCGCCGAAGCCCTCCATGCCGATGAAGGCGCCGTTCCCGCCGATCCAGCGATCCCAGCCGAGCCGCGCGGCGGCCTCGATGCCGATGCGCGGCGCGGTGCCGAGCACGCGGGCGCGATAGGTCTCGTCTTGCCGCTCGAACAGTTCCCATGACGGCATCGAGACGACCGCCACCACCTTGCCGATCTCGCCGAGCCGCCGCGCGGCCTCGACCGCCAGTTCGACCTCGGAGCCGGTGGCGAGCAGCGTCAGATGGCGGGGCCGCGACGGTTCCACGAGGAGATAGGCGCCGCGCGCGGTGAGGTTCGTCCGCGCGTCGCCACGCAGGGCAGGGAGATTCTGGCGCGACAGGCAGAGCACGGAGGGCGTTTTCCGGTTCTGGAGCGCGATCTCCCAGGCTTCCGCCGTTTCGAGCGCATCGCAGGGGCGGAATACGTTGAGGTTCGGCGTCGCGCGCAGCATCGCCAGATGCTCGACCGGCTGGTGCGTCGGCCCGTCCTCGCCAAGACCGATGGAATCGTGGGTCAGCACATAGATGACGCGCTGTTCCATCAGCGCGGAAAGCCGCATCGCCCCGCGCATGTAATCGGAGAAGACGAGAAACGTGCCGCCGTAGGGGATGAAGCCGCCGTGCAGCGCGAGGCCATTCATCACCGCCGCCATGCCGTGTTCGCGGATGCCGTGGCGGATATAGGTGCCGCGGAAATCACCGGCCTCGACCGACTTCTGCCCCTTGGTGATCGTGAGGTTCGAATGGGTGAGATCCGCCGAGCCGCCGGCCATGATCGGCACCGAGCGGTTGATGACCTCGAGCGCCATCTCGCTTGCCTTGCGGGTCGCAACTTTCGGGCGGGTGTTGACGAGGCTGTTCTTGAACGCCGTCATGTCGATGGAGAAGCCCTTCGGCAGATCGCCGGAAATCGCCGCCGCGAACTTCCGGCGGCGCGGGCTTTTGGCGAGCCGCTCCTCCCAGGCGGTCCGGGTGCCGGTATGTCGCGCGCCGGCCGCGCGCCAGGCGGCGAGAATATCGCCGGGAACCTCGAACGGGGCGGCGGTCCAGCCGAGTTCTGCGCGGGCAGCCTCGATTTCCGCCGTGCCGAGCGGGGCGCCGTGGGTTGCCTCGGAGCCCTGCTTGTTGGGCGCGCCCTTGCCGATGATCGTGCGGCAGGCGATGAGACTCGGCTTGCGACTGCGCTTCGCGGCCGCGATCGCGGTTTCGATCGCCGCCATGTCGTGTCCGTCGATCGCCTGCACGTTCCAGCCTGCGGCGCGGAACCGCGCCATCTGATCGGTCGAGGTCGAGAGCGATGTGCTGCCGTCGATGGAGATGCGGTTGTCATCCCAGAACAGGATGAGGCGCGAGAGGCGCAGATGTCCGGCAAGGTCGATCGCCTCGTGGCTGATGCCTTCCATCAGGCAGCCGTCGCCGGCGATCACGTAGGTGTGGTGATCGACGAGGCGGGAGCCGAACCGGGCCTGCATCATCCGCTCGGCGAGCGCCATGCCGACGGCGGTGGCAATGCCTTGGCCAAGCGGGCCGGTGGTGGTTTCGATGCCGAGCGCATGGCCGTATTCCGGGTGGCCGGCGGTTCTGGCGCCGAGCTGGCGGAAGCGCCGCAATTCGCTCATCGGTATGTCGGCATAGCCGAGAAGATGATGGAGCGCATATTGCAGCATCGAGCCGTGCCCGGCCGAGAGCACGAAGCGGTCGCGATCCGGCCAGTCC
>Ga0209570_1001703_pt1 | contig 10959 bp, 10 predicted proteins | sample EBPBio172007_DNA_FD_185861 | JGI IMG/M metagenome (GOLD analysis project Ga0209570, IMG submission 185861) | Wastewater treatment Type I Accumulibacter community from EBPR Bioreactor in Madison, WI, USA - Reactor 1_9/17/2007_ DNA (SPAdes)... | ecosystem: Engineered > Bioreactor > EBPR >... | reverse complement strand
GGCCAATCAGTTGCACCGATCCGCTGCTCGGGGCATCGAGACCGCCGAGCAGATGCAACAGCGTGCTCTTGCCCGAACCGGAGGCCCCGACAATCGCCACGCTTTCGCCCGCACGCACCTGCAGATCGACCGCGGTCAGCACCGGCACCTTGAGCCCTCCGCCGCTGAACGTCTTGCCCAGGCCGGAACAGGCCAACACCAGGGATTCACTCATAACGCAAGGCCTCCGCCGGATTGACCCGCGCTGCCCGCCAGCTCGGATAGAGCGTCGCCAGCAGTGCCAGCACGAAGGAAATACCGGTCACCAGCCAGACATCGTTCCAACGCAGTTCGGAAGGCAATTGCGAGATGTAATAGACGCTCTTGTCGAGGAACTGCGTCCCCAGCAGGCGTTCGATGAACGGCACCACCACATCGACATTGAGCGCCAGCGCCACGCCGCCGCCGATCCCCAGCGCCATGCCGAGCAAACCGACAATGGCCCCCTGCACCACAAAAACCGCCATGATCGACTGCGGCCGCGCGCCCAGCGTACGCAGAATGGCAATATCCGCCTGCTTGTCGGTCACCGCCATCACCAGCGTGGTCACCAGATTGAAGGCTGCCACCGCAACGATCAGCGACAGGATGATGAACATCATGTTCTTCTCGATCTGCACCGCGCGGAAAAAGTTGGCGTGGCTCTTGGTCCAGTCGAACAGAAAGGCATCGGCGGAAATCATCCGTGAAAGCTCGCGCGCCACCCGCGGCGCCTGAAAGAGATCGTCGAGCTTGAGTCGCACCCCGGAGACGTCGTCGCCCATACGGTAAAGGCGCTGCGCATCTTCCATGTGGATCAGCGCCAGGCCGTTGTCGTACTCGAACATGCCGACCTCGAAAATGCCGCTGACGGTAAAGGTTTTCAGACGCGGCACCAGCCCGGCCGGAGTCACCGTACCCTGCGGCGCGATCAGCGTCACCTTGTCGCCGACGAATACCCGCAGCGCCCGTGCCAGTTCTGCGCCCAGCACCACGTTGTAACTGCCCGATTGCAGGTCGTCGAACTTGCCGCTTTTCATGTGCGCGCGGAAATCGGCCACCCGGTCTTCCATTTCCGGCAGCACCCCGCGCACAACCGTCCCACGCACGCCGTTATCGACCGAAAACATGCCCTGCGACTGCACGAAAGGCGCCACCGCCTGCACCGATTTGTGCCGGCCGGCCTGCGCCGCAACGTCCTGCCAGCGCGGCAGTTCGCCATCGGCACCGGTAATCTGGATATGCGAGGCCACGCCAAGAATGCGCGTGCGCAGCTCTTTCTGGAAGCCGTTCATCACCGACAGCACGACGATCAGCGCCGCCACCCCCAGCGCGATGCCGAGCATGGAAAAAGCGGAAATGAAGGAAATGAAACCGTTGCGCTTGCGCGCCCGGGTATAGCGCAGGCCGATCAGGAGTTCGTAAGGCAGTGCCATGCGATCAGGGGAAAGATGCGAAAGGCGCTATGGTACACCTTTCCCCTGCAGCTCACTTCGCCTCAGGGTGCCTCGTCGAAGAGCCGCAGCGCCATGCCGCCGTGCGCCACCGCCCCGCCAGCGCGCAATGCCGCCGCAATCAGGATGGCTTCGGCCAGCTCTTCCTTGCTGGCGCCGGCCTTCTTGGCCCCGCGCACATGGGCGTCGATGCAGATTTCGCACTGAGTCACATGCGCCACCGCCACCGCGATCAGTTCGCGGTATTTGCGCGGAATGTCGCCATCCTCGCGGGCGACGATGCGGTCAAAACTGGCCCAGGCATCGAATTCCTCCGGCGCCGCCGTCTTGAGGTTACGGATTCGCTTCATGTCGTCCTGATCGAGATAATGGCCCATGCTTTTCTCCTGCTGAACTGTCGGGAAGGTCAGTATCGGCAGCCCGACCCGGCCGGTCAACCCGTGCGCCGCAATACCAGCACATTCCCGGCCAGACAGAGGATCAGGCCGGCGATCATCTCCGGCTGCCAGCGCAGCCCTTCGAACAGGGTGGACAGCAGCAGCGCCACCAGCGGAATCGCCACCGCGACGTAGCCGGCGCGACCGGCACCGATGCGTTCGAGCAGGGTCAGAAAGGCGACGAACGCCAGCACCGACCCGAACAGCGCAAGATAAAACAACGACAAAACATAGGCTGCCGACCCGTCAAAAACAAAAGGACGCCCCAGCACCAGCGCGTAAACGGCAACGAAGACCGTGCCGTAAAGCATGCCGAAGCCGGTCACCTGCATCACCGGCAGTTCGCGCCGCGAATTGCGCTCGGCGGCCAGATTGCCCAACGATGCCGACAAGGCGCCACCCAGCGCCAGCCACAATCCGGCCGAAGAAGCCCCATCGGCGGCATGGCGCAGATCCGGCCAGAACAGCAAGCCCACCCCGGCGATTCCCAGCAAAGCGCCAATCATCGCCGTTGGCCGCAATACCGTACCGAAAAGCCACCGCGCGCCAATCTGGTTGAAAAAGACGATCAGCGAAAAGACCACCGCCACCAGGCCGGAACTGACCAAGCCCTCGGCCAGATAGACAAAGACGTAATTCAGCCCGAACAGGAAAAAACCCTGCAGCGCCATCCAGGCGTGTTCCGGCACGGAAAAACGCAGCGGCAGTCCGCGCCAGCGGCACCAGCCGAGCAGCATGACGGCGGCCAGCGCAAAGCGATACACCACCGACACCTCGGGCGGAACCACGCCAAGCTGGAAGGTAATGGCCAGCCAGGTCGATCCCCAGATCACCACGGCCGCCAAGTAAAGTGCCAAATTATTCATCGTACCGGCCGACACGGAAGGCCGGCGCAAAAGCCGCTATAGTACACCGCCTGTTCCGCCCGATTCGCCCCGATGCCCTGCTCGCTGACCCTCCTCGTTCCCCAATTGCTCTGGCCAGAACCGCAAGACGCGCAGGCCTGGGAGTCCCTCCCCGCACCTGCGCTGGAGCGACTGCTAGCCCGAGGTCAGCTGCTGCGGCAAGAATCGCGCGCCTGGGAGGATGCCCTGCTCGACTGCCTGAGCGAACCGGAACGCAGCCCTGCGCGCCTGCGTCGCAGTGGCGAAGCCGATTCGCCATCCGAACTCGATGGATGCTGGCTTTGCGCCGACCCGGTGCATCTCAAGTTTCACCATGAACGGGTGGTCCTCGCCGACAGCAGCGCTTTCCCGCTGGCCAGCGAAGAAAGCGCCGCGCTGATCGATGCGCTCAACCGCGAATTCGGCGATCTCGGCCGATTCGAAGCACCGCATCCGCAACGCTGGTATCTGCAACTCAACACCGCCCTCGATTACACCGCCCCACCGCTCTCTGCAGTCACCGGCCGGACCCTGGAATTTCCTGAAAACGGAGACGCCAGCCGGGTCAAGCGCTGGCTCAACGAAATCCAGATGTTCCTGCATGCCCATCCGGTCAATCAGGCCCGCGAAACGCGCGGCCAGCCGCCGGTCAACAGCCTGTGGCTGTGGGGCGGTGAAACAGGGGTCAGACCACGATTTTCTCCTGAAGAAAATCGTGGTCTGACCCCTGTTTTTTGTGGTCTGTCCCCTGTTTTTTCCGGCATCTGGTCGAATCAGCCGCTGGCCATTGGCCTGGCGCGCGCCGCGAACATTCCGCAACATCCGGATGCCATCGACCTCGGCAATGTGCTGGCGAAGGCCGCACCGGGCAGCCACCATCTGGTCGTTCTCGACAGCCTGCTCATGCCCGCACTGTATGAAGACAGCACCGGCTGGCGCGAGGCGCTGCTGGCGCTGGAGGCGCGCTGGTTCGCCCCGCTGGCCGCCGGCAAGGCCCGTGCCACGCTGATCGCCCCGACCCGCTACGGTTTGCTGCGCTGCGATTGGGAACCGCTGGCCCGTTGCAAATTCTGGCGCCGCCCGCAGCCGCTCGCCGCCCTCGCCCGGAGCCTGGCCCAATGACCCGTCTGGTGACCCGCAACGCCGCCCCCCGCCAGGTCTGGCAACTCGAACAACAAGGCCTACACCCGCTGCTCGCCCGGCTCTACGCCGCGCGCGGCGTCGCCAGCGCCGAGGAACTCGACTACAGCCTGAAAAACCTGCTGCCGCCGCCGAGCCTGACCCACGCGACCGAAGCCGCGCAAATGCTGGCCGACGCCATCGAGGCCGAAGCCAGGCTGCTGATCGTTGCCGATTACGACTGCGACGGCGCCACCGCCTGCGCCGTCGGCATCCGCGCCCTGCGGGCCTTTGGCGCCCAGGTCGATTATCTGGTGCCGGATCGTTTCAAGCTCGGCTACGGCCTCTCGCCGGAAATCGTCGATCTCGCCGCCGCCCGCCAGCCCGACCTGATCATCACCGTCGACAACGGCATCGCCAGCCTCGAAGGCGTCGCCCGCGCGGCCGAACACGGCATCGCCACGCTGATCACCGATCATCACCTGCCCGGCGACGCCTTGCCGGCGGCCGACTGCATCGTCAACCCCAACCAGCCCGGCTGCGCCTTCGCCTCCAAGCACCTCGCCGGTTGCGGCGTGATGTTTTACGTCATGCTGGCGCTCAGGGCCGAGCTGCGCGCCCGCGGCTATTTCGCCGAAAAAGCCGAACCCAATCTCGGCGAACTGCTCGATCTGGTCGCGCTCGGCACCGTTGCCGACGTGGTCAAGCTCGACCGCAACAACCGTATCCTGGTCAGCCAGGGCCTGCAGCGCATGCGCGCCGGCCGCATGCAGCCGGGCATCGCCGCCCTGTTCCATGCCGCCGGGCGCGACCCGGCGCGGGTCTCGGCCTTCGACCTCGGCTTTCTGCTCGGGCCGCGCCTCAATGCCGCCGGCCGTCTGGCCGATATGGCGCTGGGAATCGAATGCCTGATCACCGACGACCCGGCCCGCGCCTTGAACATCGCCCAGCAGCTCGATGCCTTCAACCGCGAACGGCGCGAAATCGAGGCCGGAATGCAGGAACAGGCGCTGCTCCTGCTCGAAGCCATGCCCGAGGCCGCCACTGAAGCCGCCGGCATCGCGCTCTACGACGCAAGCTGGCACGAAGGGGTGGTCGGCATTCTCGCCTCGCGCATCAAGGACAAGCTGCACCGGCCGGTGATCGCCTTCGCGCGCGGCGAATCGGACAATCTCAAAGGCTCGGGTCGCTCGATTCCCGGCCTGCACCTGCGCGACGCGCTCGACCTGATCAGCAAGCGCGCCCCCGGCCTGCTGCTGCGCTTCGGCGGCCACGCCATGGCGGCCGGCATGACCCTGCGCGAAGCCGATTTCCCGCGCTTTGCCGAACTTTTCGCGGCCGTGGCCGACGAACTGGTCAATCCCGACGATCTGACCCGCACGCTGGCCACCGACGGCCCGCTCGAAACCGGCTACCTCTCGCTGCAGGTGGCGCAATTGCTGCAAAACGAGGTCTGGGGCCAGGGCTTTCCGCCCCCCCTCTTCGAGGACAGCTTCGAGGTCGAGCAACAGCGGGTGCTCAAGGAAAAGCACCTGAAGTTGAAACTCAGGAAGGGCAATGCCCGCTTCGACGCCATTCAGTTCAATTTCAGCCAGTCGCCCGGCCAGCGCGCCCGCCTGGCCTATCGCCTCGATGTTAACGAGTACATGGGGGTGCAGAGCCCGCAGCTGGTCATCGAACACCTGTGCGACCCGGTATAATTTTGGGTTTAACGAATTTCGGAAGCAGGAAAAATGGACGCAGAACACATCAACAGTATCGGCAACCGGCTCGACGACCTCAATGCACGGGTCGGCGAGTTACGGAGGTATCTTTGACTACGATCAGAAACGCGAACGTCTGACCCTGCTCAATCAGGAGCTCGAAGACCCCAAGGTCTGGGATGATCCCAAGCGCGCCCAGGAAATGGGCCGCGAGAAGAAATCGCTGGAAAACATCGTTCTGGTGCTGGAAGAAGCCCAGGCGGCCATCGACGATGGCCGCGAAATGTTCGAGATGGGCAAGGAAGAAGGCGACGAGGAAATGCTGCTTTCGGTCGAAGCCGACAATGAAGGCATCGAAAAGAAGGTCGCCGATCTCGAATTCCGCCGCATGTTCAACAACCCGCAGGATCCCAACCCCTGCTTCCTGGAAATCCAGGCCGGCGCCGGCGGCACCGAGGCGCAGGACTGGGCGGCGATGCTGCTGCGCATGTATGTCAAATACGGCGAAAAGAAGGGTTACAACGTCGAGGTGCTGGAAGAATCCGAAGGTGAAGTCGCCGGCATCAAAAGCGCCACCATCCGCCTCTCCGGCGATTACTGCTACGGCATGTTGCGCACCGAAACCGGCATCCACCGTCTGGTACGAAAGTCGCCTTTCGATTCCAACGCCCGCCGCCACACCAGTTTCACTTCGGTTTTTGTGTACCCGGAGGTCGATGATTCGATCGAGATCGAGATCAACCCGGCCGATGTGCGCACCGATACCTACCGTGCTTCCGGCGCCGGCGGCCAGCACATCAACAAGACCGATTCGGCGGTGCGCCTGACCCACATCCCGACCAATATCGTCGTCCAGTGCCAGAACGACCGTTCGCAGCACCGCAACCGCGACGAAGCCTGGAAAATGCTGCGCGCCCGCCTCTACGAGCATGAGTTGCGCAAACGCCAGGCCGATCAGCAGAAGTTGGAAGATGCCAAATCCGACATCGGCTGGGGCCACCAGATCCGCTCCTACGTGCTCGACCAGTCGCGCATCAAGGATCTGCGCACCAATTACGAAGTCGGCAACACCCAGGCCGTACTCGACGGCGACCTGGATGACTTCATCCAGGCCAGCCTGAAACAGGGCGTCTGACCTCCCCGCCGCGGGCTTTCCGGCCCGCGGCATTGACCCCTCCCCGGCGAGCCGGGATACTTAGCGCTTCACTGCCAGCGGCAGAAAAATAACAGGGAGCGACACCATGGAAGTATTCCTCGAAATCCTCTTCGCTTCGGGCAAAAAAGGTTTCGAACTCGCCTTCTTCATCCTGATGCCGATCATGGTGTTCATGATGGCCACCATGCGCGTGCTCGATCACATCGGCTTGTTGCGCGCCGTGGCCATCGTGGTCGCGCCGGTGCTGGTCTTTTTCGGCATTCCCGGTCTGGGCGTGTTCGCCATCGTGCAGATCCTGTTCGTCAGCTTTGCGGCGCCGGTATCGACTTTCCGGCTGATGGATCAGGACGTCACCATTTCCGACCGCAAGATTGCCGCCGGTTTTGCCGCCATCCTGTGCATGTCGCAGGCCAACGCCACGCTGCCGCTATCCGCTTTCGGCCTCAACCTGCCGGTGGTGATGGGATCTTCGCTGGTCGGGGGGCTGGTCGCGGCTTTCCTGACCTACCGCTTCTTCGGCCGCCATCTGCCGGATAGCCTCGAGCACAACGCCAAGGAAGAGATCAAGAAAGAAACCAGCAAACAGAACATCGTCCAGCTGATCATGCAGGGCGCCGAGGAAGGCTTCCAGCTGATCCTCAAGGCCGTTCCGCTGCTGGTGCTGGCGGTGCTGATGGTCAATGTGCTCAAGGCGGTTGGCGCCATCGACGTACTCAAGACCGCATTCGGCCCGGCGCTGGCCACGGTCGGCATCGCGCCTTCTGCCGTACTGTCGTTCATCACCAAATACATCGCCGGTGGCACGGCGATGATGGGTGCCACCATTCCGATGATTCAGGACGGTTCGATGAGTGCCAGCGATCTCAACAAGATCGCCGGTTTCACCATCAACACGCTCGATCCGGTCGGCCTCGCGGTACTGGTTTCTGCCGGCAAGCGCTTCGCCGCCTTTGCCGTGCCGGCAGTCAAAGGGGCGCTGGTCGGCATTCTGGTGCGGGGGCTACTGCACCTAGCGATTTTCTAACGCACCGGTTCCCACGGCTCCCGGGCAAAATAGGCTTCCATGCCCGGTTGCCGGTGCGGATTCTTGTGCACGCCCCAGTGGCAGGTCAGGCGGGCATAGTTGTCGAGATCGCTGCCGATCAGGCAAACCATTTCCATCGGCTTCTTTTCCTGCCAGGCGAACGCCAGCACCCAGGCTTCACCGGGATCGGCGCGGCGGATCGCGCCGAATATCTGTGTTGTCTGCCCGCCCACTGTGCGCGTCAGACGCAGGCGCTGGCCCACCCGCTCGATCCGTGCCGTGCCATGATAGGTTGGCCCGCTGTCCGGCAGCCGGCCGATGAACTGGTAATGCCCGACCACGAAATCCCACTGGGGCAACTCCTCGGCAGCCGCCACGGCAGCCGCCGAGAGCAATGCCAGCAAGAAACCCGTCCATCTCCCAGTCATCTCCACCTCCATCGCCACTTCTTTCAAACATCATAGCCGCTCCGATCGGCTTTGCCGCCAAATTGGACAAACCGCGCGCCAACCGGGAAAATCGCCAGACCAACCTGGCGAGGAAGCCATCATGTCCAACCAGCTGAAACTGCGCCCCCTGGAACGCGAGGATTTGCGTTTTGTCCACGAACTCGACAATAACGAATCGGTCATGCACTACTGGTTCGAGGAGCCGTACGAAGCCTTTGTCGAACTGGCCGACCTCTACGACAAGCACATCCACGACCAGAGCGAACGGCGCTTCATCGTTGAACGCGAGCATGTCGCGGTCGGTCTGGTCGAGCTGGTGGAAATCAACCACATTCACCGCCGCGCAGAGTTCCAGATCATCGTCGCCCCGGCGCATCAGGGCAAGGGCTACGCCACCATCGCCAGCGCGCTGGCGATGGATTACGCCTTTACCGTGCTCAATCTGCACAAGCTCTCGCTGGTGGTCGACTGTGAAAACGAGCGCGCCATTCGTGTATACAAAAAACTGGGTTACCGCGACGAAGGCATCCTGCGCCAGGAGTTTTTTGTCGATGGCGAATACCGCGACGCCATCCGCATGGCCGCCTTCCAGCCGGAGTATCTGGCCAGCCGAAAATCCGGCTAGGCGGCTGGTTTTTCCACCACCTTCTGCACGATCAAACTGCCGACCAAATCGCCCTCGACATTGACTGCGGTGCGCACCGTGTCGAGGATGCGGTCGATCGGCAGCAGAATGGCGATGGCCTCGGTCGGCAAACCGACCGATTGCAATACCAGCACCATCGACATCATGCCGACGCTGGGGATGCCGGGGGCGCCAATGGCTCCGAGCATGGCAACGAAGAAGATCACCAGTTGCTGCGCCATATCCAGCTCAATTCCCGCCAGACGGGCCAAAAACAAGGCCGCCGCCGCTTCGTAAAGCGCGGTGCCATCCATGTTGGCGGTGGCACCCAGTGGCACGACGAAATTGGCGATGTCGCGCTTCACATGCAGATGCTGCTCGGTGCAGCGCAAAGTCACCGGCAGCGTTGCCGCGCTGGAACTGGTGGCGAAGGCGGTGATCAAGGCCTCGCGCGAACCGCGCCAGAAGCGCAGCGGCGACATGCGCGTGAATAGCCAGAGCAGCAACGGCAGCACGATCACCCCGTGAAACAGCGTGCTGCCGAATACCACCGCGATGAAATGGCCGAGGCTGCCGAGCACGGCGCTGTCCTGCGTTGCCACCAGACGCAGCAGCAGGGCGGCGATGCCCAGAGGCGCCAGGTACATGATCCAGCCGACGATCTGCAGGCACAGTTCGAACAACTCCTGCATCATCAGGCGCAGGTTCTTGTAGCGCTCGCCGCCGACCACCAGCGCAATGCCGAAAAACAGCGCGACGATGACCACCGCGAGAATATCGCCTGCCGCCAGCGCCTTCAGCGGGTTCTGGAACAGGCCGTGCGCGAACTGGGCAATATAGTCCGGCAACGGCAACTGCCGCGCCTGATAATTTTTGGTCGCCTCGGCAAACATTTCCAGGCGAATGCCCTCGCCGGGCCGAAAAATGTTCGCTGCACCAAACCCGATGACAATGGCAATGGCCATGGAGGCGAAGAAAAACAGCAACGTGGTGATCCAGACGCGGTGAATCTGATGATGGGCGCGCAGATTGGCCACCCCGACCACAATGGCCGAAAAGACCAGCGGAATCAGCACCATCTTGAGCAGATCGAGAAACAGCGTACCGACCAGTTTGGCGCCGTAAAGCGTGCCCGTGGTCAGTGCGGACTCCTTGCCGCTGGCCGAGAGCGCAAGGCCGGCCGCCACGCCGAGCAGTGCGCCGATCAATATCTTGCTATTGAGTGAAAGTCGTTTCATCAAACCCGTTTCGCCGAACCAAGTTCAGCAGTATCTCCTGCCGGACGAGCAGGTACAATATTGCGTTTTACCGTTTTTTGCCGCAATTTGCCCTCACAAGGATGCACCATGTCTCAAGCCGAACAGCAAGCCCCCGCCCCGCAGGATGAAAATCAGCTCATCGCCGAACGCCGCGCCAAGCTGGCGGAATGGCGCAAGACGGGCAAGGCTTTTCCCAACGATTTTGCGCGCGAAAACGTCGCGGTCAGGCTACACGAACTTTACAGCGAAAAAAGCGCGGAAGAACTCGAAGGCCTGCCGGTCGAAGTGAAAATTGCCGGCCGCATGATGTTGAAACGGGTGATGGGCAAGGCCTCGTTCGCCACGCTGCAGGATCTCTCCGGTCGCATCCAGATCTATGTCGCCCGCGACAAGGTCGGCGAGGAGGTCTACGCCGATTTCAAGACCTGGGATCTGGGCGACATTCTCGGCGTGGTCGGCACCCTGATGAAAACCAAGACCGGCGAGCTGACCGTGCAGGCCAGCCAGATCCGCCTGCTGACCAAGTCGCTGCGCCCGCTGCCGGACAAGTTCCACGGCCTCGCCGACATCGAGATGAAGTACCGCCAGCGCTATGTGGACCTGATCATGAGCGAGGAAACGCGCTTCACCTTCCTCGCCCGCAGCAAGATCGTCGCCTCGATCCGCAATTACATGACCGGGCACGGCTTCCTCGAAGTCGAAACGCCGATGATGCACCCCATTCCCGGCGGCGCCTCGGCCAAGCCCTTCGTCACCCATCACAACGCGCTCGACATGCAGCAGTTCCTGCGCATCGCGCCGGAGCTGTACCTGAAGCGTCTGGTCGTTGGC
>Ga0209570_1001694_pt1 | contig 11065 bp, 7 predicted proteins | sample EBPBio172007_DNA_FD_185861 | JGI IMG/M metagenome (GOLD analysis project Ga0209570, IMG submission 185861) | Wastewater treatment Type I Accumulibacter community from EBPR Bioreactor in Madison, WI, USA - Reactor 1_9/17/2007_ DNA (SPAdes)... | ecosystem: Engineered > Bioreactor > EBPR >... | reverse complement strand
CGTTTGATCTGGAGAGGCTGCGCGAAGCGGATACCATCATCGTGCCGAGCTGGCGCAATCCGGCAGAGCGCCCGCCGGAGCCGCTGCTTGCCGCGCTCGACGCAGCAGCGCATCGCGGCGCCCGGATTGTCGGACTCTGCCTCGGGGCGTATGTGTTGGCCGAGGCCGGGCTGCTGGATGGGCGTCGCGCGACGACGCATTGGGAGTTCGCGGCCGATTTCGCCCACCGCTATCCTTCGGTTCGCCTCGATGCGGATGTACTTTACGTTGAGGATGGAAACATCCTGACTTCGGCCGGCACGGCCGCCGGCATTGATTGTTGCCTGCATCTGCTGCGCCAGTTGTGCGGCAGCGAGTTTGCCAACCGGGTGGCCCGCCGCCTGGTCGTTCCGCCCCACCGCCAGGGCGGGCAGGCGCAGTTCATCGAACAACCCTTGCCAGCACCGGGCCGGGATACCCGGCTGGCCGGCCTGCTCGACTGGCTGCGCGGCAATCTGGCCGAGCCGCACAGCCTGGATGATCTGGCTTCACGCGCCGCGATGAGTCGACGCTCCTTCACCCGGCATTTCCGGGCGCTGACCGGCACCAGCCTCAATGACTGGTTGCTGGCGGAGCGACTGGGCTTGAGTCAACGCCTGCTGGAAAGCACCGGGCACGACATCCCCGAGATCGCGCGACTGAGCGGATTCAAAACGCCGGAGTCGTTGCGCCACCATTTTCGCCAGACATTGGGGATTTCTCCCGCAGCCTGGCGCCGCAGCTTCCGTGGCATTTGAAGTCACATCGCCTGGCTAAGGCCCCAGAGTGGGGGGCTGCTTGATGTGCGCTCAGTTTTGCGGCAGGCTGCCGGAATGTAAACAATCTGCACTTTCGTCGGAGGAATGCCATGTTACGTGCGCTTGTCCTGTTGCTGACCCTGGCCTCGTGCCTGTCTGCCGCCCATGCCGGATACTGGCGGCTGGTCGATACCCGGGTGGCGGGCAAGCAGGCGCCCGCCAACGACATGTTCGTCAATCGGGTGAGCGGCAGCAGCAGCGGTGCGGTGCTTGAAACCGCCCTTCCCGCCAGTTCCAGCCATCAGGATCGCGGCAAGGCACTGGTCAGCAAGGCCGGCTGGAGCATTCCGCCCGATGCGCTCGCGCCGGGGCAAAAGCATTTCTGGCAGGTGGAACTGGGCGCCACGCGCGCTGAACTGGGATCGCACTGGCACATCGAGCACGCGATTACCCTGGCCGAATGCCGTACCCAGCCGGGCGAACCCGGAGTCGGTTGCGGCGGCCACCGGCCGATTGCATCCACCACCATACACACCGCCGGTGCCCGCGTGCTCAACAACCGGGCCAGTGGCGAGTGGATTGTGCCTACCGGTGCCGCAAACGGGAAACTGTGGCTGGTGGCAGACTTCAGCCCAGCCCTTTTTCGCGTGATCTACAGCTACGTCTGGGCAGAGGGAAGCGCCCCGAAAACGGCAGGCGCCGGCAGCAGCCAGCCTGGAGCCCCCGGCGGTGCCGATCCGGGCAGCGGTAGTGCCCTGCCCGGTACCGGTGGGCAACCGGGAGCGGCTGGCAGTGGCGCGGCTGGCCGTTCCGATTCCGGAACCTCGGTAACTCTCGATGGGCCGCGCTCCGGCGGTGCGCAGGGTGAGGTGGCGGATGGCGTGGCCGGTGGCGCAGAGGTGGAGATTTTCAACAACGGCAATCTTTCCGGCGTCGACAACAAAGGTACGCCACCGGATTTCACCCTGCCGCGGGCGGCCCGCATCAGCAGCGTGCTGACCTACCACTACAACCACGGCCGGGGCGCGCCCGGTGGCAGCATCCAGATTCTCGGCGAGGACGGAACGCGCTACGGCCCCTGGCGCGTGGAGGTGAAGAATCAGGTCTACTGGATTGCCCGACCCAATGTGCTGCTTCCCGCTGGCCGCTATCGCGTCATCGATTCTGACCCGGCGACCTGGTCGCAGAACTCCGCTTCCGGCGGGGCCGGCCACACCATCATCAAGGGCTACTGGGGCGGTGGCGGGAGTGCACCGCCCGTGCTGACCGTGAAGCCTGCATCTCGCCCGGTTGTGCCAATTGCCCAGCCCGCCGACACCCCGGCACCCGGCGCGTTGGCGATTGCGGGTAACTGGAAGTGCCCGGAGGGGGTGTGCACGATCCGTCAGCACGGCGAGCAACTGACCTTCAGCAAAGGCAAGCATTCCTCCACCGGCGCGTTCAAGGCGGCCAACCGCAATCGCGTGGTCGCCCGTGACTGGGCCGGCATGGAGGGGCGTCTGAGCAGCTTCTACCAGGGCAGCCGGATGGCGGCCAGCGAGGCCAAGGATCGCTTCGGACTGGAGCCCGGCGAGATCCGCTGGGCGGACGGTAGCGTCTGGTCGCGCTGAGATGCACCGCGCCAATTTTGCGGGGCGCGGCTCAGGATAGTCGCGCTGGTCAGCGCACCTTGATCTCGGTCCACAGCCGCGACATCAGGCCGCGTTGTCGGGGTCCGAGATCGCGCAGCATTTTCAGTCGCAAAAACTAATCAGAAAACGGCTGAACCGGTATGCGCAGGGTAAAACAACTTCCCTCCCCAACTCGGCTGTCGACCTTCAATTCTCCCCCCATGGCTTCGACCAATCGACGGCTGATTGCCAGTCCAAGACCGGTTCCACCATAGGCGCGGGTATTGGAGCCGTCTACCTGCGCGAATGCATCGAAGATCGTGGCCAGCTTTTCCGTTGGGATGCCAATGCTGGTATCACTGACGCTGAAATAGAGATCAAGCGTTCCAGTAGCAGCCGACGGTTCGGACCGGATGGCGACGATGATCTTTCCGGTGTGGGTGAATTTCACGGCGTTGGAAATCAGATTGGTCAAAATCTGGCGCAAACGAACCGGGTCGCCCAGCACTTGCAGCGGCAGTTCTTTCGAAAAATTTTCTTCCAGGACAATCGATTTCGCGGCCGCGTGTGGGGCAAATAGCCGCAGGATGCCCCGAACAATCTCCACGGGTTGGAGGGGCAGGATTTCAAGACGAATGCTGTGTCCTTCGATGGTGGCGTAGTCGAGGATATCGTTGAGAATAGCCAACAGATTATTGGCCGATTTGGCGATGATATTCAGCTGATACCGTTGTCTTTCGGTCAGTTCGGAGCGCAACAACACCTCGGTCATTCCAAGCACACCATTCATCGGTGTCCGCAATTCGTGGCTCATGGTGGCCAGGAAGGTGGTTTTGGCCATGACGGCAGTTTCGGCTCTTTCCTTGGCGGCAAGCACTTCCGCCTCCTGACGCTTGCGTTCGGTGATATCGGCAGTGACCCCCACATAGTGCTGCAGGTTGCCGTTGCTATCGTGCACGGCATTGATGGTTAGCAGACCGTTGTACAAACAGCCATCCTTGCGCCGATTGACGATCTCACCCTGCCAGTGGCCCTTGGTCGAGATTGAATCCCACATGGACTGGTAAAAGGCGGTGTTGTGGGTGCCCGAACCCAGAAAGCGGGGATTCATTCCCAATACCTCGGCGGCCCGGTAGCCGTTCATGCTTTCAAAGGCGGCGTTGACCGAGAGAATTTCGCCGCACGCGCTGGTGATAATCACTGCATCGGTACTCGCCTCGAAGACGCTGGCGGCCAGTCGGCGTTGTTTTTCCAACTCCGCGCGTTGCAGTTCGACATGCTGTTGCCGCCGCCAGAACAGAATTACCGCCAGCGTTAGCGCCAACAGGATCGGAATGACGATCATGGCGAGCTGTCGCGCCTCGTGTTGCCAAAGGGACAGAATATGTTGGCGGTCGAGATGCACCGCGATCATGACCGGATAACGACTCGAAACCCGGTAGGCGGTCAGCGCTTCGAATCCATCCGGCAGTTGCTGTACCAACTGCCCAACTTCACGCTGCGCGAGATGTTCGGAGATACCGGAAAGGCGATACTTTCCCGGCGCATCGCCGATTCCCGAGGAAGCCAGGAGCAGGTCGTCGTAGCGCAGCAGTTGCACACGCCCTTCCCGGGATTCCACCAGTTGTCCGAAATGATTGATGAAATAGTCCGGGTTGAGGGTCGCCACCACCCAGAGCGGACGCTCCGAAGTTTCGAGGCGCCGGATGATCGGGATAAAACTGAGCTCGTTGTTCGCTAACGGGCGCTTGTCGGTGACTGCTTTACCATCATAAAGATCGCGGCCTCGCCAGGGCGGGCCGATGCGCAACAGGGTGTTTTCAGAACCCGTGGGCGGAAAGAAATTGCCAGGATCAATGCGTATGCCGACATTGGCGGTGTGGGAACTCGCAATAATTTTGCCATCGGCGTCTGCGAGGGAAAGCGAGCGTAAAAAAGGCGCCGGACCCAGTAGTTCGAGTAAACGCGCGGAAAATTTCGTGACACCGGATGCGTGCGCCTGAGACAGGGTGTCGATGCTGAGATCCACAACCCGCAGTGTCTGGGTCAAGTGCCCCTCGAAATTGCGGGTGTGCATTACGGCTGCTCTCAAGCCATTTTCCAGCGCTTCCGTGCGCAATCGCCACAAAGTGAAACTGAAAGCTGCCAGCCAGCTACCGATGAGCAGTACGAGAACAGCGATGAGGGCTGTTCGGTGTTGCCAGAACGATTGCGTTTTCATATTCAAAGCTATGGCACAACGATGGGGTCAAGTCCGTAGCGCTTGGCATGCGTCATCAGCCGTCCATCGTGCTTGATGGTGACCAGGAAGCGTTCGACCCGCTCGAAGAAACGGTCGTCACCGGGCGCCATGGCCCAGGCGTAAGGCGTGATGTGGTAAACCTCGGGCGGCGATACTAGGCGTGCCCAGTCGTTGTTGCTCAGCATCCGGCGGCTGTAGGGAAAATCGGTCATGAATACATCTGCCCGTCCGGATTGCACTTCCTGTTCGCGGGCATGCGGTGTATCGAGCACGCGCAGTTCGGCGGCCTTCAGTTTTTCTTTCATCACCGGTTCATGCAGGGTGCCCTTGGCGACGGCGACGACGGTACCTGCCTTGTCGATATCGTTCCAGTTGTGGATGCGCCGATTGCTTTGTGTGGTGATGGCGTAGATATCGCTGGCCAGATGCGGCTGGGTGAAGCGCAGCTTTTGCTGACGAAGGGGGGTGATGCCGATTGCGAACATGGCGATATCGCAGCGGTCCTGGGTGACATCCTCAATAAGCCGGGCGAAGGAACTGTCGACGAACTGTAATGCGACTCCGAGATCTCTGGCCAGATCCTGAGCGATATCGACATCAATGCCGCTGAGTTGCAGGGTTTTGGGGTTGCGGAAGGAAATGCCGTAGTAATCCGGCCAGATGCAAACCCGCAAGGTGCCGGCGGATTCGATGCGCTTCAGGCGATCCGGTGGGGTTGCCAGCACATTGAACGCCAGTATGGACAGCAGCACAGTCATCCCTCGCAGACAACGCAAAATCGTCATGGCTCGCTCCTGAAGTGGCACCGACAGTTTACAAGATATGGATTCAGTACTGTCTCGTCTACCAGGATTGCGATGGCGGTGTCAGCGCACCTTGATCTCGGTCCATAGCCGCGACATCAGTCGGCGCTGTTTCGGTTCCAGATCGCGTAGCATTTCCAGCCGGCGCAGATCGCTGGTGGTCGGGAAGATGGCGCCCTCGTCCGTCACTTCCGGGCGGATGTACGGCAGCGCGGCGGCGTTGGGGTTGCCGGCGCCGATCAGGTTGGAAACGTCGGCGGCGTTCTGCCCATCGAGCATGAATTCGATGAAACGGTGCGCCAGATCGGGCCGCTGCGCCCCCCGGTGCAGGACAAAATTGTCTACCGCCAGCACCGCGCCTTCCTTCGGGATGCTCATGCCGATGGCGAAGGGGCGGCCGGCGGCCTTGGCGTCCTCGCGGGCGCGGAACATGTCGTTGGAGTAGCCGTGTGCCACCCAGATGTTGCCGATGGCCAGATCCTTGATGTAGGTGCTGTTGGAAAAGGTCGCCCAGTAAGGTTTGGCGCGCAGGATCAGGTCGCGTGCGGCGGTCCAGTGGGTCGGGTCGGTGTCCTGTGCCGAATGGCCGAGATAACGCAGCGCGGCGGCCATCAGCTCGCGCTGGCTGTTGAGCACAGTGACCTTGCCTTTCAGTTTTTCCAGATATTTCGGCTCGAAAATCAGCGCCCAGGTGTCGGTCGGCAAGCCCAGCGCTTTCAGCCGGGTTTCGTTGTAGCCAAGCAGAGTGATGGTGTAAGCGTAGGGCACCGCATAGCGGCCCTCGGCGTCATACCACGGGCGGCGGTAGGCGCTGTTCAGATTGGCCAGGCCGGGCAGTTTGCCGCTGTCGAGCGGCAGCAGTTCGCGCTTTTTGGTTAAGGTTTGCACGGCGTTTCCGGTCGGCACCAGCAGGTCGTAGCCGATCGCGCCGGCTTCGAGCTTGGCCAGCATTTCCTCGTTGTCCGAGTAATAGTCCTGCTTCAGTTTGCAGCCGCACCAGGCCTCGAAGCGGGCGGCAGTCGCGTCGGAGATATAGTTGTTCCAGATGTAGAGGTGCAGCACATCGTCGGCGCGGGCAGTGCCAAGCAGGGCAATGATCAGAATCAGCAATACCCTCATTTTTCGCTCCGCAGGGTTTCCGGCGCGAATCTGGCGGCCAGCGCGATCAGGGTCAGGGTCAGCGCCATCAACAGGGTCGAGATGGCATTGACCTCGGGGGTGACCGCGACCTTGATCATCGAATAGATCTGCAAGGGCAAGGTCGAGACGCCGACCCCGGCGACAAAGAAAGTGATGACGAAATCGTCGATGGAGAGGGTAAAGGCCATCAGGTAGCCGGCGACGATGCCGGGCAGGATCAGTGGCAGGGTCACCCGGGTGAAGGTGCGCCAGGGGGTGGCGCCAAGGTCGCGCGCCGCCTCGAAAATGCTTTCGTCCATGCCGGCCAGACGGGCACGGACGATGATGGCGACGAAACCGATGGAAAAGGTGATGTGGGCGATCAATATCGAGGCAAGACCGAGGGTCAGATCGAGCACCTGGCGGAAGAACAGCAGCAACGAAACGCCGAGCAGGATTTCCGGCATGGCCACCGGGGTCAGGGTCAGGAAGGGCAGCAGGCGGGGACGCCAGCGCTGCATGGCGATGCCGGCCATGGTGCCGAGGACGGTGGCGACGGCGCTGGCGGTCAGGGCGATGAACAGGGAATTGGCGGCGGCCTGCAACATGCCTTCGTCGGCCATTAACTTGCTGTACCAACGGGTGGTGAAACCGACCCAGGAGGCGTTCAGTTCCGAATCGTTGAAGGAAAAGAGCACCACTACCGCCAGCGGCAGGTAGAGAAAGGCGTAGGTCGCCAAGCCGGCGATCCACAGGAAGGCGGAGCGTTTCACGTGGAACTCCGCCTGGTCAGCAGCGCGGAAAGGCCGGCCACGCAAAGCACGGCAGCGGTCAGCGCCAGCGACAGGGCGGCACCGAGCGGCCAGTCGCGGTTATCGAGAAACTGTTCCTTGATCAGATTGCCGATCAGCAGGTCGCCGGTGCCGCCCAGCAGTTCCGGCACGGCGAACATGCCGAGTACCGGAATGAAGACCAGCGCCGAACCGGAGAGGATGCCGGGCAGCGAGAGCGGCAGCGTCACCCGGAGAAATCGCGTCCACGCGCCGGCGCCGAGATCCTGCGCCGCCTCGAGCAGGGCCGGATCGTGCTTCTCCAGATTGGTGTACAGCGGCAGGATCATGAAGGGGAGGTGCACGTAAACCATGCCGATGATGACCGCGCTTGAGGTGTACAGCAGATTGAGCGGGCCGAGAATGATGATCCAGGCGTAAACGCGGATCAGGAAATTGCTGGCAAAGGGCAGAATGACCAATAGCACAAACAGGTCGCGCTGCCGTTTCGGACTGCGGGCGATGAGCAGTGCCAGCGGGTAGGCCAGAAGCAAACAGAGCGCGGTGGTGAGCGCGGCGACAGCAAAAGATTTGGCCAGGATCCAGGCGTAAATGACATCCCCGAAAACGAAGCGATAAGCGTCAAGACCGAACCCTGTCTGCGCCAGTGGGGTCAGACCGCCAAACTCGCCTGGCTCGCGAAAGCTGGCAGCAGCCATGATCAGCGCCGGGATCAGGAAGAACAGCACTAGAAACAACGCCGGTGGTGCGGTCACCAGCCAGCGGGTTCCATTGATCGCCGGCGAGAAAACCTGGGTGAGATGGCGGAAGCCGAGCTTCATCGGGCAAATTCCCATGTTTGTTCTAAGGTCATTATGGTGGAATATGTTGAACTTTTCCGCCGCTTGTTGCACTCATGTATATAAGCGTATACTTATTAATATGAAAACCAGTTTGTTGATTCTCGCTCTGCCCTTGGCCACCCTGGCTGCCGAACCGTTGCCAACCGTGGTGGTACAGCCGCATCCGGTGGCGTTGACCTTCCCCGCCGATGGCCTGATCGAGGCCATGCAGCAAGCGACAGTTGCCGCACAGGTGTCCGGCCGGGTGCTGGAAGTGAAAGTAGATGCCGGACAGCGCGTGACCAAAGGCGAACTGCTGATGCGGCTCGATGCGCGTGAAGCCAGCGAAGCGGCAGCCGGTGCCGAAGCCTTGTTCATCAACGCCAAGGCCAATTACGAGCGCACGCAACGGTTGGTGCAGCAGAAATTCCTCTCTCCAGCGGCGCTGGACAAGGCCAAAGCCGATTTCGACGCCGCTGCCGCCCACCGTGGGGCCACGGCGGCTACCCGTAGCCATGCGCAGATCGTGGCGCCGATCAACGGCATCGTCGCTCAGCGCCACGCGGAGTTGGGCGACATGGCCCAGCCGGGCAAACCCTTGTTGACCGTCTACGAACCGGGCGGGTTGAGGGCCACGGCCAATGTGCCGCAATACCGGCTACGCGAACTGCGCGCGGTCAAGGAGGCCAGGGTCGAATTTCCCGAACTCGGCAAATGGCTGGATTCGGCCAGCGTCACCGTGCTGCCGACCGCTGATGCCAGCACGCATGTTTCGCCGGTGCGGGTGAATCTGCCGGGCAAGGCGGAGGCGCTGGCCGGCATCGTCCCCGGCATGTTCGCGCGGGTGCATTTCGTCGTCGGGCGGGCGGTCAAGCTGACCGTGCCGGCGGGGGCCGTGGTCCGCCGCGGCGAGGTGGCGGCGGTGTATGTGCAGGCGGCGGACGGCAAACTCGCTTTGCGCCAGTTGCGGCTGGGCGAAGCGGTCGGCAGCGGCGAGATCGAAGTGCTGGCCGGGCTGGCGGCCGGCGAAAAGGTGGCGACCGATCCGGTCAAGGCGGGCATCGCCATCAAGGCGGCGAAGTAAGCGATGGCTCACTCCGATACCGGACTGGGCATTTCCGGGCGCATCGCCAGGGCGTTTCAGTCGTCGCGGATGACGCCGCTGCTGGCACTGGTGGCCTTCCTGCTCGGCGTGTTCGCGACGCTGGTGACGCCGCGCGAGGAAGAGCCGCAAATCGACGTGACCATGGCCGACGTCTTCGTCGCCTGGCCCGGCGCTTCGGCCAAGGACGTCGAGAATCTCGTTGCCCGTGCCGGGGAACAAGTGCTGTCGCGCATGCACGGGGTCGAGCATGTCTATTCGATGTCGCGCCCCGGCATGGCAGTGATCACCGTGCAGTTCCAGGTCGGCGTCAAATACAACGACGCGGTGCTGCGCCTCTACGATACCGTGCATTCACACCGCGATTGGCTGCCGCCCAACCTTAGCGTGCAGGAGCCGGTGATCAAGCCCAAAGGCATCGACGATGTGCCCATCGTGGCGCTGACCTTCTCGACGTCCGACCCGCAGCGTTCGGCCTTCGATCTGCAACAGGTGGCGCGCGCGCTGGAAATCGAATTGAAGCGGATCAAGGGCACGCGCGACGTGTCCACGCTGGGTGGGCCGGACCATGTGATTCGCGTGCAGATAGACCCCGAACGGATGAATGCCTTCGCGGTCACGCCGCAGGATCTGGCGGCGGCGCTGAAGGTTTCCAATGCGCTGCAATCCTCCGGCCACCTGACCGCCGGCAACCGCGAAGTGCTGGTGCAGACCGGCACCTATCTCGAATCGGCGGCCGACGTGCGCCAACTGGTGGTGGCGGTGCGCGAGGGCAAGCCGGTGTTTATGGGCGATGTCGCCCGCGTCGAGGATGGCCCCGATCAACCGAGGCGTTACGTCTGGCACATGAACAAGAGCGGACAGTTTCCGGCGGTGACCTTGCAGCTTTCCAAACAGCCCGGCGTCAATGCCGCCGATGTGGCGTCGGCGGCGCTGCAACGGGTCGAGGCGCTGAAAGGCACGGTCATCCCCGAGGGGGTCGAAGTCACGGTGACCCGCAATTACGGCGAAACGGCCACCGAAAAGGCGCAAAAGCTGATCGGCAAGCTGATTTTTGCCACCGCTTTTGTCGTGCTGCTGGTCTTCTTTGCGCTCGGCAAGCGCGAAGCGCTGATTGTCGGCGTGGCGGTGACGCTGACCCTGGCCGCCACCCTCTTCGCCTCCTGGGCCTGGGGCTTCACCCTCAACCGCGTGTCGCTGTTCGCGCTGATCTTCTCCATCGGCATCCTGGTCGACGACGCCATCGTGGTGGTCGAGAACATCCACCGCTGGCAGGCGCTGCACCCGGAAAAACCGCTACTGGAGATCATTCCGCCGGCGGTCGACGAGGTCGGCGGGCCGACCATCCTGGCGACCTTTACGGTGATCGCGGCGCTATTGCCGATGGCCTTCGTCAGCGGGCTGATGGGGCCGTACATGAGCCCGATCCCGATCAACTCTTCGATGGGCATGGCCATTTCGCTGGCGGTGGCCTTCGTCGTCACGCCCTGGCTGGCGGCCAAGCTGTTGGCCAGGCACGCGCCGGCGCATGGTCCGTCAAAACTGGATCAGAAACTGGAAAGCACCTTCCAGCGCCTGCTGAGGCCCTTTCTTGATGAGGTTCGCGGCCGCGCGGCGCGAATCAAGCTGGCGGTGGCGGTGGGGGTGCTGATCCTCGGCTCGGTGGCGCTGGCCGGTGTGCAACTGGTGGTGCTGAAAATGCTGCCTTTCGATAACAAGAGCGAATTCCAGGTGGTGGTCGACATGCCCACCGGCACGCCGCTGGAGAACACCGCGCGTGTGCTGGCCGAGATTGCCAGCG